>Ga0209726_10003491_pt1 | contig 21291 bp, 25 predicted proteins | sample Subgrocontami54m_FD_187453 | JGI IMG/M metagenome (GOLD analysis project Ga0209726, IMG submission 187453) | Subsurface groundwater microbial communities from S. Glens Falls, New York, USA - GMW46 contaminated, 5.4 m (SPAdes) (version 3) | ecosystem: Environmental > Aquatic > Deep subsurface >... | reverse complement strand
CATTTCTTAAGGACACCGTGTTAGAGGGGGCTTTCAAGGGGCATAAAAAGAAGGGTTCGGAGCGCCGGTAAAACACCCTCTCCCACCGCGGCAAGAGAGGAATCATCCCAAAGAATAAACTCCCGCTAAACACGCCAACCCACGCGGCTCGCGTTTTCCATGCTCGCTGATTCATCGAAACTAAAAATGAAAAACGGCGCGTGTGACGGCCACTAAAAAAATGCCGAGCACTATCCCCAGGAATGTGGTCTTATTAGGATTAAAATCGAAAGGCGGTAACATGGCTACTAGTTTATTACCGCTTAAGTTTAATATCAAGAAAAAACCCGGCCCTCTTTCAGGTCGGCTTGGCGCCGCGAAAAAGAGCCGGGGATTCTTTCTTATTTTAGATGGATCATCTTGGTGCCGAATACGACCGCCAAAATGACAATGACCGCTAAATGAGGGGCCAATTGGGATGTAAATACCAACCCCAAAGTCACCCCGAGCAAAAGACCGGTTACTAAATCTGATTTAATCATGAGACTCACCTCCAAATCAGGAGCCTTGTATTTCACGTCGGACGACCATGATTCGCTAGTGATCCCTCCCCTCCTCTAAATGATTCCACCTAAAGTATACCTGCCGGGTGGTTTATTAAAAAGGGCGGGCTCAAATATGATTAATTTATAAGCGACTGGTAAACAGTCACTTATGGCTCATATGATTCAAAATCCATCGGCCTATCCGGGAGTAGACTGCCGGGCGCCCTATTTCATTCAATACCTCGTGATAGAAACCGGGGTAAATCTCCATTTCTTTATCCTGGGAATTCAGCTCATTAAAAAACTGGACGGTCCGGTCCTTTGAAACAACCTTGTCCTCGCCCGCCTGCACGATCAACACGGGGACGTGGATCTTTTTGGCGATCTCCTCCCGGCGGCCGACCTGCTTTACCAATTCACGATAAAGCCGGGCGCTGATCTGATGGTTAATATAAGGGTCTTTCGCGTAGACTTCCAAGATCGCCTGATCATGGGTCAATGTTTTAGGATCCAATCGGCTGTCCTGCGTGTAGTTGGGACAGAGATAAGAGGCAGCCAGCCCAAGAACATGCCGCCAAAGCGGGACGGGAACGGCGACCCCAAAAATAGGTGAGCTTAAGATCAGGCCTGAAACTCTGGGGTGAGGGTAACACGCCGAATAGGAAGAGGTTAGGAGGCCTCCGAAACTGTGGCCGAAAAGAAAAAAAGGGGTCTCCTTGTACTGACGATGGGCCCAGGAATGAAGCGCCGCTAAATCCTTATAAAAATCCGTGAGGCGCTTGATGCAGACCTTTTTACCGCCGCTTCTGCCAAATCCACGCAGGTCCGGAACGATCGAGACAAGCCCTATTTCTGCCAAGGTGTCGGCAAACGCCTGGTACCTCCCCCCATGCTCGCCCATTCCATGGACCATGAGGACGATGCCCCTTAACGCCTCTTTGGTCGCCCGGTAACGATAAAAGATGGGGGTTTCATCAAATGAGATGAACTGATGCTCAGTCCACATAAAAAGGAAGCAACCGGTCCTGGTACCGCTGCCACACGACTTCCCGTTTGACTTTCAGGGTGGGAGTCAACTCACCCGCCTCTTGGGTAAAATCACGCTCTAACAGCGCAAAATATTTGATTTTTTCAAAGCTTGCGAGATCCCTGGTTGCCTCCTGGAGGCGGGAGTCAAAATACTGATAGATCTTACTGTCCTTTAAAAGCTCTTTATAATTCTGAAAGGCGATTTTCTGGTTTCGCGCATATTCCATCAACCGTGCCTCTTGAGGCACGATGAGCGCTGTGATAAATTTCCGGCCCTCCCCAAAGAGGACGCAGCGTAAAATAGCCGGATCTTTTTCCAGGAGCATTTCAATGGCGGCGGGTGCGACCTTTTTGCCGCCCGAGGTCACGATCAATTCCTTTTTCCTGCCCGTGATCGCCAAAAACCCCCGCGAATCAAGATTTCCCAGGTCGCCGGTATAAAACCAGCCGTCTTTTAATACTTTTCTTGTTTCTTCTTCCTTATTAAAATACCCCTTCATCACGCAAGGGCTTTTGGTCAGGATCTCCCCTTCTTCCGAGATCTTGACCTCCACCCCTTTTAGAGGGACGCCTACGGTGCCAAACTTAAATTTCTCCTCACGGTTGGCGCTGATCACGGGTGAGGTTTCCGTGAGCCCATACCCTTCATAAATCATGACGCCGAGATCATAAAAAAACTCCGCGATTTCTTTCCGTAACGCGGCCCCTCCGGCCACACAAAACCGGATGCGCCCCCCAAGCCGGCCCTTGACCTTCCTATATACGAGCCGATCGGCCAGGTGGTATTGAAGCCGAAAAAATGCGCCCGGTTTCCCGTCTTCAACCAATCGCTCTCTTCTCTTTCGTCCCAATCCTCTGGCCCATTCAAATAATCTCTTCTTTAATGGGCCGGAGTGTGCCACCGCCTCCGAGACGCGGCTCATGATCTTTTCATAGAACCGCGGCACGCCCAAAATAAACGTAGGCCTTATTTCCAAAAGATCCTGGGACACCGTGTCCAGGCTTTCGGCGTAAGCGATCGTCGCTCCAATATAGATCATGAGATAATAGCCGGCCGTCCGCTCGAACACATGAGACAAAGGCAAAAACGAAAGATGCACGTCGTTTTCGTCCATCCGAAGCGCGTCACGGGAAAATACGACGTTATGAATGAAATTGGAATGGGTCAGCATGACCCCTTTGGGGACTCCCGTAGTCCCGGAGGTATAAATGATGCTGGCGACCGCATCGCCGGCGATCGCTTTCAGGCTGTCGCGGGAGGCTTCTTTTGCGCCATGGGCCGTTTTTTCCAGCTCCTGAAGATGGATCAACGGGATCTTCATCTCCTGCTTGGAAGCCAGGAGCAGAAGCTCAAATCCGATGACAAATTTAAGCGCCGGTAAAGAGGGTTGGATCGGGGGTATTTTCTCGAACAAGGCCTTGCCGGAAACCGCCAGCGCCGAGACGCCGCCGTCCGCCAAAATGTACCGGATCTCTTCGGGAGTGAGCGAAGGATAGATCGGGATCGTGATCAATCCGACATGTTGCGCGGCCAGATCCACGAGCGCCCATTCCGGCCTGTTTTCCGACAGGATAGCGATCCGGTCGCCCGGTTTCAGCCCTTTCTCGAGAAATGCCGACGCGAGGGAGTCGACCCTACCCGCCAGTTCCTTCCAGGAGCAAGCAATAAATTTTCCGTCCTGTTTAAAAATCAATGCTTTCTTTTGGGGGAATCGGTCAACGGTATCGCGAAATAGGAGCGCTAAATTCTGCGGGATCACGAATGAAACCCCCTGCCTTCCGAAGCCAGAATGCGCAAATAAGCGCTGGGCTCGAAGCGCTTGGCGTCCACATTCTTTTGAAAACGCTCCAGATCCTTAAGGATCTTGGCCGGACCGATGGAGTCGGCGTAACGCAGGAGCCCACCGCGGAACGGCGGAAAACCCGCGCCCATCATCATGCCGATATCGACCGTAGAAGCGCTGTCAACGACTTTTTCCTCGAGGCAGCGCGCCGCCTCGTTGACCATCCCATAAATCATGCGCTTCAACGGGTCCTCTAGAGAATCGTCTTTGGGGCATGGTTTCACCCCAAACTCGAGAGCATTGAAATAGCTCGTCTTTCTTTTTCCATCGTACAAATAAAAACCCTTCTTCGATTTCTTACCCAAAAGCCCCTTTTCCTTGGCCATTTGCAGAATCGACGACACTTTCATGCGTTCTCCAAAAGCTTCCTGCAACACATGCGCTACTTTATACGCCACGTCAATCCCCACCTGGTCGACAAGCTCGATCGGGCCCATGGGCATGCCAAAGGACTCGATCAGCCGATCGATGTCCAATGGTGAAAAACCTTCGCTCAGCAAATAAGCGGCTTCGTTCATGTAGGGCAACAACAATCGATTGACAAGAAACCCGGGGCTGTCCTGAACCACGATCGCTGTTTTGCCGATACGGCGCACAAAAAGGATGGCGCGCTCGATCGCGTCGGATGAACTTCGCACGGCACGTATGACTTCCACAAGAGGCATCCGGTTGACCGGATTAAAAAAATGAAGCCCAAGTATCCGCTCCGGGTTTTGGCACCCTTCCGCCATTTTTGTGACCGAAAGCGAGGACGTGTTAGAAGCAAGAATGGTTTCGGGGCCGGTTAACTCGGACAGCTCGCGAAATACTTTCTGCTTGATGCCGAGATCCTCCACGACAGCCTCGACGATCAAACCGCACTCGCGAAGGCCTGCGTTCGTCAGTCCCACGGAAATAAGCGCCATCTTGTTCTCGACCTCGTTTTTTTTGAGTTTCCTTTTTTTCAGAGCGTCCCGGTAAATATCAGCCGCTTCCTTAAGCGCGCCGCCGAGCGCCTTTTCTTGAACGTCCTTCACCCGGACCGGAATGTCCCGAGACGAGAATAGCTGCGCGATGCCGCCGCCCATGACGCCGGCGCCGATCACCCCGCATTTTTTCACGCCGTCGGCGAGGACGGCGGAATCCGTCCAGCGCATTTTTTTGTATTTTTCACTCAGATAAAAGGCCTTGATGAGGTTTTTAGAAACGGGTGTGACCGCCAGGCGGGAAAAATGCTCGCTTTCCAAACGGAAGGCGGCATCCGGCGCGATTACCCGGACACGCCGGAGAAGTTTCAGAATTTCAAGAGGAGCGGGATAATGGCCCTTTGTTTTTTTAAGCACCTCCTTTTTGGCCTTGGAAAAAACAATGGCGCGGCCTAGGGGGGTCCGCTCAAAAAACCAGCCGGCCGCGGAACTCAGTGGTGGTTTGCGCGACGGATGGCGCGCAAAAATAGCCGCGTCTTCGAGCAGCGTTTTCTCCGGAAAAAGTTTGTCCACCAGGCCCAGTCGAAGCCCTTCCTCAGCCGACAGCAGGCGTCCGGTCAGAATCAACGGAAGCGCCTTTAAAAGCCCGAGAAGCCCGGGCAGCCGGACGCTGCCGCCAAATCCAGGCAGAATACCGAGATTCACTTCGGGAAACCCGATTTTCACGTTCGGAGAAAAGGAGGCCACGCGGTAGCGGCAGCTGAGCGCCAACTCCGCGCCCCCGCCCAAGCAAGCGCCGTTGATCACGCAAACCGTCGGGATCTTCAAATCTTCAAGCTTTTTAAAAATAACCTTGCCGCTCTCGGCTTTTTTGAAAGCGTCTTCCGCGGAGACGATGGCTTCGATTTCTTTAATATCGGCGCCGGCGATGAAGACCCGGCTTTTGGCGCTAACAATAAGAAGCGCGTCTAGGTCATTGCGATGGGCGATTTCCTGTAACAGCGCTTCCAGCGAAAACAGATTTTCTGAGGTGAGAATATTGACTTCGGAATCCGGCTGGTCAAAAAGAACGCAGCCGATGCGGTCTTTGACGGAAAACGACCAGGCGCGGCCGGGGGCCAAATTACGGCCTTTCCAAAAGAATGCCGCCGCCCTGGCCGCCTCCCACGCACAGAGTGGCCAAGCCGCGCTGAAGATTCCGGCGCTTCATTTCCTTGAGCAGCGTGAGTACCAGCCGTGCCCCGCTGACCCCTACCGGATGCCCGAGCGCGATCGCGCCGCCGTTCACGTTAAGAAGCGCGGGATCGATCTGGCCAACCGGTTTTCGGGACGGAAAATTTTCTTCGGCAAACTTTTGGGAGGAAAGCACTTCCTGACAGGCGAGCACTTGCGCGGCAAACGCTTCGTTGATTTCAAAAAGCCCGATGTCTTTGAGAGTCAGGCGGGTCTTTCTCAAAATTTTTTCGATCACATAAACCGGGCCCAGACCCATCTCGCGCGGCTCAAGACCGATGGTGTCATAGGCCGCAATGCGGCCGAGAATCTCGTAGCCAAGCGACTGGGCTTTGGAGCGCGTCATCACCAGCACCGCGCAAGCCCCGTCCGTGAGTTGCGAGGAGTTGCCTGCCGTGACCGTGCCGGAAGCTTTGTCAAACACGGGCTTCAGCTTCGCCAATTGCTCGAGCGTTAGATTCTCTCGCACGCCGTTGTCCTGGGTCACGGCCTCTTCATAGTGGGGTGGGACAAAAAGGCTCATGATTTCCTCGGCCAGCCACGCGCGCGCCGCGATCACGCGGCGGTGGCTTCCCAACGCGAACGTGTCCTGGCGCTGGCGAGATATCGCGAACTTTTTGGCAAGCACCTCGGCGGTCTGGCCCATGTTGAGCCCGCAGACAGGATCCGTCAGTGCCATTTGTAAGGCCGACTGCGGCGCAAAATGTTTTGGGCGAAACTTCGTCAAAATGCCGAGCTTCTCGCCCGGAGTCCGGGCGCGCTGTAGTTTCATGAACAGGTTCGCCGCCTCTTTAGAAAATACCAGCGGCGCATTGGACATCGATTCCGTTCCTCCCGCGATCACGATTTCAACTTGGCCGGCGTTGATTTTTTCAGCCGCACTGACGATCGCTTCGAGACCCGAGGCGCAATTGCGGATCACGGTGTAGGCGCGTTTCGACTTGGGAATGCCTGCCATCAGGCTGATCACGCGTGCGACATTGGCGGCATCGATCGGCTGGCCCACACAACCGAAAATAACCTCGTCAATCGCGGCCGGATCGATCTCGGTGCGCTGCAAAAGTTCCGTGACACAAAGCGAGCCTAGTTTTTGAGCGGAAAGATCGTTGAATAAAGTCCAGGCCTTCACGAACGGCGTCCGGACGCCGTCTACGATCACAATTTCATTCTCCATAATTACAATCCTCGACTTTCAAGCTATCAAACATTTTGCTGCGATACAAGCGCTTTAATTTTGGGGAGCATTTTCATCGTTTCCTCTTCGCCCCGTTTAATGAATTGCTGGGGCTTGAACACTTCTACCCAGTTGGCGTTTGGGACCACCGGACGAAGCAGCACATCCGCGGAATCTCCCTCGGTCTCCGAGAGCTCGGTCTCCATGGTCTGAATCGTATTCATCAAAATATCGAAGACGTTCGGGAAAAAGAGACGATTGATCCATTTTTTAGTCTTGTAGAATCCCTTCAAGAGGAGGTTCTTTTTACGCATCGCCAGCGCTTCTTTCTCAAGCGCCGCCTCGGTCAACAGATGCTTCTCTAAAATATCCTTGGAGGTAGGAAATACGTTCACGGCGATCACCTTGTTGGCGCCGGCTTGATGCAGCGCGCGCACCGGCAGCGGGCTCATCATGCCCCCGTCCACGATCACGTCGCCGTTGATGATCACGGGTTTAAATATCGCCGGGATCGCGATCGAGGCTCTCACCGCGTCCGAGATAAAACCAGAATCCAAAACAAGGATCTGACGAGTCGAGAGATTGGCGCCGATGACCTTCAGCGGGATCCGGCAGTCCTCAAATGTTTTGTTGCCGAGATGCGATTTAAAATGCTTAATGACGAGGCGCCCGTTGAATAATCCCTTGACGGGGAAAAAACTGAAATCCAGGAGCCGGGTGAGCGCAAAACGGCTGTTGATCTCAAGCGCCGCCTGCTCCACCGTTGCCGCGTCCTTACACACCGTATAAAGCGATCCGATCAACGCGCCGATACTGGACCCTGAGATCATATCAATTTGGATCTTTTCACGCTCCAGCACTTTCAAGACCCCGATATGAGCCAGCCCCAGCGCGGCGCCGCTGCCAAGCGCCAGCCCGACCAAATTGTTGCTGATAAGGCGCGCGAGATACCGCACGGTCCTTGAATATTCCGCCTCCGGGTCTTCCACGACAAACGGCCTTGAAGCGCCCGACGCCTCGAATTCCTTGAGCTCGGGCGTCGCCGGCAGTGAATAAGTTTTTTTGCGGCCAAAAAGCTCTTTTTTGATTTTGTCGTTGGTTCGCATTCCCAAAAACACTTCATTGATCACGACAAAAATTTTTTCCTCCGGATAAGAAAGGTTTTTTTGGATCTCATTCACGGTGTCCTTGGTTTCCGTGACATTGCCGAGATTGCTGTCGGTCACAAAAAAAATAGAATCCGATTGGCTCAAGACCTTGAACACCATTTCATCGATGTCGCTCGAAAGATCGATCAGGATGAAGCGGTAATCGATCGCCAGATGATTCAAGAGGGCGGTGATAATGTTCTCGCCGACCGTGTCGCCTTTCTGATGGGCGACATTCAACACCTCAAAACCCACGGGGTGTTTGACCATAAATCTCGACAGAATATCCGGCGGCTCATTTTCGATATTATGGAACTGCGTGATCGGCACTTTTTTAGCCATGTGCAGCTTGGTGGATATCTCGGATCCGGAGGGGCTCATGTCCAGCAAAACGGTTTTTTGATGAGTCTCTTGAAAGAGGCTGGCGGCAAGGTTGATCGAAAAGGCCGTACGCCCGATCTTATGTTGGTTGCTGAAGATCGAGATCAAATCGCTTTTCAAAAGCGACCGGGAACGCGTGTCCATCCCCTTTAAACGGGAACTCAGGCGCCGGCTGAGCTCAAGCGCCACGACCGCGTTGTGCTCGACGATTTTCTTAAAATCTTCCTTCTTCAGGACCAACACCAGCACGTCCGATAACGCGCGTAAAGTAGCCGAATGAGGCTCATCGGTCAAAAGCGACATCTCGCCAAAATAATCGCCGCGGCGAAGATACGCCAAAATCTTCTTTTTCCCGAGCGACTCCGTAAAGGCCTCGAATCGTCCTGAGACCACGACGTAAAAGGAATCCGCTTCTCCCCCTTCCTTATAAACCGTCTCCTCGCGCTTGTATTCGACCAAACGCATGAGCTGACTGATGGATTGAAGCTCCCATTGATTCAAACCGGAAAAAAGAGGGCACAGTGAAAGGAGGGCGACCTTGTCTATCTTTTGAAAGCGGGAATTATCGTCGGGGTTCAATCAGCGGGCCTATGATTTAAGCTTCAGCCACTGGGCAATATGATGATCTAAAACTTTCTGATCCGTCGGTGTTATCTGAGAGAAATAAAGCGCGATAAAATGTTTGTCGCTGTCCGGATCCGGCTCATTTCGTACCACGACGCCGGTCGCGTGAATCACTTTTTCTTTCGAGGCCGGCAGCGTCAGCGCGACACGGAGCCGCGTCATGACCGGAATCGCGCGGTCCACCACACACAGCGCGCCGTGAGCGCTGATGTTCACCGTCACGGCGGCGATTTCATACCCTTCGCCCCCTATTTTAAAAGGAAGGCTTTGCGCGATACGGGCCGATTGACGGCGTTCGGAAATACTTTTAGGCGTTCTCATGTTATCTCTCTAGCCGGGCGGCCAATTCATTTTTCTGCCGCCCAAGAGATGCAGATGTAAATGATCTACGGTCTGACCGCCCTCTTTGCGACAATTGATCACCAGGCGATACCCCGATTCTTCGACGCCGTGTTCGCGCGCCACGGAAGTGGCCGCAAGAACCAACCGTTGAACGGAATCCTGATCGGAAGCATTGATCGCATGAACTCCCGGAATATGTTTTTTGGGGACAAATAAAATATGGATCGGCGCTTGAGGATTGACATCTTTGAAACCCAACACATCCTCATTTTCGTAAACCATGTCGCTGGGGATCTGCCGGTCGACGATCTTGCAAAAAAGACAGTCCGCCGGACGATTCATAAATCCGTTTCAAGCGGATGCCGGAGGAGGTTCTGCGGCCGTTTGAGCTTCTTTCGCCTTTAACGCCTTCTCGGCCTCCTGGACCGCGTAAAGCTTGAAAGCTTTTTTATTCGCAAAATACTTCCCATTGCGATAATACCAGTCTTTCCGGCGAATGCGCTTGTTCGATTGAACGCAATTCGTGGGCCTCGATTTCTTTTTTTTGGGTTTCCGACCGCTCGGCGCGGCCGTCTCGGCCGGCGCCTTCTTCTCCTCTTTCATCGCTGCTTCATCCGCCATTCTGATGACTCCATTCTATTTTTTTCGCTTTCCGGGCCTCGCTTGTCTTCCCCTCTTGGGGCAAACGATAAGCGGAAATAGGATCAAAAATATTTTGAAAAAAGACTCCGTCTTTAAAATCTTCCAATTTATCGTCCTCTGTTTTTGACAGAAGGCCTTCCTGCACCATCTTAAACACTATAAAACCAAAATCAAGACTATTTTTTATCCCCCAGTGGGCGAAAACGGTTTCGGCCATCGGGCCGAACTGATCCTCCGCCTCTTCCTGAATGCCTTTCAAAAGCTCCTTCGCGGTGATGTGTCTTGGCCGGTCCAAACGCTCCATGATCCGGCCCAGCGACGACATCACGAAAAAATAAGCGTCCTTTTTGTAGCGGCCATCTCTCATTTATCCGATCCCTATGGTATAAACGTACTCCAAGATCCGATGAAGGTCTTGAGGCTCGATGTCCCTGAATCTCACGCCAGCCTCGCGGGTCTCCCGCTCCTTTTCCTTCCAAAGGAAATACCAAACCACTTCCCCGATCGCATGGATCGAGTCCTGCAAGTGAGGAATTTGGATCTCCATTTCCAACAAATCCCCGGACCTGAGCTCCTCTTTGAGCATGATCCTAAGACCGCCGCCGCTGATGTCTTTCACCAACGAGCGGACTGCCCGCGGTTTCTTATGTTTCTTGATCAGGGTGTAACTGATCCCGATCGACGCCTGTAAACGGATGTATTTTCTATTTTCCTTCAACGAAAAAATCCCCTTTTTTCGCCGGCCTAAACCGCTTCCGCAAGACCGCTCTTCTTGGAAGTCTTAAGCCATTCTTTGTACACATACTCGAGAATTCTTGCCCGGTCCTTCTGGGCGATCTTTGTGAGTTTTAGGCCCGCATCCAGACCGTTCGCCCATGCCACCTTGCCTGTTGCAAATACCGGAAGGTTGTCGCCCGGAACCGCAAGCGAAATCTCGAGCGTCGTCCCCACGGGGATAGTCTGGTCGACCCCAAAACGCATCCCTTCCCTGCTCAAATCTTTCGCGAGGGTCTTGCCAAACAGGGGGTTTAGCGTCAGCGTCTTGTACTCAATGTTGAGAGGGGTATTAAAACGCAAATGCTTTCGTCGTTCAGCCATGGTTTTTTTCTTTCTTTTATTCATTCTTAAAATAACGGATAAGATCGCTTTTTAAAAATCGATAATTATCGCCGACCTTTCTGCCGGGGATCTTCTTCGACTTCACGAGTTTATACAGCGTCTGCCGGCTGATGCTCAAAAAATGGCAAGCATCCTCGGTGGTCAGCGCTTTATCGTCCTCTTTTATCTCGGTCATCCTATTTTGACTCATGCCCGCTCCTTCTCGCTTCACCAGTTGAAAGGGAGCTTTATTTAAACAAAACAGTGAATTATTGTCAAGGATATATTAATAGAGTTAATGTTGGTTAATCTTACATGCCTAATTTAGCATTGATTACTATGGGCAAATAAAACTAGCAAAATAAAACCCCCTAAATTTCAAGATTTAAGGGGTGTTTAAAAAATTTAAGCGATTAGGCTGTTTAGAAAACGTACTCGGGTTCTAAAATCGGTTTATAATTTTCAGGGAGCGGGAACGGGAAAGTTGCGATTTCATAAATACCTGCTCCCGTGCGGACGATCGTCATGCCCGCTCCTCTGGCCAGACCCAAGGTGATCCCGGCCAAGGCGTTGTCTTCAACGCTGGTTTTATAGATATTTTTAGGCAGTTCCACCCAGCCCGTCAGCGTATTCGCGACACCGCGGCCAAGCTTTGTAAAAGGATCTTGCGCAAAACAAACGGTTGCCCCGGTAACGAGTAATGCGAAAACGGCTATGGCAACGGACCCCTTTGCTAAAACTCTCTTCATTGCTCGACTTTCCTCCTTGTAAAACAACCAAAAAGCTTATAAATTTATAAAAGCTTATGACATTTATAACTGCGTATAGTTTATTCAAAAACTCTTTTTCTGTCAACTGTTATTTTAAGAATAACCTTTACATTCCCAAGCCGCCTTGATAAAATCGGGTTAGATCGAATTAAATTGAGATCATGTATCAAAAATTCTTCTCATTAAAGCAAAAACCCTTTACGATCACGAGCAACCCCTCTTTCCTTTACTTAAGTCAGAGGCATGTAGAGGCTTTGTCTTATTTAACTTACGGCATTAAAGAGCGCGTCGGCTTCATTGAGATCACCGGGGAAGTCGGAACCGGCAAAACGACGATTTGCCGCGCGCTTCTGAATCAATTGGATGATAACACCAAAACGGCTTTTATCTTCAATTCCACTTTATCGGGCCCCCCGCTCATCCAAACGATCCTCGATGACTTTGGGATCAATCCTGAGAAAAAAACCCGCGCCGATCTTTTCTCCCAACTCCACCAATTTCTGATCGAGCAGCTCGCGCTGAACCACAACGTCGTCCTGATCATCGATGAGGCCCAAAACTTAAGCCGGACCGTGCTGGAACAAATCCGCATGCTCTCAAATCTGGAGGCAGAGAATGAAAAGTTGATCCAAATCATTCTTGTGGGCCAGCCGGAGCTTCGAGAGAAGTTGAAATCTCCGGATCTGCGGCAGCTTCGTCAAAGGATCGCGGTCCGATACCATATCACGGCCCTGGACGAGGCCGAGGTTCCGCTCTACATCTCACACCGCTTAAAACTTGCGGGCGCCAACGGCGCCTCGCCGCTTTTCGATGAAACAGCGATCGAAGAAATATGCAAGTACTCGAGCGGGATCCCGCGATTAATCAATATCGTCTGCGACAAAGCGCTTTTGACCGCTTTCGTGCTTGGCCGGCGGGAAATTGACAGAGAGATTATTCAACGAAGCGTTTTAGAAATCGAGGGAGGGATCGAACCATGAGCATTATCAATGAGGCGTTAAAAAAAGCGGCTCGGGAAAAAGGAAATATTCTGTCCAGACAATATCAGCCGGTGGTTAAAACCGGCCTTAGGCCCGAAATAGAGGGGAAAAAATTCCGGGTGAACTGGGGGCCGCTCTTTGTTCTGCTCGTACTCTTCCTGATCACGGGGCCCATCATCGCCCCTATTTTCTCGTCCCCGTTCAAAGCGGGAGGCCTTGGCGGCAACCCGACGGCCGCCGAGACGGGCTCGGCTCTAAAAACCGGTTCCGAAACTGACCTCGCAAGCCTGCCGGCGTCGGTGGACTCAATAAATAGAAAATCACAATTTGGCATTGAAGAAGCGTCTGTTTTTCAAGGAATGGCCCAGCAGCCGAACTTTCAAGGAATGGCTTCACAAAGCCACATTATTCAGACGCCTTATCTCAAACTAAGCGGGATCGTTTATTCTTCCGACGTCGCTTACTGCATTATCAATGATAAAATCATCAGGATCGGCGATGACGTGCAGGGGGCCAAACTTATCAAGGTAACTCCGAAAAAGGCGATCTTGGAATATCAAGGCGAGCAGGTAGTCCTCTCGACGTCCCAAGCGGTTTAGGCGGAGAGGTCAGCCTTTTCTTTTTTGAAGGGATTCCGCGATCGCCGAAAGCGGCACGTCCGTGACGATCGTCACTTTTCCCAGACTCACCGGAAGCACAAACCGGTTCTTGCCCCCTTCCGATTTTTTATCAAAACCCATCGCTTTTAAGAGCGCCTCGACGCTTAAGCCCCGGTAATGCAATGGCAGGTCAAATTTCATCAGGGTTTTTTCCAGCCGTTCCGTCAGGCGCCTGTCTTTTAGGATCCCAAGTTTTTCCGCGATGTCACAAGCGACAAGCATTCCGATCCCGACGGCCTCTCCGTGGGTGACCTGCCTCGCAAACCCGGAAACGGATTCGATCGCATGGCCGGTGGTATGCCCAAAATTAAGGATCATCCGAAGGCCTTTTTTGTCCATCTCATCTTCGCTGACAATTCTTGCCTTGATCTTGGCGCAGCGAAAAATAACCTTCTCCAACTTCCGTTTATTCTGACGCAGCTCCGTTTTCCCGTGTTTTTCAAGCAGGGCAAACAAGGCCGGGTCCTTGATGACGCCGTACTTGATCACTTCCGCGAAGCCGTCGCTCCAATGCCTCTCCGGAAGACTGCTCAATAAAGACACGTCGCTCAATACCAGCGCGGGCTGATAGATCGCGCCTAAAAGATTCTTACCCTCCGGCAAGTCAATGCCAGTCTTGCCTCCGATCGAGGAATCCACTTGGGCCGTCAAAGTGGTGGGGATCTGAACATAAGGGATGCCGCGGCGATACGTCGAGGCGGCAAAACCGGTCAAATCGCCGATCACTCCCCCGCCCAACGCGATCAATAAGATGGACTGGTGCCGGCCGCCGAGCGAAGCGATTTTTTTGATCAATTTAAGAAAAACCGCCTGCGACTTGGAGGCCTCCGAACTTTTTGAGGCCGGCGTGACAAAAAAATCCGCGTTAAACCCTTCTTGGGTGAGCGATTCGAGTAACGACTGCTGATAATAAACGGCCACCTCTTTTTGGGTGACGACCAGAACGCTGCGCTGCAAGATCGGGGAACGTTTGATCAGACGGCCCGCGTGGGACAAGATCTCTTTATCCACGAGGATTTCATACGACCGGCTTTTAAGCCCGACGCGGATTTTACGCATTTAGCCCACGACGCTTCCGGGAGGAAGCTCTTTTTCCAGCGTTAAAAGCGTCAACGCCCCCTCATGCTTGGCGGCGAGCAGCATTCCTTTGGATTCGACGCCGCGGATCATGGCGGGCGCTAAATTATTCACGACGATGATCGTTTTCCCGAGCAGCGCTTCTTTGGAATAGGCCGTTTTAATTCCTGCGACGATTTCTTTTTTCTGCGCTCCCACGTCAATCACGAGCCGCCAAAGTTTATCGGCGCCGGGGATTTCCTCGACCCCGACAATTTTGGCGACCTTCAACTCGAGTTTCTTGAAATCCTCCAACAAAAGCTCGGTCATTTCTTCTCAGCTTTACCGCCTGCGCCCTCCGCGGCGCCCGGAACGGCCTTGCCGGCCACAGGGCCGGCCGGCTTTTGGCCGGCGGGAGCGGCCCCTGCCGCGCCTGGCGCTGCCGGAGCAGCCGCCTTTTCCTTTTTCACCTTCAGCTTCTGCATTTTGACTTTAGGAATTCCGAGAACCGATTTCCCCTCATCCCAAAGATTCTTGCCCTTCAAAACCCTGAGACGCTCATAGCGCTTGAGGACCGAACGATGTTTCTTTCCTTTGGCGCTGCTCCTTAAACTTGAATGAATAGACATACAACCCCCTTTTTTATATCCTACCACATTTCGATGACCGCCTCGAGCCCGGTCACCGTCTTCTCAGATAACATCCCGAATACCGGGAAGCGAAAAATTTTAAATCTTTCTTGGCTTCTTCCTTATTGGCGTATTGACCCACGCGCACCTCGAAAAAATCACCGTTGGGAACAATGAGCGAAACATACCCGCTGCGCCGCAAAGTCGCGGCCTCGGTTTCGGCCCAATCCCGTCTTTTATACGTCGCCAACTGAATCGTATAAGGCTTCCCGGTCTCCTGAGGAAGGACGGCCGCGGAACTGTTGTTCACGGCAACCGCGGGTCGAATCGAAACCGGCGCCGCCGGAGAAACCCCTGCCGCCGCAGTCGGCCTGACGGCCGAAGAAACGCCCGGGAATTCAACCGCCTTCCCGCTGATAGCCTTGCCGCGAAGCACTCCCAAAAAAAATACGAAACAAGCCGCTAAGATCAAAAGAATGCCCGCCAAAATGATCTGCTCGAGCGATGTCGTGACCAAAATCGGTTTTTGAAACCCGGGGTTATAAGACGGTATTTCGGGACCTTTCCCCGGCTTTGAGAAATTAAAAAAATCCTGCTGTGTTTCGCTCGACTTAATGTCTGTCATGGAATTTTGTATTATATCATCCCCATTGGGCTTTTAACAAAGGCCCGTGAACTCCGATCACGATCAAGGTCTGTCCGCTGAAAATAAAACGGATCCGCCCCTCCCCTCCTTGAGAGGAGAGGACTCTTGCTTGAAGGCTTTCCGGCAGTTTCTCCGTGATGGCTTTTTGAAAAAACAAAACCACGTGCGCCTTGTCAACCTTGCGGCGATCCTCATATTGGATCCCGCCCCTTGCCTCTATTTCGTTTGACGTTAATTGCAATAAGTGGGCGACAGCCTGTTTTTTCTTTTGAACAACATAAAGTTTGAGGCGATCGATCATGATTGAGCCCTGACCGGCGTTCAATGCTTGAAGCGGCGAAAAAGGAATCCGGCGATACAAACTTTCCGGCAGTGAAACCTGTCGAAGTTCGATCGTGATTGTCCGCGGAGATCCTTTCAGAAACCTCCATCCGCCAAAACGAATGGTCCCGGGTCCCGAATGAATCCGGGCCTCTTTTCCGGCGAATGCCACCTCACCCGAATCAAACGAAATCATGGGCCATCCGCGCCTGCCTGCCGGCCAGGCAGGGACCTTTACGTTATGGCAGCGGACCGAAACACCCAGGGTCCGGCTTAAAAACATCGAGGCGGCCCGGTCAACCCAAGCCCCTTGCCATGGGATCCAAAAACTCGCGGCCAATAAGCAAAAGAGCGCTGTCAGCCAAATGGCGGTCCGCGTAAATTTCACGAATCGGCCTTCTTATATTTCAAATAAATTTTTGCAAGATCTTTCTTGCCCAATAGACAGGAATAACCGATGGTCGAGGAGGTGCGATGCGCTTTTAAAAAACCGGACTCGACCAGCTCTTCCAACGATCGACGCACCTTGCCGATATTTTCATTGATCCAGGCCGAGATACCTCTCGGCGTGTCCACGCTGCCGTCGTTCTCCGCAAAAAAAAGCATGATCTTCTGCTGCGTTTTGCTCCGGAAATTGAAGCGGGGCGGCTTAACCATTTTTTAAAATCCTGTGCAGGTCCTCTTTCTGGACCACCCGTATGAATATCTCGACCACCTTCGGATCAAATTGAGTCCCGCTATTTTTGACAATCTCGGCAAGCGCCTCCTTGAGCGACGACCGGTCCCGGTAAGGCCTGCCCATCACAATCGCCTCAAAAGCCGTGATCACCGAAAGGATCCGGGCCCCGATCGGTATCTTCTCTCCCTTTAATCCTTTCGGGTACCCTGTCCCGTCATACTTTTCCCGGGAATAAAGAATGATCGGGACCACCGGTTTCAAACTTTCAAAGGATTGAACGATTCTGGCACCCTTGATCGGATGTTCCCGCAGCAAACGATATTCTTCGCCCGTCAGTTTTGCCGGCTTTCTCAATATTTCATCCGGGATTCCGATCCGGGCCGTATCTTTAAGAAGCGTCGCGTAATGAAGCGCCTGGGTTTCTTCTTCGCTCAACCCCAGTCCTTGCGCGATTTTAAGCGCGATTCTTAAGAAAACTTCCGGGGAAGTGGCGGTGGGGACACGCGTTCCCAGAATCACCGCCAACGATTGAATCGTGCCGAGCGTCACCTTCTTTTGCTCCTCATAAAGCTGAGCGTTCTTGATCGCGATGACCGCTTCTTCGGCCAGCGTCGTCAATATTTCCTGGTCAAAATAAGTAAAGGGTTTTTTATCCTTTTTGTGAGACACGGTCATGACCCCGATGACGTCTTCGTCGATCAACGGAATGCAGATCAATTTTTTCCGCAAAACGATCTGAGCCGTTTTGGCGACGCGCCCCTCGACATTCGATTGCGCAACGGGTTTCCCCGAACCTACCGACGCCCGACACGTCAAACGCATCGGTCGGGATCTTTTTTGGCGGCGCGGGGCCTGATCCGCCAAATAAATCTTGCAGGCGTCCGCCCGCAAGACCTGAGCGGTCAGATGCGCCAAACGGGAGATCAGCTCATCCAAATTTAATGTGGAATTAATGATCCGGTGGACCGTATGAACGGTGGACAACGCGATGGCCCTCGGACGGATCGTCGCCGATAAGCGGTCCAATTCTTCCGTCTTCAAGCAGTTGTCCAAAATCAGGTAAATGCTGCTTGTCAAAAGAGTCAACACCTCTTGACGGAGGCCTTTTTTGATTCCGATGAGCCCAAAATAACCCATCGCCCGCTTCCCGATGACCAACGGCAAGCAGAAATGAACCAGATCCGCCGAAGTGTTGAATAAAAAAGGGCGTGTTTCTCTCGACCGTTTCCGTATGGTCGAATAAATTTTGCCGTAGAGATGCGGTTGCTTGGCTCTCGGGTCCCGCCAGATGTCATAAGAAGACTCGATGAAATTCTTGAGCTCTTTGGAATTGCCGTTCAGTTTGAACGAGACCCACCACAGCGGATGTCCCAGCAAAAAGTCAAAGGACACCCGAAGCTTCCTTAGGCTTTCATGACGGACAAAACGGTCAAAAATCTCACGATCATTCGCCAGCGAAGTTTTCATCGTCACACTTTCTCGAACGGTTCAAAAAATTTCCGGTATTCGTCCTGCGCGTAGCGGTCCGTCATGCCGGCGATATAATCGCAGATCACGCGGTGAGCGCCTTCGCTTTTCAAACGCTTTTGGCTTCCGGGAGGCAACTGCTCCGGCCGTGACAGATACACCTCGAAAAGGGCGCGAATAAAACGCATGGCCTTGTCGCTCATTCGGACAACCCGGTAATGACAATACAGCCTGACTTTTAAGAATTCCCGGAGCGCTTCGCGTTGATCGTGCAGTTCTTTGCTGAACGCGACGATAAAATGCTCGCTCTGCGTCACCTGTCGCGACCGCTGGATCCCCTGTTGCCGCAGATTCTTCGCCGTCTGCTGAATCAGATCCGTCACCTCAAGGTTAATGAGCCCGCGGATGATTTGGTACCTTTTCACCTCGGGCTTTGTGGTCGGTTGAATAGCCGTCTTTTTCTTGACCCGGCGCCAAAGCTCGATTTTATCCAAGTCCTCTTCCTGGATCAGCCCCGAGGTCAGGCCGTCGTCCACGTCATGATTGTCATAGGCGATTTCATCCGATACATCCACGACCTGAGACTCAAGGGAGGGTGATTTGAAGTCCTCAAAAACGCCCATCCCTCTTTCCCGGGCCTGTTTCAAAAGCTCCGGATGCTTGAACAATCCGACGCGAGACTCGTAGGTTAGATTCAATCCCCGAAAACCCGGGTACTTTTCCTCAAGGTAGTCCACGATACGCAGGCTTTGCAGGTTATGGTCGAAACCGCCGTGCTCCTTCATCAATTCCCGGAGCTCGTCTTCGCCGGCATGCCCAAACGGCGTATGCCCCAAGTCATGCGCGAGCGTGATGGTTTCCACCAAATCACTATTCAATCTTAAGACCGTCGCGACCACCCGGGCGATTTGGCTTGCCTCGAGCGAATGGGTCAGGCGCGTGCGGTAGTAATCCCCCTCATGGTTCACAAAAACTTGGGTCTTGTATTCCAGGCGTCTGAACGCGGAGCTGTGGACAATGCGGTCGCGGTCCCGTTGAAAAGCGGTCCGGTACGGGTGTTCGCTTTCCTTGTGCGCCCGGCCCCGGCTTTGGCAGCTCTTGGCTGCGTAGGACGCCAGGGTTTTCAATTCCATCTTTTCCAGATGCCGGCGATCGATCTTGACCCCTTGACGGTTCGGCGGGACAGGCATCAGCTTTCTTGCGCGGAGTGCTTGCGTGTCTGAATGATCGGGGGGCTTCCGTAGAGATCCATCAAAAGATTGATTCGCGACAGACCGAGCGTGAGCACCCTTTTCTCTTTGGCCAGAAGTTTTGCATTTTCATCCACGCCCTTCAGCGCCACCAAGACCTTCGTCGAGGAATCATTTTTATTTTTATCGACACCGTTGACGAGATCCCGGACTTCGCTCTCGGTCGCCTTTTCTTCCGTAATCTTGCATACCCAGCACCGGCCGTGTCCTTTGGCCACCACACTCCGCGAGCTGCCGAGAAGCCCCGCAGGATTGACATCCATTTTGAGGAACTCGGTGAAATGAGGCAATTTTCTCCTTTTTTCTCCGAATTCAACCATCTCATTTTTAAACAGCGAGAAAAGCCCTAGGATCCTTTCGGAAACATCCATCTTCAGCAATTCATCATACTCGCAGATCATCTCTTCGATCCGTCTTAAAAAGTCTTCCGCCTTGCCGCTGGTACCCAAAAGCGACCATTCCTTCTTTTCGTACACTTCCTTAAGCCAAAATTTGAAAATTTTATTGTGAAAACGGTAGAACATCCCCGTCTTCAGGATCAATTCCTGCTCGATCAGCTCCTGAACCTGTTTCGAGGTTTCTTTTTCACCGCGGTTAATCGCCTGGGATAAATCTTTTAGCTTGTTTTTTCCCTTGGCAAGCTCGATTAAGATCAAGAGATGGCTTCCGCGGGAGTCCGCGCGGGTCCAGGGAGAAATCAATTTGATAAAAAACTGGTTCAGGATCCCCTGGGACTCAAACAAAAGCTTGAGCAAAACTTCGCCGATGACTTTCCCGGAAACCTCGGTCTCGGCCTTCGCGGCTGACATTTCCCGGATGCGCGTCGTGATCGTCTCCAAAAAGAAGGGGTGCCCGTCGGTAAACGCCACCAAAAAATGCTTGAGGTTCGGCGAAATGCCTATCGGCGCCAACTTTTTTTCCAAAAATTCAAACGCCACGTCAAAATCAAACGGCTCGAGATAAATTCTCTCGAAATTCCCGAAGAGCAGCGCCAGTTTCTCGGCGAGGATCCGGCGGCTCGCGGAAAAAGAAGAACTCGACACCAAATACATCGTGTCCTTCTGCACCATGATCCTTTTTCCAAAATCAGAGAACGCGTTTTTCACGCCGAATTCTCCAAGCCGGTGAAACTCGTCCAGAATCACGATGCAGTTTTTACCGGTTTCCTGTTTGATGCTGGAAGTCAGTTCGAATAATTTGGAATACGCGTCTTCCGCGTGCCGGTGCCGCAAAAGAACGCGGATATCCTGGATGCGTTTCACGGTTTTAGGGATCAAGGAAGAGGCTTTTTCCATCAGCTGCGTCAAGGACTCCATCGGATTCACGGCTTCTTTTTGGATCAAGAATTGATAGAGCAGTGAACGGACAAACTGATCGATGAAATAATCCAGAGCCTGGAGCTTGATCTCCACATAGATGGCGAGAATGTCCGGATCTTGATGCAAGTGGAGGAAGTGACGAAGAATGGAGGTTTTTCCCAGCTGCTGATGGCCGATAATCGCCACGTTTTGCCGGTAACCGGATTTTAAGGCGTTGGCTCTCTTGATCAGAAGATCGACAATCTCTCGGCGGCCGAAGAAATGCTCTCCGACAACGGGGTCGCTAAACATTCGTTAAACCCTTCGATGCTTTTAAAGCGGCAAATAGTTCTGAGGATCTTCCGCTTTGGATTTTTTTCGAATCTCAAAATACAGCTGGGGAGATTCTCCCCGGCCGGCGCGGCCGCACAACGCGATGGCGTCTCCGCGCTTCACCCACTGCCCTACCTTGACGAGAATCTTAGAATTTCTCGCGTACGTCGTGGAAAATTCATTGGGATGTTCGAGAATGACCGTTTTCCCGTAACCTTTTAATTTTTCATCCACGAGGATCACGCGACCGGCTTGAGCC
>Ga0209726_10003489_pt1 | contig 21295 bp, 29 predicted proteins | sample Subgrocontami54m_FD_187453 | JGI IMG/M metagenome (GOLD analysis project Ga0209726, IMG submission 187453) | Subsurface groundwater microbial communities from S. Glens Falls, New York, USA - GMW46 contaminated, 5.4 m (SPAdes) (version 3) | ecosystem: Environmental > Aquatic > Deep subsurface >... | reverse complement strand
AGCGACTGAAGCCATGGAGAAAATCTGTTCTGGATTAATTCCTTTCCCCAAGACCGCGCAACTTTGCATGATATTTTCCAGTCTTCGGACATCACCGTCACAGACTTCAAATAAAGCTTCTTTTGCTTCGGTACTGATAGCTAATCCTTCTTCTTTAGCAATCTTATCTACCACCGCAAAAATCTCTTCTTTACTCAGTGGCTTAAATCGAAAAACTGCGCATCTGCTCTGTATAGGATCAAGAATCTTGCTCGAATAATTACAGCTCAAAATAAATCTACAGGTTTTAGTATAATTCTCCATAGTTCTTCGCAGAGCTTGCTGCGCTTCCCTAGTCAGAGCATCGCTTTCATCCAGATAGATCAATTTGAACGGCACATCGCCAATCGCTTTGGTCCTGGCAAAATCTTTCACCTTCACTCTGACCACATCGATACCTCGCTCATCGGATGCATTTAACTCGAGAGTATTCTCCCGCCAATTCTCACCGAATAATTCCCGGGCAATCACCAACGAAAGAGTTGTTTTTCCAACGCCAGCTGGACCGGAAAACAATAAGTGCGGCATGTTTTTTGATTCTACGAATGCCTTGATCTTTTCTACAATTTCTTTCTGCCCTTTGATGTCTGCAAAAGTTGCCGGTCGGTACTTTTCTGTCCAGATAGATGAAGTCATAAAAAGATAGGAAAGAAACTAGTTTATAAGTTTTACCTCAAGAATGGTTCTGTAGAAAAAGTCGCCGCCATGGCCAAGATGGTGTAGAGCTAAGCTGTTCGTAAGATTAAATTAAGTTACTTTTTCTTTAGAATGTACTGCAAGAAAAAGGCGAATACACCGGCCAAGGCGACTTTTTAGAGATTTTCTACAAAGCCCTCAAGAAGGTTGTAGAGAAAAAAGCAGCGCCTTCAGCAGCGAATGAACTAAAGAGATCAGCCAGGTCTGAGAAGATATCCAAGTTGTGACATCAGAAAGAGAAATGCCAAAAAAATAGACCAATACTGCCGTGGCCAGCAAGACCAAAAGAACAAACTCTATAGAATCGATTATTACTTTGACTAATAATAGAATGATGACAATCAGTAAAAGTACACCAACTAATCCAAATAATTCCATACCTGATAGACAAAAAGATACTATTTAATAATTTCTACAGTCAATGATTCATGTTTACTGTCCTTGGAATAAAAGATAGTTATCGCTTTAGATACACAGTCTGAGTAGGATACGGAATCGCTATCTTCGCCTTGCGCAAGGCATTGTAAATCTTTTCCGTAGCTTCTAATTTCTGGTTATATGCTTCACTCCATTTCTCTACCCAGAAATGAGCTTTAAATTTTAAGGCAAAATCACCCATCTCTACAAATTGTACCGCCGGAGCAGGATCAGCCATCACACCTTCCATGCCTTTAATGACATTCATCACCAGCTTGCTGACTTTTTCAATATCATTGCCATATTCCACCACAAAAGCCACATGAGTCCGTACTTTTGAATCGGGATGAGTATAATTAAGCACCCGCGAATTAGCTACATATCCATTAGGAACATAAATAGCTTCATTATCAAAATTAACTATCTTAGTACTTCTTAACCCAATATCATTGATTATTCCTATCTCGCCGCTTTCCAGTTTAATTTTATCACCAATCTGGTAAGTTTTATCTAACAATAAGGAAATGCCGCCAAAGACATTTTTCAATGAATCCTGCAAGGCTAGCCCTAACACGATCCCACCTATACCTACTCCTGCTAAATAGGGAGTTATGTTTATCTGCCAAATTTTTAAGATCCATAATAAACCAATAATCACAAACAAGACCTTGGTGACTTTATGGAACAGCGGCAGCAGCACATCATCTACTTTGGTTTTTGTCTTTTTAGAAAAGGTGATAGCCCAGGTCTCTATCACAATATCAATGCCGCGAAGGATAGCATACAAGAACACCACCGCCATGATAGAATCAATAATTTTGTCTACTGCGCCACCAATACCCATATTCAAAAGAGCCAGCTTGATTCCGTAGGCTATGAGAAGATATAATAACGGCTTCTTTGTACGCTCAAAAATCATATCATCAAACTTATTTTTAGTTTTAGCAGCAAATCGTTCTAAATATTGACTGAAAATAAAGAGCATTAACTTCCCCAATACTGCCGCTGTCGCAACAATAAGTAGAGAAATTATATACTTATTATCCAAAGTTGTCCCTGCGACCAGGGAATGTATCCAATTTAGTATAATTTGACTCATGACAAAACCTCAAAGAAAGCGTAATTTAAAAAACTTCACCTAAAAAATAAAAATTCATGCTGCGATAAAAATATCTTCTAATTCTTCTAAGTCTCCTTGTACATAACGATAGTGCAATAAATCCTGCACATACTTATGAAGACCCATCTCTTTATTGTTCACCCTCATCAACACTGCCACCGGCAGGTGCTGCGCTTTTGGATATGACAAAGATATCTCCGATTGCTTTGACCATTTGATGGGGAACAATGACTCCTTTAGCGCTGCCTAGCACTTTACTGAGATAAGAATTCTTAGTAGCTCGGATCTTCCAGCCAGAGACTTTATTATTATGTACTATGCTGTCCTCGATATCACCAAAATAATCTCCTGCATCGGTAAATACCTTTAAATCGTACGTTTCAGTAACCTTTTTCATTTTTAACATAGGAATAACCACCTCACTGGTATAAAAGCAATTTAATTGAGCTCAATTTAAATACTTTTCTATAGTATAAGAGGGGGAAAAGAAGAGAAATATTAAAAAGAATCTACAGAATATATGGTTATGAAGCAATATTGGCCTATCATGGGAGCAGTTGGATTAGCGGCAACAGTAGGATTGTATGCGTACGTAAGCCGTGATCCGTTGTATGAAGAACAGGAAACCGAAGAATTCACTGAAGAAGAGCAAGGGTATGAAGCAGAATTGCCTGATGAAGAAATACCGGCTCCTTACACTCCAAAAGTTAAAAAAGAAAAGAATCAAATAAAAAACAAGCAGAATTCTCCAAAATACGATAAAAAAGAAATAATCCCTAGAGCTCAGATTTATCATCCTTCATCTCCAAAATCTTCTAGATTAGAAGATTTTGAATTTAGATACCGAGCCAGAAAATATTTTGACGAGGCCTTGGAGGCTAAAGATTACAAAATAGCAGAAACGTATATTGATGATCTTCCAGAAGATATAAAAAAAGACTTGCTATGTCAAATAGTTGTTAGCTATTCTAACTATTTAACTTCTGTAAGTAAGAACTGTGAAACGCAGGACCATTACTCGGTGCTTAGAAAAGTACTTTCCATGGAAGCTATCCTTGATAAATATAAAGAAGATATTAGCTGTGAAGCAATGGATATTAAAACTGATGATGAAACCGGAGCTGGCACCATGAATCTTACCACCATTAAAGTAAATGAACTTCAAATGAAGGGAGAAAAAGTGCTTCAGAAAGTAATTGCTAACTGCCATGAATAACCTCAAAATCATCGGAACTTCCCATATCGCCAAGCAAAGCATTGAGGAAATCAAGAAAGCAGTAGAAGAATTCCAACCTCAGATTATTGCGGTAGAACTCGATGCGCAAAGAGCTGCTGCGTTGATGCAGGAGCAAAAAAGCAAAATTTCATTGAGAGACATACAAAAAATAGGTGTAAAAGGCTATGCCTTCGTAAAAATAGGACATTACATCCAGCAGAAATTAGGAAAATCAGTGGGGATCTCTCCTGGTTCGGAAATGAAAACAGCGCTGGAAATCGCACATAAAAATAATCTCCAAGTAGCTTTGATTGACCAACCCATCAATATCACCCTTAAAAACTTTTCAAAGGAACTTACTTGGAAAGAGAAATGGCACTTCTTCAGTGATTTGATAAAAGGCCTACTCTTCCCAAAGAGACAAATAAAAAATTATGGCCTGGAAGAATTTGATCTTCGTGCTGTTCCTGAACAGCAAGTGATTCTTAAAATTATCAACCAGATGAAAAAACATTATCCCAGCATCTATAAAACCATTATCGCTGATCGGGATAAATACATGGTCAGGCAGTTAGTAAAAATAATGCGAGAGCATCCAGATAAGAAGATTCTTGTGGTGGTGGGAGCTGGGCATCAAGAAGGGATGGAAAAACTTCTCCTAAAAGTAGAAGTAGTTAGAGATTGATATGTTATAGACATATAGTCAAAATTTAAATATAACAAATGTGTTAAATATCTGTACATTTATCCACACATTTGCTTATTAGTAATTGTGAACAAATGTTTGAAAATAATTCACAATTACTATAATTATTATGTTAAAGATAGATATGAACAAAAATTATCTAGCAATATTGGCAGTCTCTCTCGCTACCTGTAGCTCACTTTCTTCAGGATGTGACCAGCAGACTAAAATATCTGTTCTTACCTACAATGTACATGGGCTGCCAAAGGCCATTTCTGACAGCAATCCTGAAGAAAATATCCCACAAATCAGCCCAAAATTGAATTCTTATGATATTGTCTTAATCCAAGAAGAATTCTTTTATCATCCCCTACTCTCGTCAGCAGTAAAACATCCTTATAGAACTCCTTTGGAATATTATATCCAGAAAGATGAAGAAATCATCAATCCCAGCGGCCTTTCATTATATTCTCGCTTCCCTCTTGAAAATTACTTCTTACAAAGATGGTATACTTGTAATGGTACGATTGATCAGTCCAGCGACTGTCTGGCTCCTAAGGGCATTTCTGCTGTTGATATAGAAGCAATTCCTGGAACATGGATTGATATATATAACTGTCACATGGATTCAGGAGAATCAATAGGAGACAGAAATGCTCGAGATGAACAGAATTTACAACTAGCTCGGTTTCTTAATGTGCGTTCGCCTTATCGTGCAGTTATCGTAGCTTGCGATACCAACATGGAAGAAGAAGACCGGCTGCAACTAGAACAACTGTTATCCTTGACCGGCTTGAAAGACAGCTGCCAAGAATTAGATTGCCCTGAACCGGATAATATAGATCGCATTTTCTATCGAAGCGGAAGCTGGGTGCAATTAGAACCGACCAGATGGTATATTCCTTCCGGCTTTGTGAATGAAAAGGGAGAAGATCTTTCTGATCATAAACCGGTTGCCGTTGACTTTAAAGTTACAGTTGGGCCTGCGTATGGGGTAAGGTAATATTAAATCAGAAAATAGAGCTTCTAATTCACAAATCATTAATAAACAAAACTTACCTTGAATTTTCAGGGAGGAATGACTATGGAACTTATCGAAAGAAATGGCGGATTTGGAATTTTTCAATTGAATTCAAAAGAAGTGACTTTGTTAGGAAAAATGCGAGCGTTGGCTGAGAATGAATATAAATATGTCCTTGGGAGCAAACAATACCCAGAAACCCAAGAGTTCTCAACTATGATGAAGGATCTTTTTCCAGAAGTGCCTCAACCAATCAGTAACGTATATTGTCCTAAAGGTGGAAGTGATTACTTTTTTCCATTTGCATCATACCAACAGCTAGGCATTGACAGTAACTTTCCAAGGGGAACTATTCGTTCAGAACATAATGGAGATAGAAGCAGATTGACTATCATCTTCTCCAAACTTGCTGAACAGAACCAATACCCTATCAGTATGGCTCTGATGGAGTTTTATACTCCAAGCTATGTTGATGACGTCGTAAAAATGCTCGGGGAACGGGAAATACCTGTGCTGCACGGACTTACACCTTTACCACCACATATAGATAGAGGTTATGGAATTGCCGAAGTGCATCGTTTAGGAGCAACTTTAAATTTATACAAAAGAGCCAATGAACTTGTAAATGATTCTGAAGGGATGATAGGAGTTTCAAAAAAAGAACTAAGAATCATGCGTCGAGATGGGATGGAACACGAAAATGTAGTCATCCGTGACTTAAGCAGAGAACGATATCAGAAGGAACTGCAGAGACTGATAGATTATTAATTGACCTCCTCCCAGACTTAAAAGTCTGGGATTCCTAGAAAGAAAACTTTGGCGTGATGTGCCTCGATGTATTTCTTCGCAGTCTCAAGCGTAATATGCCCAACACTGCCCATGAATTTTCCTGGGCTCCACAAATGTCTCTTCTTATAGAGCCCATCTAAGATGGGCATCTCGATAAAGAGACATCGTGCTGTGAAGCCTTTGAGTTTGTGCATGGCATCAGAAGGCGTCATTGTTAATGGTAATGACGCCAAGACATGGATGTGGTCAACATCAACTTCGCAGTCCAAAATTGCGAAGTTGTGCTTTTTTGCAGCTTCGTGCAAAAAGATTTTGCACAGGTTTCTTCGTTCAGGTGAAGAAAAGATTTTATACCTGTACTTCGTACACCACTGTAGATGCCAAGTGCTCCAGCCAACGGAGCGGTTGTATGCATGTTGTTTGTAAATATTCATGTGTCTCACCTCCTCGGGTGAGGCACATCACTTTGCCATGCAAAGTAGAATGTTTTCAAATAGAAAAAGCTAACGCCATTCATCCCACAGCTAAAGCAGTGGGATTTCTGGCTAGTTTATCTTAATCTTATTGTAAAAATCACATATCTACCGGCGGATTGAAAAGAGAAAGCTGCCGCTCTATTCTATGCGGCGGATAGGTTTCTTTTTCAATCGTTTCTCCAGCAAAATTACTTTTATAGCAAGCAAAGAAATAGTTAGTATCATCATCAAACACACCTGTAGAAATCCGAGCAGAATCTTGGCGCTTCTTAGCACGTCTGCCAAAAAAAGGTATACTCGCCATCCTCGTGTCCTGACCGATGTAATCTTGAGAAACAATTAAAGTTAAGTGATGTAGTTCAAGCGCAAAAGATTTAAGACCACAATAAATATCTCTTACTAACTTTGGTTTGTTATTATCAGTTGAAGTTTGCACTGGTTCATACAAAGAGAGATAATGTTCAAGATGTTTTTCTGTAATAGAAACTGGTTCTTGAAAATCAAGGTTACCTGCTTTTAAATTATACGCAAAAGTCATCCAAAAACCATCATCATTATGATCGTTAGCAGATACATTAGTATCGGAATTTTGAACAATACGGCCATAACCCTGTAAATCTAATTGATTGCCATATTTCCTTGAAGCACTATCCTTTCGCGACGCATTTATTTCAAGAAAGCCAATTCCCACTTCATGAGCGATAGCTGCTTGTAGTCCTGTTTTTGCCAGATATAATGGAGAAGTACCAAAACGCTCAAAATTTGTAAGATCCATTATCACTTTCCATAGTGATTTCTTTATAATAATTATTAAACTATTCTACTTAAATTTCCTCAAAATCTTTATAAAGTCCCCTCATAAAAACAATACTGGTAGTAGTGGCAGGAAGCTTACGACCCTATCACTTCCGTTTATCGTAGGATTGCGCTTAGCGAAATCCTACTTGAAAGCATTTGGATCAAACCTTTTGTGAACGAAGTGAACCAAAAGGGTTGAGGAAAGTCCGCCCACCTAAAACAGGCTGCTCCGATAACGGAGAGGGAGAAATTCCCTAGCTCTGGCATAGAAACGACACGTCCATAACCGAGGATGATAATGGCGAAGTTCTCTGAGAAGGGAACAAGTTAACCCAATGACGTTGGTTATGGGAACGATGAAACGGCGAATCTCAGCTGGTGCAAGTCAGATTTGACGCATAGTAGAATGCTTCCACGAGCTATCGGCAATCACACGATTGCTTTGGGCTTGACAGAAGGCGGCTTATGTCGCTCTACCAACTTTTTTTAAAAAAAAAGTTGATTAAAAACCTATAAGTAGGAATAGTACAATTTTGAGTAAAGGGTTTGGTTTCTTAGGTGTTGTAGGAGATAAAATGACAATGTTGAGTAGATTATGGTTTGGAAAAAAGGAAACACTGCAACTACCTAGTGCTGAACAACTCGAAGAACAGAAAAAGAAAGAAATCAAGAAGCAACTTGAAGAAGATTTAGAAAATAGATTGAGATCTCTTGACAGATTCCCTGGAAGTTTGAGCGAGTATATCGCCTTGAAACGGGAAGAAGGCTTGGATTATTCTCACATCCTTGTTCCTATGTCAACCGGAAGAGTAGACAAATTTGTTTATGATCCTGCAAACTGTTCGGATTGTGAACCAAACTGGATGGAAAAAGAAAGAAAATTATTGATTACACTTACAGAAGATGGATGCATTGGATTAATTAGATATCTAAGTAATTGGGCAAGAAGTAATTCAGTTATATCTTACGGAATTCCTGTCAAAATTAAAAATAATCCCCCTTACAGATAAGAGCATGTCTTACAAATCTTACCTCATCCAACCTTTTTTAGAAAAAGGTTGATCAAAAACCTCGAAGATATTTTTTCTTCATGATCAACAAAAATTACATCGTAAATGGAGCAACTGCTGCTGCTTCTGTAGCACTTGGATTCTATAATGAAGAATTACAACGGAAAGTACAGCATCACCAAATACAATGGCATCCTATTTTAGGGCAAGGTTCTGATGTTGCCGCAGGAGCTATGTTTACTGCTTTATTTCTTATGTACTATCGCTATAAAGAACAAAAGCATAACCATAAACTCGTCGATTGGACTGCTCCGATAGCAGCTGGAACCTTATGCACTTTTGGAGAGATCACTGGAATAATGGGAGATACTTTTGATCTAAAAGATATCGCTGCTTACTGGCTGGGAGCGGGGGTTGCATATGGTATCCACAGAGCGTTTTCCAAAGAAACTCTAGAAGCAAAAATCCAACCTAAATCTTTATAATCCTGCCCTTATAATAGAATAAATAAGAACATCTATGGAACCAGAAATTTTACCTGACGAAATTGAAATACTCAAATGGATTCTTCATACAGACACACATGCTTATCATATAGAATACTTCTTACAAAAATTACAATTTGGCTCAGAAGATCCAGACCGGCCGCATGATATAGTACATCCTTACAATAAATTTGAATGGGAAGCAGTGAAGGGATTTGCTCTCCAATACCGAAAAGATGGAAGAAAATTATATGATAAGCAAATTAAGGCTTCTCGTGAACATCATCGTAATCAATATCATCACCAAAAATGGAACCAATTCTGTCCTAATGCTACCGAAGATGCTCTAGAACTGGGCGCAGTTGATGCCGTCTGCTCGCTGCTGGAACAACGAGAATATCAAGGTGGATCCCATACTTATGCGCAGATAGAAGAAATCGCCAGCAAAAATTCCGGCCAATGGAAAGCTTGGATGAAACATGCAATCTCTGAGATGAAAAGAATCAAACAGCCTAACCTTGCAGAGATAACTGCCTTCTCAAAAATTCCCAAAGAAGGAATCACTCCTCAAACTTATGATGTCATAATAGGTAGAGCTCATGAGACCTTACACCAATTAGAACAAGATCACGGCTACAACTTTTACAAAAATTCCGAAAGTTATATAAGAGAGATATTAAAATAATATTCCCATGGCAGATAACAAAATATCTATTCCCTCAGGAGGCGGAGGATTGACCAGATTCAACGAAGATTCCGGCTCAAAGATACATCTTTCTCCTGGAGCAGTGGTTATCTTTTGTATTGCCATAATCATCATAATTGCCTTACTCCATTACTTTGGAGGCAAATTCTTAGCATAAAATGTTACCAGGCATGAATCCTCGGAAAATGCAGCAGATGATGAAGCAACTGGGAATCCAGCAAGTAGACATCCCTGCCACTGAAGTCATCATCAAGACCAAAGACAAAACTATCATCATCACTAATCCTTCTGTCGCTAAAGTCAACATGATGGGTCAGGTAAATTTCCAGATTTCTGGTGACGTGCATGAAGAAGAAGTTTCTTCAGTGCCAGATATTTCTGATGAAGATGTCAGAACCGTGATGGATCAGACTGGCGCAAGTAAGTTAGCAGCCAAGAAAGCTATTGAAGATTCTCAGGGCGATCTGGCAGAAGCGATTTTAAATTTAAAAAATGAATAAGACTCATAATCTTGCTTCTCTCAGTGCAAAAGCATTCGACCATTACCAAACTGCAGATCATCTCTTTCACATCACTTTTCCGGTAGCCAAAGACCATAAACTCTTGCTACTCATCGTCAAGAGCCTCAGTAACTGTCTGGAATACAGCATCGAATCAATTCTCATCAAAGAAAAAATAAATCCGCCAGAAGGATTACTTAAAAAAATCAATGCTCTGCGTCATCTAACCAAGCAATATCATCTTTCTAATGATGATATTGTCTTCATGCTGCGTATCCAGGAACTTCTTTACCAACAGAAGCAAAGTCCCATGGAATTCAAACGAAGAAATGCACATGTTATCTGCTCTGATGATTATGATCTAGAAGTGGTTTCTGCCAAAGACGTCGAAGAATTCTTGCAACGAACTAAAAAAATACTAAATGTAGTAAATAAGTCATAAAAAAGGGAAACTAATAAAAAGCCACCTGCATATTAGCTTAGTTCTTGCGGAGATTTTGTAATGAATGAAAATTTATTGGAAGCACGGGAAGAACTAAAACGGCTAGAACATATCATTTACGTCAGTTTAAAATACACTCGGACCGTAGATGTCATCAACAATGCCTTGAACCGCATGGTCAGCACCTACGATTTTGTGGTGGAAGCCTTCCTGGACAAAGCCATGGAAGATAAAATCTTGGAGAGCATGCCAAAAAGTCCGGCTTTGAAAGCAAAAAAACTTGCAGAGTTATATCCTGATGACCAGCTTATCCAAAAAAATCTACACTTTTACTTCTCCCTGCGAAACATACTCAAATCCGCATATCAAAAAAGACAGGAATTCCGTCGCCACGTCACTTTAATAGTCAATTTCGAAGATTCTACCGTAGAAGTTGAGATCGACACTTTGGTCAACTGTGAAAAATTCATTCACTTCTTTCTTAATTACGCCCAGGGGATCATTGAAGGGATTGTAGAAGAAGACTAAGTTCCCATTAATTTCCTTCTTCAGCAACAGAATATTTAAATAATTCCCTTCCCTCATCAAATCAAAATGACCAAGTTTATAGCGTTGGTTTCTGGAAAAGGAGGAGTTGGCAAGACCACCTGCACTTTGAACGTAGGACAAAGTTTGGCCAAGCTCGGCAAGGATGTAGTGCTTTTGGATGCAAATATTGTCACTCCTAACTTAGCTATCCTTCTTGGCCATATGAATCCGGAAGGGACATTGAACAAATTCCTGCGCAAAGAGAAAAGCCTCAAAGAGATAATGTATCTGCATGAGAGCGGCATATCTTTAATTCCTGCTTCTCCTTCTTTAAGCGAATATCAAAGGACTAATCCTCAGAAACTGCATAAAGTTTTCGATTCACTGAAGAATGCTGCTGACTTCGTCCTTGTCGACGCACCGAGCGGATTAGGCTATGACTTGATCCAGATCTTAAAAAATACTGATGAAGTGGTGATTGTTACCAATCCTAATTTAAGTTCGGTCATGGATGCCTTGAAGACCATTCAGCTGGCCAAAGAAAACAACAACACCATTGCCGGAGTTATCTTGAACATGAGCAATGGAGGAAAGGATGAGCTCAGCCCTCAAGAAGTAGAAAGTATCCTAGAACATCCTATCCTTGCTAATATCAAACATCACCGCAAAGTACGTAAGGCTGCACATAAGCAGATGCCCCTGACCCATCTTTATCCCAGATCAAAACCTGCGCGAGAATTCATGAAAGTGGCACAGCATCTGACTTTAGGACATCGGTAAACCATTTTAATAACATGAAACCACGACGAAGAGAAGAACTTTTACAGAAAGGATGGCGAGAAGATGAATTAGTGAAAGCAGATGCCATTTTGAACCAAGCCACTAAGCATGATATATTTTTTTCAAAAATAGTTTTTTGGAGCGCCTTAGTGGTGATTGTCTTTGCCAATCTTTTAGTTTCCTTGATCTTGATCCCTTTTTTGATCGCCTTGTATGATCTGGTCTTATATGCCATTGTCGCTATGCTTGGCCTATCCATCGGCTTTCTATACAATTTCTTGATCACTGACATTGGATTATTAGAAACAAGACATCATCGTATTGCCAGTATTATCATACCAATTATCGCCATGGGCAATGTGGTGGTGATGGTTCTTACTTCTAACCGTTTCATAGAAAGCATCCATCTCAACAATCAGCCGCACAATCCCTGGATTGTTGCAGCAGTATTTGGCGGAGCATTTATTCTTCCTTATGTTGTTGATCAGATACGGATGGCGTTGAGAAGATAGTTTATGTCTAAGTTACTTTCAACTTCCGATCGCAATCAAGGTAACTCCCAACATTACTCCCGCTAAAGCTACTCCTTTCCAAACGGTCATTTTCTCACCTAAATATTTCACAGAAAGGATGGTCGTGACCAAATAGGAAATTGAGCTGAGAGGATAGACTACACTTAATTCTTCCCGTTTTAAAATAATTACATATAAAAGCAAGGAAAACCCAAATAGAATTACTCCTTCCCAAAAGATACGACGAAAAAATAATTGGCGCAGTGGATATTTAGATGCTGCTTTTTTTAAGAGGATAACCGCCAACGAACCAGATAATACCCCTACTATGATTAAACAAAATATGAAAATTCCAATCATGGCAGATCCTCCTGCACTTTTGTTACTCGTGAACTACTCCATCCTAAGAGACAGATAGAAAAGAGAATAATTGATATTCCTGCCCATTTCCAGCCATTCATGCTCTCGTTAGGAAAAAATAAAGGAGCAAGGATACTTACCCAGACATAACTTGTGGCAATTACTGGATACAATATGCTCAACTCTCCTTTCTTGAGAGCAAGAATCATCAAAAATGATCCTACCACGTACAATAAGCAGCCTGCAATGAAAGGCGCATTAAAAAAAGTCAACGGCTGGTAAAAATTAATCTTGACTGCTCCAGCTTTCCAGAACAATTGTCCTGAAGAAGTAAAAATAGTACAAGCTACCATTAACAAAAATCCAGTGCTAAGCGAAGATTTTTCTGCCATATTCTAAACTACTCTTCCAATAAAATCTTGACAATAGCAGCATAAGCAGGACGGGCAATCAAAACCCCGACTGACATTCCTACAATAGTAGTAAGGGCAAACCCTTTCAATAATCCTGCGCCCGCCCAGAAGAGAGGTATTAGACTGCCCAGATTGATTACATACGCTCCCATGATGATGAACAGTGCATTCTTGATTCTAATCTTCCAATCGATCGCTTCTGCTTCCTTCCGCAAAGTCTCGTCAGTAATAACAATAAAGTGATTCATGCCTGTCCCTACGACCACTATCAATCCGGCTATCGAAGCGAGGTCAAGATTCCATCCTGCTAAGGAGGCAAACCCTAAAATGAGTACTAATTCACTCAACATCACTAAGACCATAGGAAGTATAATCACGATTTTTCTATAACGGTATAATACTACTCCAGATACAGCTGCCAGAGCTAATGCACCTACCAGCATCACATTCTCTAAGAATTCTTTTCCTAAAGACGGAGAGATACTATCTATTTTTACAATATCTAATTTTATAGGTAAACTCCCAGTAAGAAGGACCGTCTGAAGTTTCTTCATATTTTGCAAGGCATTGGTCATCGCATCAGCTTGAGTTGCTCCTGCACCAGATCCTGAAATTTGGATGTCGGTAGTGCTGCTTCCTTTTAGTTCGCAACCAACTCGCAGCCTATCTACTTCTACATCATCAAGATAGAGGGTTAAATCCTCACTTAAATAACAGCTGCCTGCTTCAGAAATTGTCTTTAGACCCTGAGTGATATGAGCATGTCGCTGTGCCGCTTCCGGACTGAGTGATATTTGAAATGCAAATCTACAACCATACCCTGCATCCAGAGGACTGCAGCCACGATAAGGATCAATGCCAGAACAATCTGCGCTTCTGCAAACATATGTGATATCTTTTTTCCCACCAAAGAAAACTGTTTCATTGCCGATTTTCGCCTCAAACTTCCCTTGCTTTGCCAACAACTCTTGAATCTCATCTTCGGTCACTCCGGCAATCTCAATTAAAATAAAATCATTTCCTTCCAAATCTGACGCGCTGCGCACAACAATGTCTCTTAATCCATACACATTCAACCGTTCTTTCAAACTGCCCACAGTAGTTCCCATATCTTCTTCAGAAATTTCACTGGCTGGCTGTAATAATACCCTGGTCCCGCCTTCCAGATCCAATCCCATGCGCAGATTAGAGGAAGAAGTTTCTTTTACTTTAATGCCCAAGTCGAAGCTTCCATCCGCACTGGGAGGAGCCAGGATAGTATAAACTTGCTCATTTGTTTCAATTCGATAGGTCTTGTTAGCCCTAAGCTCAGAAACTGCAGCATAATAATCTTCGACCGATCCGGTCTCTATGCCATTGACGGAAAGTATACGTTCGCGAGCGGTAGGCATGACCTTCCCGGAAGGATTAGAGAGACCGGCTTCCGTCAGAAAAGGACTGACCGCCATGGAATGAATCTCTACTCCTTCTACGCTAAAGATTTGCGGCTTGATGGCCAATACAGATGATAGTAAGAGAGTGACTAATAGCAAGACTCTCCAGTTTACCAGCATTTTTGTAATTCTAGTGCTCATTATTTTCCAAGATGCTTTTTATGATTTTTTTCTAAGTGCCAACGTAGTATACCTACATTTTGAATCCAAGTTACTATGGCATCCACTATTAATCCGATTAATAAGATGAGCATGATCTGCTTGACGATTTCACTTTGCACGAAAATCAAGGCCACCAGCACCGCTACCAGGGTAGTCTGAGTCATGGTCCAGCCAGTTCTCAACGCACCAAAGATGCGTTCTAATTCCGTCCCATCCTGACGCTTGATCAAACGGGAAGAGATGACTACTTCGCCATCAACTGAATAACCAATCAGCATCAGGAAAGCTGCAATACCGGCAGGATGTAATTTCATACCGGTGAGATTAAAAATCGCCAAGGTGATGACAATATCACAGAATGCGGCCAGGATCACCATTAAGCTGGTAATAAAAACTCTGAAATACAAAATGACCATGATACCCATCAGCAAAAAAGAGAATACCAAAGCGATGAGCATCTGCTTAAAAAAATTATTACCCAAGGAAGAACCAACCACTTCGACGCTATAATCTCCTTTTTGCAAAGCAAAGTTATCAGAGATAGTTTTTACTAATATATCAATTTCCGCAGTATCCTGCAGCCCAGAATCAATAGCCATGCCGGTTGTTCTTCCGGCAGAACTTAAGGTGCGTACTGTAATGTCAGCAGCAGGAAATTGCTGCTGTAATGATTCTTCTAATTCCAAAGGAGAAAGCTCAAAATCTTTAGTGATAGTGATAGTGGAACCACCTTTCAGTGAAATCCCCTTGTTCACAAAATCGCCAGTAGTTTTATACTGGATGCCTAACTGCATTAAGGATAAAACTAAAAGCAGAACCGGGATAATCATCAGCAATTTGTACTTTGTTTCATAAATATGTTTAAGCTTCTGAAGCATTTGTATTTTGCCCCAAGGCTGATATATAAAGATTACGCTCTCAAAAACCCTCTAAATCAGATTCTTCTTAAAGTATTTTCTAAAGAAACCAAAAAAGCGTGAACTTTATTGACATCATGAACTATTTTCTGAATATCGCCTGCTGGAGTGAAAGACATCCTAGAAGGAATCCGTTCCTTCCTAGCAGCTTGAACATATTTCCCAAGACCAGAATCTTCAAGAATGTTGTAAGTGTTCTCAGATCCCAAAAGAACAAAACCTCTGCTTATTTCGGCTTTGGCAAAAGCATTTTCTGGTTTTAGGAAAATATTATCATCTCTTCCATTAGGGTATAATAATAAAACAGGTTGATTGCTGTAATTTTCCCACTCGTAATTTGAACCTAACTGGGCATATCCAGTACGATAACTTACAGCATCTGAAAAAACCAAAAAATGAGAATGATCTTTTTTATCACCCTTAAATTTGCCAACGGTAATCTCATGAAAATCACCTGGCTCATCAAGAATGAATTGGACATAGTCTCTTCCAACTTTTAGTGTATGAGGATTCACTTGTTTTTCTCTAATAACTTCTGACAAGCCCACCAACCTACTGTAGTGAGAATATTTTGAATCTAACATCATATTAATATTAACACATTTCTTTAAAAAGGTTATGTATTTCAAAGTGACAAGATCACAGCCCATAACATTTATATATTATCTTACTATTATTCTATTAGAAAAAAGGTGAAATTAGTTTGAAACTCATTGAGTTGCGTGATGTAGGCAAAAAGTTTGGCAATAATGGCATTCTATCTGATGTAAATATAACCATTGAAGAAGGAGACATTCTCGGAATCATCGGCCGTTCCGGGAGCGGAAAAACTACTTTATTGAACCTTATCGCCGGATTTTTAGAACCTACTGCCGGTGAAGTTCTCCATTCTTTCAATGTCACTGACACTCCAAAGAGTCTGCATAGAAATTTACATAAAATCAAAGATCAGATAGGTTATGCGCCGCAGCACAATTCTTTTTATCCAAAACTTACGGTAATGGAAAATTTGCTTCACTTCGGACAGCTCTACCATCTGCCTAAATCGACCTTGCAGAATAATATCAAAGGATTATTACAAGCCACCGCATTGGCCGCACACCAAAACAAACTAGCAGAACATCTTTCCGGCGGTATGCAGAAAAGGTTAGACATCGCTTGCAGCTTAGTCCACAAGCCCAGGATTTTAGTATTAGACGAGCCTACTGCTGATCTTGACCCGATGCTGCAGAAAGACATTATGAGTTTCCTGGCTCAGGCCAACAAGCAAGGTGTCACTTTAGTCATCGCTTCACACCACTTGAATCTGATGGAGAAAGTATGCAACAAGATTGCTATTGTCCATAACGGAAAAGTACACAGCAACGGATTGATGGCAGATATACAAAAGCCCTATCTTAGAGATAATTTCACCATCTCCTTAAACCCCGGCAATAATAAAGAACGCTTCATCTCCATGCTGAAAACCTTGCCGGTAGACAAAATCATTGATCGACAGCAGCGCCTCATCATCCATCCTAAAAATATCACTAAAACCATTACCGGCTTGCTCACCATGATTCAGGACGAAAAATTATATCTACATGACCTAGATATCAGGCTGCCTTCGTTGGATGAGATTTTTGAAACTATCACGCAGGAAAAAGAATGAGATCGCTCTGGCTGCTTACCAAAAAGAACTTGAAATTGTTAGTCCGTTCCAGGTCCTCCGCCCTGGTAGTTTTCTTTGCTCCATTATTTATCATCTTATTATTAGGGCTATCATACAACTCTACTTCAAAATACGGATTGAACATCGGGATTTACGCTCCTTCATTCACCAGCGATGTGGAATCATTGATAGGTTCATTGCAAGAACAGGAATTTAAAATCATAAAATATGAAACATCCGTAGACGATTGTGTGAAAGATATCAAGGCTGGTTTAGTACATGCCTGTGTTTCGGTTCCGGAAAGCCTAAGCGTGGATAGTAATAAACAAAAAGAAGTATCCTTTTACGTCGACCCCAGTAAAATCAATTTAGTCGGTGTCATCCAAGACACTTTAAATGAAAAATTTAATCTCAAGTCGCAAGAACTTTCCAAAGAATTATCCGGCAGTTTACTTTCTGCTGTTTCTGACACTAAAAGCAAGTTAGATGAACAAGGAACACAGTTAAGTTCGGCCAAAGAGAAAAGTGCTGCCGCTTCCAGCGCTGCCCAGGAAATAAATCAACAGCTTGATGCCCTTGATTTGACGTTGCCTGCTAGCACCTACAATCCGCAATTGATTGCTGATTTCAAGACCTCCGCTTCTCCTAAGATCAAAAGCGGTCTTTCTGAGATTAAAGATGCCATGAATGCAGTTGAAGCATCGGAGCTCGAAGAGAAGTCAGCTATTCTTAGCAGCCTCGATCAAGTAGAAGAAAAATTAAAATCAATAGATCTCTTAGTCAATGGAGCAGCAGTCAGTGGAAATACCACCAACATCACCAATAGCAGTAATGTTTCCACTACTACTTCTTCCAATTTTCTGAGCGCTTTAACACTTTTGGAAGAAGAATTACTCAATAGCAAAGTAAAATTGACCGCTGCTGCCACTGCCGTCGGAAGCACTAGCTCCAGCTTAAGCGCAACCACACAAAATCTTCAGGAAAGCGTTAGCGCGCTTGACACTGCTCAGCAGAAAGTGACTGAGATGAAAGCCAGTTTAGATGCGCAAAAAGTGACTGATGCAAATGTTTTATCTGCGCCACTGATTACTAAAATAGAACGTGTCGGCCAGGAAAGTTCATATCTTAATTACATGTTTCCGGCGCTGTTAGTGTTGATAGTGATGTTTTCCTCGCTGCTATTAGGAACAACCTTAGTGATGATGGAAAAAAACAGCCCTGCTTTTTTTAGAAATTATTTTTTGCCCTTACGCAAGGGGACTTTTGTCATCTCCACCTACTTTACAACTTTAGTAATCATCTTAGTGCAAGTGCTGGTTATTCTAGCCGTATCAGCAGCCTTCTTGAAAGGTAATTTATTACAGCTCTTACCGGTGGCTGGAGTATTATTATTATCCTCTTCGGTATTTTCATTTATCGGTATGGGTATCGGATATTCTTTCAAATCAGAAGAGACCGGAACTTTAGCTTCTATCTCTACCGGAAGCTTATTGCTGTTTGTTTCCGGAGTGGTATTACCTATAGAAACAATCTCTCCCTTCATCAGAAGCGTCACCAGCTTCAACCCTTTTGTCATTTCTGAAAGCGTCATCCGAGAAGTCTTCCTCTTTAATGCGGGTATAGCCGAAGTGTGGCCAGAATTAGCAACCTTAGCAGGATATACTTTGGGGTTGTTTGCCATCATTCTGGTAGCAGAATACCTTGTCCACAAGCACTTTATTTCTGGCTTCATGAAACACCGTCACTTGAAGCATCGGCAGCAGGAAAAAAGGGATAAGAATAATGTTTAAAATATTTTAGAAGAGTTTAATTGTGCTGAAACATTTTTATAAAAGTTGAGAAATATCTTCAATAGTGTGATGATAAATAGTTTGATTTCTAACTAATAATAAGACTTCGATTTCTTTACCAATATGATGGTTTTTCGAAACAATTTTAAATTCTTTTTCTGTTCTATAATCATCTTCCCCTGGAACAAAACCTGATCTTAATGGATTAACTTTAAAATACGGAGATAAAACTAATGCATCGATATTTTTATACCAAGAATCTCCTTCCTGACGCCCTCTTTCTTGGCAAAGACTAAGACTTAAGTAATAACTTCCCTCTTTTTCATCAAATCTACATGAAAATTTCAATTGTGCCATAGTATCTTGATTCATTTTTATGCTTCAGAGTATCTATCTTTTATAAAATCTTTTGGTCAAACTTTAAATATCTCTACTCTTTCCTTAAATATACATAATACGAGCGAATCCGATGCTAACAAAAATTAAGGAGCAGAACCGTAAGATCCTCATCACCATCACCGGCTCTCCCGGCGTAGGAAAATCAACCTTAGCAAAAATTCTCGTTAAAAAACTAGGCTTCGACCGCCTTGATTTGCATCATTACTATAAACGTATTTCTACCGGCTACAATCGCCCTAAGCAGAGTTATGAAATCAACTATCAAAAATTTGAAAAGTTAGTGAAAGAAAAATTAAAAGAATCAAAAAGAGGATTGATCATCGACTCGCACATCAGCCATCTGCTTCCTAAGAGATTAGTTGATGTATGTATAGTCTTAATTTGTTCTGATTTAAAAAAACTGGAGAAGCGATTAAAAGCGAGAAAATACTCCAAAAAGAAAATCCGCGAAAATTTGGATGCGGAAATCTTCCAGATCTGTTTGATAGAAGCAAAGGAAAGAAAGCATAAAGTATTGATGTTTGATACTGCTAAAGGAATGGATAAAAACAAGATTGTTAGTGAAGTTGGTGTTGTTCTACGTAACCAAAGTTAAGAAGAGGAAAAAAATATTCAGGCCCTAGCTCTTCTTGCAAGATTATATTTACTAAATTCAGCAACGTTGTGTCATAATCAACTAGCCAAAGCGTTCCTTCGAAAGGAGTTATGTTAGTATTTACCGTAGGCCCTTCCGCAGAAACTTTACCAGTAGAGAGATTTCTGTAAATATCAAAATGGACTTTTTTGAAATGAGGATGATGTAAAAGCAGTTCATAATCAAGATGGGCAGATAAAATTATTCCATCAGCATTTAGATTGTAAGACACGGAAATATTCACCCCCGTTCGGATAACAGGATAAGAACTTGATCTGCTGAGTTTGCTTCCTAAAATTAATTCTCTTTCTCGTTTTGCAAAAGTGGTTTGTAGATAGAAAGAACCAACTGCATGTTTAGATAAGGGAAAATCAGAAGCCATGGAAAAATCTTCTTTGGGAAATTTGAGAAATATCGAACCGTCTTGGTTATGGGGAAGAATGGCATGCAATCCTGTCTTGGTTTGATGCGCCTTATAACAAAAAGGAGTATAATTTCCTGGAAGATAACTACGCCAGGTACGGGGAAAAGTTAACAGCTGCCGCCCTTCTTCCAAAGGATTTTCAAAGGTTAATAAGTTATCTAAAAATGACATATAGAATGTTTCTAAACCCTATTTTTAATGATTGTGGAAGAAACCAAAGAGAATATACTGAAGGCAAGTAATTTTCGAATATTAATCCTTATCTTCATGTATATAAAGAAGGGAAATTTTGTTTGAAAATTTCAATCCTTTAGTATAAGCACTTTGTATATACAAAATTCATCTTACTTTAAAAATGAATTTTGGTAGATTTTATAAAATACACACCCTATTTCTTCATCCATGGCTCTTACAATAACCGAGAAACTGCACTTACGGAAAACTATCAATGAATTAAAGAGCCATAAGGCTCCACATACTGAGTTTGTGACTGTTTACATTCCGCAAGGCTATGAAATATTTAAAATCATCCAGCATCTGGCAGAAGAACAGGGAACCGCTTCCAACATCAAATCTGCTTCTACCAGAAAGAACGTGCAAGGCGCTCTGGAAAAAATGATCCAGCATTTGCGTGGATATCCTAAAACTCCTCTTAACGGCTTAGCTGCGTTTTCGGGAAATATTGCTGCAGGGGAAGGAAAGCAAGATTTTCGAGTCTGGAGTGTCGAACCACCAGTACCATTAAACATACGCATCTATCGCTGTGATAAAAACTTTGTTACTGATGTCCTCGAAGAGATCATGGTCGATCACAACGTCTATGGATTAGTAGTATTAGATCGTCGAGATGCAATTCTGGCTTTACTGAAAGGAAAAACTATTGTACCTTTGC
>Ga0209726_10003473_pt1 | contig 21396 bp, 19 predicted proteins | sample Subgrocontami54m_FD_187453 | JGI IMG/M metagenome (GOLD analysis project Ga0209726, IMG submission 187453) | Subsurface groundwater microbial communities from S. Glens Falls, New York, USA - GMW46 contaminated, 5.4 m (SPAdes) (version 3) | ecosystem: Environmental > Aquatic > Deep subsurface >... | reverse complement strand
ACCTCCACCGGCGCGGCCACCGCGTCCGCTGGTGGGGCGCCTTTCCGGACTACGTCACACTCCTGGCCCGTCGGCGTGAAAACCCCAAGTTCCTACCCGGCATCCGCATCCCCCGGACACTCTTCGTGACCTCCGACCTGGCCGAGGCGCTGGATCGGGCCGAGCTGGTCGTCCTGGCCATTCCCTCGCAACACCTGCGCGCCACCCTCCGACGCCTTCGACCGTTTGCGCCCCGGACGGCCATTTTTTTGAGCGTGGCCAAGGGGCTGGAGCGGACCACGATGAAGCGCATGTCCCAGGTGATCCGCGAGGAGCTGGGTGCTGTCCGGCTCGCCGTGCTGTCCGGCCCGAACATCGCCTCGGAAATCGCCAGGGGCCAGCCGGCCAGCTCCGTGGTCGCCTCGGTCAATGCTCGGGTGGCCGCGGCCGTCCAGAGAGCGCTCGGCAGTGAACGGCTCCGCATCTATACCTCGCGCGACGTTGCCGGCGTGGAACTGGGAGGCGCACTGAAGAATCCGATCGCGATCGCTGCCGGCATCGGCGACGGCCTGGGATTCGGCTCAAACGCCAAGGCCGCCCTCATCACGCGCGGCGTCGTCGAGATGGCCCGCTTGGGTGTGGCGCTGGGCGGGCAGGAGCGGACGTTCTGGGGACCGAGCGGCCTGGGCGACCTGGTGACCACCTGTATCTCGGGGCGCAACCACTGGCTGGGTGAGCAGCTGGGCCGGGGCCGGCCGCTGCGCCGCATCCTGGCCGGGACCCCCATGGTCGTTGAAGGAGTCGAGACCGCCACTGCCGCGCTCCGGCTGGCGCGCCGCCACCGCATTCAGCTTCCGATCATCGAACAGGTCCATGCCATTTTGTTCCGCCGCCGCTCTCCCGCCCGCGCTCTTCAGCTGCTGATGCAGCGTCCCATCCCGTTGTCGTATTGACAGTTCCGATCGACCCTGCTAAGGTGAAAGTTTCGCGGGGCGTGGCTCAGTTTGGTAGAGCGCCTGAATGGGGTTCAGGAGGTCCCGAGTTCGAATCTCGGCGCCCCGACCATCGAACCCCGACCACAACCATGCGCATCAAGATCAACATTGGGATCATTGGATTCGGCACGGTGGGTGCCGGCGTCGCCAGAGCGCTGCTGGAGAAGGCGCGCCTGCTGGAGCGCCGCATCGGCGCCCGCCTGGTGCTCCGGCGCGTCTGCGACAAGGACTTCCGCCGCTCCCGCGGCTTCCGCCTGCCTCCGCGCCTGATGACCTCAAACGCCTCGGATATCGTTAACGATCCGGACATCCAGATCGTGGTCGAGCTGATCGGGGGGCTGGAGCCGGCCAGAAGCCTCGTCCTGCAGGCGCTGCGGCAGGGCAAGCACGTCGTCACCGCCAACAAAGCGCTGCTGGCCCACGCGGGCAAAGAGCTGTTCGCGGCCGCCGCGCGCCGCAATGCGGACCTGTATTTCGAGGCGTCGGTCGGCGGCGGCATCCCCATCATCAAGGCGCTCCGGGAGGCGCTGATCGCCAACGAGCTGGACGCGATCCTCGGCATCGTCAACGGCACGTCGAACTACATCCTCACCCGAATGCGTGAGAAGGGGCTCAGCTTCCATGAAGCGCTGCTCGAAGCCAAGCACCATGGCTATGCGGAGCGGAACCCCTCGCTCGACATCGACGGCTACGACGCCGCCCATAAGTTGTCCATCCTGACGCTCCTGGGCTTCGGCGTCCAGGCGCGGCCGTCCGAGATCCACGTCGAGGGCATCAGCAACATCTCGCAGGCGGACATCCAGTACGCCGATGAGCTGGGGTACTGCGTCAAGCCGCTCGCGATCGCCAAGCAGGTGGACCATGAGCTCGAGGTGCGGGTCCATCCCACGCTGCTGGCCAAGACCCATCTGCTGGCGAACGTCAACGGGGTGTACAACGCGATCTACGTGCACGGCGACATGGTGGGCTCCGAGCTGTTCTACGGGCGCGGAGCCGGGCAGGGACCGGCGGCGAGCTCGGTCGTCTCCGACATCGCCGACGTGGCGCGCAATCTGGCCAGCGGCGTGCGCCACCGGGTGCCGCTCACCGCGCATCCCCACCACACCATCCGGCGGCTCCGGCGCATGGGCGACATCGAAACCCGCTACTACATGCGCTGCATGGTCAAGGACCAGCCCGGGGGGCTCGCGCGGATCGCTGGGATCCTGGGCCGCCATCACATCTCGATCGCCAGCGTGCACCAGAAAGAGCGCAAGGCGGCGCGCATCGTTCCGGTCGTGATGATGACGCACGAGGCCAAAGAGTCGAACATGCGGGATGCGCTGCATGAGATCGACCGGCTTCGCTTCATCAAGCACCCAACCGTCGCCATCCGAACCGAAGCCCCTCGAATCCAGTGAATCGTTCCGTGAAATCCCCAACGCAACGGCCCGTGTGGCGCGGCGTCATCGACGCCTACCGCTCCTACTTGCCGGTCTCGGCCAAGACCCCGGTCATCACCCTGCTGGAAGGCAACACGCCGCTCATCCCCAGCCGGGCGCTGAGCCGCCGACTGGGCCGTGCCGCCGAGGTCTATCTCAAGTACGAGGGGATGAACCCCACCGGCTCCTTCAAGGACCGGGGCATGACGGTGGCAATCTCCAAGGCGGTCGAGGCCGGCTCGGTCGCCGTCCTGTGCGCCTCCACCGGCAACACCTCGGCCTCGGCCAGCGCCTACGCGGCGCGCGCCGGGCTGCGGTCGATCGTCCTAATTCCCAGCGGGGCGATCGCCCTGGGGAAGCTCTCGCAGGCGCTGATTCACGGCGCGCGGGTCGCCGCGGTGGAAGCGAACTTTGACGCCTGCTTAGCACTGGCGAAATCGCTGGCGCAGGCGCACCCGATCACGCTCGTCAATTCGATCAATCCCCACCGGATCGAGGGGCAGAAGAGCTGCGCCTTCGAGATCTGCGATGCGCTCGGCCGCGCGCCGGACATCAACATCACGCCGGTCGGCAACGCCGGAAACATCACGGCGCAATGGAAGGGCTACCGCGAATACCGCGACCGGGGCGTCATCCGCCACCTGCCGGTCATGATCGGCTTCCAGGCGCAGGGCGCGGCCCCGTTGGTGCTGGGCAAGATCGTGAAGACGCCACGTACCGTGGCGACGGCGATCCGCATCGGCAACCCGGCCAGCTGGCAGGGCGCGATCACCGCGGCGCAAGCCTCTCATGGGCTCATCGACGCGGTCAGCGACAAAGAGATCCTCGCCGCCTACCGGTTGCTCGCAAGCGAAGATGGCGTGTTTGCGGAGCCGGCCTCGGCCGCCTCGGTGGCCGGCTTGCTCAAACTGGCCGCCGCAGGCTATTTCAAGACCCGCACGCCTCGGAAGGGACGCGCGCTGCAGGTGGTCTGCATTCTCACCGGACACGGCCTGAAAGACCCGGAGCGGGCGATCAAGAGCATCCGGCTCGCGAAACCGTTGCCTCCTTCGCTGTCGGCCATTGCCAAGGCGGTCGGCCTGCGATGAGCGTATAATGAAGACCCCCATGAAGCACATCATTCTCCGATATGAAGACCATGCGCCAACGGCCAGCCGCGTCGCGCCGTTACTGGAGGGCGCCAAGACGGTCCACCTGCACCAATTGGCCCAGGCGGGCGCAGCCGGCGTGATCAAGCCGCGCGAGAGCGGGCACGGCCTGAACCGCTTTGAGCTCCATCGGGGGCTGCTTGGGTTGAGCCTGGATGACGCCGAGGGGACCGCCGGGCATTGCTATGCCTCAGGCTTGAATCTGCATGTGAAGGATGAGACGCTCTGGTGTTGCGAGTTCGTCACGCAGCAAGGGGGTGCCATCATCGACCCCACCGCCGGGAGCATCTCGACAACAGAGAGCGAGGTCCTGATCCAGGCGTTGAACGACCAGTTGGGCTCGGAGGCCAGGCGATGGGTCGTGGGGCAGGGGTCCCGCCACGTCCTGGTCATGACCGATCCGGCACTCAGCCACGAGCAGACTATCCGGTTGTACCCGCCGGAGCTTGCTGTCGGCCAGCCATGGCGCCGCGCGCTCCCCAAGTCCGATGTCGGTGCAGCACTCGAATCGCTGATCGAGCAAGGCGCGAAAGTGTTGGAGGAGCACCCCATCAACCGCGTGCGCCTCGATCTCGGCGAAAATCCGGCCAACATGCTGTGGCTCTGGGGTGGGGCGCCGAAACGGTCCGCGCGGAGCTTCACCGAGCGGACCGGCTTCTCCGGCGCGTTGGTGTCCACCGCTTTTCCCCTGCGGGGCTTGGCCCAGTCGCTGGGGCTGCTCTGGACAGAAGGGCCCGCGTCCTACGAGGAGCCCGCGCTGCAGCGCCTCTTGAAATCGCTGTTGGCGCTGGTGGACCGGCATGACGTCATCTACGTGCACTTCCGCATCGACACCGCCGATCCGGTCGAGCGGCTGTGCGCGATGGAGCGCATCGACCAGCTGCTGCTCAAGCCGCTGACCGAGCATGTGCCGGCGAAGAATCCCTGGCGGCTGTTGACGGTCGTCGATGACCGGTCGCAGGCCATGGTGCCATTCGTGGCCATCGGCAGCGGGCTGCCGCAGCATCCCGTGGTGCAGCTCCAAACGCAGCAGTGCGCCGAAACCCCGCTGGCGTTTCCCGATGGGGTCGGGCTCTTTTCCTGGCTGACCAAGACGTAATGCGGCGGAAGTTGATCGTGCAGAAATACGGCGGCAGCTCGGTCGCCAACCCCGATCGGATCAAGCGCGTTGCGCAGCGCGTGGTCGAGACGCGGCGCACCGGCACGGACGTCGTGGTGGTCGTTTCCGCCCTGGGCGACACGACCGACGAGCTGCTGCAGCTCGCCTCCCAGATCACGCATGCCCCCGCCGAGCGCGAGCTGGACATGCTCATGGCCACGGGCGAGCAGGTGTCGGTCGCCCTGCTTGCGATGGCGATCCATGCGCTGGGCGAGGACGCCGTCTCCTTCACCGGCGCGCAGGTGGGCATCCTGACCGACGGCACGCACACCAAAGCGCGGCTCGTGGACATCAACACGCAGCGCATCGTGCAGGAGCTGGCCCGCCACCGCATCGTGATCGTGGCCGGCTTTCAGGGCATCAACTTGAACCAGGACATCACGACGCTCGGCCGGGGCGGCTCGGATCTGACGGCCGTGGCGATGGCCAAGGCGCTGGGCGCGCGCGTCTGCGAGATCTTCACCGATGTGGACGGCGTCTATACCGCCGACCCGCGCATCGTCCCGCAGGCCAGGAAGCTGGCGACCATCAGCTATGACGAAATGCTGGAGATGGCCTCACTGGGCGCGCAGGTGATGCAGGCCCGCTCGATCTTTGTGGCCAAGCGGTTCAACATTCCAATCCATGTCCGGTCCAGCTTCACACTACGGGAGGGCACGATGATCACCAAGACCGCAAAAGCGATGGAGGACATCGTCGTCAGCGGCGTGACGCTGCAGCGCGATGAGGCGAAAGTGACGATCCGCGACGTGCCGGACCGGCCCGGGATGGCCGCCGAGATCTTCCGCGAACTGGCGGAGAAGGGTATCAACGTGGACATGATCGTCCAGAACGTCAGCCGCGAGGGGTCCACCGACCTGTCGTTCACCGTCGTCAAGGTCGACCTGCCGACCACCCTGCGGACCGCGAGAAGCGTCTCGCACCGCATCGGGGCGGGCGAGGTCACCACCGATGAGGGCGTGGCGAAGCTCTCGATCGTCGGTCTGGGGATGCGCAGCCACTCCGGCGTGGCCGCCAAAATGTTCCAGGCCATGGCCAAGGAGCGCATCAACATCGAGATGATCTCGACCTCCGAAATCAAGATCTCCTGCGTCATCCGCAAGGCGCACGCCGAGAAGGCGGTGCGCACCGTCCACCGGGCGTTCGGGTTGAATCGCCGCTAAGGGAGCTCCGCCGTGCCGCAAGTGACGCTCTACGACACCACGCTCCGCGATGGCGCGCAGACCGAAGGCATCTCCTACTCGGTCGAGGACAAGCTGCGCATCACGGAGAAACTCGACGCGCTCGGCCTCCACTACATCGAAGGCGGCTGGCCGTCGAACCCGAAGGACGCCGAATTTTTCCGGCGGGCGGCCAAACTGCGCCTCGCCAGCTCCACGCTGACCGCCTTCGGCAGCACGCGGCGCGCCGGCAGCGCCGCCAACGACCCCAACCTGCGCGCCCTCCTCAAAGCCGAGACGCCCACACTCACCATCTTCGGCAAGAGCTGGGACCTGCACGTCCGCGATGTTCTCAAGATCAGCCTCGAGGACAACCTCAAGGTCATCGCCGACTCGGTCGCGTTCCTGAAGCGGCACGGCCGGACGGTCATCTATGACGCGGAGCACTATTTCGACGGCTACAAGGACAATCCCGCGTACGCGCTGAAGACGCTGCGGGCCGCGGTGGACGCCGGCGCGGACGCCGTGGTCTTCTGCGACACCAACGGCGGCAGCCTGCCGAGCGAGATCGCGCAGATCATCGCCACCGCCAAGGCGGGGTTGCACGCGGCGCTCGGCATCCACACGCACAACGACAGCGACCTGGCCGCGGCCAACGCGCTGGCGGCCGTCGGTGTGGGCTGCACCCAGGTGCAGGGCACCATCAACGGGTACGGTGAGCGGTGCGGCAACGCGAACCTTGTGTCCTTGATCGCCGTCATGCAGCTCAAGATGGGGCTCCCGTGCCTGCCCGAGGCCAAGCTCAAGGAGCTGACCGAAACGTCGCGCTTCGTCGCAGAGATCAGCAACATGGCGCAGCGGGCCAACCAGCCGTTCGTCGGCGAGGCGGCCTTCGCGCACAAGGGCGGCGTGCACGTCAACGCCGTCATGAAAAACCCCCGTAGCTATGAGCACATCGAGCCCGCCACCGTGGGGAACCAGCGCAAGATCCTGGTCTCCGAGCTCTCCGGCCGCTCCTCGCTCGTGTTCAAGGCCAAGGATCTGGCGCTCGACCTCTCGAAGAACACGCCTCAGGCCAAGCGGTTGCTCGCGCTGCTGCAGAAGCTCGAGCACCAGGGCTACCACTTCGAGGCGGCGGAAGGCTCGCTGGGGCTCCTCCTGAAGCGGCAGCTCAAGCAGTTCAAACCGTTCTTCACCCTCGAAGGGTTCCGCGTCATCATGGAAAAACGCAACCACAAGCTCACCTCCGAGGCGACGATCAAGCTGCATGTCAACGGGGTCGCCGAGCAGACCGCCGCCGAAGGCGACGGGCCGGTGAACGCGCTGGACAACGCCATCCGCAAGGCGCTGCAACAGTTCTACCCGACGCTGTCGCAGATGCACCTGACCGATTTCAAGGTTCGCGTGCTCGATGAGAAGGCGGGCACCGCCGCCAAGGTGCGCGTGCTGATCCAATCGCAGGACGCGCATGACTCGTGGGGCACCGTGGGCGTCTCCGGCAACATCATCGAGGCGAGCTGGCAAGCGCTGGTCGACTCGATCGAGTACAAGCTGCTCAAGGACCGGCAGGGCACGCGGGCCGCGCCGCGGCGCGCCACAGCTCGCTCGACCCGACGCGCACGGTAGCGCGGCTCCGCACGCCATGAAGGAACTGCCTCCGCAATACAACCCGCAGGCCGTCGAGGAGCCCCGCTATCAGTGGTGGGAGTCTCGGGGCCTGTTCCAGGCCGACCCGGATCCCAAGAAGCGGCCGTACACCATCGTCATCCCCCCGCCCAACGTCACCGGCATCCTGCATATGGGCCACGCGCTCAACAACACTATTCAGGATATCCTGATCCGGTTCAAGCGGATGCAGGGCTATAACGCGCTGTGGGTGCCGGGCACCGATCATGCCGGCATCGCCACGCAAAACGTCGTCGAGCGCGCGCTGGCCAAAGAAGGGAAAACCCGCCAGGACCTGGGGCGGGACGCCTTCATTCAGCGCGTGTGGCAGTGGAAGGAGCAGTACGGCAACACGATCATCTATCAGCTCAAGCGGCTGGGCGCCTCGTGCGACTGGCGGCGCACGCGCTTCACCATGGACGAGGGGCTCTCCGAAGCGGTGCTGGAGGTCTTCCTCAAGCTCTATGACGCCGGCCTGATCTACCGGGGCAACTATATCGTCAACTGGTGCCCGCGCTGCCAGACCGCCCTCTCGGATGAAGAAGCGCCCCGCCAGCAGACGCAGGGCAAGCTGTACCACCTCAAGTATCCGCTCGAAGGACAGCCCGGCACATTTCTGGAAGTGGCCACCACCCGGCCCGAAACGATGCTGGGCGATACCGCGATCGCCGTCCATCCCAAAGATCCCCGCTACAAGGCGCTGATCGGCAAGCGGGCCGTCTTGCCGCTGGTGAACCGTCCGCTGCCCATCATCGCGGACGACGTGGTGGACATGGCCTTCGGCACCGGCGCGGTCAAGGTGACGCCGGCGCACGACCCGGTCGACTTTCAGCTCGGCAAGCGGCACCAGCTGGAATTCCTCAACGTGATGACCGGCGACGCCCACATGATCAACGTCCCCAAACCCTACGAAGGGCTGGACCGGTTCGACTGCCGCAGCAAGCTGATCGTCGATCTGGAGCAGCAGGGGTTTCTCGGCCCCATCGATGAGCACCAGCACAACGTCGGCCACTGCTACCGGTGCCACACCGCCATTGAGCCCCGCCTGAGCCCGCAGTGGTTCGTCAAGATGAAGCCGCTCGCCGAGCCGGCGATCAAAGCGGTCAAGGCCAAGACGATCCGCTTCCTGCCGGACCGGTGGACCAAGGTGTACCTCAACTGGATGGAGAACATCGAGGACTGGTGCATCAGCCGGCAGATCTGGTGGGGCCATCGCCTGCCGGTCTACTACTGCCAGTCCTGCCCGGAAGGCAAGAACATCCTCGTCGCGAAGACGCGCCCTGCCCAGTGCCCCTCCTGCAAGGGCGACGACCTGAAGCAGGATGAGGATGTGCTCGACACCTGGTTCTCCTCCTGGCTGTGGCCCTTTTCAACGCTGGGCTGGCCCAAGCGGACCAAGGAGCTCGCGCACTTTTACCCGACGAACACGCTGGTCACCGCGCAGGAGATCATCTTCTTCTGGGTGGCGCGGATGATCATGGCCGGCTACTTCTGCATGAAGCGGCCGCCGTTTACTCGGGTCTACATTCACGGCACGGTGCGCGACATGACCGGCAAAAAAATGTCCAAGTCGCTGGGCAACATCATCGACCCGCTGGAGATCATCAAGCAGTACGGCACCGACGCGCTGCGCTACACGCTCGTCACCTCCACCGCGATCGGGCAGGACATCTTCCTCTCCGAGGAGCGGTTCACCGCCGGGCGCAACTTCGCCAACAAGCTCTGGAACGCCACCCGGTTCGCCCTGGCCCAGCCCGAAGCGGGCAAGCAGCGCGCCGCCGTGCGTCCCGACACCGTGCCGGACCGATGGATCCTCTCGCGGCTGCAGCGCACGATCGCGCGCGTCACCGATTCGCTGGAGGCGTGCCTCTTCAACGACGCCGCCGGCGCCCTGTACGATTTTCTCTGGCACGACTGCTGCGACTGGTATCTGGAGATCGCCAAGATCCAGCGCGGGCGTAGCCGCGAGATCCTGCTCCACGTGCTGGAGACATCGTTCCGGCTCCTGCATCCCGTCATGCCGTTTGTGACCGAAGAGCTGTGGCAGCATCTGCGGCCCGCCGCGGCGAAATCGCAGGCGAGCATCATGACCGCGGCCTGGCCCAAACCGTCTAAACGGCTGATCGATGACAAGACTGAAGAACAGTTTGAGCTATTCAAGAAAGTGATCACTGCAATCCGTGAGAAACGTGCAGAATGGAACATATCTAACGACCGCAAAATACCGACTGTTTGGCTAGTCAGTAAAAATACGGCGATACGTGATTTTCTGGGTAGCCAACAAGCGTTGCTGAAAGTCTTGGCTGAAGTAAATACAGTAACGCCACTGGAACCAAAAGCCTTTCACAGGCAAAATGATGTGACGACTACAATCCTGGATGGTGTACAGGTGGTCATCCCGATGGGTGGCCTCATTGATGTCGATAAGGAGCGTGCGCGGCTGCAGCAGCGCGTCAATGAGCTGATGCAGCACGTCTCGCGTCTGGAAGCGCGGCTCGCCGATCCCCAGTTCACCGGCAAGGCGCCCAAAGAGGTCATCGAGGGGGCTGAGCAGAGCCTGGCCCAGGCCCGCGAGACGCTCAAGGCCGCGTCCGAGCACCTCGCCGTCCTGCAAGCGATGTGAGCCCGATGGCGCTCACCCGCACAGCCCTCCGTTCCTTCCTGCTCGCCGCCCTGCACGAGGATGGCGCGCACCAGGACATCACCTCGCGCGCCGTGCTGCCGGCTCCGGCCAGGATCCGGGCGCGCATCATCGCCAAGTCATCCGGCGTGCTGGCCGGCGCAGAGCTGACCGCGCTGACGTTCACCACGCTGGATCCCTCGCTGCGCTGCCGGCTCCACCTGCGCAGCGGGGCGTCGCTGACGCCGGGGAAACCCATCCTCACCGTTGAGGGCCGGGCGCGCTCGATCCTAGCCGCCGAACGGACCGCGCTGAACCTGCTTGGACATCTCTCCGGCATCGCCACGCTCACCCGCGCCTTCGTCCTTCGCGCCAAGGGGACGCGCGCGCAGATCCTGGATACCCGCAAGACGCTGCCAGGCCTGCGCAAGCTGGAGAAGAGCGCCGTCCTCACCGGGGGAGGGCACAACCACCGGCTCAATCTCGCTGAGGCGATCCTGGTCAAGACCAACCACTTGCGCGCGGCCCGCTCCCGGACCATTGCGCAACTCATCGCCCGGGCCAGGCGCATCCGGCCAAAACGGTTTGTGGAAATCGAAGTTGCGAATCTGCGTGAATTTCATGCGGCGCTCGATGCACAACCTGACGCCATTTTGCTCGACAACTGGCGGCTTCCAGCGATCCGTAAGGCAGTCGCTCTCCGCAACTCACCGCCTATCACCCAGCACTCATCACCTCTTCTGGAAGCCTCCGGCGGGGTCACGCTCGCCAACGTCCGCGCGATCGCCAAGACCGGTGTTGACCGCATCTCCGTCGGCCGCCTGACCCATTCGGCGCCTTCGCTCGACATCTCGCTCACGGTCCTGCCATGAGCCAATTCCAGTTGGTCACTGACCTCACGCCCAAAGGGGACCAGCCCGAGGCGATCAAGGCGCTCACCGAAGGGCTGCAGTCCGGCCAAAAATTCCAGACGCTGCTGGGCGTCACCGGCTCGGGAAAAACCTTTACGGTCTCGCATGTCATCGCGAACCTGAATCGGCCCACGCTCGTCATCTCGCACAACAAGACGCTGGCCGCGCAGCTCTACAGCGAGTTCAAGAGCCTGTTCCCGCACAACGCGGTCGAGTATTTCGTCAGCTACTACGACTACTACCAGCCCGAGGCGTATGTGCCGCAGACCGACACCTACATCGAGAAGGACTCCTCGATCAATGACGACCTGGACCGGCTGCGCCTCTCGGCCACGAGCGCGCTGCTCTCCCGGCGCGACACGATCATCGTCAGCAGCGTCTCGTGCATCTACAACCTGGGCGATCCGGAAGAGTATCAGAACCAGATGACCTGGATCGTCAAGGGCAAGCCGGCCCGCCGGGAGGAGATCCTCTCCTGGCTGGTCGGCATCCACTACGCGCGCAACGACGTCGACTTCAAGCGGGGCACCTTCCGGGTGCGCGGCGAGGTGATCGACGTCTATCCCGCCTATCGGCAGACCGCCTATCGCGTGGAGCTGGCCGGCAGCACGATCGGCCGCATCCGCGAGATCGATCCGCTGACCACCGACACGATCGCCGAGCTGGACCAGATCGCCATCTATCCGGCCAAGCACTTCCTCACCACGAAAGAGCGCGTCAACGCCGCAGCCGAGTCGATCCAGCAGGAGCTGACCGCCCACCTGCGCCTCCTGCAGTCGGAAGGCAAGCTGCTGGAGGCGCAGCGGCTGGAGTCGCGCACCAAGTACGACCTAGAGATGCTGCGCGAGCTGGGCTACTGCCACGGGGTTGAGAACTACTCGCGCCACCTTTCGGGCCGTCCGCCCGGCTCCCGGCCGAGCTGCCTGATCGACTACTTTCCCAAGGACTACCTGCTGGTCATCGATGAGTCGCACGTGAGCGTTCCACAAATCCGCGGCATGTACGAGGGCGACCGCGCCCGGAAAGAGACGCTGGTGCAGTACGGCTTCCGTCTGCCCTCGGCGCTGGAGAACCGGCCGCAGCGGTTCGAGGAGTTCGAATCGCTGATTCCCCAGGCGATCTTCGTCTCCGCCACGCCAGGGCCGTACGAGTGGAAGGCGTGCGCCGGGCGCGTGGTGGAGCAGGTGATCCGTCCGACCGGCCTGGTCGATCCGGTGGTCACGATCAAACCGACCACCGGCCAGATCAACGACCTGATCGAACAGGTCAAGGGACGGGCCCAGCGCAACGAGCGCGTGCTGGTGACCACGCTCACCAAGCGGCTCTCGGAAGATTTGACGCGCCACCTCAGCGAAGCCGGCCTGCGCGTCAAATACCTACATTCGGACATCGAGGCGATCGAGCGTGTCGAGATCCTGCGCGACCTGCGCAAGGGCGAGTTCGACTGCTTGGTCGGCATCAACCTGCTCAGGGAAGGGCTGGACCTGCCCGAAGTCTCGCTCGTGGCGGTGCTCGATGCGGACAAAGAAGGGTTCCTGCGGTCGGCGACCTCGCTCATCCAGGTGGCCGGGCGCGCCGCGCGCAACGTCAACGGCGAGGTGATCCTCTATGCCGATCACAGCACCGGCGCGATCGACCATCTCGTGAAGGAAACCGCCCGCCGCCGCGCCAAGCAGCTCGCCTACAACCAGCAGCACAAGATCACGCCCACGACGATCGTGAAGGCGATCCGGGAAGGGATCGAGGCCGCGCGCACCGCCGAGGCGTTCACCATCGAGCAGTCCGGGCAGACGGTCGAGGCGCACGAAGTCAGGCAAGTCCTCTCGGATCTGGAGAACGAAATGCTGGAGTGCGCGCTGCGCATGGAGTACGAGCGGGCCGCCGAGCTGCGCGATGAGATCCGCTCGCTCAAGGATGCCTACCATGTCGATGAGACCTCGCCCCCTCGCAAGCGCCCCTCGCGATCCCGCGCTTGAGGGGATCCTCGGGCGGTACATGAACGAGTGCGCGCTGCGCGGGCCGGTGTACGCCTTCGAGCGCGCGGCCTCCACGATGGAAGAGGCGCATGCGTTGGCGGCTGACGGCGCGCCCGAGGGCACGCTGGTGTTCGCCAAGCAGCAGACGCAGGGGCGGGGCAGGCTCGGCCGGATCTGGGAGTCGCCCGAAGGCGGGGCCTACTGCTCGATCATTGTGCGGCCGCAGCGCGCGACCGCCGAGATTCCTCAGCTGTCGCTGGTCGCCGGCCTCGCCGTCATCGAAGGGCTCCGCCAGCTCACGCACCTCCATCCGAGCATCCGCTGGCCCAACGACGTGCTGGTGGAAGGGAAGAAGCTGGCGGGCATTCTGGTCGAGGTCAAAGTAGGCGTTGTGGTCATCGGCATCGGCGTCAACGTGGCCGCCTCGCCCGAGGCGCTGGCGGAGACCGCCACCTCATTAGCGGCGCTGCTGCCGAACTGCCCGCACCCGCACCAGGTGGTCGGTGCGCTGTGGCGCCGCTTCTCGGTGTGGTACGATATGTGGACCTGGCAGGGTTTTGCGCCCGTCCGCGAAGCGCTGCGCCCCTCGATGGGGCTGTTCGGAGAGGTCGTCCATCTCACCGCCGGCAGCCAGCGCTTCGAAGGCACAGCACGGGACCTGGACGAGCAGGGCCGGCTCGTGGTCCGCCTGGATTCGGGCATGCAGCGCGCCTTCGACATGGGCGAAGTCACCTTGTTGAGATAGCACATGATTATCGCCATCGACATCGGCAACACGACCACCAACTTCGGCATCTTTGAGAAGGGCAAGCTCAAGGCGCAGTTTTCGATCGCGACCCAGCCGTGGCGCACGCCGGATGAGGTCACGCTGCAGCTCAAAGAACTGGCCAAGACCCGGCGCCTTCACCTCGCTCGCGCCCGGCAGATCGTCATCTGCAGTGTGGTACCCCGCATGTCCTCGCTCTTGACCGCAGCGCTCCGTTCGCTTGAGACGATCCCCATCCGCGTGGTCGGGCAAGATCTCAAGGTGCCGCTCAAAAACTGCTACACCTATCCGGAGCAGGTAGGGCAGGACCGGCTGGTCGGCGCCTATGCCGCCCTGCAAGCCTATAAGAAGGACTGCATCGTGGCCGACTTCGGCACCGCCATTACGATCGATGTCGTCACCAAAAAGGGCGAATACCTTGGCGGCATTATCGCGCCCGGACTCCAGATCTCCTTGGACGCACTGGCGAGCCGCACCGCGCTGCTGCCCAAGGTGGAGCTGCGCGAGCCGCCTGAGCTGCTGGGCCGGGATACCGCCAACAGCATCCGCTCCGGGCTGCTGCATGGCTGTGTGGCGCTCACAGACGGCCTGATTACGCAGCTGAAGCGCCGCTACACGCCCCAGGCGGTGGTCATCGGCACCGGAGGGGCCAGTCCCCTGATTGCCAAGCACGCCCGCACCATTGACCATTTGAAGCCCTCGCTCGTGCTGGACGGCCTCTACCGCCTGAGCCTGATTCCCTCCAAAAAATCCCCCTAGACGTCGGAATTATATACTTGACAAATCATCCGCGCTCCCGTAAAATACCAGCATGAACCCGTGGACATTTACTCTCGCCCTCTATAAAGACTGTCCCAACTGCAAACAGTTCGGACCGCCTTATGCAAAGATCAAGTGGTTTCCCTGGGACACACACACCGAGATCGAGCAAGCATCTGATTTTTGGACGAAGCCGCGCGAGGGCATCGTTTCGTGCGATCAATGCGGGAAAACATATCAAGCACGGCTCTCGTTAAATCCCCGGCTCGATCCATCTGCTCAGCCCACAAAATTACTCTTCTCCGACATAATGAATGGGGCTGCTGCCGCGCGAGTCGCAGCAGGCCAGCTTTACCACCTGGAATTACGAAGTCCGATAGCAGCAGAGGAGGATGCCGCATGAAACTTAACCCCCTTTCGTTGACCGACCACCAAGCCCGCCAGTTTATTGAGCGCCTGCGCTGGCCGCACGGCGCGATCTGTCCCCGTTGCCGTAAGCAAGAAGTCGTGTCGGTGGGTGGGGGACGGAACGGCCTCTACAACTGCCGCCGGTGTCGCCGCCAATTCACGGTGACGGTCGGCACGATCTTTGAGGGGTCGCATATCCCGCTTGCCAAGTGGGTGCAAGCCTTCCATCTGGTGTGCGCCTCCAAGAAGGGCATGAGTGCCTTGCAACTGAGCCGAATGCTGGGGATTACCTATAAATCGGCCTGGCACATGGCGCACCGGATTCGCTACGTCATGCAGCCCACTCGGAAAGCCCCGCCCTTGCGCGGGACGGTCGAAGTCGATGAAACCTATGTCGGCGGTAAGCCGCGCCCCTACGTCAAGACGCCTCGGAGCAAGCGTAAGTCGCCGGTGGTGGCTCTGGTCGGACGGGAAAGCGGCGCGGCGTTTACCAAGACCCCTGAGACGATTTCGAGCAAGACCCTCAGTGCGGCCATCAAGCAGCACGTCGCTAAAGGCGTCACGGTGATGACGGATGAATTGCCCGCCTATGAGCGAATTGTCGGGCAGTACGGACGGCATCTGACGGTCAAGCACAGCGCGGGGGAGTATGCGCGGGGCAACGCCTATACGAACACCGTAGAGAGCTTCTTCGCCCTGCTCAAGCGTGGTATCATGGGCTCCTACCACCATGTCAGCCGGAAGCACCTGTCCCGCTACTGTGATGAGTTCGCGTTTCGGTGGAGTCATCGGGACGTGTCGGACACGGAGCGCACGACAGCCGCCTTGCAGCAGATCGCGGGGAAGCGACTGACGTTTAAGCACACCATTGGCCTCAACTAATCCTCCCATGCGCAAACCGCCCAAGCGCAAGCGCCCGCCCAAGCTCTCGCTGTATCCCTTGTCACTTGAAGACGCCCTTAAGAAGGCCTTATCACTCCCACTCATCCCATACAAAAAAGAAAAACGTAAATGCAAATAGTCCATGCCAAACATTGTTCGACAAACAGTTAATACATTCATTTCTCTTGTGGTCGCGGCGATCTGGAAACCCGTGCTTGAGTGGGCATCGTCCGGTCAGCTGTGGCGGTGGCTTGTCGTTCTAGCCTTGCTAGGCGTCTTCGTATGGCTTCTAGTACGAGGGCTATGGCTAGGCATTCAGCAGGGGATGGTAGAACGATCCCAATCCAACGTGCTATGGATAAAGATAGGAACATGGCTTCTAGATTGGATACTGCGCTTATTGGTGATTGCGGCTCTCGCATGGATGCTCTACGCAGGATCGTTGCTAGGATACCGACAATACCGTGCCTCTCAGAACAATCATGAAATCGAGCGTATTGCCAATCACCTAACCCCAACCCAAAAATCCATTCTGCTTAGTGCCTATACTTGTAGTCACCTGACACCTGGCAAAGTAAAAAACGCGATCATGGAAGACCAAATTAGCCCCATAGCAGGGATGGCGCCAGAAGTGGGGGTACCATTGCTTATCTATTCCGGTGAACGTCTAGTTGAACAAAGACTTCTCAATGAATCGCGGTATATCGTCCAGGAAGAAGTAAACTTAAAATTGTCCGTAGCACCTCCCAAGCGTCGTAAAGGAATCGGCATCGCCTGCTCAATAACTCCTCTTGGCTTGAAGGTTGGGAAATATCTCTATGAGAAATACCCCGCCCTTAGAACGCAATAACCCCTCCCTACGCATCATGGCTGACCACGGAGCATGGTACGAACCAGAAAGGCTATCCAAGCTACTCCCCACATTACTAGGAAGTCTCGGCACAGCGTTGCTGGTGTTAGTTTGGGGAGGGGGCGGTTGGATAGCAGAAATCCTACAAAATATTTCAGCAGAAGACCTAAAACGGCTGCTATTAGTTGCAGTAGCATGTGTCTTATTCCTGCTCGCGTTCTGGGTTGCCGCTGCCAACCAGAATAAAACGTTGATACAGCAACCACGATTTGTCCCCGCGTTGAATGCGCGATGGAAATATTGGCCTTCCACGAAGACTTATGATCGCTGGCCATACTGTCTCTGCTGTGAGCCGCCGAAACCATGTCAGAAAGCCGAGGGGGCTGACCCCCAAGGCCACCAATACTTTTTCTGTCCACAAGACAGACGAGCAATTGGCGTGGAGCGTGGAAGACTTGCAATGAGGCTTGAAGATCACATAACCAATGAAACGTTGACCCTCGAACAAGCCCTTCCTCGGTTGCCTCGCAATCCCTTCTAACAGTCTCCAAACAGGGCGAAGAGACCTCATTCCCAACCCCCTGAAGGCGTTAGGGCTAGAGATGATTTGCCAAAGCAATAATTCCCCTAGACGTTGCTTTCGAGTATAATTTGAGATATAATTAGATAGAGAACGATTTTGACAGTAAATACCTCTAGAAGTGCTATAATTATCCGTTTATAACCCTTGAAAATGCCTGTGAATAGGCTATACTTCATCAAAGTTAGCACTCATATAATTGTATTGCTAATTCGTTGAAGCAGGGAGGGAAGCGGATGGCGATCAAACCATTGGGAGACCGGATCGCGGTCAAAGCGCTCGACGCGCAGGAAAAGACCAAGAGCGGCTTGATTTTGCCGGATTCGGCCAGAGAAAAGCCGCAGGAAGGGAAAGTGATTGCCGTGGGAACAGGTCGCCTCCTTGACGACGGGGATGTGAAAGCCCTTGAGATCAAGAACGGCGACCGCGTGCTTTATGGAAAGTATTCGGGAACCGAGGTGTCCGTGGGGGGTGAAGAGTACCTCATCCTCCGGGAAGAGGACGTCCTCGCCGTGGTGCATTCGTAACGAGGAGCGGTCAAATGGCTAAGCAGTTACTGTTTGATGAAGACGCGCGTCGCCGCATGTTCCAGGGTGTGCGGCAGCTCGCCCAGGCGGTCAAGGTCACGCTCGGGCCCAAGGGCCGGAACGTGGTGCTTGAGAAGAAGTTCGGCTCCCCCACCATCACCAAGGATGGGGTAACGGTCGCCAAGGAAGTGGATCTGGAAGATCCGTATGAGAATCTCGGCGCGCAGCTCGTGAAGGAGGTCGCCGAGAAGACCTCTGACACCGTCGGCGACGGTACGACGACCGCCACGGTGCTCGCCGAGGCAATCTTCCGCGAGGGGTTGAAGAACGTCACCGCCGGAGCCAACCCGATGGCGCTCAAGCGCGGCATCGACCGGGCGGTCGAGGAAGTGGTCGAGCAGCTCAAGAAGCTCTCCAAGCAGGTGAAAGAGAAGAAAGAGATCGCCCAGGTCGCCACCATCTCCGCGAACTACGACACCACGGTCGGCGAGCTGATCGCCGACGCCATGGAGAAGGTCGGCAAGGACGGGGTGATCACGGTCGAGGAAGCCAAGTCGATGCAGACCACCCTCGACCTCGTCGAGGGGATGCAGTTCGACCAGGGCTATCTCTCGCCCTACTTCGTCACCGATCAGGAGCGGATGGAGTCGGTGCTCGATGAGCCCTACATCCTGATTTACGAGAAGAAGATCTCGGCCATGAAGGATCTGCTGCCGCTGCTTGAGAAGGTAGCGAAGGCCGGCCGGCCGATCGTCCTGCTCGCCGAGGACGTTGAGGGTGAAGCGCTCGCCACGCTCGTGGTCAACCGGCTGCGCGGCACGCTTCAGTGCGCCGCGGTCAAGGCGCCGGGCTACGGCGACCGCCGCAAGGCCATGCTGGAAGACATCGCTGTCTTGACGGGCGGGCGCGCGATCACCGAGGACCTGGGGGTCAAGATGGAGAACATCCAGCTTGAGGACCTGGGCCGGGCCAAGCGGGTCAAGATCGACAAAGAGAACACCACGATCATCGAGGGCGCCGGCAAGACCGCGGCGATCAACGGCCGCATCGCCCAGATTAAGAAGCAGGTCGAGGACAGCGACTCCGACTATGACAAGGAGAAGCTCCAGGAACGGCTGGCTAAGCTCTCCGGCGGGGTGGCCCAGATCAACGTGGGCGCGGCGACCGAGACCGAGATGAAAGAGAAGAAATCGCGTGTCGAGGATGCGCTGCACGCCACCAAGGCGGCCCGCGAAGAGGGCATCGTCCCCGGCGGCGGCGTGGCCCTGATCCGCTGCATCCCGGTGCTTGAGAAGCTCAAGCTCCAGGGTGATGAGCAGACCGGCATCGACATCGTGCGCCGCGCGCTCGAGGAGCCGGCTCGGCAGATCGCCAGCAACGCCGGTCAGGAAGGCTCGGTCGTGGTCCAGCGTGTCAAGGAAGAGAAGACGAACGTCGGCTTCGACGCCGAGACACTGGAGTACACCGATATGGTGGCGGCCGGCATCATCGACCCCACCAAGGTCGTCCGAACCGCTCTGCAAAACGCGGCGAGCATCTCCGGTTTGCTGATCACCTCCGAGGCGCTCATCACCGAGCTGCCGGAGAAGGACAAGGCGCCGGCATCGGCCGGCGGAGGACACGGCGCACCGGGCGGGTTCGGCGGCGAAGGCATGTATTAATCCCTGACACCATAAAGGAGACATGCCAATGGCAACCGCCACTGCAAGTGCAAGCAGCCTGAAGCTGAAGCCGATCGGCGACCGCGTGATCGTGCAGCGGCTCGGCTCGGCTGAGAAGACCAAGAGCGGGCTCTACGTGCCGGACAACGCTCAGGAGAAGCCGCAAGAGGGCAAGGTGATTGCGGTCGGCTCCGGGAAGATGCTGAAGAACGGCAAGGTGGTCCCGCTGAGCGTGAAGCCGGGTGACAAGATCATCTTCGGCAAGTACTCAGGCTCGGAGATCAAAGTTGACGACAAGGAGTACGTGTTCCTCAACGAGGACGACATCCTCGCCATCGTCACCTAAGATTCGGCGCGACAACGCGCCGGACACAAGGCCCCTCTGCGCGATGAGCGTGAGGGGCCTTCGTGTTATCGCGAGCGGGTCCTGCCGCCTGCGGGGATCCCCCGCCCGAGCACAATGCGCTTCAGAACATTAAATAGGAAAAAAGCGCCTGCGATCTCGGCCATGGTGATGGCGTTCTTTGTAATCCTACCCACAGTCATTCTGAATAGTTGGATCGAGAGCTCTTTAAGACACCACCAGAACCAAATTCTCGAAAAGGAATTGCTACGTTCCCAGTATGTCCAATTGGCTTCATATCACTTATCTCGTATACAATTTTGTGAACTAGCTGGCCTTCTAACGTCTTCAAAGAAACCAAAGGGAATACTTTCTATACAGAGTGATCCCGTAGCAAAGCATTCTGATCCAGAGTCAGACCTGATTCTAAAGAAATATCAGGCAGGCGAGATAGATGCTGACGAGTATTTCCTACAACTAGGCAATGTTAGTCGAAAGAAAAAGGAAGAAGCTGCTGAAAAGGTCAACAAATTAGGTAACAATCTCAGACAGCTTCGATTGATGAAACCCTTAGCGTCTAAGTTCAGGCTATGCCTACCAGTCATTCAACTTGTTGGCGTAATGCTGATTTTCCTAATTAACTGGTGGACGTTACGGAGAGAAGCTTGACGAAGGGGAGGTTGGCTAGTAAAATCGAGTATGGTCGGGACGATTCCACTACAACTCAGCGTCTACCTGCGAAAAACCACGCCTGCGGGCGTGGTTTGTGTGTTTTGGAGGTGCTAAATGGCTGAATGGATCGGCATCGGGCGGCGCGCGCGGCGCTGCTACGGCTTTGACGAAATCGCCCTGGTGCCAGGCAAGGTAAGCGGTAATCCGACCGAGGTCGACACCACTTGGTCGATCCGCGATCACCAGTTCCGCGTGCCCTTCGTCGCCTCGGCGATGGATGGCGTTGTGGACGTCACCTTCGCCATCGCGATGGGCAAGCTCGGCGCGCTGGCGGTCCTCAACCTCGACGGCGTGCAGGCCCGCTATGAGGACCCGCAAGAGGCGATCGCCCAGATCGTGCAGGGCGATGTGGAAGAGACTACCAGCATCGTCCAGCGGCTCTACAAGGCGCCGATCCAGGAGAAGCTGATCGCCAAGCGGGTCGAAGAGATCAAGAAGGCCAAGGTCCCGTGCGCGGTGAGCACCATTCCGCAGAACGCCGAGCGCTTCGGGGCAGTCGCCCAGGAAGCGGGCTGCGATATCTTCGTGGTCCAATCCACCGTCACCACCGCGCGCCACGTCTCGAAAGCGTACAAGCCGCTCGACTTCGGCAAGTTCCTCAAGAGCATGAAGATTCCGGTCATCGTTGGCAACGTCGTCACCTATGAGCAGACGCTCGAGCTGATGGAGATCGGTGTAGACGCGCTTTTGGTCGGCGTCGGGCCGGGGGCAGCGTGCACCACGCGCGGCGTGCTCGGGGTCGGCGTGCCGCAGGTCACCGCGACGGTTGACTGCGCGTCGGCCCGCGACTTCTACTACAAGAAGTCCGGCCGGTACGCGCCGATCATCACTGATGGCGGCATGCGCAATGGCGG
>Ga0209726_10003469_pt1 | contig 21440 bp, 22 predicted proteins | sample Subgrocontami54m_FD_187453 | JGI IMG/M metagenome (GOLD analysis project Ga0209726, IMG submission 187453) | Subsurface groundwater microbial communities from S. Glens Falls, New York, USA - GMW46 contaminated, 5.4 m (SPAdes) (version 3) | ecosystem: Environmental > Aquatic > Deep subsurface >... | reverse complement strand
AAGAGGTTTCCCGTCACGACGATGCCGGCGGCGGCGACGTTGAGCGCAAGCCCGAACAATGTCAGGGCATTGGGGCTGACACCGGTTGCTCCGACGAGCCGACCGATGGTCCCCATGCGGGCCCGGGCCGCGCGCTTTATTCCATCCCACGGTCCAACGCCAAGAACCATCGCGACCGTCGAGCCTTCCTGCTTCATACCCTCGCCTTCGAGCTAGTGCGGGAGTAGATGAGCCATCCCGGAAGCAACGCGTCGCATCCTGCGGAACCGCGGCCGACGGACCGCCGCGAGCAGCTCCCTGCGGTGGATCATCTCGCCGTAGTATTCGAGCACGCTCGTCGCGATCTTGGCCCACGCATATTCTTGCGCCCGGCGAATGCCAGCGGCTCCGAGTCTCTCTCGAAGGCCTGCATCCGAGAGAACGTGGATCAGCGCATCCGCCAGGCTTTCGGCGTCCTTCGGCGGCACCAGGATTCCCTCGCGCCTGTGGGTCACGACCTCCTGGTAGCCGGCGATGTTGGTTGTCACGATGGGTCGGCCCGCGGCCATCGCCTCGAGCAGCACGATCCCGAAGCTCTCCTGGCCCGTCGAAGGGGCACAGAAGACGTCTGCCGTGTGGTAGTAGCGGAGGAGGTCCTCATTGCTGACCTCACCCGCGAACACGATGTCGTCCGATGGGCGGCCGGCTACGAAGGACCGATAGTGCTTGAGGCCGCCGCCGCCGCCTACCACGATGAGTCGGGCAGACGGAAGCTCGCGGTGGACTGATCCCCAGGCGCGGAGGAGATGGCTCAGGCCCTTTCGCTTCTCCAACCGGCCGACGAACAGCACGTTCAGGCGGCCGTCGTCGAACTCCGGGATCTTTGGTGAGGGTCGGTTGAATCGCGCAAAGTCGATGCCGTTCGGGATGATGCGATAGTCGCCCGGGAAACGCTCTGCGACGAAATCCCTGGCGCACTCGGACACGGCGATGCGCCCTTGGAGCTTCGCAAAGAAGTATTGAAGGATGGGTTTTCCGTAGAAGTACGCCACGTTCGATCGCCGATATGCGTGGAACGTGCCGATGTTCGTCGCATGCGAGGCGCGGAGGACGGCCAAGGGCAGCGCAGGCAGGAGCGGCTCGTGTACGTGCACGATGTCGAAGGGAATCGACGTCATGACCTGTTTGACTTCGGTCCCGAGGCGCGGGCCCAGGCTGATCCGCGCGACGGATCCGTTGGCGGGAATTCGCATTGGGCGGCCGAGCCGGTGAAACGGCACCGGACTGTCGGGATCCGCATCGTCGGAGCAGGGCGCCATGATATGAACGTCATGTTCGGCCTCGCGGAACTCCGCCGCCAGGTGCGTGATGTGTTCCGTTACGCCGCCGAAGTACGCGAAGTCGTACGGAGAGACGAGGGCAATCTTCACAGTGGTTCCGATCCCGTCGTGGAGCGCACCCGCGGGGCGCTCTCGGGCCGCGTCCGTGGGATTGTACCGTACCGCCAAAGATCCTCGAACACGACCCATTGCTCAGGATGCTCGCGAATGAAGGACTCGAGGCGGGCGAGGATGCGAAGCGTGCCCTCGCGCACGTCGTCCGCGACGTTGCCCGTGTGCGGCATTTCGACCGGCTCGGTGACGATCGCCGGCCCAGTCATGAACCCGGTGCGGTAGCCCACGACGGGAAGAACGACCGCGCCCGTTCGCAGGGCAATCGTCGCTGCAGCCGTCGTGACGCGTGTTTCTTTGCCAAAGAACGGAAGCAGTTCCCCCGTGCCGGCCACGTCGCGGTCGCACATCATCCCCACACACTCGTTGTGCCGCAGCGCCGACATGATGTGACGAATCGCCGATCGATCGGCGACGAGCATGCGCAGGCCGAACTTCTCCCGCAGCCGACTCAACCGATCGTGGAGGGCTGGCGGCTGGATCTGCTCCACGAGGACGGTCGTCGGCACGCCGCTGAGCCCCACGATCTGGCCGGCGGACGAGAACGCTCCCACGTGGGCGCTGACCATGATGAGACCTTTCCCCGCTTCCCGAGCGCGATCGACATGCTCCCACCCACGCAGTGGATACCCGGCTCGTACACGGTCCGCGGAGGTTTGTCCGAGAGCCAGAATCTCCAGGTAGTTCCAGACGCCGTGCATGAAGATGCGAACGGCCGCGCTTCGCCGAGCTCGTTCCGATACATCGGGGAGCGCCACGGCGAGATTGCTCTGAACGGCTCTCCTAGCGTCTCGAGCGGCAATGTATGAGATCGCGCCGAAGACGGAGGCGATCAGCGTGAGAACGCCGTGAGGCAGGCGACCGACGAGCGGCGCGCCTACGAGGAAGAGGAGATACTGAGCCACGACGTCAGGCGTCGCCCTCCGCGGTCCACATCGGCCGGAACATGAACCATTGGTCGGGGTACTGTCGGATCGCCCGCTCGAGCCAATCGAAGATGGACTGGGTCAGCATCTGGAGGTCTCGAGCTGGATCACCGGTCAGCGGAAGCGAGATAGCCGGGGAGATGTCGGCCGTGTAGCTGTTGCCCGACCGGACGATGTACCCGACCAGGATCTGTGCGTCCGAGCGGAGCGCCAAAGCCGCGGCGCCCGCCGGCACCCGCGCGGTGCCGCCGAAGAAATTGACGGATACTCCCTGGTCCTGCATCGGGCGGTCGATCAGCACGGCGAGAATGCCGCGCTCCTTGAGCACGCGAAGAAGGCGGATCGCGCTGGAGCCCAGCGGAATCACTCGAAGGCCAACGGCAGCTCGCGCCGCCTGCACCAACGCATCCCACCGAGGAGGCTCTAGCGGCTCGGTGATGACGTGCACGGGAAAGCCGCGCCGCGCCAGGATCGCCGCGGCCAGGTCGGAGTTCCCGATATGAGCTCCGACGAAGATCAGCCCTTTGCCCTGATCGCGAGCTTCTTCCACGTGCTCCCAGCCGCTGATCGTGACCCGCTTTACCAACTCGTCGACGTGCAAGCCCGTGAGCCGCAGCATGTCCACGAGGTACTTGGCGTAGTTCACGAAAACGCGGCGGGCATGCCGACGTACGTCTCGCGGATCCGTATCCGTACCGAGTACGTGGACCAGGTTCTCGATCGTGTTTTCCCGCTTGTCTCGCCAGAGCACGTAGACGATGGGTGCGACGAGAGACGCGATGCCGTAGGAGAGCCAAAGGGGAAGTATGCGAGCGACTGGCGCACCGATGCGGTGCAGCCAGTAGATCATCGGGCTAGTTCCAGCGGTCGCGGCGCCGCTATGGCCGAAGCCATCGACGAGCAGTCTCGTGGAGGGACGTCATCAGCCTTCATCGCTTGGGCTCATGGCTGGCGCGATGGGGGCGCCACCTGCAGCGATGTAGTCCTCCACCATCTTGTGGGCTTCATCATCGGAGAACTGGGTCGGAGGCGACTTCATGAAGTAGGCCGACGGTCCTTCGAGCGCTCCTGAGATACCACGGTCCAGCGCAAGCTTGACGCAACGGACCGCGTCGATCACGACGCCGGCGGAGTTGGGTGAGTCCCACACCTCCAGCTTCAGCTCCACATTCAGCGGCACGTCGCCGAAGGTGCGGCCCTCGAGGCGGATGTACGCCCACTTGCGATCGTGCAGCCAGGGAACGTAGTCGCTTGGCCCGATGTAGACGTTCTCGTCCCCCATGTCGTAGTCGAGTTGGGAGGTGACGGAGTTCGTCTTGGAGATCTTCTTCGACTCGAGACGCGAGCGCTCGAGCATGTTGTAGAAGTCCATGTTGCCGCCGACGTTGAGCTGGCTCGTGCGCTCCAGCTTCACGCCCCGCTCGCGGAAAAGTCGCGTTAGGACGCGGTGCACGATCGTCGCGCCCACCTGGCTCTTGATGTCATCGCCGACGATCGGGAGTCCGTGCTCCTCGAAGCGTCGCTGCCAGTATGGCTCGCGCGCGATGAACACGGGGATGCAATTCACCATGCCGCAGTGGGCGTTCAGGACCTGCTCGACGTACCACTTGGTCGCCTGCTCACTGCCGACGGGCAGGTAGCTGATCACAACGTCGGTCTTCGTCTCACGAAGAATCTGGACGATGTCTGACGTCTCGCCCGGTGCCTTGGTGATGACCTTCGAGAGGTACTCGCCGATGCCGTCGTGCGTCATGCCGCGGCAGACGGTCACCCCTGTCTTGGGCACGTCGGTGAACTTATAGGTGTTGTTCGGCTCGGTGAAGATCGCTTCGGAGAGATCCTTCCCTACTTTGTCGGCGTCCACGTCGAAGGCGGCACTGAATTCGATGTCTGAGATGTGGTAGCCGCCAAGGTTGACGTGCATAAGTCCAGGGATGAACTCATCAGCCTTTGCATTCTTGTAGTAATGAACACCCTGAACCAGCGACGAGGCACAATTGCCCACGCCGATGATCGCAACGCGGATCTTGCCCAACGAGACGCTCCCCACGAGGACTGCGAAGTGAGGCCTAAGGTAGAGGAGTACGGTAGCTGGTCCTCGAACGCTACAGGCTAAACGAACCCGGGCGCCCCGGTCAAGGCTAGACTGACCCGTCCCGGGGGTATGTTAGAATCGCATACTTGTCGCACACCGACACCAACGGAGAAGCACCATGCAGGATATTCGCGGCGAAATGCGCGCTCTGAGCGAGCGCCTGTCCGACCTGCTGGTGCGTCTTTGACGAACCCGGGAAACTCCGCCGGATTCAAGAGCTAGAGACGCAATCATCAGACCCCACTCTGTGGGACGACCCTTCGCGCGCCCAGTCGACACTCAAAGAGCTCGCGGATCTCCAGGCCGATCTCGAACCGTGGCATGCCCTCAAGACAGATGTCGAAGAAGCGCAGGGCATGTTGGACATGGCGGTCGCCGAGGGCGACGAAGAGATCGGGGCCGAAGTGGGGGCCGATCTGCCGAAGCTTCGCGAGCGTCTCGATCGTCTCGAGTTCCTGCTCTTTCTTTCCGGCCCGTACGACCGCTCCAACGCCATCCTCGCGATCCACGCCGGCGCCGGAGGCACCGACGCGCAGGACTGGGCCGACATGCTCCAGCGCATGTACCGCCGTTGGATCGAGCGCAGCAACTTCTCGTCCGAGACGTACGACCTCTCTCCAGGTGAAGAGGCTGGGATCAAGAGTGTGACGATTGAAGTGAATGGGCCATACGCCTACGGGTACCTCAAGTCGGAGCGGGGGGTACACCGGCTCGTGCGTCAGTCACCCTTCGACTCGGGACATCGGCGCCATACGTCCTTCGCGCTCGTCGAGGTGATGCCCGACGTCCAGGATGGGGCAGACATCGAGATCAATCCGGAGGACGTGAAGTTCGAGGCGTACCGAGCGGGTGGACCCGGGGGGCAGAACGTCAACAAGGTCAGTACGGCCGTTCGCCTCACTCACGCGCCATCCGGAATCGTTGTGACGTGCCAGACCGAGCGCTCGCAGCTCCAGAATCGTGAGACAGCGATGCGCATCCTCAAAGCAAAGCTCTTACTGATAGAAGCCGAACGGCGCGAGGCGGAGCGTCTGCAACTGCGGGGTGAGCACGTCGAAGCCGGATGGGGCAATCAGATCCGTTCGTACGTCGTGCATCCATACAACCTCGTGAAGGATCTCCGCACGGGTCATGAGTCCAGCGATCCGAACGGTGTGCTGGATGGAGACCTGGATGGCTTCATGGACGCCTTTCTTCGCTGGAGCGTCCAGGGCGGAGATGGGAATGACGCATGACCCCAAGTCCGGGCCTCAGCCCGTCGTCGTTGACTACGGCGCCGGGAACTTGCGGAGCGTGGTTCGCGCGCTAAGCGCTCTTGGCTACGAGCCAACGGTGACGAACGAGCCGGCCGATGTCCTCGCGGCTCCCGTGGTGATCCTGCCGGGGGTGGGCGCAGCGGGTCAGATCATGAGCAGCCTGCGGCAGCTCGAGCTGGACGATGCGATCCGGCAGGTGATCGACAAGCGCAAGCCATTTCTCGGCGTGTGTATGGGGATGCAGGTCTTGATGGATCGGTCCGATGAGGACGGCGGCCAAGAGTGCCTTGGGGTCTTCTCAGGCTCGGTTGCTCGATTCGAGACAGATCTAAAGATCCCGCACATGGGCTGGAACTCGGTGCGTCAGCAGGTGTGCCACCCGGTCTGGGATGACATTCCCAACGACACGTACTTCTATTTCGTTCACTCATACGCCGTGCGGCCGTCCGATAACGCCATCACACTGGCGACGACCGACTACGACGGCGCCTTTCCGAGCGCAATCGGCCGCGACAACGTTTTCGGGACGCAGTTCCACCCAGAGAAGAGTGGCGCGCATGGGCTGCGCATCTACCGGAACTTCATGCAGTGGGCCGCTCAGTGGTGACGTCGTTCGAGGTAATCCCCGCAATCGACGTCCTTGGGGGCAAATGCGTGCGCCTAACGCAAGGAGACTACGATCGTTCGACCGTCTTCTACGATGATCCAGCCGACGCCGCCGGGGAGTGGACCGCCGCGGGGGCCAAGACGATCCACGTAGTCGACCTCGACGGGGCCAAAGAAGGCACGCCGGCCAACCTTGACGCGCTGCGAGCGATTCGAGCGGCGACCCGGGCGACGATTCAGTTCGGTGGCGGCCTGCGAAATGATGCCGCTGTGGATTTGGCGTTGGAGTCGGGCGCGGACCGCGTTGTCGTGGGCACTGCGCTTCTGAACGACCCGGACTGGGTCGAGCGACTGTGCCAGCGGCTCGCCGCGTACGTCGTGGCCGGGATCGACGCCCGCGATGGTAAGGTGGCGGCCCATGGGTGGCTTACGACTTCAGACGTAACGATCGCCGACGCGATCGACCGCGCAAATGCAATCGGTGTGCAACGAGCGCTCTTCACCGACATCACGAAGGACGGCACCCTCGGGGGGCCCAACCTCGATTCGTTGCGCGCGGCCGTTGACCAGGCGCGCTTCGCGGTGATGGCGTCGGGGGGTGTCGCGTCGATCGGGGATCTAGACGCGATCGCCGCGACGGGCGCTGGAGCCGCGATCGTTGGGCGCGCCCTGTACAGTGGCCGCGTGAGCTTGCGGGAAGCGATCGCTCGGTTCGCGGATGGGGAAGCGCGGTCGACTGCATGCTGACGAAGCGCATCATCCCCTGTCTCGACGTCGACGCCGGCCGCGTCGTGAAGGGCGTGAGTTTCGTGAACCTGCGCGACGCCGGCGATCCGGTCGACATGGCCGCGTTTTATGACGCAGAGGGCGCCGACGAGCTCGTCTTTCTCGATATAACGGCGTCGAGCGACGAGCGGCAAACGATGGTCGACGTCGTGGAGCGCACCGCGGAGCGCGTGTTCATTCCATTTACTGTAGGCGGTGGGATCCGATCCCCCGAGGACGCGCGGCGAATGCTCCTCGCGGGAGCCGAGAAGGTCGCGGTCAACAGCGCGGCCGTGGCGGACCCAAGTCTCATATCGGCCGCGGCGTGGGAGTTCGGCAGTCAATGCATTGTCCTCGCGATCGACGCCAAACGGAACGGCGATGGCTGGGAGGTGTATACCCACGGAGGTCGGCGGGGTACCGGCATCGACGCCATCGAGTGGGCGAAGCAGGGAGTCGAGCGGGGCGCAGGTGAGATCTTGCTCACGAGCATGGATTCCGATGGGCAGCTCACTGGGTACGATATTGCCCTGACGGCTGCAGTGGCCCGGGCTGTTAGCGTCCCCGTCATTGCGTCGGGTGGGGCAGGGACGTGCCAGCATCTATATGAGGGCGCGACCGACGGCCAAGCAGATGCATTGCTCGCGGCCTCGATCTTTCATTACGGCACGCTTCGCATTAGAGAAGTGAAGGACTACCTCGCAGAGCGAGGGATACCGGTCCGACCGGTCTCCCCGCTGGAAAACGCTACATCAACCTTGGAGGCGACGACGTGACAGTCGAGCCCGTAAACGTAAAGTTCGACGAGCATGGGCTCATTCCTGCCATCGTCCAGAACGCCACCACGCGCGAGGTCCTGATGGTCGCCTATATGAACGAGGAGTCGCTGCGACTCACCCTCGAGACGGGCGACGCATGGTTCTGGAGCCGATCGCGGAGCGAGCTCTGGCACAAGGGCTCTACGTCGGGCAACTACCAGCACGTGAGCCGCGTGCGACTCGACTGCGACGCGGACACGATCATTCTGGACGTGGATCCCGATGGCCCGGCCTGTCACACGGGTGCGCGTACGTGCTTCTTCCAGGTGATCGACAAGACGGGCACTCATCCGGACCCATCGCCGGATAGTGGCTCCAACTCGGAGCCAAGACCCACCGCCGCGGTCGTAGAGGAGCTGGCCCGGGTCATCGCCGGTCGCCACCGCGAGATGCCCGAGGGCTCGTACGTCGCGTCGCTTCTCAAGTCTGGCATCGACCGAGTCGCGAAGAAGGTCGGCGAGGAAGCCGCCGAGACGATCATCGCCGCCAAGAATGGCGCCCACGACGAGATCGTCTGGGAGGTCGCGGACCTCTGGTTCCACTCCCTCGTCTTGCTGGAGTCGACCGGCGTCCCCGTCGAAGACGTCTGGGCAGAGCTAGCCCGCCGCCGCCATTAAGCCATCGCTTCTACCGCGGCGGTACGCCCGCTAGTATTGCCCTCTCGCTGTCGCTGAGCTCAGCTTCCAGTTGCGGCATTTCTTCGACGAGTCCCTCGGCGTCGGCGAGGTCCTGCAGGCGCTTCGAGCGTCGTCGCGCGGGGTCCGACCCTGCCCGCAGCTTCTCGTGCAACAAGTCGGCGGCGCCAATCACCCGAATGTGGGTGCCTTCTAGATCCACATTAACGGCCCGATCCAACGCGGGACGAAGGGCGGGGTCCTCGGTGAACTGGATGGGTACGTCGCCAGGCCCTCTCCAATTCTCAGAGTGCACGAAGCGGCCGGTGAAGTTGAAGCCTGCCGCCTCGAGCTCGTCTCGAGGGATTCCATCCAGCGCGGCAACTGCGAGGTCGATGTCCACGGTCGTTCGAGGATCCTCACGGTGCACCTGGAGAGCGATTCCCCCGATGATCGCATAAGGAGTGCTCGTCTCATTCAGGACGCGTGCCAGCGCCAGCAGAGCTGGCCTCTTTGACGTTTCCATCTCGCCCCTGAGGAAGTGCCACTGCTCGTCGAGCAGAAATCCGATGCGAAGTCGATCTGCCGCCATGAATCCGATCATACCCCGCTATGAGCTAGACGACGGCTGGTAGCTGCTCGAGCTGGGCAGTCAGGAGGTCAGGCCGCTCCAGGCGTAGCACCTCGTTGAGTGCCGCTACCGCCACTTGTATCTGGCTCTCGTCGGGCTCGCGTGTGGTGAGACCCTGGAGCGCAAGGCCAGGCGCCATCAATATCGCCACGAACGGGTTCTGCAAATTGGCTGCGCCCCACTTGATCGCCTCGTATGCGACCCCTGCGATGATGGGAATGGTGACGATCCGGGACGCGATGAGCAGCGGCCAAGGCTCGGGGCGGCCGAACGGCGCCAGGATCGCGACGGCCAGGATCCCCACGAGCAGCAGGAAGTTCGTTCCGCACCTCGGGTGGCGAATGCTGAACGGCACGATGTTCGGCACGTGGAGCGGGGCAACGCCCTCGAGGGCGTTGATCGTCTTGTGCTCGGCGCCGTGGTACATGTAGACGCGCCGGATGTCAGGCATCAGTCCGATAAGCCACACGTAGCCGACGAGCAGGGCCAGGCGTAGGAGCCCCTCGGCGGCGTTCGCAGCCAGAGAGCTGTCAGTGCGTGCGTGGACGAAGGCAGTGAGAACCACTGGCAAGACGAAGAAGAAGCCGACACCAACGATGATGCCGAACGCGGCGGTGGACCATTTGATCGGGCGCGAGAGCTTGACGTCCTCCTCGCCCATGGCCACGTCCGCGGAGAACATCAGCGCCCGCATACCGAGGCCCAGGCTGTCCCACAGCATGACCGCTCCGCGTATCAGCGGGATGCGGGAGATGACGCCTTGGTAGATGCGGCGCGGCAGCTCTTGGGATTTCAGGACGATCTCGTTAGACGGCGCGCGGACGGCGACCGCCATATATCGCTGCCCCCGCATCATGACGCCCTCCATGACAGCCTGCCCACCATAGGCGGGCAGGCGCAGGGAGCTGATGGCGCAACATGTTGGGGAGCAGCCGAGCATTGATCGCCGAGGAGCCGGCTAGCTCGCGCTCGTCGTTTCCGCTTCCTCGGGCTTGGTCGCTCCGCCGCGGCCCTTGCTCACGCGTCGCATAAAGCGCTCGACCTGGCCGCCGGTATCGACCAGCCGCTGGTCACCCGTGAAAAACGGATGGCACTTCGAGCAGAGGTCGACTCGCAGATTGGCCTTGGTCGATCGCGTGGTGAAGGTGTTGCCACACGCGCAGTGGACGGTGGACTCAACGTATTCGGGGTGGATGCTTTGCTTCATTGTCTCTTTAGAGCCTTTCAGTACTGCTCCGCTCACTCGAGCGTGTCGAAGCTGCTCGTTCGTGCAGCTTCGATGGAGCGGATGGACCGCAGCGGGTGGCTACGCACTCGCGTAGACGCTTACGCGCTTGCGTTCCTGGGTTGCGTTCTCGAACTTCACCTGCCCACTGACGAGGGCATACAGGGTGTGATCCCGGCCGACGCCGACGTTCACACCAGGACGGACGGGCGTACCTCGCTGTCGCACGAGGATCGTGCCCGCGAGTACCATCTGCCCATCGCCCCGCTTGATGCCGAGACGCTTGCCAGCGCTATCGCGGCCATTCCGCGAGCTGCCCATACCTTTTTTGTGTGCCATATCATCCTCCTCTAGTCCGTCGAGCTCCGTCAGCCGTGGTTCGGGCCACGTCGAAGCCTATGCGGGCAGGATGTCCGTGATGCGGAGCCGAGTCTGCTCCTGCCGGTGGCCGGTGCGCCGTCGGTAGTTGGACTTCGCCTTGTACCTGAAGACGACGATCTTCTCGTCCCGATCGTTCGCCAGCACGTGGGCGCGGACCTTCGCTCCGCTGAGGAACGGGTTTCCGACCGTCACGCCGCCCTCGTCTCCGATCATCAGGACCTTGTCCAGCTCGACGGTCTCGCCTGGCTCCGATTTGATTCGCTCGACCGTGAGCGCATTGCCAGGCGAGACTTTGTATTGCTTCCCGCCCGATTCAACGATGGCGAACATGCTTACTCACAGACTGGGCCCCGACGAATCGGAGCCCGACGGGATTTATTCGTGGACCTGGCCATTATACGGCATCAGGTGATGCGCTGAGTGACGGTAGATCGTCGAGCGAACCGATACCGAGGAGCGTCAGAAAATCGGGTGTCGTTTCGAAGAGTGTGGGCCTCCCGGGCGTCTCGGCGTGACCTGCCTCGACGATGAGGCCGTACTGGAGGAGCGTCGTCAGTGGACCGTCGCTGTTGACGCCGCGAGCGTCCGCGATCTGGGCCCGCGTCGTCGGCTGCGTGTAGGCGATCACGGCGAGGGTCTCGAGGGAAGCGCCGGAGAGGCGGATCGCGTGCGGCGCTTCGATAAAACGCCGCACCGCTTCAGACACGCTCGGGTGGGTCACCAGACGCAATAGATCGCCATGCTCCTGAATCATGAGACCTGGAATCGGCACCTGCCGCGCTAGCTCCAGGATGCGATTGAGTTGCGGACGTGTGAGGTCGAGAGCTCGCTGGACCGCCCCGCGGTCCGCTCCTTCTCCCGCCATGAACAGGATCGCCACGAGTTGACCCAGGAGTCCGCTCGAGTCAACGCTCGGTTCACTGGATGTCGGTCGGCCTCCGTCGTCGTGGATCTCATCCACGGCTCCGCCTCCATGGAGTCAATAGCAGAACCCGTCGGCTGAAGAATAGGAGCGCTGCGAGTACGACGAAGCATATCGATGCCACCGCTCCGAACCGAATCGTCGAGGGCTCGTAGGTCAGTACCACGCTCCTCGCATTCGGCGGAACGTAGACTGTTTTGAAGCCGACGTTGGCACGATAGACTGTCGCGGCGGCGCCATCCACCTCGGCACGCCACCCAGGGAACCATGCATCGTCGACCAAAAGGTACCCACCTCCGCTGCCTTCCACGCGCGTGTATTCCATCCGTTCGGTGGGTCGGGAGGCTCGTCGGAAGCTACCTGGAGGTAGCTGCGATGTCACCGCGGCCGACGGCATGGCGGGTGTCTGGTTCGGGGCGAGGAATACTACCTCGTCGATCTCGCCCGCCGTCATCCCCTTCAGGCGGCTTAGTGCATCCTCGTCACTCAGGACTTCGGCTCGAGGGATCAGGCGCGCGTCGCTCGTCGTGGCGATGGGCTCGTACACCTTCAGCACGGGAAAGAGTGTCCGCTTTAGGCCCGGATAGAGCATGAGCTGCTCTTGGGCGCCGTTCGGCCGCGTCAAGACGACGCCGCGAAGCTCCCACGTACCTGGCCCGCTCCAGGTCCAGTCGATCGCGGCTACCGGGCTTCCCTCGGCGATGGGGAAGCGGACGGCCGAGTCCATCCGGCCCCCGCGACTCAATCCCGCGGTTGGCTGAGGCGCGCGAAGTGGGCCGGGATCGGTTGAGAGAAACAGCCTATCGCCGATACGAAGCGGGATCTCCTCGCGAGATCCGTCCGCCCGCGTGATCCGCATACGTCCCTCCCCGACCTGACCGGGCATGCCCTCGACGCTACTCAGTAGGCTCAAGGACTGCACGGGCATCCCGCCCGGCAGCTCGACGCGCGCGGTAGCGCCGTCCGTGAGACGGCGCGCCGTGGCCACGTCGAAGCGTGTACCCTCCAGCTCGACGTCGAAGGCTTGGTTGGCGATGACTGCCTGAATGTTGAACAGCCTCAGCAACCTCGGATCGGGCACGGCGATGAGTCGAGTCCGCAGGACGCCGTCGACGCGAATCTCATTTGGGGGCACGAGCAGCGATGCGACCTGAAGATACCGCCTCAGGGGGAGCACTCCGCCATCGTAGCCGTCGATCGTCGAAAGACCGTACCGAAGTGGCACGTTGGGAGACATGACTTCGTCGAGCTTCAGGGCAGACGTGAGAAAGAAGGTCGCTCGTGGGTGCAAGCCGGGGTACCGCGTCGCCAGCTCGGGCTCGTCTTCGAGCGGATACTCCGTTGGGGCAATGCTCAGTATTCGGTCATTGGGGTGATTCTGTTGGAGGTACGTCGGGACTGGTCGGCGACTGTCCAATACCATCGCCGGCGCGGGGTACCGCTGCGGCAGGTCAATGGACGCGGCGACGAGCTCGACCAGGACAAGGCTTCCGAGCAAGCCAGCGACTGAACTAGTGGGCCAACGGAGCGCGAGTACTGCGATTGCGAACGCTGCAAACAGCGCCAGGAGCCAGAGGAGCGCGATCGTTCCCGAAACAGCGGACGCGAACGGTATCGCGGCGGCCACCAAGGCAGCAAGAAACAGTCCCACGAGGATGAGCCGCACAAGCCGGGCGCGCCCAGCGGCACGGAAGCTCTGGCCGACCGAGGCTTGCACGGATGCCCGCGCGCTGAACGCCCAATCTATCCCGATTGCGGCCAGGCTGGCCACCCCGAAGGTGTAGACGAAGAGCCATCGGGATGGCACCCGGAACAACCCAAGCCCCGGGACGTAGCCCAGCAGGGGCACGTAGAACGGATTGGCGCCGCCTACCGCGAGGAACAGCCCGAGGAATGCCAGCACCCCGGCGCAGAGCGTGAGGCGCCATCGGCCGAAGAGGAGCGCGATAGCGGCAAACCCGAGGCCTATGCCGCCGATGTAGCCGATCTCCTCGCTGCCCAGGTTGTACCAGTACCCCGGCATCAAGCTGCGCACGAGGGATGTCGGAGGGAGAGAGAATGATATGGCCTCAGCGGCGGACATGCCGCCGCCCCGTATCGAGAGCCCCGACAGCTCGGTGGTCGGCACGAGCTGCACGGCCGCCAGCCCGAATCCCACCCCGAGCACGACGGCCCCAACCCATATCGTGGTCACAACACCACGGACCAAGGAGTAATCCGAGTGCTCGACGTGGAAGCTTCGGGCTGAGTCAGTCTCCGCAGCCGATGTCGGCAGTGTCTCAGAGGCTTGGTTAGTCACGGTTTCCGTGGGCTCTGCCGCCTGCGCATCCGGGCCAAAGGTCCCACGCCATAGCATGACGATCCCGACCACCCAGACCGTCATGTAGCTTTCCTGCGCGTGACCAGCGAGAAGCTGAGCGGCGAGTGCTACCGCCCCGACAATCGCCCAGCACAGATTGCGACGTCTCACGGCCGTGTCAGCGCAGAGGGCGATGGCGGGTAGCCAGGCGCTCGCGCTGAGCTGGTTGATGTGGCCGACCTGGCTCGACAAGAACCCGCCGAACCCGAACGCGGCCGCGCCGACGAAGGCCGCGATGCGCGGGAGCTCCCACCCGCGTCGCAGAAACGCATACATGAAGAACGCCGCGAGGGCGACGTGCAGGATCACCGAGAGCGAATACGCGTACCCAATGGGCAGGACGTAGAAGAACACGGTGCCCGGGTAGAGCATGGACGTCTGTGGGTTCGCGAAGAATGGGGAGCCGAGAAAGATGTCGGGGTTCCAAAGCGGGAAGCGACCCTGTTGGAGTGCTTGCGCCGCGTAGCTCCGGAGCGGGTAGAAGTACGCCCAGATGTCGTAGTCCGCGAGAATCCACGTTGGGAGGAGAATCTCGCGATAGAGGCCGAGGGTGGCGATTCCGAGCGCGACGAGCGGGCCGAAGCGCCGCGCCGCTAGGGCAGGATTCGGCAACGGACCAAGGTAACCATCACGACAAACGCGTCACGCCACGAGATCTTCTTTCCTTCGTGGAACTCGCGGCCGGCATAAGACACAGGAACCTCGTAGATCCGCGTTCCAGTCTTCAGGATCTTAGCCGTGATCTCTGGGTCGAAGCCCCAGCGAGGCGACGTCAGCCTGATGCGTTTTGCCACGTCGGACGTCATGACCTTGTAGCAGGTCTCCATGTCTGTCAGGGTTGTGTCGTAGAGCACGTTGGTCAGAAGCGTAAGGAACTTGTTCCCGACGCTGTGCCAGAAGTACATCGCCTTGTGCTCGCCGAGGAATCGGGAGCCGTAGACGACCTTCGTGCGGCCCAGCAGAATCGGTCGGATCAGCGCGGGATAGTCGGCCGGGTCGTACTCCAGATCGGCATCCTGGACCAGGAGGATGTCGCCGGTCGCTTCTTTGAGCGCGCGCTGGACGGCGGCGCCTTTGCCCATGTTCTGGGGGAGGTAGAAGGCGTGCAGGATTCCGTCCGCCGCCAGCCGCTGCAGAATCTCACGGCTGCCGTCCGTAGACCCGTCGTCGACGGCGATAATCTCGATCTGGAGCCCAGTGTCCACAGTGCGGACGCGCTCGACAATGGTGGTGAGGGTGTCTTTCTCGTTGAAACAGGGGATCAGGACCGAAAGTTTGCGGTACCGATCCGTGTTGACGTCCATTACCTAAGCAGGTCCAGGTGGCCGTCGCTCAGATCGTGGTCTCGAGCGAGGACTCAAAATGGAGCATCGTCGTCGACGACGCGCCAGGAGCGCCCGTCATCAGATGCCTCGATCACGCCACGCTCCTCGAGGAGATCGAGCAAGCGTGCCGCACGAGGATAGCCGATCCCGAGTCGACGCTGCAGCAGCGACGCGGAGACGCGCTGCGTCTCCTGCGCTAAGGTGACCGCTCGTTCATACAGGTCATCGGCATCGGGCTCGGGTGGCTGTCCCAGCGTATGCACATCGGCCAGGTCTTGTTCGTCGTACAGTGGCAAGCCGAGCGTCTTCCAATGGTCCACGAGGGACTCGATCTCCTGGTCGGATACGTACGTGCCCTGGGCGCGAATCGGGCGGCTCGCGTCGGGTGGCTGGTAGAGCATGTCGCCGCGGCCGAGCAGGCGCTCGGCGCCTACGCCGTCGAGGATGACCCGCGAGTCGATCTGCGAGGTCACGGCGAAGGCGATTCGCGTCGGGAAGTTTGCCTTGATGAGGCCGGTGAGCACGTCGACGGACGGGCGCTGGGTCGCGATGATCAGGTGGATGCCCGTCGCCCGGGCGAGCTGGGCGAGGCGGCAGATGCTCTTTTCTGCCTCCTCGGGCGCCGTCATCATGAGATCTGCCAGCTCGTCGATGATGAGCACCAGGTAGGGCATCGGCTTGAGCTGGTTCGCCTCGTCGTCTTCGTCCGAGGAGAGGCCGAGCTTCGCGCTTGCTCCCTGGCTTTGGACGATGCGGTTGTAGCCGTCGATGTTGCGCGCAGAGCAGGCTGCGAAAAGCTTGTAGCGCCGCTCCATCTCGCGAAGGACCCACTTCAAGGTGCCAACGACCTTGTCCATCTCGGTCACTACCGGCATACGGAGATGCGGCACGCCGTTGTAGGAGATGAGCTCCACCATCTTTGGGTCGATCATCAGGAGCTGCAGCTCATCGGGGGTGAAGTGCATCAGCATCGATGCCACGACCGAGTTGATACACACGCTCTTGCCAGACCCCGTGGCCCCGGCGATCAACAGGTGCGGCATGCGCGCGAGGTCGCCGATGAGCGGCTTCCCCGCGATGTCCTTGCCGAGCACGAGAGGGATGCGCGCCTTCGCGCGATCTGTAGGCGTCGCTTCCACGACCTCGCGCATTGTTACGAGCGACGTGAACTGGTTCGGAACCTCGATGCCCACCATGCGACGGCCCGGGACCGGCGCCTCGATGCGGATCGGGGTCGATCCGAGACGAAGCGCGAGGTCGTTCAGTCGCGCCTGGATGCGGCTTACGGGAACGCCGGTCGCAGGCTCGAGCCCGAACTGCGTGACGACGGGTCCCTGATTTGCCTCGACGACTCGCGCCTGGATGTTGAAGCTCGCCAGCGTCTCCTCGATGATGTGGGCCTGCTCTTTCAGCTCACCGACGGGCCGCTCTACGGCACGCTTGACCTGAAACATCGTGATCGGCGGCGTCTTCCAAGGGGAGGACGATGTTCGAGGGCTAGGCGCCCCTGGAGTGGCCGGAGGCGGCTCGACGACCGTGGCTTGCTGGGGTGTTTCTTCTGTTGTAGATCTGCGGCGGCCACCGCGCTCGCGCTCCTTGGTTGGCGCCTCATGGCGATTGATGACGATTTCAGGCTTGGGGACGCGGTTGCGCACGGCCGTAGCTACGGTCCAGGCGAGCCGAGCCACGGTCGCCACCCAATGCGCGGTTTGGACCGGGGAGAGCCTCGCTGCGACGAAAACGCAAGGAAGTAGGGCCATCACGAGTATGCCGAGGGCTGAAGGTGCGCCGAACCAAGCCACGAGCGTCTGCGCTAGAGCTTGGCCGACATAGCCTCCACCAGGTGCCGCGTCGTAGGCCCCTCTGCGGAACGCCTCGAGTGCTGCCAGGCCAAGTAGCGCGAGCGTTGCGCCCACGCCTGCCACCAGCCGCGCCCAGGGCCATGGCTGTGGATTGACCCGCTGCGACAGGAGGACGAGCGCGATGACGGCCGGCCAGAGCGCGGCTATTGCGGCCAGCCAGCCAAAGGTCAGCGCGAGAAAACGCCCAAGGGGCTCAGCGATAGCTCCTTCAGCGTGGAGCGCCGAGAGGAGGGCCGTAAGACTCAGAGCAAGAAGAATGAATCCTGCTGCGTCGAGGCTCAGGCGCGTCCATTGGACCCCCAAGCCCTGTCCGCCACCATCCGGAGGAGCTTTGGGTGCTCGTCTACGTGCCCCTGCTTGTTGCGCCATGAATTCGCTAACGGCCTACCACAGAGACATCTGCTCAGCCGATGGATCGGGCGGGGCGGCGGCCACCGCCGGCAGCGACTCGGCAGGAGGTGTCTTTTGACTGGCCTTGGCGATGATCGCAGGCAGATTCCGAAAGTCCTGCTCCAAAACAGACCGCAGGCTCCCCTGGTGGAGAGCAGCCGCGGGGTGGTACATAGCGCACACGGTCATGCCGTTGTACGGGATCGCGCGGCCATGGATGTCCCGCATTGCCTTGACGTTGGGCACGAATTTCCCGAGGGAGAACCGGCCGAGCGTTACGATCACGTCCGGCTGGATCGCTGCGATCTGCGCCCGCAAGAACCCGTCACACGCCTCGAGCTCGTCGGGCTCGGGGTCGCGGTTGGCGGGCGGGCGGTGCTTCACGACGTTCGTGATGAAGACGTCGCTCCGCGAGAAGCCGGCGATTTGGAGCAGCTCGTCGAGGAACTTACCAGCCGGGCCTACGAATGGCTTACCCTGCTGGTCCTCGTAGAAGCCGGGCGCCTCGCCGACGAACATGACTTTGGAGTTCGGATTTCCCTCACCGGGGACTGCGCGCGCCGTTGGCGTGCCCAGCTTGCATTTCTTGCACCGCGCGATCTGGTCTCTGAGCTCTTGCAGAGAGGCAGGATTCAATGCAAATGTCCTTGAGACAGGCTTGGTCGACGTTCGACCAGTCCGGGATCGTAGCATCGGACAAAAACGGGCGTCAACGCGCCGATGCCTACTGTGACTATGCCGTGATCCCAGTCCCGGGTCTCGCAGCGGTTTTCGCGCTCGGCAAACGCACGTATAACTTAGGCTGCTCGAAGCAAAACCTGCCTGACTTTGTGTCGTCCGCACGCGGCGTGGATTTGGAGGAACAGCGATGTCAGCAGCGTTCTACAACCCTGACCTCGAGGCCACAGACCGCGAGACCTTGAGCCGCCACCAGCTCGATCGCGTGCGGGCTGTGGTCGCTCGTGCGCTGGAAGGCAGCACTTTCTTCCAGCGAAAGTTTCGCAGCGCGGGCCTGAAATCGGCGGACGAGATCACCTCGCTGGACTCGTTGCGCGGTCTGCCATTTACGACCAAGACCGATCTCGTCGCGGATCACGAGGAGTTCCCTCCCTTTGGGAGCCGTCTCACCGAGCCCGTTGACAACTATTGTCGGCTGCACCAGACGTCTGGCACGACGGGGAAGCCACTCCGCATCGTCGATACGGAGGAGAGCTGGGCGTGGTGGCTGCGCTGCTGGGGCTACATCTACCGCGCCGCGGATGTCGGGCCGAAGGATAGGGTGTTCGCGGCATTCTCGTTCGGGCCGTTCATCGGCTTCTGGAGCGGGTTCGAGGGCTCGCGCGAGGTGGGCGCCATGCGCATTGCCGGCGGGGGCCAGACGACGGAACAGCGCATACAGCAGATCTTCGACCTGGGCGCGACCGTCTTGATGGCGACGCCCACCTACGCGCTTCGCATGGCTGAGGTGGCCCAAGAGATGGGTGTGGACCTCACGAAGTCGCCAATCCGATGCGGAATCCACGCTGGAGAGCCGGGCGCCAGCATCCCCAGCACGCGCGCTCGTCTCGAAAGCTCGTGGGGCATGGAGGTCTTCGATCATCCAGGGATGACGGAGGTCGGGCCCTGGGGATTCGAATGCACCGCCCATGCGGGCGTGCACTTGATCGAGTCGGAGTACCTCTTCGAGGTCGTCGATCCTCGCACGGATGAGCCAGCCGATGAAGGCGAGCTCATCATCACGAACCTCGGCCGTTTGTCGAACCCCGCGATCCGCTACCGGACGGGCGATCGAGTGCGGCTCGTGCGCGACCGGTGCGCGTGCGGGCGGACGTTCTCGCGCCTCGAGGGCGGCGTCATCGGACGGATCGACGATATGCTCATCGTCCGTGGAGTAAACGTGTTTCCGAGTGCGATCGAGAACATCGTACGCCGCTTCGACGGAGTGGCCGAGTTCACCGTCGAGCTCTACCGTGAGCACGAGATGGACGAAATGGAAATTCGGCTCGAGGCGCCCCAGGCCGACGGCCCGTCACTTGCCCGGGCGATTGAGAGTCAGGTCCACATCGACATGGGCTTTCGACCGAGAGTGAAGGTCGAGCCTTCCGGTGCGCTGCCGCGGTTCGAGCTGAAGGCGCGCCGCGTCTTCGACCGCCGGACCGATTAGGCTTGGCTGCCCCGCCCTAGACCTTGCTGCCTCAGACCACCTGCTCGTCGATGGTCACGGTCCAGGATCCACCGAAGACCTGCACGTTCAGAAGGTAGGAACCAGGGTCCTTCCCGATGAGTCGCTCGCCTTCGCCCGGACCCGCCGCGAAGACTTCGGGGATGCCGGGACTCTGGTCCGCTGGCTGGCCGTCCGGTACGACGAAAATCGCGAGGATTGCGATCGAGTTCCCCTCGGACACGTCGAGCTTGTAGCGCAGGCGAACGACACTGCTCGTTAGTCGGAATGGGCTCGACCGCAGGCTGTCCGCCCCAGACACCTCGACGACCGGCGTCCATTCGGCGTCCGGATTCGGGGTCGGGACGATCTGCTGTCCCAATGCGGCAATCTGCGTTGGGTAATAGATCGCTTGGGCGGTCGCGTTGAGCGCGGGCGGCGGCGCCTCGGTCGAGGTGCCTGACGGTCCAACGTTCAGGCTCTTCACCAGGAGAAAGCCGACGATAAGGACGGCAACGCCGACGAGCACGCGCTGCAAGAGCGTTGGCATAGTGAATCTTCCGTAGTAGTATGGGTGCAGGCGGCACCATACCATACTTGTCGGTCGTGCCTTTAGCGCGACGGGGTGCCAGCCCCACCCGAGAGCCGCACCTATGCACAATTGCGAAATCGGAGTATGGCGCCGTGGAATCGACGATTCAGCCCGGATCAGCCCTGGATACCTTCATCCGAGAGGTGCGGGAGAGCATCGAACAGGCGAGCACTATGGACGAGCTTCTTCGCCGCGTGTCGGGATCCACGAGCTGCACAACAATCTCGATTCTCCCGCGCGCACGTTCGTCATTCGGAGCCGAAACCTCGCGGAAGTGTGGCGAAACCGGTTCGATATCGAGAACCGAACGGTCCGACGTGTGCACAGCGTACGGATCGGAGAGTAGGCAACAATTCCCGTTGCGGACCGAGCAAATGATCGATTACGATAGGCATGAGGTTGGCAACTCCGACCTCAGTTAGGGAGTCAGTGGACGACTTACCGAGTCAACGCGAGGCCCAGGACAACCGAATAATGCGGCGAGAAGCGCGCACGGGAGCCTGGGCTGATATGGTCACCCCGGCCTAGACTCCCTCCGTACCGCAACCCACCCCTACTCCGGCGCCCTTCGCCGGAGGCATCTTCTCTTTTGGCGCCCTGGAATCATCCGCGCCTTCTCGCCTCTCGATTGTCTGCCCTCTCGTAGTCAGGAGGTGCAGAAATGCGTTTGGAACCGACGAAGGTCGACGTCCGCCGTCTGCGCGATCTGCTCGCGCGCGGCAACCGTGCGGCCGCGCACGAGATGCTGGCGTGGCTCGGCCCATCCGAGCTGGCGGACGTGCTTGTCCAGCTCGATCCGGTGCAGCTCGCGGCACTCGAAGCTTCGATCGGCTCGGATCGACTCGCCGACGCGGTGGCCCAGCTCGATCCATCCGAGGCAGCCGAGCTCCTCATTCGATTCGGACGGGCGGCCGCAGCCGACATCCTCGAAGAAATGGAGCCCGACGACGCGACGGACGTCGTCGAAGAGCTGCGCTCCTCAGAGGCCGAGGGAATCCTCGCGGAGATGCGGGCAGACGACGCCCGCGAGATCCGCGACCTCATGAACTTCCCGCCGGACACGGCAGGCGGGCGGATGACGC
>Ga0209726_10003458_pt1 | contig 21498 bp, 21 predicted proteins | sample Subgrocontami54m_FD_187453 | JGI IMG/M metagenome (GOLD analysis project Ga0209726, IMG submission 187453) | Subsurface groundwater microbial communities from S. Glens Falls, New York, USA - GMW46 contaminated, 5.4 m (SPAdes) (version 3) | ecosystem: Environmental > Aquatic > Deep subsurface >... | reverse complement strand
CGGCAACCGGCAGCAGCATCACGCTGACCGAAACGCGCGCCGACATCCTCGATACCGTGCTGGAAAAACTGACAGAGGCAGGCGCGAGAATCACCACCAGCGGCGACCGCATCCATCTGGAAATGAGCGGACGCCCCAGGTCGGTCAACGTGCGCACCGCGCCGTATCCGGCCTTCCCCACCGACATGCAGGCGCAATTCATGGCGCTGAACGCAGTGGCCGAAGGCAGAGCGATGGTGGTGGAAACCATCTTCGAAAACCGTTTCATGCACGTGCAGGAACTGCGCCGCCTCGGGGCGCAGATCGAGGTGGAAGGCAATACCTGCATGGTGCGCGGCGTGGATCACCTGGAAGGTGCTGCGGTGATGGCGACCGACCTGCGCGCCTCTGCGTGCCTGGTGATCGCCGGGCTGGTGGCGCAGGGCGAGACCGTGATCGACCGCATCTATCACCTGGATCGTGGCTACGAGCATATCGAGGCGAAACTTTCACAGCTTGGTGCTAATATTCGCCGCCTGAAATGAAAGGTGAAACGCGGAAACGGTTTTACGTTTCACCTTTCACTTGAGCCGCATGCGGCGAGTCACGTTTCACGCTACATAATGTGAATGAAAATTATGATTACCATTGCACTATCCAAAGGCCGCATTTTCGAGGAAACCGTGCCGCTGCTGGCGGCGGCGGGCATTAAGCCGCTGGAAGACCCGGAGTCTTCGCGCAAGCTGATCCTGCCGACCAACCGCGCCGATGTGCGGCTCATCATCGTGCGCGCTTCCGATGTGCCGACCTATGTGCAATACGGCGCCGCCGATTTGGGGATTGCCGGCAAGGACGTGCTCAATGAGCATGGCGGCACCGGCCTGTACCAGCCGCTGGACTTGAACATCGCGCGCTGCCGCATGATGGTGGCGGTGCGCGACGACTTCGATTACGACTCCGCCGTGCGCCAGGGCGCGCGCCTGCGCGTGGCGACCAAGTATGTGCAGACGGCGCGCGAGCACTTCGCCGCCAAGGGCGTGCATGTTGATCTGATCAAGCTGTATGGTTCGATGGAGCTGGCGCCGCTGGTCGGCCTGTCCGACGCGATTGTTGATCTGGTCAGCAGCGGCAACACGCTGAAGGCCAACCACCTCAAGGCAGTGGAAGAAGTCTCCGCGATTTCCTCGCGCCTGATAGTGAATCAGGCCTCGCTTAAATTGAAGCGCGCGGCGATCCAGCCGATGCTGGATGCGTTTGCAAAAGCGGTAAACAAATAATCCGTTCGCCCTGAGCTTGTCGAAGGGCGAAAATATTTTCTCCGTTCACGGTTCGACAAGCTCACCACGAACGGGGTTTATTGAACCCTGGAATTGCGATGAACATCAAACGACTTTCGACCCAACAAGCCGACTTCGACGCGCAGCTCAGTAAGTTGCTGGCATTCGAAGCGACCGCCGACGAAAAACTGGAAGCGACCGTAGCTTCCATCCTTGCCGATGTGAAGCGGCGCGGCGATGCGGCACTGCTCGAATACACGCGGCGTTTCGACCGCCTCGAGATGAGCAGTGCGGCAGCGCTGGAACTGCCGCAGAGCGAGTTGCGCGCCGCGTTCGAGGAGCTGCCTGTTGCACAGCGCACGGCACTGGAACAGGCCGCGCAGCGCGTCACCGCTTACCACCAGAAGCAATTGCAAAGTTCTTGGAACTACACCGAGGCTGACGGCACACTGCTCGGCCAGCAGGTCACGCCGCTGGACCGCGTCGGCCTGTACGTGCCGGGCGGCAAGGCGGCCTACCCGTCCTCGGTGCTGATGAACGCATTGCCTGCGAAAGTGGCGGGGGTGGATGAGCTCATCATGGTGGTGCCGACGCCGGATGGCGTGAAGAACCAACTCGTCCTGGCGGCGGCGCATCTGTCCGGCGTGGACCGGGTATTTACCGTCGGCGGCGCGCAGGCCGTAGCGGCATTGGCCTACGGCACGGCAACCATCCCGAAAGTCGACAAGATCGTCGGCCCCGGCAATGCCTACGTGGCATCGGCCAAGCGCCGCGTATTCGGCGTGTGCGGCATTGACATGATCGCGGGGCCGTCCGAGATTCTGGTGATCTGCGACGGGCAAACCAGCCCGGACTGGATCGCGATGGATTTGTTTTCGCAGGCCGAGCATGACGAATTGGCGCAAGCCATCCTGCTGTCGCCGGATGCAAAATTTATTGCAGCGGTGGCGCAGAGCGCAGACCGCCTGCTGGAACAGATGCCGCGCCGCAACATCATCCAGACCGCGCTGGAAAATCGCGGCGCGTTGATCCATGTCGCCGATCTGGAGGAAGCCTGCGCCATCGGCAACCGCATCGCGCCCGAGCACCTGGAATTGTCGGTGGAAAACCCGCAAGCCTGGCTGCCCAAAATCAGGCACGCCGGGGCGATTTTCATGGGGCGCTACACCTCCGAATCGCTGGGCGATTACTGCGCCGGGCCGAACCATGTGCTGCCCACCTCAGGCACCGCGCGTTTCTCATCCCCGTTGGGCGTGTACGACTTCCAGAAACGCAGCAGCCTGATCCAGGTTTCCGCGCAAGGCGCGCAAACGCTGGGCACGATTGCCGCAGAGCTGGCTTTCGGCGAAGGCCTGCAGGCACATGCGCAATCTGCCCTGTTCAGGAAAGTGCAATGAGCTAATACGGCATCCCGCAATGGTTTTCACATACCCGTTCGTGTAGAGCCGGTCGAAGCATGAAAGGCCTTGCGGTAAACAAATCCTCCGTCATGTTTCCTGCATCGGCAGCCACTGAATCTTTCCTGAGGTGCAGTCATGAAGATACACCGCATCGCTTCAGCCGGAGCAACACTCGACTTTGACTCTGCCATCAAGCAGGCTTCAGCGGCCGCTGACGAGCTGATCGGCGAAAACATGCTGCTGTCCTGGTACGACCGCGAACGCGACCTGGAGTCGCCTGCGCATGCCAGCGAGTGCCACGAAGGCTGTCCCGTCAGGGGATTCTGGGATTACGCCCTGAACCGGGGCGGGGCGCTGGCGGTGGATTTCGACGATGGCCGTTTTGTGTTCTGTTTCCGGGCGTTGGAGGAATTCGCTCCGCCACGGTAAGCGGTGCCGGCCCATGTTTTTTTCCCTGGGCGCATGTTGTTTCCGGAGCGGAAATTTTTTCATTTTCAATGGAATGTGGCGGGCGCATGGAGCAGCGTCCGGAGCAAGCACAAGAAGCAAGAAATGAAGATTGACCGTTTGGATTTTCGCGGGTAGGATTGCCGCCTTTGTCGTTTCGGAAGTCAGGTCAAATGCGCCGCAAACTGGTTGCCGGAAACTGGAAGATGCAAGGGAGTCTGGCCCGGAACGAGGTTTTGCTGAACGCGGTGGTGGCCGGCATGGCGCAGATGCCGGGTGTGGATTGTGCGGTGTGCGTGCCGTTTCCCTATCTGGCGCAGGCGCAGCAGATGTTGCGCGGCAGCCCGGTGAAATGGGGGGCGCAGGATGTGCACCAGATGGACAAGGGGGCTTACACCGGTGAGGTGGCGGCTTCCATGCTGTGCGATTTCGGTTGCCGCTATGTGATTGTCGGGCATTCGGAACGGCGCAGCCTGTACGGTGAAAGCAGCCAATTGGTGGCGGAAAAATTTGCCGCGGCGCAGAAGGAGGGGCTGTTGCCCATCCTGTGTGTCGGCGAAACCCTGGCGCAGCGCGAAAGCGGCATTACCGAAGCGGTGGTGGCGGAGCAACTGGATGCGGTGATCAAGCTGCTGGGCGCGCAATCCCTGCGCAACGCGGTGCTGGCATACGAGCCGGTCTGGGCGATAGGCACCGGCAAGACTGCCACACCGCAACAGGCGCAGACGGTGCACGCTTTTCTCCGCCAGCGTGTGGCCGGGCATGACGGCCAGGTTGCCCGGGGATTGGGTATACTTTACGGCGGCAGCGTCAAGGCGGCTAATGCGGCCGAACTGTTTGCCATGCCGGACATTGACGGCGGGCTGATCGGCGGCGCATCGCTGGTTGCCGAGGAATTCCTGGCTATTTGCAGTGCCGGGCAAAATTAATTTTGTGTTGGAGTAGTGTGTGGAAACTTTGGTCTGGGTTGTACATGTAATAGCTTCGGTAGCGCTGGCCGGTCTGGTGCTGATGCAGCATGGCAAGGGTGCGGACATGGGGGTTTCGTTCGGTTCCGGTTCCGCCGGCAGCCTGTTCGGTTCGAGCGGTTCCGCCAATTTCCTGAGCCGCAGCACGGCGGTGGCCGCTACGGTATTTTTCATTACCAGCATGACGCTGACTTATCTTTATGCCAGCCAGTCGCAGCCCCAGGGCGTAATGGATAGGCAGGGCGTATCCCGGCAGGTGCAAAAGACCTCGCCTGCTCAAACAAGCGGGGATACAGGCGGTTCGCAGTCGAAAGAGATACCGAAATAAAATAAATAAGCCGATGTGGTGAAATTGGTAGACACGCTAGCTTGAGGGGCTAGTGGCGAAAGCCGTAGCAGTTCGAGTCTGCTCATCGGCACCAGGTAACAAGCTAGGGTTTCCATGACTCTACCAAGTTATTAAAAAAAGCCAGAATTGGTTTATGCGCGCCTCGTAAGCAAGGCGCTGAATAAAGGGGAGGGGCTCAGATGTTGGAAAATTATTTTCCGGTCCTGTTGTTCATCTGCGTGGGACTGGCAGTAGGTGTTGCGCCGCTTGTGCTGGGTTGGCTGGTTGCTCCCAACCGCCCGAACGACGCGAAACTCTCGCCTTATGAATGCGGCTTTGAAGCCTTCGAGGACGCGCGCATGAAATTCGACGTGCGTTATTACCTCGTCGCCATTCTGTTTATCCTGTTCGATCTGGAAATCGCATTCCTGTTTCCCTGGGCGGTGGTGCTCAAGGAAATCGGCACGTTCGGTTTCGTCTCCATGATGATTTTCCTGTCCGTCCTCGTGGTCGGGTTTATCTACGAGTGGATGAAGGGGGCATTGGAGTGGGAATAGAAGGAGTTCTGGATAAGGGCATAGCCACGACCACACTCGACACCCTGATCAATTACACCCGCACTGGTTCGTTGTGGCCGATGACTTTCGGCTTGGCATGCTGTGCCGTGGAGATGATGCAGGCGGGCGCTTCGCGTTATGACCTGGACCGCTTCGGCGTGGTGTTCCGCCCCAGCCCGCGCCAGTCCGACGTGATGATCGTGGCCGGCACACTGTGCAACAAGATGGCGCCCGCGTTGCGCAAGGTGTACGACCAGATGGCCGAGCCGCGCTGGGTGATCTCGATGGGCTCCTGCGCCAATGGCGGGGGCTACTACCATTACTCCTATTCGGTGGTGCGCGGCTGCGACCGCATCGTGCCGGTGGATGTGTATGTGCCGGGTTGTCCGCCGACCGCCGAGGCGCTGCTGTATGGCATCATCCAGCTGCAGAACAAGATCAAACGAACCAATACCATTGCGCGTTAGGTGAACATGGCTGCTGATTTGAGCGTATTGCAGGAAAATTTGACCAGGCTGCTCGGCAGCAGGATGGTTAGCCTGGAACTCAGGCTGGGCGAGTTGACCCTGACAGTGCCCGCCGCCGGTATGCTGGAAGTGATGACCCAGTTGCGCGATGACGTGAATTTGCGTTTCGAGCAGATGACCGATTTGTGCGGCATGGACTACTCCACTTATGGCAGCGATGTCTCCGAGAGAGGCGCCTACCTCGAATCCGATGATGCGCCAAAGGTTTTTCCTTTCCGCTTTGCCGTGGTGTACCACCTGCTGTCGGTGACGCACAACATGCGCTTGCGTGTGCGTGTATTCGCCGAGGACGACGGCCTGCCCGTGCTGGATTCCGTCGCTGATGTCTGGCCGTGCGCCAACTGGTACGAGCGCGAGGCGTTCGACTTGTATGGCATCGTGTTCACCCGGCATCCTGATTTGCGCCGCCTGCTCACCGATTACGGTTTTGTCGGCAACCCGTTCCGCAAGGATTTCCCGCTTTCCGGCCAAGTCGAGATGCGCTACGACCCAGAGCAGAAGCGTGTCATCTACCAGCCGGTGACGGTCGAGCCGCGCGAAATCACGCCGCGCATCGTGCGCGAAGAACATTACGGCCGGCTTAGGTAGGGACGCAAGCAATGGCTGAAATTAAAAACTACACCATGAATTTTGGGCCGCAGCACCCGGCGGCGCATGGCGTGTTGCGCCTGGTGCTGGAACTGGACGGCGAGGTGATCGAGCGCGCCGATCCGCACATTGGCCTGCTGCACCGTGCCACCGAGAAGCTGGCCGAGCACAAGACTTTCCTGCAATCCGTTCCCTACATGGATCGCCTCGATTACGTCTCCATGCTGAGCAACGAGCACGCCTACGTGATGGCGATCGAGAAACTGCTCGGCCTCGAAGTGCCGCTGCGCGCGCAATACATCCGCGTGATGTTCGACGAAGTGACCCGCATCCTGAACCACCTGCTGTGGCTGGGGGCGCACGGGCTGGACATCGGCGCGATGACCGTTTTCCTGTACGCCTTCCGCGAGCGCGAAGACCTGATGGATTGCTACGAGGCAGTGTCCGGCGCGCGCATGCACGCGGCCTATTACCGTCCGGGCGGCGTGTACCGCGACCTGCCGGATACCATGCCGCAGTACCAGGCTTCCAAGATACACAATGCCGCCAGGGTCAAGGAAATGAATGAGAACCGCCAGGGGTCGCTGCTCGATTTCCTGGAGGACTTCACCAGGCGTTTTCCCACTTATGTGGACGAATACGAAACCCTGCTGACCGACAACCGCATCTGGAAGCAGCGCACCGTCGGCATCGGCGTGGTATCGCCGGAACGCGCGCTGGCGCTGGGTTTTACCGGCCCGATGCTGCGCGGCTCGGGGGTGGCGTGGGACTTGCGCAAGAAACAGCCATATGAAGTGTACGACCGCATGGATTTCGATATTCCGGTCGGCGTCACGGGTGATTGCTACGACCGATACCTGGTGCGCATGGAAGAAATGCGCCAGTCCAATCGCATCATCAAACAATGCATAGACTGGCTGCGCAATAATCCGGGCCCGGTAATGACCGGCAACCTGAAGGTGGCGCCGCCCAGGCGTGAAGCGATGAAGCAGAACATGGAAGAGCTGATCCACCATTTCAAACTGTTCACCGAGGGCATGCACGTGCCGCCCGGCGAGGCTTATGCCGCGGTCGAGCACCCCAAGGGCGAGTTCGGCATCTATCTGGTTTCCGATGGCGCGAACAAGCCTTACCGCATGAAGATCCGTGCACCGGGGTTTCCGCACCTTGCGGCGCTGGATGAAATGGCGCGCGGGCACATGATCGCCGACGTGGTGGCGATTATCGGCACGCAGGACATAGTATTTGGAGAGATAGACCGCTGATGAACACCTCCGTAAATTCGTTTTTCGGGCGAATCCACCCGCAAGGGGTAGGCCGGTGGGTTCCCCGCTGCTGCGCAGCGACCCTTCCGCTCGCGGCGTCGCGTGCTTGCTCATTCCTCGCCTACCAAACACGGTATGTCTCGTCATTCGCTGCGCGGCTCCTTGCGCTTCATCCCGAAAAAGCGAATTTCCAGAGGTGTTTTTGATGTTATCTGATCAGATTCAGGCAAAAATCAACCGCGAGCTGAAGAAATATCCGCCGGACCAGAAGCAGTCCGCGGTGATGGCCGCGCTGCGTTTCGTGCAGGACGAAAAGGGCTGGATAGCCACCGATGATATGGCGGATGTCGCGGCCTATCTCGGCATGCCGCAGATGGCGGTGTACGAAGTGGCGACTTTCTACCACATGTACAACCTCAAGCCCATGGGCAAACACACCTTGACGGTGTGCACCAATTTGTCCTGCACCCTGTGCGGCGCGCTGGATACCGTCAAATACATAGAAACAAAGCTGGGTATCGGCATCGGCGAAGTGACACCGGATGGCAAGTTTGGCCTGCGCGAGGGCGAGTGCATGGGTGCATGCATGGACGCACCGCTGTTGACCGTCAGCAACAGAAAATTGTGCGGACGCATGTCCCCGGAAAAAATCGATCAATTGTTGGCGGAGCTGGATAAGTCATGAACGGCCCGGTTATTTACACGACATCGGGATTCGACCAGCCCTGGACGCTGGAGAATTACCTCAAGGTGGGCGGCTATCAGGCATTGCGCAAAATACTCGCGGAAAAAATGCCGCCCGACACGATTATCGCCGAGGTCAAGTTGTCGGCGTTGCGCGGGCGCGGCGGTGCGGGTTTTCCGACCGGGTTGAAATGGAGTTTCATGCCCAGGAATTATCAGGGCGACAAGTACATCGTCTGCAACTCCGACGAGGGCGAGCCGGGCACCTGCAAGGACTGGGATATCCTGCGCTTCAATCCGCACGCGCTGATCGAAGGCATGGCCATTGGCGCCTACGCCATGGGCGTGAAGACGGGTTACAACTACGTGCACGGCGAAATTTTCGAGGCCTATGAGCGCATGGAAGCGGCCTGCGAGGAGGCGCGCGCGGCGGGCTATCTGGGCAACGGCATACTCGGCAGCGATTTCAGTTTCGACCTGCACAACCACCTGGGCTACGGGGCTTACGTCTGCGGCGAGGAAACCGCGCTGCTGGAATCCATCGAAGGCAAGAAGGGCCAGCCGCGCTTCAAGCCGCCGTTTCCGGCCAGTTTCGGGCTGTACGGCAAGCCGACCACCATCAACAACACCGAGACTTTTGCCAGCATTCCCTACATCATCCGCGAGGGCGGCCAGAAATTCCTCGAGCTGGGCAGGCCGAACAACGGCGGCACCAAGCTGTTTTCCGTTTCCGGCCATGTCAACAAGCCGGGCAACTTCGAATTGCCGATGGGCACACCGTTCAGGAAATTGCTGGAGCTGGCCGGCGGCGTGCGCGACGGGCACAAGCTGAAAGCGGTGATCCCAGGCGGCTCGTCCATGCCGGTGCTGCCGGGCGAAATCATGATGGAAACGGACATGGATTACGACTCAATCGCCAAGGCCGGTTCCTATCTGGGCAGCGGCGCGGTGATCGTGATGGACGAAACCGTGTGCATGGTGCGTGCGCTGGAACGCCTGTCCTATTTCTACTATGAAGAATCGTGCGGCCAGTGCACGCCGTGCCGCGAGGGCACAGGCTGGCTGTACCGCATCGTGCATCGCATCGAGAGCGGCCAGGGGCGGCCGGAAGACCTGGATTTGCTGCTCAGCCTGTGCGGCAACATTGCCGGGCGCACCATCTGCGCGCTGGGCGATGCGGCTGCCTGGCCGGTGCAGGGCATGCTCAAACATTATCGCAGTGAGTTCGAGTACCACATCGAACACAAACGTTGTCTGGTGTAGATATGGCTAATATTGAAATTGACGGCAAGCGTGTAGAGATCGAGAACGGCCGCACCGTGATCGAAGCGGCGCATCTGGCCGGCATCTATATTCCGCATTTCTGTTATCACAAGAAATTGTCCATCGCCGCCAACTGCCGCATGTGCCTGGTGCAGGTCGAGAAAATGCCCAAGCCGGTGCCCGCCTGCAGCACGCCGGTGGCAGATGGCATGAGGGTGTTCACCTCTTCGGAAATGGCAGTGAAGGCACAGATGGGGGTGATGGAATTTTTGCTGATCAACCATCCGCTGGATTGCCCGGTGTGCGACCAGGGCGGCGAATGTCAGTTGCAGGACCTGGCCGTGGGCTACGGCGCGAGCGCCTCGCGCTACCAGGAAGAAAAGCGCATGGTGGTGCACAAGGACATCGGGCCGCTGGTGTGCGCCGAGGAGATGAGCCGCTGCATCAACTGCACGCGCTGCGTGCGTTTCGGCCAGGAAATCGCCGGGATGATGGAGCTGGGGCAGGCGTTCCGCGGCGAGCATGCCGAGATCAAGGCGTTTGTGGATGGCACGGTGAATTCCGAATTGTCCGGCAACATGATAGACCTGTGTCCGGTCGGTGCGCTGACCAGCAAGCCGTTCCGCTATACCGCGCGCAACTGGGAGCTGTCGCGCCGCAAGTCCGTCAGCCCGCACGACGGCTTGGGCTCCAACCTCGCGGTGCAGGTCAAGAACAATCGCGTGATGCGCGTGCTGCCGGTCGAAAATGAAGCGATCAACGAGTGCTGGCTGTCCGACAAGGACCGGTTCAGCTATGAAGGGCTGAATTCCGGCGAACGCCTGACCATGCCGATGATCAAGCAGGAAGGCAAATGGAATGAAGTGGAATGGCCGATTGCGCTGGAATATGTGGCGAACGCGCTGAGCCAGGTGGCGAACTGCGCCGGGGCAGGGGAGGTCGGCGCGCTGGCCACGCCGCATTCCACCCTGGAAGAGCTCTACCTGCTGCAGAAACTGATGCGCGGCCTGGGCAGCCAAAACGTGGATTTTCGCCTGCGCCAGTCCGATTTCAGCGCCGACGGCAAACAGGCTGGCGTGCCCTGGCTGGGTATGCCGGTTGCGGAAATCAATACCCGCGACCGTTTGCTGGTCGTGGGCAGCTTCCTGCGCAAGGATCATCCGCTGCTGGCGCAGCGCATCCGCCAGGCGGTGAAGAAGGGCGCGCAGGCCAGCATCGTGCATTCCGCGGATGACGACCTGCTGATGAAGGTGGCGAACAAGGCCATAGTCGCGCCGGATGCCATGACGAATGTGCTGGCGCAAATATTGAAAGCGCTGGCTGCCGAAAAACGGGCTGCCGTGGATACTGCGGTGCAAAACATACAAACAGGCAGTGCCGCTGCCGCCATCGCCAAAAGCCTGGCAAGCGGCGAGCGGGTTTCCGTGCTGCTCGGCAACTTCGCCCAGCAGCATCCGCAGGCCGCGCAGTTGCAACTGCTGGCGCAGCAAATCGCCGCGCTGTGCGGCGGGACTTTCGGCTTTCTGGGCGAGGCTGCCAACAGCGTGGGCGGGCATCTCGCTAATGCGCTTCCAGGCGCAAATGGCATGAATGCCGCAGCGATGCTGGCCGCGCCGCGCAAGGCTTATGTCCTGCTCAACGCCGAGCCGGAACTGGATTGCGCCGATGCGCAGCAGGCGCTGTCCGCCATGTATGCCGCCGATCTGGTGGTGGTGATGAGCGCTTACAAACACCATGCGGTGGATTACGCCAATGTGCTGCTGCCGATTGCGCCGTTCACCGAAACCTCCGGCACTTTTGTCAGCACCGAAGGCCGCGTGCAAAGCTTCAAGGGTGCAGTCAAGCCTTTGGGCGAGGCGCGCCCGGCGTGGAAAGTGTTGCGTGTGCTGGGCAACCTGCTCGATTTTGACGGCTTTGATTACGACAGCAGCGAAGCGGTGCGCGACGAGGCGCTGGCCGGTGTGGATATTCCGGCCAGGTTGAACAATTCTCTGCAAGGCGTGAACATGCAGCTTGCATCTGGCAGCACCGGCGGATTGCAGCGCGTCGCCGATGTGCCGATCTACTCTGCCGATGCCGTGGTGCGCCGTGCTGTTGCGCTGCAGAAGACCCGCGACGCCGCCACTCCGCGTGTGCTGCTGCGTGGCGAGGAACTGAAAAAAATTGGCGTGTCGCCGGGCGATCAGGTGAAGGTCAGCCAGGGCGGGAACAGCGTGCAGCTGGCAGTGGCGGCGGATGACAGCCTGCCAAGCGGCGTGGCGCGTGTGGCAGCCGGACATGCAGCCACGGTGGGGCTGGGAGCGATGTTTGGAACACTGACGGTGGAGCGCGCATGATAGAGCTGCTGCAAACTTTACATCAGGCCGGACAAGGCTTGTTCGGTCCGCTCTGGCTGCCATTGTGGACACTGGTCAAGATCGTCGCCGTCGTGGCGCCGCTGATGATAGGCGTGGCCTATCTCACGCTGGCGGAGCGCAAGGTAATCGGTTACATGCAGGTGCGCATCGGCCCCAACCGCGTCGGCCCTTATGGCTTGCTGCAACCGATCGCAGACGGCATCAAGCTGATGTTCAAGGAAATCATCATTCCGACCGGATCAAACCGTTTCCTGTTCGTGATTGCTCCGATCATGGCGCTGATGCCTGCCCTGGCGGCCTGGGCGGTGATACCGTTTGACGTCGGCATGTCCGTAGCCAATGTGAATGCGGGGCTGCTCTATATCCTGGCGATGACCTCGCTTGGCGTGTACGGCGTGATCATCGCGGGCTGGGCATCAAATTCCAAATACGCCTTCCTCGGTGCGTTGCGCTCCGCTGCGCAGATCGTGTCCTATGAAATCGCCATGGGCTTCGCCCTGGTGTGCGTGCTGATGGCTTCCCAAAGCATGAACCTGGGCGACATCGTGCGCGGCCAGCAAGGCGGTGCCGGGCTGTTCGGCTGGTATTTCATCCCGCTGTTCCCGATGTTCATGGTGTACCTGATTGCCGGCGTGGCGGAAACCAACCGCGCGCCGTTCGACGTGGCCGAGGGCGAATCGGAAATTGTCGCGGGCTTCCACGTGGAATACTCCGGCATGGCGTTTGCGCTGTTCTTCCTGGCAGAGTATGCCAACATGATTCTGATTTCCGCGCTGACTTCCATCATGTTCCTCGGCGGCTGGCTGCCCCCGTTCAATATGGCGCCGTTCACCTGGGTGCCTGGTCTGTTCTGGCTGCTGGGCAAGATGTCGTTTGTGCTGTTCCTGTTTTTATGGTTTCGCGCCACCTTCCCGCGCTATCGCTATGACCAGTTGATGCGCCTGGGCTGGAAAGTGTTCATCCCGCTCACGCTGGTCTGGGTGGTGGTGGTCGGTGCGTGGATGCAAACCCGGTATTGGCTGTGGTAGAGAAATGGAAAAAATAACAAATTTCTTCAAGACATTCCTGCTGCTTGAGCTGGTCAAGGGCATGGCGCTGACCGGGCGGCATTTCTTCGCGCGCAAGATTACCGTGCAGTTCCCGGAAGAGAAGACGCCGCAAAGTTTCCGCTTCCGGGGCCTGCATGCGCAGCGCCGTTATGAAAATGGCGAAGAGCGTTGCATCGGCTGCAAGCTGTGCGAAGCGGTATGCCCGGCGCTGGCCATCAATATCGAAGTGGCCGAGCGCGCCGACGGCACGCGCCGCACCACACGCTACGACATTGACCTGCTCAAGTGCATCTTCTGCGGCTTCTGCGAGGAATCCTGCCCGGTGGATGCCATCGTGGAAACCCGCATTCTGGAATACCACGGCGAGAAGCGCGGCGACCTGTACTATACCAAGCCCATGCTGCTGGCGCTGGGCGACAAGCATGAAGCGCAGATCGCCAGGGATCGCGCGGCGGACGCTAAATACCGGTGAATGGTGATAAGTGATAAGTGAAAAGCAAAAAACTAATCGTAACCCTCCCACTAGGGAGGGTGGTGCGCAGCACCGGGTTGGCGTCACTTATCACCTGTCACTTTTCACGTTGTATTAGGGAATTATGTTGATGAGCTTTGAGACAATAGTTTTTTACCTGTTTGCGGCACTTACCGTGTTCGCTGCGTTGCGCGTGGTAACCGCGCGCAACCCGGTGCATGCCGCGCTGTTTCTGGTGCTGGCTTTTTGCAGCATGGCCGGTATCTGGATGCTGCTGGAAGCGGAGTTTCTCGCCATCACGCTGGTGCTGGTGTATGTCGGTGCGGTGATGGTGCTGTTCCTGTTCGTGGTGATGATGCTGGACATCAACCTGGTGCAGTTGCGCGAAGGATTCTGGCGCTGGGTGTTCTTCGGCGCCGCTCTGGCCGGCTTGATGGTGTTCGAGATGACTTGGGTGCTGGGTTCCACCAGGATATCCGCTGGCAGGGTAGCCATCAAACATGCGGCCGATTACAGCAATACCAAAGAGTTGGGGCGTTTGATGTACACCGACTATGTGTATCCGTTTGAGATTGCTGCCGTGATTCTGCTGGTGGCGATGGTGGCCGCGATTGCTCTGACCTTTCGCCGGCGCAAGGACGCCAAATCGCAGGGGGTGCCCGAACAGGTCGCGGTCAGGAAAGCGGATCGCTTGCGCCTGATCAAGATGCCCGCGGAGAACAGCGCCCGGCAAGGGTTGGACAGCACAGAAGAGGTTGCACGATGATCGCTCTTTCGGATTTCCTGATTCTTGGAGCGGTCATCTTCTGCATGGGAGTAGCCGGGATTCTGTTCCAGCGGAAGAACATCATCAATGTGTTGATGGCGATCGAGTTGATGCTGCTGGCGGTGAACACGAATTTCGTCGCATTCTCGCACTTTCGGGGAGATCCCGCCGGGCAGATATTCGTCTTTTTCATATTGATGGTTGCCGCTGCCGAGGCGGCTATCGGGCTTGCCATCGTTGTGCTGCTGTTCCGCAGCCGGCGGACGATCGAAGCGGCCGACTGGAACGAGCTGAAAGGGTAGCCCCGGTGCCATGATGATAATGATGACAGCAAAGAAAAACAGTCTGTGGATGGATAACCAGGTGAACAATAATTTCGCCGCTTTTTCACTCGCGGAGATGAACCGGATGGCCACATGGAAACATTGATTTCGATAAAGCCACTTCTGGCGGTGCTGGTCTCGGCAATTGCCGCCGTGCTGGTCATGTGTTCCTACCGGCGGCCAAACCTGAGAGAGGGCTGGTCTCTCGGTGCGGGAGCCATCAAGTTCCTGATCGTGATATCCATGACTCCCGCAGTTCTTTCCGGTGTAATGATCAAGTACACGGTCTTCAAAATCCTTCCCGGCGTTGAACTCGCCTTCAAGGTGGACGGCATCGGTTTGCTGTTTGCCACCACGTCGTCATTCCTGTGGATGATCACGACGGTTTATTCCATGGGTTACATGCGCACTCTCGAAGAGCACGCCCAGACGAGGTATTACACCTGCTTTGCCATTGCCCTTTCCTCGGCCATGGGTGTCGCCTTTGCGGGGAATCTGTTTACGCTGTTCTTTTTCTACGAAATACTGAGTCTGTGCACCTTGCCGCTGGTGATACACAATGAAGCCGCCAAGGACTGGGATGCGGGGCGCAAGTACCTGCTCTATCTGGTGGGCGCATCGAGCAGCATACTTCTGGGCGCCATCATCCTGACGTATTGCCTTACCGGCACGCTGGAATTCAACAAGGCGGGAATGTTCTCGGGGATAGCGGCCACGACGTTCTCGGGGATGGAGATCCCGACGCTCCTGACAGTGATGTATTTCATGTTCCTGTACGGCTTTGCCAAGGCCGGGCTGATGCCAATGCACAACTGGCTTCCCTCCGCGATGGTGGCGCCCACGCCGGTAAGCGCTCTGCTCCACGCCGTGGCGGTGGTGAAGGTTGGCGCATTCTGTATCGTCCGGCTGGTGGTTGACGTATTCGGGACCCCGCTGATGCAGAATCTCCACTTGGGCGACTACACGGCGATTATCGCCTCCATCACCATCCTGGCGTCGTCCGCCTATGCGCTGACCCAGGACAATCTCAAGATGCGGCTGGCCTATTCAACGGTGAGCCAACTCTCGTACATTGTGCTGGGGGTGGCGCTGCTGTCGGTCAGCGGAATCACTGGCGGCATCATTCACATCGTGAATCATGCCTTCACGAAAATCACGCTGTTTTTCTGCGCCGGCTCGATCTATGTCGCGTCGCACAAGACCAACATCAGTGAAATGCACGGGATTGCACGGAAAATGCCGTGGACGATCGCGGCATTCGCCGTCGGGTCACTCAGCATAATCGGGGTGCCGCTGTTCGCCGGATTCATCACCAAGTGGAACCTTGCCATCGGCACCATCGAGACCAAAAGCTGGATGTTGCTCGGTGTGATATTGACCAGCAGCCTGCTCAACGTGGCGTACTTCGCGCCGGTCGTCTACAAGGCTGTGTTTGGAACGCCCCCGGCGGATGGGCATGAGGGTGTCAGCGAGGCGCCCAAAAAAGTCCTTATACCGTTGCTGATTACGGCGGTTGGAACGGTGGTTCTGGGCATATATCCGGACCACTTTCTCAATTTAATCAAGGTGGGAATTCGGTGATGGATATTGGCAAGATTCTGGAAAACCTGGTGAATAACGCAAAGACGCTGAAGCAGGTCGGTTTCGCGGTCCTGGCGCTCATTGTCGTGATTGATTTTTTTCTTCCCCGGCACCACTCGGAATTTTTCTGGGATGAAATTCCGGGGTTCAGCGCCCTCTACGGGCTGCTCTCCTTTATTCTGATCGTCGTCGTTTCGAAGACATTGGGACACTATTTGCTGGGACGGCCTGAGGATTACTACGATGATTGATTGGGTCCATCCTTCGGTTTTCCTCATTCTGGGGGCATTGCTTATCCCTTTCCTCAGGGGGAGAGTGCAGCAGATTTATATCATTCTCCTTCCGGCCTTTGCGCTGGCGACCGTGATACTGATGTCGCCCGGTGTTCATGGCGTCGTCCACTTCCTCGGATTTGAACTGATCTTCGGTCGCGTTGACAAGCTCAGCCTCGCTTTCGCATACGTGTTCTCGAGCGCAGCACTGATCGGAGCGACCTATGCGCTGCATGTCAAGGACAACGGGCAGCATATTGCCGCCTTCGCCTATGCCGGGTCAGCAATCGGGGCAACGTTTGCCGGCGATCTTTTGACGCTCTTTGTGTTCTGGGAGCTCATGGCGTTCGCCTCGGTCTGGCTCATCTGGTCGCGCCGGGTAAAGGCCTCGATCGAAGCCGGATACCGCTATCTGCTTGTGCATGCCGTCGGCGGCGTGGTGCTCCTTGCCGGGATCGTGATCCTTTATGTGACGACCGGATCGACCCGTTTCGATGCCATGCAGCAGGTAAATGGCGCGGCGTTCTATCTCATCATGATCGGTTTCATGCTCAACGCTGCCGTTCCTCCGCTGCACGCATGGCTGACCGATGCCTACCCCGAGGCAACGGTGACGGGTGCGGTTTTCCTGAGTGCCTTCACCACCAAGACGGCGGTGTATGCGCTGACCCGCGGCTACGCCGGGACGGAGCTGCTCATCTGGATGGGCACGATCATGGCGCTCTACGGCGTGGTGTTTGCCATGCTGTCGAACGATATTCGCCGGCTGCTCGGCTACCACATCATCAGCCAGGTGGGCTTCATGGTGGCCGCCATCGGGATGGGGTCGGCTCTGGCCATCAACGGCGCGGTCGCGCATGCTTTCGCGCACATTCTGTACAAGGGGCTTCTGTTTATGGGGGCGGGTGCGGTCATTCAAATGACCGGGCGGAGCAAGCTCAGCGATCTGGGAGGCTTATACCGCGGAATGCCCGTGACCTTCGTTCTCTACATGATCGGCGCTTTCTCGATTTCGGCCTTTCCCCTGTTCAGCGGATTCGTGAGCAAGTCCATGGAAATCTCCGCCGCCGCCGAAATGCATCTTCCCCAGATATGGCTGCTGCTCACCATGGCTTCCGTCGGAACGTTCCTGTGCCTTGGGCTGAAGATACCCTATTACACTTTCTTCGGCAAAGATTGCGGGTTACGCCCGACCGAACCGCCGCGCAACATGCTGGTGGCGATGGGGATGGCCGCGTTTCTGTGCATCTTCATCGGTGTTTATCCAGCATGGCTTTACGACAAGCTGCCGAACCTGGTTGAATACCATTCCTACACGCCAACCCATGTCATCTGGGCCTTGCAGATATTGCTGTTCACCGGCATGGGCTTCTTCATGCTGCGCAAGAAACTCGGAGGACTGCGCAAGATTACCCTGGATATAGACTGGTTCTACCGGAAGGGCGCGGGCCTTTTCATGCAGTTCGTGTACCACGTGGTAACCCCCATCGAGAACTGGTTTATTCAGGTGTACCGCTCCGTGTTCCGCGGCAATCTGACACTGGGCACAAAAGGGCTATGGCTGGACAAGCATGTAATTGACGGGGCAGTCAACGCCATTGCAGCTGTGGTGGTGCGGGGGGCCGGCGCGCTGCGGCAGATGCAAACCGGACAGCTCCAGCAATATGCCCTGATCATGGTGGGATCGCTTTTAATCCTGAGCCTTTATTCGCTGTTCTGAGGTTATAGCGTGATGCACGAATCCAATTTATTGAGTTTGCTTATAATTCTTCCACTCCTCGGCGCGGCGATAATCGGCATTGCCCCGCGCAATGACGAGTGGACACGCCGGATCGCTCTCGTTTTTTCCCTGCTGGTTTTTGCCGCTTCGCTTCCGCTGTGGTATCTCTTCGATACCTCCAGCCACGAGATGCAGTTTGTTACGCGGGTGTCCTGGATACCCGCTTTCAACATCAATTATGCCGTCGGTGTGGACGGTATCAGTGTGCTGCTGGTGTTGCTCACTACCCTGATTACCCCGATGTGCGTGCTCTGTTCATGGAAGGCCATCGATACCAGGGTCAAGGAGTACATGATGGCGATCCTGATCATGGAGGCGGCGCTGATCGGAGTCTTTGTGGCGCTCGATTTGCTCCTGTTCTTCGTCTTCTGGGAGGCGGAACTCATCCCGATGTTCCTTATCATCGGGGTATGGGGTGGCCAGCGCCGGGTATATGCCGCGTTGAAGTTCTTCCTGTATACCATGGCAGGAAGCCTTCCCATGCTGGTGGCGATACTGGCGCTGTATTTCATGGGTGGCGAGACATTTGACATTCAGGAGCTTGCAAAAGGATCATACAGTGCGACGTTCCAGTTCTGGGTGTTCTGGGCTTTCTTCCTGGCCTTCGCGATCAAGGTTCCGATGTTTCCGTTTCACACCTGGCTGCCCGATGCCCACGTCGAGGCGCCCACCGCCGGTAGCGTGATGCTGGCAAGCGTGATGCTGAAGCTGGGTACCTACGGATTCCTGAGATTCAGCCTGCCGATAACCCCCGATGCGAGCCATGCTTTTGCGCCGGTCATCCTGGTCCTTTCGTTGATTGCCATCATATGGGGCTCGTACATGGCGCTGGTGCAGACCGATCTCAAGAAGCTGGTTGCCTACTCCAGCGTCGGGCATATGGGATTCGTTACGCTGGGAATATTCGTCTTTAATACACAGGGTATCGAAGGGGCAATTCTTCAGATGGTCAACCACGGGATCACCACCGGGGCACTCTTTCTCTGCGTGGGAATTATCTATGAGAGAACCCACAGCCGGCTTATCTCGGATTGCGGCGGGTTGCGGATGACGGTGCCGCTTTATGTGACGCTGCTGGCTATTTTTTCATTTGCTTCCTTCGGGCTGCCCGGCACGAATTCGTTTGTCGGAGAATTCCTGGTGCTGGTTGGATCGTTTAAATTCAACCTCCTGCTCGGGGCAATCTCTATCGGCGGGGTGGTGCTCACCGTGGCCTACATGCTATGGATGCTGCAACGGGTGGTCTGGGGGGAACACAGCCGGAAAGAGGGCGTTGTTGTCACCGACCTCAACGGACGCGAGATCGCAACGTTAATGCCACTGCTGGTTCTCGTCTTCTGGATCGGCTTCAACCCGGGCCCCTTCCTCGACAGGATGCGGGCGAGTGTAGAGCACCTCGTGTCGGAAGTGTCACTGGTACGGGGTGTCAAAAATATCGAAGGACTTAATGACACAGTACTTCCGCCGATGCACGAACGGAGTCCTCAGTATGCCGCAACGGCGAACGCCGCCGCAGTGAATCGGGTACCTGCGGGCTCGTGCGGCGCAACGCCTTGTCAAATTTACAACTTGGATCGGAAACAGACGCTATGAACTTTGTAATGTCAGATTTGGTGCCTGCGCTCCCCGAGATCTTTGTGCTGGCCATGGCGTGTGTGATACTGATTGCGGACCTGCTGATCAGGCAAAGCGGCAGGCTGGCCACCTACATGCTGGTGCAACTCACCCTGCTGGGCTGCTCGCTGATTATCGTCGGCACGCACGAAAACGGCGTGGTATATGCCTTCCATAATATGTTCGTGGACGACCTGATGTCCGACGTGCTGAAACTTCTGACCTGTCTGGCGTTGTCCATGATGCTGGCGTATTCAAGACTATATCTCACCGCGCGCGGCCTGTTCAGCGGCGAGTTCATGGTGCTGGTCCTGTTCGCCATGCTCGGCATGATGGTGATGACCTCCGCCAACAACTTTATTACCCTGTATCTCGGTCTGGAACTGCTTTCCCTGAGCCTGTATACGCTGGTCGCCCTGCAGCGCGATTCAGCCACCGCCATTGAGGCTGCGATGAAATACTTTGTGCTTGGCGCGCTGGCTTCCAGCCTGTTGTTGTACGGCATGTCCATGCTGTATGGCGCGACCGGCACGCTGGAACTGGGCGCAGTGACACAGGCGATCCAGTCCGGTGTGGGGGACAGGAATTTGCTGGTGTTCGGCCTGGTATTCGTGGTCTCCGGTCTGGCCTTCAAGCTCGGCGTAGTGCCCTTCCACATGTGGGTGCCGGACGTGTATCAAGGCGCGCCAACCGCCATAACCATGCTGATCGGCTCGGCTCCCAAGCTTGCCGCCTTTGCCTTTGTCACGCGCATTCTGGTGGAAGGCCTGCAACCACTGGCGTCACACTGGTCCGCCATGCTGGTTATTCTTGCGATTGCCTCGATTGCCCTCGGCAATGTCACCGCGATTGTGCAAACCAACATCAAGCGCATGCTTGCCTACTCCACCATTTCCCACATGGGATACCTGCTGCTTGGCTTGTTGAGCGCCAGCGTCGAAGGTTATGGGGCGTCGATGTTCTATGCCGTGGTGTACGTGCTGATGTCGCTTGGCGCGTTTGGCATGATCATGCTGCTGTCACGCGGAGAAGGCTTTGAGTCCGACACCCTCAACGATTTCAAGGGGCTCAGCCGGCGCAGCCCGTGGCTCGCCTTCATCATGCTGCTGCTGATGTTTTCCATGGCCGGAGTGCCGCCTACGGTGGGCTTCTACGCCAAGTTCGCGGTGTTCGGCGCGGCGGTGAATGCCGGACACATTCCGCTGGTCGCAATCGCCGTGCTGTTTTCGCTGATCGGCGCGTTCTTCTACCTGCGCATTGTCAAACTGATGTATTTCGACGCTCCGGAAAGCCATGTTCCGGTCTCCGTACAGCCGGATACTGGCATACTGATTTCGTTTAACGGATTGGCTATATTGTTGCTGGGCATCCTGCCCGGTAAACTGATGGCGGTGTGCGCGGTGTCAGTGCAGCAATCGTTGTTGCTGCATTAGAACGTCTTGTAATTCCGCCATACCAAACTCCCGCCGTGTGCGGGAGTTTTTGTTTGGAGCTAGAATGACTGCGGCAAGCTCAGGTGCTGCCTTGAAACAATTTTATTGAGCCAACCATGCCCAACCGCCTCGCCCAGGAAACCAGCCCTTATTTGCAGCAGCATGCCGGCAACCCGGTGGACTGGTTTCCGTGGGGTGAGGAAGCGCTGCGCTCCGCGCGCGAGCAGGATAAGCCGATTTTGCTTTCCATCGGCTATTCTGCCTGCCACTGGTGCCATGTCATGGCGCATGAGTCGTTCGAGGACGCCGGAGTCGCGGCGGTGATGAACCGGCACTTCATCAACATCAAGGTGGACCGCGAAGAGCGCCCCGATCTCGACCACATCTACCAGGCCGCCCATGCCATGCTGAACCAGCGCGGTGGCGGCTGGCCGCTCACCTTGTTTCTGACGCCGGATCAGACACCGTTTTTCGGCGGCACTTATTTTCCCAGAGAGGCGCGCTATAACCTGCCCGGCTTTGTGCAGGTGCTGGAGTATGTGGCCGAAATTTACCGCACACGCGGGGC
>Ga0209726_10003454_pt1 | contig 21514 bp, 11 predicted proteins | sample Subgrocontami54m_FD_187453 | JGI IMG/M metagenome (GOLD analysis project Ga0209726, IMG submission 187453) | Subsurface groundwater microbial communities from S. Glens Falls, New York, USA - GMW46 contaminated, 5.4 m (SPAdes) (version 3) | ecosystem: Environmental > Aquatic > Deep subsurface >... | reverse complement strand
TGCGCTTATGAAGGCCGTTTTCGTCGAGTTGCCTGCATTCGAACGCAATCGCGCGGACTATCTGGACGATACGGCGTTTGCCGGGCTGCAGCAGGTCTTGATGAAGAATCCTGAGGCTGGAGAAGTAATTGAAGGCACGGGCGGCCTGCGCAAAATGCGATTCGCCGATGCGCGCCGCGGCAAGGGCAAGCGCGGTGGCCTGCGGGTGATCTACTACTGGTGGAGCGTCGGCATGCAGTTCTGGTTGTACACACTGTTCGACAAGGACGAAATGGCGGATTTGTCCCCCAAGCAGCGCAAGGCATTGAAGGCGATGCTCAAGATGGAACTGGAATCCAGGAGATTGACATGAAGGCACCGATGAAGGCCAAGCGTGCGCCTAAGCGCGATCTGTTCGCAGAGTTGAGCGAAGGCATGACGGCATTGGCGGAGGCACGGCAGGGTAAGCGCACATTGCGCACCCATGCGGTTGAGTTCAAGCCGGCGCCGGTGATCACCGCCCGGGAACTGGTCCGCGTTCGGCAGCACCTCAGGCTCTCGCGAGCACTGTTCGCGACCTACCTGCGCACGAACGTCCGCACGCTGGAAAACTGGGAGCAGGGCCGGGCGAAGCCGAACGCGCAGGCAGCCTTGCTGATCAATCTGGTGAGGCGATTCCCGGACACCGTCGAACGGCTCGCCGCCATCTGAACGAGCGGCGACACCAGATGAAACCCAGTTGAGGAAAACAAGTTGCGAGTCAGGGTAGCTCTCACCCCCACCCTAACCCTCCCCCGTCGAGGGGGAGGGAACCCGTTATCCTGGCGCAGTAAGATTAACTCACTCGCAGCTTCGCGATCACCGCGGGGTCCGGATCGATGCCAAGGCCGGGACCCTGCGGCACTGCGATGCGGCCGTTTGCATCGGGGCTAATGGCGTCGTGCAGCGGATTCACCGCAAAGTCGGCATCGTAGCGCTCGATGAGGCTTTCATCCGGCATCGCGGCAATGCAATGAATCGACGCCAGCAGTCCCGGACCGAAGTACGCGGAATGCGGCACGACTTTCACGCCGAACGCATCCGCTAGCGCCATGACCTTGCGCATCTGCGTCACGCCGCCGACCTTGGTCACGCTCGGCTGCGCGTAGGAGATCGCGCCGGCTTCAAACAGGCCTTTGAATTCCGGCAGCATGGCGTTCTCCCCCGCCGCAGTTGGAATGCCGCCCTGCATCTGCACGCGCGCCAGACCGGCGTGATCCTCCGGCGGCCACACCGGCTCTTCCAGCCACGTGAGATTGAGCGGCTTGAGCTTTTGCGCCATGTCGATCGCCTCGCGAACGGTCCACGGGCAGTTGCAATCGACCATGATCGGGATATCGGGACCGGCAGTATCGCGCGCCGCCTTGATCGGCGGTTCAGTGATCTCGTGCAGTTTTATGTGACGGTAGCCGCGCTTCAGCGCGCGCTCGATGTACTGTGAGACGGCACCCGGCTCGCCGTAGCGCAACAAGCTCGCGTAGGCGGGCAAATCCTTGCGCGGCGAGCCGCCGAGCAGGCGGTACAGCGGCATTCCTGCGAGCTTGCCGGCGATGTCCCACAGCGCGATGTCGATCGCGGACAATGCGTACATCGCAGGTCCGTTACGACCGACTCCGGCGAGATTGCGCTGCAGCTGGTCAACCAGTGCACTGATTGCCGTGGGATCGCGCCCGATGCACAGCGGACCGATAAAGGAATCGAGCGCGGCCCGCGTCGCGGTAAAGATTCGATGTCCGAATCCTTCGCCCCAACCGGTTACGCCTTCGTCGGTGTCGATACGCACCAGCAGCGTATCCATGCTGGTGCGGGAAATTCCGCCCTGTTGCGGCAGCACCTTGCCCTCGATCAGCATCGGCATGTTGACTACGATGGTTTCGATTTTCGTTATTTTCATGGACGGCTCCGGCGTGGCTCCAATTATGCGACCTCCGGACATTATCTTCCATGGGTCACATTCGGATACAGATCACCCCTTAAAGCGGATTAGATTCCGGCGCCAAGGTGGATAGCATGCCGCTTTGTTATGAGGCAGGCATTCCCACGGTGAGCAATGCTGTATCGGCGCATACGCGTAATACTGGCCCGCATGCGGGAAACGGAGTAAAAAGGTTAAAAGCCGCCATCTGAGACGCACGCAGAAGGACGGAAAACGTTGAATAACGACAAACTGTTCCACCGAAATGGCTGATGATATCTGACCTAAGCCAGTTCATTGCCTCGCCCCCCGACACCAGCCTGCTTTATGTCGGACATTACGACCTGCTGCTGGTCTTCTTTTCCATCCTTGTCGCGATATTCGCTTCCTACGCGACACTGGTTGTCGCGCAGCATGTAACGACCTGCGACAATGCAAACCAGCGGGGCGCGTGGATCGCGGCAGGCGGCATATCCATGGGCGCGGGCATCTGGACGATGCATTTCATCGGCCTGCTGGCCTTCAGCCTGCCATGCGGCGCAAGCTATGATCCGGCTTTGACCCTGCTTGCCATAGTGCCGGGCATGCTCGCGAGCACGGCCGCCTTGTGGATCACCGGCCGGCCCAAACTCTCGCGGATGCGGTTGGCCATGGGGGGCCTCCTGCTCGGCGCCGGCATCGGGACGACGCACTATTCCGGCATGGCTGCCATGCGGATCGACGGCATGGTGCGCTACGATCTCAAGCTTTATCTCTTGTCGATCGTGGTTGCAGTGACTCTGGCAACGCTGGCGCTGTGGATCAACTCTAAACAGCGGCCATCGCAGGCCCGACGGCGCTCGTGGTTCACCGCGGCCAGCGCGGTTGTGATGGGACTTGCCGTCTCGGGCATGCACTACACGGCGATGGCTGCCGCGTACTTTATCCGTGCCAGAGATACCTGCGTCCCCTATTCAGACAATACTTCGACTTCTCTGGCGGTCGCGGTGTTGGCGACGAGCGGCGCCATTACCGCGATGACCATCGTTGCGGGTTACGCGAGTAATGCGTCACAGTCGAGACTGCATCAACCCTACAAGGTTGCAACCCTGCTGATTCTGGGATGGATCACCGCATCCTGGTTTATCACGGACTATAACAGCGACGCTCGCGCACAACGCGCTTATCTGTGGGAAAAGCGCCTGGCAGAAGAACAGGTGCAGAGGATTGCAGACCAGTTACACGATAGCCTGGTCTGGCTGCGAGGCGTGTCCTTCGTCCTGGCACACGATGAGTCCACCCACAATGTTTTGCGTCGTTTTGGGCCGAATGCCGGTCCTTCCCCGCTCGAATACCGGGAGCGCAAGCAACTCTGGGAGCGAGAAAATGCGCTGGAACGGTTTAATGCCTTCCTCGATATTGCCGCGACCCAGCACCACGCCGATGCCATCTGGGTGGTGAATGCCGCCGGCGATTGCATCGCCGCCAGCAATGCCAATAAGCCGGACAGTTATGTCGGCACGAACTACCGTGATCGCATGTATTTCCGACAGGCAAGGAGCGGAGCGCGCGGATACCACTACGCGGTCGACAGCGTCGGCAAGTTCCCCGGCCTGTTTTATTCCTACCCGGTAGTCATTAACGGCCGCTTCAGGGGCGCCGTTGTGGTCAAGCGCAATATTTCAAAACTCGCTTACTTGTTTCGGAACGCCAACGCATTCATTGCCGATTCCAACGGCGTTATCGTTCTGGCGCAGGACAAGAATATCGAGTCATACACCGTTCCCGGTGCCACCGTGTCGAGTTTGTCCGATACCGAAAAATCGTTGCAGTACGAACAGACCCTTTTCAAGCCGCTCGACCTCGAACCGCGGAAAAGTGGCCGCGCCTCCAACACGGGCTTCCTTGATCGCGAACCGCGTCAGCAGTTGGTGTGGAACTCCAAGGCGCTGCCGGACGATGGCATCGTGGTTTATGCAGCCCACTCGTTGACCGAACTGCTCCGCCCTCAGCCGGAACGCTACTGGATTTTCGTTTTGCTGTCCGCTGCCGGCGGCATGCTGATTGTCGCTGCTACCGCCGTGGTGCTTTACCTGCTGACCGCCCGCCAGGGCCGGGAGACCGCTGAGGCTGCCTCCCTTGCCAAATCGCAGTTCCTCGCCAACATGAGCCACGAGGTCCGCACGCCGATGAACGGGGTGCTGGGGATGACCGAGCTGTTGCTTGAGACGGGCTTGAACGAGATGCAGCGGCGCTATGTGCAGGCGATCAGCAGATCGGGGGAGGCGCTGCTGCGCGTGATCAATGACATCCTGGATTTCTCGAAGATCGAGGCCAAACGGCTCGAGCTGGACCCGATCGAGGTCGACCTCAGAGATCTCAGCGAGGATGCACTGCAATTGCTGGCCTCGCAGGCGCACGAGAAAGGAATCGAGCTCACTTGTCAGGTCGCGCCCGAAGTACCGCAGTGCGTACGCGCCGACGCAGGGCGGCTGCGCCAGATTCTGCTGAATCTTGTGGGCAACGCGCTCAAGTTCACCGAGCGCGGCGAAGTGAACGTCTCGATCGAGCGTGCCGGGGAGCGCATGTCAGGATCGAAGCCGCCGCAATGCCTGCTGCGCGTTTGCGTCAGCGACACCGGCATCGGCATCAGCGAGGAAGCACAGGCGCGCCTGTTCCGGGCCTTCAGCCAGGCCGACAACTCGACCACGCGGCGCTTCGGCGGCACCGGCCTGGGTCTCGTGGTGAGCAAGCAGCTCGCCGAAATGATGGGCGGTGAAATCGGCGTGGAGAGCGAACCCGGCCGTGGCTCGAGGTTCTGGTTCACGATCCGCGCGGAGATTGTGGAAAGCAAAAAACCGGCGCCGCAACGTGCGAACCTGAACGGGATTCGGGTGCTGATCGTTGAGGACAATGCCACCAATCGCACCATCCTGTTACATCAGATCACGGCGTTCGGCGCGATCTGCGACCTCGCCGTCGACGGGGTGGCGGGATTGGAGGCGATGCGCACCGCGCTCGCGCGCGGCTCACCGCACCAGCTCGCTTTGATCGACATGAAGATGCCACGCATGAACGGCATCGAATTGATACGCGCGGTGCGCTCGGACGCCATTTTGCAGAACACGCCGATGGCGATGCTGACCTCGATGTGCACAGCCGGAGAAATTGCGGCGATGCGCGCTGCAGGCGCCGACGTGTACTTGACCAAACCGGTGCGGCGCACGGAATTGCTCAATGCCCTGGCACGACTCACGGGCGCGATTTCGCCCGCGGAAGCGCCCGCTGAGGGTGCGCACGTCGCCGATGTAATCGACTGCCACGGCGCTCGCGTGTTACTGGCCGAGGACCACCTGGTCAATCAGGAGATTGCGCTGGCCATGCTGGAAAGTGTGGGCTGTCGGGTCACCATCGCGCGCAACGGATGCGAGGCCGTCGAGGAAAGCCTCAAACAGCCCTTCGAGCTCGTGCTGATGGACTGCCAGATGCCGGAGCTTGACGGATTCGAGGCCACCCGCGAGATACGCAGGCGGGAAACGCCCGGTGATACGCGGGTGCCGATCGTCGCGCTCACCGCCAACGCGATGCAGGGCGATCGGGAACACTGTCTCGCAGCCGGCATGGACGATTACCTGCCGAAGCCGTACACGCGCAAAGAGCTGATAGCAGTGCTACGGCGCTGGATCGATCTCGCGCCGCCGCCGCAGGCCGCCAAGGCGTCGGCGCAGCGCGAACCGGCATCCCAGTTGCCGCCGCGAGCGGCTGCGCCGGCGGCGGTGGCGAATGAGAATCAGAGCAGCGCCAAAAGCTCGCCTGAGGTCTTCGACCGGGTGGCATTTCAAAACACCCTGCCTGCGGGGATGGGCGTGGACTCGCCGCTGGCGCGGAAGCTCATCCGTCTGTTCGTCGGCGAGTCCGCGAAGCTGCTCGCCGAAATCGAACGCACGGTCGCAGCCGCCGACACCCAGGCGTCGTTTCACGCCGCGCACTCGCTGAAGTCCACCGGCGCCACAGTCGGGGCAAGCGCTTTCTCGGGCATCGCCAAGGAGTTGGAGTTACTGGCGCGCGCGGGACAGGCCGAGGCGCTCGCCGGTCATCTGGCGCGCCTGCGCCTAGCGTATGAGCGCTTCTGCGAGGAACCAGCGATACGCGATATGCTCGAGTCCGAACCCGTTGAACGAAACGTTGGCTAAAACTCTCTCCATGGGCCAGGTCTCCGACATTACCCGCGTGCTGGTCATCGACGACGACCTGGTGGTGCGCCTGGCGGTGACCGAGTCGCTGAAGGCCTCGGGATTCGAGGTCAGCGAGGCCGGCAACGGGCCGGACGGGCTCGCGCAGATCGATAAAATCCGGCCGGATCTGGTATTGCTCGATGTGGTAATGCCGGGGATGGATGGCTACGAGGTCTGCCGCACATTGCGCAAGCGCCCCGAGCTGGCCCGCATCCCGGTGATCATGCTCACGGGCCTGGACGACACCGCATCCATCGAACGGGCCTACGAATCCGGGGCGACGGATTTTATCGCCAAGCCCGTCAGTTCGACGCTACTCGCCTACCGTGTGCGCTACGCGTTGCGGGCAAGCCGGATGCTCGACGAGATCGAACAGCACCGGGCAAGCCTCGCCAATGCCCAGCGCATCGCCCGCTTGGGAAGCTGGGTGTGGCATCCGGCGAGCGCAAGCTTCGAATGCTCGGAGGAGTATCTACAGGTCATCGGCGAGCACCCCCTCAGGCCCGATTACAAATGGCATGACATCCTGCCCCACGTTCATCGAGACGACGCCGAGCGTGTCGCCCACGCCATGGACTCGGCCATCGGCGCAGGCCTGACCTATGCCATCGACTACCGCCTACTGCGTCGCGACGGCACCTCACGCACCGTGCTCGAACAGGCGGAGGTGTTTCGCGATGAAAGCGGGCGAATCACGCGCATCGAGGGCACGACCCAGGACATCACCGAGCGCATCGCGACCGAAGAACGTATCCGGCAACTGGTCAACTACGATGGTCTTACGGGACTCTCGAACCGCAGGCTTTTCGGCGAGGTCGCGCAGCACGGTCTTAAGCGCACCAAGCGGCAGACCGCGAATGCCGCAGTGCTCGATGTCAATCTCGACCGCTTCAAGCGCGTCAACGAGACCTTGGGGCATGCGATCGGGGACCAGGTCCTGCAGGAGGTCGCTCGCCGCATCGTTGAGGGCATACGCACCAGCGATCTGGCCGGCACCATCCAAAGCACATCGCAAAGCCACGTGTATGCCCGCATGAGCGGCGACGGCTTTGCCGTGTTTCTGGCTGAGGTCAGGCGCGCCGAAGACGCAGCTCTGATCGCGCGACGGTTGAGCGCAGCTATCGCGAAGCCCATGAAACTCGCCGACCATGAACTGACGATCACGGCCAGCGTTGGCATCGCCGTCTACCCGGATAACGGCGAGGATGTCGGCACGCTGCTAAAAAATGCCGAGACCGCCATGCATGGCGCGAAGGAACGCGGGGCCGGAACCTATTGCTTCTTCAATCCGGAAATGAATGCTCAGGCATTGGCGAAGCTGGAGTTGGAAAACGATCTGCGCGGGGCCATCGAGCGTGACGAATTGCTGCTGTTGTACCAGGGCCGTGTGGATGTGCCGACGGGACGGCTCGTAGGGGCGGAGGCGCTCGTGCAATGGCGGCACCCGCGGCGCGGCCTCGTGTCGCCCGGCGAATTCATCCCGATCGCGGAAGAAAGCGGTCTGATCATTCCGCTGACCGAATGGGTGTTGCGCGCCGCCTGCCGCGAGCTGAAGCAATGGCAGCAAGCCGGCTTGCCGGTGGTGCCGGTGTCGATCAACTTCTCCGCCCACAGCTTTCGGGAGGATGGTCTGAGTGATTTGATCGCGGCTTCGTTGCAGGAATTCGGCATCGAACCGTCTTTGCTTGAAGGTGAGATCACCGAGAGCACGCTCATGCAGGATATAGGACGCACCGGAGCCCGGCTGCAGGAATTGCGCGCGCTGGGGATCCTGCTGTCAGTGGACGATTTCGGCACCGGTTATTCCTCTCTCGCGTATCTGAAGCGCTTCCCGTTCGATGTGCTCAAGATCGATCGCGCGTTCGTCAAGGACGTGCTCACCAACGTGCACGACGCGGCGATCGCCTCCGTCATCGTTACGCTGGGCAAGGTGATGGGCATGTCGGTGGTCGCGGAAGGCATGGAGCAGGTGGAGCAGGCGAACTTTCTGCTGAGCTGCGGGTGCCGACTCATGCAGGGGTTCCTGTTCGCCCGCCCGGTGCCCGCCGATGCCTTCGCGCAGATACTTCGCACCGGCATCGCCATGCCGGCGGGCCTGCAGCTCGACGGTAACGCGCGCGGGGTTGTAAGTTCCTCCGATTAGTCGACAGTTCTAAGCGCGCGGGACTCAGGCTTTCGGGCGCATGATGCGCCGCGGTGCGGGCGTTGACAGAGAAGCGGCCGGTATAATGGCCGCTGCATGAAACCCGAAGCGCTCCCCGATGTAATCGCCTCGCAGCACACGCCGATGATGCATGGGCGTAAAGCCCGCGCCGGCATTGGCTTTTAAGGCGCGTCGTCCGGCGACCTACACTAAAACCTACACCGACTTGGAGCCGGTATAGTCCCACAGTAAGACGGGGCGTTCGCAAATCCGGCCTGCCCCTCTAGAAATGCCTCATGTCTGAATCGTTCCGCCGAAACGGCCCCAAGATCGGCCGTAACGACCCATGCATCTGCGGCAGCGGTCGGAAGTTCAAGCATTGCCACGGCGGGCCGCAATATGAGTTGCCGAATCTTGTGGGTGCCGCGAATCTTGAGCAGCGCATCATCGCCGAGGGCAAGCGGCAGTTCGAGCGCCACAAGGCTCGCGAATTGCAGCGACAGAAGCAGCAGGGTTTAGGGCGTCCCATAATTTCCATCGAGCACAAAGGCTATCGCTTCGTGGCCGTTGGCAATCGTCTGGACTATGGAAAATGGAAGACCTTTCCCGATTTTCTCCACAACTACATCAAAGCTACAGTAGGCAGCGATTGGGGCAATGCGGAAATTGCAAAGCCGTTAGCGGAACGCCATCCACTAATGCAGTGGTACGACAAGGTCTGTCACCTGCAGATGGCGCATGCCGGGAACCCCGGCGAGTTGTTCAGCACCCCAATCACGGGCGCTGTGTCGGCCTATAACAGGCTGGCCTACAACCTGTATCTGATCGCGCACAATGGCAAAGATATCCAAACACGGCTGCTTGCCCGCTTAAGGAACAAGGGCAACTTTCAAGGCGCGTATTACGAAACACAGGTCGCTGCTTGGCTGATAAGAGCGGGGTTTGAGCTTGAGTTCGAGAACGAACAAGACACCTCCAGCAGCCACTGTGAGTTCACTGCGACCTACGTGCCAACTGGAGAGAAGTATTCCGTTGAGGCGAAATCGCGCGAGACGCGCCCAGGAGGATCTGCGCGGACGCCTGTCGGCACACAGTTACGCAAGGCGCTGGAGAAGAAAGCAGACCACAAGCGGCTGGTCTTTATTGACCTCAACAAAGCCCTGCACACTCAAGAGGCCGCATTCAGAGCAGCGGATCGCGCAGAGCGCATCATTAAACAGTCCGAGAAAACTATGCAGATCGACGGCGCGCCGGCGCCGCCGGCTTATGTCTGCATTACCAACATGAACGATCAGCATGCGCTGGATGGGTCGGCTATCGGCACTATGGTCAATCTCTGTGGGTTCAAGCTTCCTGATTTCATGGGCGAGTATGCATCCCTCCGGGAAGCGGCACGGGCACGGGAACGGCACCTGCCTATGCACCGGCTGTTGAAGTCGATTGAAGACCACAGCGAAATTCCTCAAACCTTCGGAGGCGAATTGCCCTCAGAAGTGTTCTCCACTGCACCGATTCCGCGCTTGAAGGTCGGTAATCGCTATCGCGTGCCTGGTCCGGATGGTAAGGAAGTCGAAGCAGAACTCGTTCAGGCCGTCGTAGCGGACAAGAAAGCTCACGCCATATTGCGTGACCCGAAGACCAGAAAGGACTGGATCGGCACGTTCGAAATGACCGCAGAAGAACTTGCCGATTACGCCCGGCATCCCGACACATATTTCGGCGTGTATCACCGGCAAGGCAGAAACGCTGAGACAGCCATGGACCTGTACGACTTCTTCGCAGAAGCGCACGAGAGCACTCCCAAGGACAGGCTCATCGCCCTATTGCCCAACTATCCTGACCAAGAGCAACTGACGCGACTCAGCCGGAAGGAGTTGGTGGAGATTGTCGCGGAACGGTATACCTATGGAGCATTAGCCAGCGGCGCTAGACCCAAGACACGGGAGGAACTCCGTGCCGAGCGGCTTGGCCACGGACGCGCATCTGCCCAAACTGCAGAAGCAAAGGCGCCCGCAGAATGCGACGATCCACAAACTCATTGATCCAAGCTGTCCGGCGGCTCGTCGGTCCTGTCTGGTGCTTTCGCATAACGAACTCTCCTTCGCCGTGCCACCGCGTCCAGCCCGTCGAGCACGGCCATCGGCCGCGACCTGAGCCATTCCATAACCTCGCCGCGCAGCCATCCGATCGAGAACTCGCTGCCAAGCTGTCTCGGCCTCGGAAACGATGGATCGCGCCGCATCAGATCGTAGATCGACTGCCTGGACCGACGGCCAAGCAGCACCAGCAGCGCGCTGAAGGTCAGCACCTCCGATTCGCGACCGCCGCCGCGGTGTGCGAGCAGGACTCTGCCCGCGAGCCTTACGCGTAGACGCCCAGTTGGCGCACCAAGCGTTCAGCAGGGGCAGCAGTACAGACTGAGAACGGAGAGAAACCCCGTTCGAGGTTGACGCCGATGCAAACGGAATTCCGCTTGCTGGCGCGACTAACGCACTGCGGCAGAAACGCGAACTATTGCGTCATGCGCATTGCTGAGCGCCCCGAGGGGCGGCTGCTCACGGATACCTCCGAGCCTTGCGGCCACCGGCTTTCAGGAGATCGGGCCGGTTTCGGCGCTCTTGCGAGCGAAGGGCGATGCGTAACGGGCACCAAGCGGGCTGGCACAGCCAACGAAATTCAATTCAGTCCGGCAAAGTCCAACGACATTCTTCTGTTGATCGCTGGGTGTACCGAGCGAGTTAGCCGTTCAACGGGTTCGGTAGTTCACGGTTGACATTTCGACTATCCGATCACAACGGAAGTTCCCAGCTGCTCGATCATCGGCCATCAATTACAACCTGTTAGCACTCCTAACAGCCGAAATCTCGACGTGAGTCGGGCGGCGACAAATCTATAGCGTAGAGATCGGCATTGAGATCCCCCAGGCCGTGTGCCAACTTCAAGAACGCCAGCAGGTCTTCTTGCCGTGGCTGGCCAAATACAAGTCTATACGCGCCTAGTGCGGCGCGCAGCCTGACTGCTGCGGCGCGCTCGCGACTAAGCGGAAGTGCTGGGATGTAACGGCGAATCTTGAACTCGCCAGTGCCATTGAATACCCAGAACGGGACCAGATCATTCTGCCCCTCTACCCGACGTGAGCGTGCGATCGAGAAGAGACTCTCCCAAGGATCGCTACCCGGCGTGCCACCCTGCAATGCGCCAAGACCGAGCGAGGACGCGACACTTCTGCGCACTACATGCCCTTTGTATCTGTGAACCCTCCCCTCCCGCTGCTCGAAGTCCACCGGATTGGACGGCAGATTCCAATGGAATATCGCATGACACCAGAGATGAAAATCCAGCCCCTCCTGACCGACAGCAGTCGAAGCAAGCACGAACGGCCTAAACGGTGAATTGAACGCGACACGTACCTGGTCCGCGCGCGTTTCACCGTCGCCATCCTCGCCTGGATCAGTATCGAATCGAAGAGCGCTACGACAGCGGAATGAAATCTGCTTCTCCGCCAGTTTTAAGGCTTCTCCTACCTTGAAATCGTCGACGCGCAGAACCGTTGCCCTCAATGCCATGCCAGACACAATCTCTTCCGCAATTCGTTTAATTGCTTCGTCGGGGGGCTTGGATGCCACGCCCAGCGACTCGCGGAGTACGTGCACGTGCTCGTCCATGACTGCCTGCAGATTGCCGGCAATACAGTGATCAAGCATCGCTTCCCAGTACCGCTCTTCCCGACCTCCATAGAGCGCACGCGTAAGAATTGTTGCATCAGGTTGGCTAAACAGAGTGCGAAATGCGAGACCCACACGCGCGGCGGCATCCAGTAACCACGCCGGGTATCCCGCCACGCCTTGGGAAAGCGCCAGTCTCCGGAAACTGCGTAACGCAGTAACTGCAGGGGAACCAATGGCGACTTTCGCCAAGACGCACACAAGATCCTCAGGCATCTTTCCAAAATCCCCGGAGCCAGCAAGTCCGATGAACTTGTCAACGTGGATCTTGAAGCCGCCCTCGCCGCTGTCGTCGCTCTTCGCTTCGACGAAGCCAGACCATGGCAGCCGTTGATCAAACCAATCGCGTGTTTCATGCTCATGCTTGCGCAAATCGGCATCCAGCATCGCCGCACCGTACCAGCGCTGATCCTCCCGCTCGCCTCGGACCGTTTGCGACGTTGGAAGAAGGCTGGCAACGCGCTCCGACGCTATTTTCAGAAGCGATTGGTGGTCCAGAGCACGCCCCTCACCGGCCGCACGCTTGGCCTCCTCCAAGGGATCCAGCAACCCACACAATAACGGCGACGGATATAGCGGGACAAGGTGATTGAGATCCCGCGGCTCGCCTTGCTCATCCAGAGAAAACGTCAGCAACGGTCGCCGGCTTCTACTGGATAGATCTTCATAGCGCAAGCGCTCGCCAGCCAGTTCGGCAATCCTTCGCTCCGTTTCATAGCTGACCAATCCCGCAATCGTGCGTGGAACGAACCGCCAATTCGAGAAGACCAGCACTTTCGTAATCGCCTCCGCCGACACGTCGCCGTATGGCGTGCCAGATGGCGTGTAGTACGGCAACGAAGGCGGAATCCAGAGCAGCTTCCAGGCGCCTTTATCAAGGACCGTGGATACCAGAGCGCGGAGCCGCGAATTCTGGAGATCGAAAGGATCAAACTTCGCCAGAGCGCTCGACCTCAGCGTTGCGCCGCGAAGGCCCGCAACCTTGTCTCCCGACACTTCCGAAGCCCCATTTTCCATGCTCTCGACAAGGGCCCGCTTGAACACATAACCGTCTCGCTCCATGAAGTTCAAGACATAAGGTGCCGATTTCCAGTACTCGACAATGTCCGGTTGCGCCATAGATAGCGCAAGCGCGTCCAGTGCTTTGAAGGCTTCGAGATCCTGCACTTCGAGCCGGCATGCGGGGAGGGGCATTTCTTCAATCATGCCGTCCCGGTCGACCGTTACACCCAAACGCTCGGTGCGAACGATGTGGCAACGCAACGCCGCCTCCATCGTCTGCTTCACCGTCGCCAGACGCGCGGTTCCCTGTGCCGTGGAGTCGAAAAGTGCCTCATTGAATTCCTTCAAACAACGCTTGAGATCTTCAAAACGCAACGCGTCATTAAGCAGGAACGATGCGACACGGAGAAAATCCTTGTGGTGGTTGTCTGTCCCACCCTCGTGGGCGAGCGTGTAGGCTTTGTAGGGAGTGGCCGAAAGCAAAAGGATTTTTGCGCCAGGATATGCAAGAAACTGTTGCCCGAGTTCGGCAATCTCCTTGCCCTCTTCGCTTTGATCGCCTCCCAGCAGTGAACTGAATCTCTGAAACTCATCAAGGATAATCAGATCCGGTTCCAGCGCCGACAGACACGCGCGTGCCAGGCATTCGCGGAACTGCCCAATAAGCGGGTCGCGCAGCTCACGAATGTCGCGCGGCAAGTTTTGCGGTTGGTCTCTTCTGCGTTGAAAATGCTCCAGCGCGGCATCAAACGCCGAGCGCAATCCTTTCGACTTTGCCAGTTCCGCAGAGAACCGGGATTTCACGCCAGGATCGATCTCGCCACCTTCAAGGTTCGCGATCTCGACTGACAGGCGATCCACCTCCCGGTCCCATGCGTCATTTTCCTTGAACACCTGAAAGAAGTTCTTCGGCGCGGCGCCAACAAGATTCCAGACATCGCAGAGCAGCCAGTACAGGAGCGCTCGCTCTCTCGAAACACCAGTGGCCCAGCCTAAGTCCAACGCGGTAGCTGGCGTAAAGGCGATGAAATTCGGGCCGGTTCGAAGCTGTTTCAGGTGCAGCGGCAGCAGGGTAAGGCGACTCGCCTGTGATACGCGATCGGATCCGAACAGATTGAGCCGATCGATGTTCTGGCGCGCTATATCACGGTTGGCACATAGGTAGACGATATCGATCCGGTGATCCGGCTTCTGACTAAGCGCATCGACAATCTTTGCAACGATCCCTTTTGCGACGAGCGTCTTGCCAAGACCTACCTCGTCCGCCACGAGGAATCGATCTGCGCCTTGCTCCCCATACATCCGGTCGAATACGTACTCGACCGTGCTGCGCTGAAAATCCTTCAGCGTCGAGAGAATTGATTTGACATCGAATGAGCTGGGAATCCCCTCTTCGTCACTCATATCTTCTTCTGCCGAAAGGCCTGCCAGATATCCTCGAACTCAGGCGGAATCACGTTGGCAGCCGTCGTCCCCTGTTTGAGGTCTGTCAGCAACGCCTCAATCCGCTCCAATCGCTTCGGGTTGCGGCTATAGGCCCGGACAAGGTTCTCCAGAACAACTGTCGTATTCCATGATGGTTCGGCACCATTGGCCCCGCCGGCGCCTTGTCTACCACGCGTCAGAATGTCCCCGCCAGGCGCCGTCGGGTCGTCGGAGAGCAGAAGTGCGAGATACCGGAGGAACCGCTCCGAGCTGTTGATCATGCTGGACATAATTGCGGCCGTACGGCCTTCCGGCATGCCTTCGAGAGGAAGTCTGAGAACGAACTCGACGTCCTGTTCGGCTTTCCCCACCTTTCCGCGCAATCGAAACGCCCAGAACGGGGTGACAGCGAAAATCGACATTCCGCTGAAATTGATAGTCCCTTTCTTTTTGCGGTCCTTGATCTCCTGTGCACGGCCTTGCGGAAGCATCACCGGCCACGCATGGCATTCGACGCCATCCGGGATGTCCAAAAGCGGCACAGTCAGAACCGCGCGGAAATTGCCCCCGTCATCAGGAAAGATCTCGACACTAATAGCGGCGGCCGCGAGCCGTCGCCATGAAGTATCGATCATCTTCTCAAGGCGAACCAGATCAGGGTCAATCTCAGCCGGGCTGTCAGGCTTGTTGTAAGGCTTCAGCATTCTGAGCATTCCGCCAGCGCCAGCCTCGGCAGCCGTTTTATCGCCGAGCAGTGCATCAATCCCGACGTTCTTGCGCGCCCCCATGAGCTCGACCACGAATTCCACGTTGGTCGACTCTCCCCCGTTGCCCCAAGCGGCATTTGTCGCGTTCGCGGAGCCCGCAAGAATACTCACCTTCGCCCCGTTTTCGATGACATAGACCTTCGCGTGCAAGCCGGAGAGAGAGTCGATCGGACGCTCGACGGGTGTGTCATCAGCCCCCTCCGCAGCCTGATCCGCGCTCACAGCAGCGTCGTCCAGGACGTAGATCTTCGTCGTCGCCTGCAATTCGGCGATGCTCTCCGGCTTCAGGGCATCAAGCTGATCCGGGCGCGATACCAAGACGTTCTCTGTGACGGCGGAGCGCTTCTCGATGAGGAAATCGAGCACGGCACTGTCTCGCTTCGGAGAGAGTTCGCTCAGAAACGGAGAGATCACCATCAACCGGCTATGCTGGCCATCCAGCACGGACGGCACGTCCGTCCCGATTCCAAGCGGCCAAAAGGCAAAGTCGTCGAAGCCCTCTGGCGTATCGAACTCAACCCGCATGACATCGTCCGCAAGTGATTCAAGTGGTGCTTTGACCAGGTCGCCCGAGTCACCCGACAGGTCCGCCAGCGCGCGAACAAATTGCGCGAGCCTGCGGTTCTTCCGCACGCCGCTGGGCCGATCCGGCTGCACAGTTCCTTCAAGCACCAGCGCCGTGTCCCAGGACTTGTCGAACGTGAGATTGCGGGACAGCACGAGCACGCGAAGCATAGCCTCGTCCTCGCGTCGATAGCGGAGCACCCATACCTTGGGATGAAAGGCGCCAGTGCTGTTGTTCAGCAGCGCCTGCACTACCATTTCCTCAAGGAAAGAGAACAACAACATGCCTTCTCTGGGCCGCTTGATGCGGCTTCGATGACAAAACACGTGCAACTTTCCCGCTATTCGCCGCAGCCCCTCCAGCACTGCCTCGGGGTTGGCCAGCGCGTCGTCGCGTGACTCGAACTCGCACAGAGCCAACGACAATGGAACTGTCAGCAGCGATTCGAGATCCAGCGAGAAAGTCGTGCCGATGCCACAGTCGAACTCGAAGCCATCGGGCGGCCGCAATTCGCTCACAAGCTGGAGACGGTCATAAGGGTCGAGCACGGTCAAACCTCCTCTGTCTCGTTCTCGGATTCCGCGGCCCGCCCGGCATGGATATCGCTCAACATCGAGCTTGCGATACCCCAGCGATAATCGAGCAGAAAGGGCGCATCCGACGGATCCCAGCGTTCCAGTTGCTGGCGGGTCCAAAGACGGGCACGTGCTTCGCCCTTGGTTTCTCGCTCCCTGTCTTTGATGAGCCTAAGGGCGGGTTCGCTTTTCCATATCCCCGCTGCCGGGCCACGCTCAACGATATGGTCCATCCAGCCTTCGACAAAGCGGCGGGTGCGTTCGGGAATCTTGACCTCACGGAATGCAGGGCTCTCCCAAAACCTTTTGCGAGCCGCCGACCATGCAAGCACGTCTCGCCAGTCCGTTTCAAGACGCGAGGCCCATTCATCCAGTAATGCCTCGGCTTTGTCTGCCCGCTCGGTCTGCCGCCCCATACTTGCCGCGGACCAGTAGTAAAGCAGGCTGGCCCCGTGCATAACCTGGGCGAACCAGCGCGCATGGCGGATCTGCTCCTGCAGTTCGCCAGACAGGTCGGCCAGGTTTGGCAACATCCAGATCGCGTCGGCCTCCAGTGCCGGAGCGTTGCCCAGCAGGGACGCCAGCAAGGAACCAGGGCAGGAGATGCGAATCCGGTGCACGAGATACTCGGCGTCCTGCCGCCGCATATCCATGGTCATCCCTTCCGGAAATCCTGCAGGCATCTTCGGGAAGTGCGGATCCGGATCCCAGTTGTCGGCGTATTCGCCGCCAAGTTCACGCTCGATCTCCTCTGCGGCATGCCGCCGCCGGCGGTAAAACGTGTCCAGCCACCGGCGATAACGCTCCTGGCTCCCGGGGAAGCGGCGAATGCCCCACCTGCCAAGCCCTGCCCAATAGATGCTGCTCGGCCAGCGTTTCAGGGCAGCACCCGACTGCCTTCCGATGAGACGCTCGCCTTCACCGACACCAGCCTCGCGCATCGCTTCCAGCAATCCCAGCTCCGCGGCGCGCAGCTTCCGCGCCAACTCCGCGGTAGGGGTTGCTTTGCTTTCGAGCCGTCGATAGATCCACGGAACAAACAAAAAGTAGCGTGCCCGCGTCTGAACGGTGGTGGTGCCCGGAAAGAAATAGTCGGCAAAGGCATCGCGGATTGTTCCGATGCCGATCTCATCCAATGTCCCTTGGTCGCGGAACTGATCGATGAAATCGAGCATCGTGCGCCGTGAGGCTTCATCGACATCGATCCAGGCGAAACGGGACGCCATTCAATACTCAGCGGATATGCGTCGCATACGTATCACGACGACAACTCCTGCATCAGACCTGACCGCCAACCCGCGTAGCTCCCCTTCCGCACTTGCTCGAAGAAGCTCGTGTAGTTCTCGGGCGAAAGGATGTAGAAGTGGTAGCGCCATTTCTCGCCGGCATCCTTCAGCCGCTCATTGAGCGTCTCGAAATGCTTCAGTCCATCCCAGCATTTGGCACGGTTGCGGTTTGAGTCGTCGCCTTCTGCCTTCACCTCGACGACGAGAATGTCGTGTGCCCCGGCAACCTTCAGAAAGAAGTCCGGATTGAAATTCTCGTTTGCGACATGCGTCTTTGCTGCTTTCGCCGGTTTGTAGGAGTACGGGAATGCGTAGCCGCCGGTGTTCGGCATCTTCACGAACGCATCGAACAGACTGCCGTTGGCGAACAGCAGATCCGAGAAGACGCGTTCGGGTTCGTGGCTCGCGTAGTGAACATTCCAAGGAAACTTGAACGCACTTGAGTCCACTTGATGAATACGTGTGCCGATTCCCTTTGCCTGCTCCGAGGCATCTTCCCCGTAGTCTGCGTACATCTTCCTGAACTTTTGATACTGCTCCCACAGGTGGACTTCATGGCCATCGAATGGCTTGACATCCCCATCCACTGTGTAAAGCGCGCCATCCTGCTTAAGCACGCTCTCGGAAAATAACTGCCGTGGTACCGCAGCAAGATCCACGGCCACGATTTCCTTTGCGGTCTGGCTCATCCGGGGATGTTCCTTGTCCAGTTCACGGAACATCGGCCCAAAGCCGTGCTGGAGACGAAGCAGGTTCTCCTTGCTGATGAACGTGGCGTCCTGCCCGGCTGCCTTGAGCTTCGCCACGATAAATTCCCGGACCCGCTTCTTCGGCCACGCTGCCGCCAGTTTCTCGTCCTTCTCCCTGAGAAACAGTCGTATCAGCTTCGCGGCGTCCTCGATATCAAATAGCCCTTGATGCTGAATTTCCACCGCGAGCTTCCCGGTTTCCGAAAATGTCGAATACTCAGTCGTTTTCCGGTCCTGCGGTAGAAATTGGACCTCCGGCTCTTTTGCCCTTTCACGTTTCGTTTCTACCGTCGTTTGCTGCGGCTCGTATCGCAGATTGTGGAGAGGAAAGACGTACTTGCTCCTGCGCGGGTCGTAGCCCCAGCTAAGTGTATTGTCCACTTCCAGCACTTCCTTGAGCAGGTTCCCAACCTCCTCCGACCATGCTTCATGATTGTTGATGGTCACCAGGGGCTCACTCAACAAGCCGGGAGGCACGCGCAACCCGCGGCCAAGCACCTGGGCTATTAGCAATTTCGAGTTGAATGCCTTGGATTCGTGCGGAACGATTAAGAATACGTTCTTCACATCCCAGCCTTCTGAAAGCATTGCGACCGAGCAAATCCACTCGACGGGGCTATCTGGTGAATCCACCTGCTTCAGCAGTGCTAGATTTTCTGTTCGGCGCTTTTCCGGGGAATCCTTATTGTCGCGCGCCATAAAGACGCTTAGCACGCGTTTGCCAGTGTCAGTCTTTTTGTCCGGCACACCGGAGGTTACCCAGATCACCTTCTTCTCGGCCACCTCGCGCGTAATCTTTTCCTTCTTCGCGAGGAAGTCCACCAACTCACGCCATACCTCAACACAACGCGCAATGTCAGACGTGATCACGATTGAGATCGGCTTCACCTGTCCGCCGTGAGTCTTCTGGTTCTGCTGGTGGATCGCGTAGGTCTTCTGCCAGTCGTGAGCAGTGTAGGTGTCCTCCAGCTTGTAATTCGGCTTTTTCACCACCTTGTCGGCGATCGCTTGCTTCAACCCGTAGCGGAAAACCACGTCCGGAAAATATTCGTCGTCCACGTAAGGTGTCCCGGTGACGTTCACGATCTGCCGGAAGCCGAAATCTGCATGCTGAAGGAACTTCATCCACTCCTTCATCGCCTTATCTGGCTGACTGAACAGATGGTGGGCCTCGTCGTTCAGCACCAGCGTCCGTGCGCCCTGTCCTTTGAAGCTGTCGCGAATGGACGAGCCGGTGCTTTCATATACGGCGTGGATGTTCTCTACGCAGATGTCTCCGGCGCGGATCGTCTCATTGCCCCGCTTGATCGCGGGAATCGCCACCGACACGCCCAGCTCCTGCATGATTCCGGACAATTCTCCGTTGCCCGCCAGTGCGGTGAACTTCTCCAGCAATCCCTCCTCGATGGTCAGCGACGGGCACAACACCAGCACCCGGTCCACCAGCCCTTCGGCCAGCGCAATCGCCGCCAGCGCGTACATCACGTAGCTCTTGCCCGTGCCCGTGGCCAGGTCCAGCGACACGGCCTTGCGATCCCTGAGCGGCATCTTGGCAAGGTAGGCGTCGATGCTTTCGTGGCGCTGCCGGATGGAGTCCCGCTCGTTCCAGTTCTCGCGCCCCAACCGCTCTAGATCCGGGTACTTGTCCGAAACGAGAAAGCGCAGCGTTTCGCGCGCGGCGTCGCGCTGGAAGGCATAGCGGTCTGCGCAAACGAGGTTCAGGAACGCGTCGTACTTGTGGACCACCGCTTCGGTGGCTTCGCGCTTGTCGTCCACCTTGAGCACTTGATCGGCGATGCGGAATTGGAGGCTCATTTCGCGTTCCTCCCCTTTTTCACGGCCTTCTTAGCAGATTTCCTCGTCGCTTCGCACGGCTTACCCTCGAAGTCCGTCTTGTGCAGAAGGAGCGCTTTCTCGTTTCCGTAGCGATCGCAAAGAATTACCATCATTTCCTCGCCCGTGAATTCTTGCTCCGGAATACGCAGTTCCAGGCGCTCCGCCTTCTCAATTCCACCCGCAGCCTTCAGCGCGACTTCGCCCCAGAACACCCGGCCCAACCGGAACACGTCTCCGTCGTAGTCCATGTCAGCCATCGCCATGGAAAATGTTTCGAAGTTCTGAAAATCCTCAGGGTCCGTCGCCAGCGTTTGAGCCCGGAATTCGGAAATCTCCAGCACGAAATCGGTCTGGGTGAACAACCCGTCCTTGCGGCTCTCCTTCTTCGCTTTCCACGCCACTTGTGGTTGCGAGATGAAATCGAAACCGACCGCATCGATCACCTCGTTAACGTCTTCTTCCTTCGACGGCTGCTTGAGGGCGGCCGGCTCCTTGCGCTCGATTAGCCGCAGCAGCACCGAGAGCGGCACCTTGAGGAAAACGTACCTCGTCTCTCCCCGCGACACCTCGTCCTCGGCGAATGCCATCGCCACTACCGGGGCAATGACGTAGAAGCGCTCGCTTGGCTTGCCGCGCAAAGTCCGGTGCAAATCATCCACGTAGCCGTAATCTAGCGTCAGCGTCGGATGGTCCGGGTAATTCCACAACAGCGTCGAGTGCGTGCCGATGTAGCCGTCCAACCCAAGCCCGTAGCGCGCGTGCGGGTGCTCGCGCACGCCGAAGAGCTTCAGGACAAATGGCCGATAGTCGGTCCACGGCAATGCCTTGATCGCTGCCATGTCATAGACGCCCGCCCGGTAAAGCGCGAACTCCTTCGCTGGCAGCGGTTGCTCCTTCTCCGATTTCTCCTTCGGCGCAATGAGTGAAAGCCGGAACTCCACCGTGGCAACTACTTTCTTACCTTCTTTCAATTCGACTTCAATGCGTTTAGTGCCAGGGCCGTCCTCCGGCTCCTCTAAGCGCTCCGCAGGAATCAGCAGCTTTTCCTCCGGGCATACAATTGACAGGTGAGCGCCCTTCTTCAACAGCCCGTGTTTGCTAACTAGCGCAGCCAGATCGTGAAGGAGATCCAGGGTCACGTCGCATTCCCCCTTCCGTGCCTTCTCGGTAATGAGCAGCACGCCAGGCACACCCTTCAGGTGTTCCGCCCAATCCTCCACCCGCTCCGGCTCAGCGCGATCGTCTTTCTTCGCCGAGCCGATACTCGTGCCCAGCGAGAACAGCCGCTTCTAGA
>Ga0209726_10003450_pt1 | contig 21519 bp, 20 predicted proteins | sample Subgrocontami54m_FD_187453 | JGI IMG/M metagenome (GOLD analysis project Ga0209726, IMG submission 187453) | Subsurface groundwater microbial communities from S. Glens Falls, New York, USA - GMW46 contaminated, 5.4 m (SPAdes) (version 3) | ecosystem: Environmental > Aquatic > Deep subsurface >... | reverse complement strand
CAAAAGAGCATCGGCGAGGTTGCCCTCGCCGATGGCGGCTCTATGACATAAAGCCTCAAGTTGTTCCAGCGGAATCATGAGCTTCTCGGGGAAGGGGCCCACGGTGGCCCGGCGCAGGGCCGAAACATGCCCCCGGCAGCCCAGGGCTCGCCCCATGTCCCGCGCCAGCGCCCGGACATAGGTGCCCTTGCCGCATTCGGCTTCAAACAGGGCATGGTCGGCATCGGGCACCGAGGTCAGGTCCAGGCGGTGGATATCCACCGGCCGGCTGGCCAGTTCCACCGTCTCGCCATCGCGGGCGAGGTCATAGGCGCGCTCGCCCTCCACCTTCACCGCCGAAAAACGGGGGGGCACCTGCTCGATGGTGCCGGTGAATTGCGGCAGCAGGGCGCGGATGGCTTTCTCGGTGGGCCGGTCCTCGCTGGTTGCTACCACGCGCCCTTCGGCGTCGTCGGTATCGCGTTCCTCACCCCAGCGCACGGTGAAGAGGTAGATTTTGCGCCCGTCCATGACGAAAGGCACGGTCTTGGTCGCTTCGCCGAGCGCGATCGGCAGGCAACCGGAAGCGAGCGGGTCAAGGGTGCCGGCATGACCCGCGCGCTTGGCTGCGAACAATCGTTTCACGACCGCGACCGCATGGGTCGAGGTCATGCCGACCGGCTTGTCGAGCACGATCCAACCATGCACGTCGCGCTTCTCGCGCTTTTTCTGCGGCTGCGACCTCTCCCCGCCCTCATCCTGAGGAGGGCGCAAGGCGCCCGTCTCGAAGGACGGGGGCGGCCCGATCCTTCGAGACGCGCCCTCCGGGCGCTCCTCAGGATGAGGCCGATTGAGATTGTCGATGTCGGTCCGGCTCACTCGTTGTTCTCTTTCAAATCCCGCTGCACCGCGGGCGTGCGCAACAGCTTTTCGATGCGCTCTGCCTCATCGAAGCGATCGTCGAGCATGAAGCGGATATCGGGCGCGAATTTCAGATTGACCCGGTGGGCGATCTCGCCGCGCAAAAACTTCTTGTTGCGATCGAGCGCGGCCAGCACGTCCTTGGCGTCGCGGCCGCCAAGCGGCATCACATAGATCGTCGCCATACGCAGGTCGGGGCTCATCCGCACTTCCGGCACGGTAATCAGATGACCCTCAAGCACGGGATCGTGCACCTCGCCGCGCGATAGGATCTCCGCCAACGCATGACGCACCAGCTCGCCTGCGCGCAACGCGCGCTGGGAGGGCGCATGTCCGGATTCGCGTCGGTGTCCTTTGGCCATGATCTGTCAATTCCTTGGCCTCATGGTTCGAGACGCGTTGCTTCGCAACGCTCCTCACCATGAGGAATTCCCAGAAGCCTCATCCTGAGGAGGCCGCGAAGCGGCCGTCTCGAAGGATGAGGGATGTTTTTTCCTTGGACGGGCGAAAGGTTCAGCGCAGGCTAGAGTCTCGAACTCACAGACTGCGTTGAATCGTCTCCACCCGGTAACATTCGATCACGTCGCCGACGCGCATGTCCTGGTAATTCTCGAAGGCCATGCCGCATTCCTGGCCGGCGATCACTTCCCTGGCATCATCCTTGAAGCGCTTGAGCTGCGACAGCTTGCCTTCATGGACGACCACGTTGTCACGGATAAGCCGCACATTGGCGCCGCGTTCCACAGTGCCGTCGGTGACGCGGCAGCCGGCGATCTTGCCCACTTTCGACACGTTGAAGATTTCCAGGATGGTGGCGTTGCCGAGCATGGTCTCGCGCAGCGTCGGCGCCAGCAGGCCGGACATGGCTTTCTTAATATCGTCCACGAGGTCATAAATGATGTTGTAGTAGCGAATCTCGATGCCGGCCCGTTCGGCCGCTTCGCGCGCTTCCTTATGAGCGCGCACGTTGAAGCCGACGATGGGAACGCCGGACGCTTCCGCCAGCGTGACGTCGGATTCGGTAATGCCGCCCGCGCCGGAATGCAGCACGCGCGCCACGACTTCCTCGGTGCCGAGTTTGTCGAGCGCTTGAATGATGGCTTCGACCGAGCCTTGCACGTCACCTTTAACGATCAGCGGGAATTCCTTGCGCCCGCTGGTCTTAAGCTGGGTCATCATCTGCTCGAGCGAGCCGCGCATGCCGCTCGCGCGCGCCACCATCTTTTCACGCTTCTGGCGGACGCGATAGTCGGTGACCTCGCGGGCACGGGCTTCGCTCTCAACCACCGCCAAGCGGTCGCCAGCATCGGGCGTACCGCTGAAGCCAAGTACCTCGACCGGCGTGGAAGGTCCGGCACTATCCACCGGTGCGCCCGTGTCCGAAAGCAACGCCCGCGCACGGCCCCATTCGGCGCCGGCGACAATGAGATCACCGACCTTGAGTGTCCCGCGCTGGATCAGCACGGTGGCCACAGGGCCGCGGCCGCGATCGAGCTTGGCTTCGATAACCGTGCCTTCCGCTGGCTGATCGGGATTGGACTTAAGTTCCAGAATTTCGGCCTGCAAACCGACGATTTCGAGCAGGCGATCCAAATTCATTTTCTTCGTCGCCGAGACTTCGACGTCGAGCACGTCGCCGCCGAGAGACTCGACCTGAACTTCATGCTGAAGTAATTCGGTGCGCACGCGATCCGGCTTGGCATCCGGTTTGTCGATCTTGTTGATGGCGACGATCATCGGCACCTTCGCCGCCTTAGCGTGATGGATAGCCTCGACCGTCTGCGGCATTACGCCGTCGTCTGCGGCCACCACCAGGATGACGATGTCGGTGACTTTGGCGCCGCGCGCGCGCATGGCGGTGAAGGCGGCATGGCCGGGTGTATCGATGAAAGTGATCTTGCTGCCGGTCGGCGACGTCACCTGATAAGCGCCGATGTGCTGCGTGATGCCACCATGCTCGCCCGCCGCCACTTCGGTGGAACGGATCGCATCCAGCAGCGAGGTCTTGCCGTGATCTACGTGGCCCATGACAGTGACCACCGGCGGGCGCGGCTGCGTCGCCGTGGGATCGTCGGCTGCGCCATAGAGGCCTTCCTCCACATCGGATTCGGCGACGCGACGGACGGTGTGGCCCATTTCTTCGGCGACGAGTTGGGCTGTATCGGCGTCGATTACGTCGGTGATGACCACCATCTGTCCCTGCTTCATCAGCAGGCGGATCACATCGACCGCGCGCTCGGCCATGCGGTTGGCTAGCTCTTGGATGGTGATGGCTTCCGGAATCGTGACTTCGCGAACCCGCTTTTCCTTCGGTTCGTCGTCGGCGTGCCCCCTGAGCCGCTGCGTGCGCCGGCGGAATGAAGCGACGGAGCGCTCGCGCACCTCATCTGCCCGCAACGCAGTTACAAGTGTTAGTCGCCCGCGCTGCTTCTGCGGTCCGCGTGGCGTCGGCTTGGGCGCGGTGACCGGGCGAGCGGCGCCCGGACGGCCGGGACGGCGCGGAGCTTCTTCTTCGTCAGCCTCGGCCGCGACCACGCGTGAGTGCGGACCAAGCTTCCTTCCCTCTTCCTCGCCGAGGCGCTTCTTAGCGACTTCGTCGGCCTTGCGCTTGGTTTCTTCTTCGTGGCGCCGGCGGTCATCTTCCCCGCGCTTGCGCGCTTCCGCAGCTTCGCGTTCCGAGCGGTCGGTAACCTCGCGGCTGGCGCGGCGACGAGCTTCTTCCTCGGCCGTTTTGCGGTCCTCGGCTTCACGGACGCGAAAATCCGTCAGCGCGTGTGCACGCGCGCTGCGTTCCTCTTCTGACAATGTGCGCAGTACGACGCCGGACGCTTTTGGGGCGGGAGCTGTTTGCGATGCCGATGCTGGTGCCGCGGCGGCAGCGGTTTTGTCCGCGCCCCGCTGACTCTGTTTGCGTTCGGGGGCGGACGCCGGCGCCGGTGCTTCGGCCTTGGCTTCATTGGAGCCAATGACGCGGCGTTTGACCTTTTCCACGACCACTGACTTGGTGCGCCCGTGGCTGAAGCTTTGCCGCACCACGCCGGTTTCGGCGCTGCGCTTGAGCGTCAGGGTCTTACCGCTCACGCCGAGCTTCTGCTCACCGGGTTTTTTTGTCTCAGCCATGCAATCCTAGTCCTTGGGCGTCTGTTTTCGCGTATTCCGGTCGGTCCGTTGCCCCGGCTCCCCAGCACGGAAACGGCTAAGAAGCGCACACCGCGCAACAAAAGTTTGGGTGGCGGGTCCGGCGAGCAGGGCTGCATGTACCACATTTGACCGGCCCAATGCCAAATCCAATTGGGCGGACGTAAAAACGTCGATGACTCCTATTTCTCGCTCTCCCGCGTCCGTGCGATGCTGGATAGCGCTGGCAATTTTACGGGTGCCGTCGGCTGCGGCATCCCCGGCATGGAGCACGGCTACGACCGGGCTCCGCGCCAGCGCCGACTCAACCTTGGAAAATCCGGTGACGACCTGGCCTGCCTTGCCAGCGATGGCCAAGGCATCGAGCGCGGAGCGCTCCAGCAGGCGCTCCGTTACCTGGATCAGGCCGGGCGAAACCTTCACGTCGCGGCCGAAGCCTCGCCCGAAAGCGCCGCGGCGGATAGCCTCTGCCATCGCGTTTTGCGCCGCCGTGATCCAGATGCCCCGTCCGGGCAGCTTGCGCTTGAGATCGGGCACGACTTCGCCATCCGGCGCCACCACGAAGCGGATCATCTCCGCGACCGGTTTGACCGTCCGCGTCGATACGCAAAGCCGTTCGGTTCCGGCGCCCGCGCTTTTGGGTCCGGTATCGAATTCGCTGTCGCTGGTCTGTGCGAGCATCATCGTGCCGATCGCGTTTCCTAGGCCTGAGCCTCTGACGTCTCGCCGGGCGTTTCCTCCGCGGGTGGCAGCGCCAGATCGGCCTCGGTGATCCAACCTGCCTTCACGCGCGCCTGCATGATGAGAGACTCGGCTTCTTCGCGGGAAATCTCGAAGCCTTCAAGAATGCCTGCGTGCTTGACGTTCTCGCCGTCCTTGCGCTCGGTCCAGCCAGCGAGGTCGTCGGTCGCACAGTCGGCGAGATCTTCGACCGTCTTGACGCCACCTTCACCGAGTTTGACCAGCATGCGGGAAGTGACGCCTGGGACTTCCTTCAGCGCCTCATCGACGCCGAGTTCTTTCCGTTTGGCGTCAAGCTCTGCTTCCTGCTGCGCAAGATATTCGCGCGCTCGTTCCTGCAACTCGCGCGCGGTATCCTCATCGAAGCCTTCGATGCCGGCGATTTCCTTCTCGTCGATCAGCGCCAGTTCTTCGACCGAGGTGAATCCTTCGGAGGCAAGAAGCTGCCCGACCACTTCATCAACATTGAGCGCGTCGATGAAGATGCGCGTGCGGTTCTCGAACTCGGCCTGGCGATGCTCCGACTCTTCCTGCTCGGTGAGGATGTCGATGTCCCAGCCGGTAAGTTGCGAGGCGAGACGCACATTCTGTCCGCGTCGGCCGATGGCGAGAGAAAGCTGCGCGTCCGGCACCACGACCTCAATGCGCTCGCGGTCTTCGTCGAGCACCACCTTGGCGACTTCCGCCGGCGCCAGCGCGTTGACCACGAAGGTGGCGATATCGGGCGACCACGGAATGATGTCGATCTTCTCGCCTTGCAGCTCGTTGACGACGGCCTGCACGCGCGAGCCGCGCATGCCGACGCAGGCGCCGACGGGGTCGACGGAAGAATCGCGCGAAATAACCGCGATCTTGGCGCGCGAGCCGGGGTCGCGGGCCACCGCCTTCACCTCTACGATGCCGTCATAGATTTCCGGCACTTCCTGAGCGAACAGCTTCGCCATGAACTGCGGATGCGTGCGGGAGAGGAAAATCTGCGGGCCGCGCGGCTCGCGGCGCACGTCGTAGATGAAGGCGCGAATGCGGTCGCCGTTGCGGAAGACTTCGCGCGGCAGCATCTCGTCGCGCCGCACGATGGCTTCGCCGCGGCCGAGATCGACAACGACGTTGCCGTATTCCACGCGCTTGACGATGCCGTTGACCACATCGCCGATGCGGTCCTTGTATTCCTGATATTGGCGGTCACGCTCGGCCTCGCGCACTTTCTGCACGATCACCTGCTTGGCCGATTGCGCGGCGATGCGGCCATATTCGAGCGGAGGCAGCGGATCGGCAATGGTGTCGCCAACCTGGGCGGCGGGATTGTGCCGCCGCGCATCCTCGAGACCGATCTGCGTTGACGGATTTTCAATCGCGTCCACGACAAGCATGTGACGGAACAGCCGCAGCTCGCCGTTCTTCGGATTGATCTCAGCGTGCACCTCCGTTTCCGCGCCATAGCGTGAACGCGCCGCCTTGGCGATCGCGTCCTCCATGGCGCCGATGACGATGCTCCGGTCGATCGCCTTTTCGCGGGCAACCGCGTCGGCGATCTGTAAAAGTTCGAGCTTATTGGCGCTGACGGCCATCGCTCAGTCTCCTTCATGCTGGGCAGCGCGCCGCGATGCGTCGGGCGCCTGCCGGAAAGGTTCAGTGGATTTTCCTGCGCTGCGCTTGTGGCGCGAACGGTGTTCTTTGCTTGCTTGCTTGGCCGCACGCTCGGCGGCCTTGCTGCGGCGGAGCGCTTCCTCGACCAGCGCGTCGGTGAGCATGAGCTTGGCTTCCGCCATGTCCTCCATCGGAAGCAGGAATTCTTGCTGTTCACCGGTGGTGGCGTCGTCGCGGCGAAGCCGCACAGTATCGCCCTCGGTGCCGAGCAGGGTGCCGCGGAATCTCTTCCGGCCTTCAATGCCGCGCGCCATCTCCACCTTAACCTCGTGGCCGGCATGCCGGTTGAAATCCGAACGCCGCACCAAGGGGCGGTCCAGGCCGGGAGAGGAAATTTCCAGCCGGTGCGGCCTGTCGATCGGGTCGTCGGCCTCGAAAACGGGCGACAGGGCGCGCGAAACGGTCTCGCAATCGCCCACCGTCATGCTGCCGTCCGGCCGCTCGGCCATGATTTGCACGGTAAGCCCGGACAGGGGGGAAATCTGTACCCGTACCAGGCGATAGCCCAGACCCTCGATCACCGGCTCGGCCAACGCGGCCACACGCGCCGCCAGTCCCGGCTCCACCAGGAGCCGCGGTTCTGCCACGGAAGCAGGGGTATCGATCGTCTCGCTCATCCAGGCCCGATTTTGGTAACAAAAAAGAGCGGGTCCCGCAGGGCCCACTCTCACAAACCCGATCGGATCAACCGACCGCTATGAGGTGTCTATAATAGACAGGCCAAATATAGCGGTTTTTCACGAGTATGCAAGGGCATAGGGTAGGGTTGGGCAACCCAAAGAGGCTGCGTAATGGATAACCGTTCCTTCAGATTCGCCTTCTAAATTCGACCCAGGACCGAGTTGCCCGGTTCCAAGGGGATTCAAATGGCCGCCGCCGCGTCGCTGATTCCGGAGCTGGAGGAGGTTCTCCAGCACGGTTCGCGCGAAAAACGCGCCAACACGCTCAAGCGCATCACCAGCCTCTTCGTGGACGGCGCCAGCCACTATAACGAAGATCATGTAAACCTGTTCGACGACGTTTTCGGCCTGCTCATCGCCGAGATCGAAACCAAGGCACGGGCGGAATTATCCGAAAAACTGGCGCCGGTGGGAAACGCTCCTGCGACGGTCGTGCATAAGCTGGCCTTGGACGATGACATCGCGGTCGCGGGGCCGGTGCTCCTGCGCTCCCGTAGGCTCGACGACACGGCGCTCGTCAAGGTCGCCAAGAGCAAAGGCCAGGCACACCTGCTTGCCATTTCCGGCCGCAGCGAAATCGGCGAGGAAGTCACCGATATCCTGGTCAAGCGCGGCGACAAAGCAGTGGTCCGCAACGTTGCCGACAATCAGCGGGCGCGGCTTTCGGAAACCGGATTCTCCACGTTGGTCAAGCGCGCCGAGGGCGACGGCGTTCTGGCGGAGAAAGTCGGACAGCGACCGGACATTCCCGATCACCTTTTCCGCGCGTTGCTGATGCAGGCGACCGACGTGGTGCAAAAGCGTCTCCTGGTGAAGGCAAAGCCGGAAACCGCGAATGCAATCCGCCGCGTGCTGGCCAAGGTGTCGGGTGAAATCGGCGCCAAGGCTGCGCCGCGCGACTACTCCGCGGCACAGCGTACTGTGTTGGCTCTGAAGCAGGCGAGCGGTCTGGGTGAGAAGGAGCTAGCGGATTTTGCCAAAAGCAATCGCTTCGAAGAAACGGTAGTAACGCTCTCCTTGCTGTGCCAGGTGCCGCTCGAAGTCGTGGACCGGTTGATGGTTGCGGAACGCGCGGACCCTGTGCTGATCCTCTGCAAGGCCGCCAACTTTTCGTGGCCGACCGTGCGCGCCATCATGAACGGGCGCCCGCGCAAGCATGGCACCTCGACCCAGGGGCTCGAGGACGCCTTCGGCAATTTCGAGCGCTTATCGCCATCGACGGCGCAACGCGTGGTGCGTTTCTGGCAAGTGCGTCCGGTCACCGGCGCAGAGCAGGTTAAAGAGCCCGCTTAAGAGCGGCGCCCTGCTCACGGTCTGCGGAAAATCAGATAGCACGGTACGCGTCCCTCGCGCTTGGCTTTGGCCTCGTAGCGCGTGCCGGTGAAACCCGGCCAGGGTTGCCGCCAATCGTCGGCTCTTTCCGCGGTCCAAGAAAAATCCTCCGAGCGCAACACGCGAGCCAGCGTCCAGGCGGCATAATCCGCAATATCCGTGGCGAAGCGCAATTCGCCTCCCGGCCGCAGGATGCGCGCGAGGCGGCGGAGATTGTCGTCCTGAATGAAACGGCGTTTCCAGTGCCGGCGCTTCGGCCAGGGATCGGGATAGAGCAGATCGACGCGCGCCAGCGAGGCGGCCGGAAGCCAATCGATCAAGTGCAGCGCGTCGCCGAAATGCAGGCGGATATTTTGAACCTGCTGCGCTTCGATCGATGTCAGCACCTTGCCCAAGGCATTGACGAAAGCATCGCTGCCGATGAAGCCGGTGCGCGGCTGTGCAATGGCCTCCGCGACAAGATGCTCGCCGCCGCCGAAGCCGATTTCCAGCCGTACGTCCTCGATGCCGGGAGGAAAGAGCGCGCGCAGATCGGGTGGAGCTTTACCTTGCGTATCCAGCGCCAGCCGCGGCAGCAGCGTGTCGAACAACGCAGCCTGACGGGGCCGCAACGCATGTCCTTTGCGCCGGCCGAAAAAGGCGCGCGGGCTTGGTGTCTTCGTTATCATTAAGTCACCGTCATGCCCGCGCTCGTCGCGGGCATCCACGTCTTTCCTGCAAGTATCAAAAACGTGGATGGCTGGGATAAGCCCGGCCATGACGCATAGAAGACGCCGAAACTACCCGACCGCGTTGCGCAGGTCCTTGACTAAGTCGGTCTTCTCCCAGGAGAAGCCGCCGTCCTTCTCGGGTGCGCGGCCGAAATGTCCGTAGGCTGCGGTGCGCCGGTAGATCGGCCGATTAAGCTTCAAGCTGCGCCGGATGTTGGTGGGCGTGAGCCGGAACATCTGCGGCAGGATTTTCTCCAGCTTGCGCTCGTCCACCTTGCCGGTTCCGTGCATATCGACCAGGAGCGACATGGGATCGGCCACCCCGATGGCATAGGCGATTTGGATGGTGCAGCGCTCGGCGATGCCCGCGGCGACGACATTCTTGGCGAGATAGCGCGCGGCATAGGCAGCGGAGCGATCAACCTTAGTCGGATCTTTGCCGGAGAAAGCGCCGCCGCCGTGCGGGGCATAGCCGCCGTATGTATCGACGATGATCTTGCGTCCGGTCAGGCCGCAATCGCCGTCGGGGCCGCCGACCACGAAATTACCGGTCGGGTTAACGAGGAAGTCAGATGGCTTCTTCGGCATCCAGCCCTTGGGCAGGGCGGATTCGACGGCGTCCGCGATCAACTCCTTCACCATGCCTGGCGTATATTTCTTGCCGTTGCGGCTCGCCGCTTTGTGCTGGGTAGAGACGACGACCTTGGTGCAACCGGTTGCCTTGCCGTCCACGTATTGCACGGTGACCTGGCTTTTGGCGTCGGGCTCGAGATCGAAGAGCTGCCCGGAGCGGCGCTTCTCGGACAGAACTTTCAAAATCCGGTGGGCAAAGAAGATCGGGGCGGGCATGAACGAGCCCTTTTCATAGACTTCGCTTTCGGTGCAGGCGAAACCGAACATCATGCCTTGGTCGCCAGCGCCTTCCTCCTCGCCGCCCTTTCGTCTCTTGGCGTTGACGCCCATGGCGATGTCGGGCGACTGGCCATGCAGCAGTACCTCCACGTCGGCGCCATGGAAGGAGAAGCCGTCCTGGTCGTAGCCGATGTCGCGTACCACATCGCGCGCGATCAGCGCGATCAGTTCGCGATTAATGACCGCCTGATGGCCGTGCTTATGGAACAGCGGCGCCTGGCCGCGCCCTTCGCCGGCGATGACGATTTTATTGGTGGTGGCGAGTGTCTCGCAGCCGAGCCGGGTATTCACCTGGCTGTCGTCGGCAATGCCGAGCTTGATGTCGTTTTCGAGAAAAGCGTCGAGAACGGCGTCCGAAATCTGGTCGCAAACCTTATCGGGGTGGCCTTCCGAAACGGACTCGCTAGTGAACAGGTAGTTCTTGCGTAACACGAAACCCCCCCGGAAACGCCGCATTGCGACCGTGACTGATGGACGGGGGTGGTTGTTACAGTGTCCTTCGGAGGGGTCAAGATGCCAGACGAGATGGGTCCCGGCCTGGGTCAGCCGCGCTTACCGCTCAGCGGTCATCCTCGCCAGCAATCTGCGAAACCAAATCGACAATCCGCCGCCGCAGTTTTGCGTCCTTGATCCGCATGAATGACTTGGTCAAAGCAAGGCCATCCGAGGTCGCGAGGAAGTCCGACACATAAGCGGGCGACGGAGCCTCGCTCATGCCGCCCCCGCCACCGGGCAGATCGGGAGCGCCTTCGAAAAAGAATGACACCGGGACCTGAAGGAAGTGAGAGATCTGCTGCAGGCGGCTCGCGCCGATGCGGTTCGTTCCCTTCTCGTATTTTTGCACTTGCTGGAAAGTTAGGCTGAGCGCGTCACCGAGCTTTTCCTGACTCATCCCCAGCATCATCCGGCGCATCCGCACGCGGCTGCCGACATGCTTGTCTGTTGGATTTGGCGCCTTTTTTGTCATCGCAACTTTCTGCAACTCTCCGTCTCCCTCGTACAACCTATTGCACGCAAAAACTTGATCAGCAATCGGGGGTTTTCCACCATTGGTGAACACCGTCAAAAAAATATGAAAAATTGCCGTGAGTACACAAGCTTAAATGGTGCCCGGGGGCTTCATCACTTTGGATGATGCGGCGAATTCGCGCGCGGATGCGAAGATAAAATCAGGACAATTTGAACGAGAATCCGCCCGAGCCGTTAAGCATCTTCTTACAGGCACTCCCAAGCCTACGTGCGTATGCGGCGTCCCATGACGATCAGGAAGGCGGCTGCAAGCAACAGCGCGACCATGTAGTCGCCGGCCTTCGCATAAACGGTGGGCTCAATCGATTGTGGCAGCGGCGAATCCAAAACCCCTTCGGCGCCGAGGGGCAGCGATTTGATGATGCGGCCAAGCGGATCTACCACCGCGGAAATCCCGGTATTCGCGGCGCGCACCAGAGGCAATCCTTCCTCGATCATCCGCACACGCGCTTGCCGGAAATGCTGGTAGGGGCCGGAGCTGATACCGAACCAGCCGTCATTGGTGAGATTAAGCACCCAGCCGGGCCGCTCGCCCGGCGGCACCGCGGCGCCGGGAAAAATGATCTCGTAACAGACCAACGGCAGGAACGGTGGAGCGCCTGGAACCGCAAAGGTGCGATGGCGCTCGCCGGAAAGAAAACCGCCGATGACCTTGGTCAGTTGCCGCAGTCCGACGCTTTCCAGGAAATTCTGGAACGGCAGATATTCGCCGAACGGAACGAGATGCACCTTGTCATAGATGGAGAGAATGGAGCCGGTGTGGTCAATCACATAGACGGAATTGTAAGCATGCCGCTCGGTTTGCGCCGGGCGCACGCCGCCGGTGATCAAGACAGTGCCCGGGGGCAGCAAATTGGCGATTTGCGCCAGCGCCTCGGGTTCGCGCGCAAGGAAGAACGGAAACGCGGATTCCGGCCAGATCAGATGGGTGACATCGCGAATGCCGGTTGACTGCGGACCGCTCGCCCGGTCCGACAACGCCACATACCGATCCATCACCTGTTGCTTGGCGGAATAATTGAATTTCTGATCTTGCGGCAGATTCGGCTGCATGAGGCGCAAGCGCACGCCGCTGACGAAAGTCGTCGGCGTCGTCGCCAGCCGTGCTGTGCCGTAAACGCCCATGATGCAAAGGACGGCGATGCTGCACGCAAGCGGCATCCACGGCCGTCTGGTATCGGCGCTGTCGTCAATCAGTGTTGCCGGACTGGCGAAGATACCGATCGCAAGAAACGTCAGCCCCCATAAGCCGAGCAACGAAGCGCTCTGCGCCAGCACCAGGGGACCGGTCAAAGCGTAGCCAAAAGCGTTCCAGGGAAATCCGGACAGCACGTGGCCGCGCAGCCATTCCGCGATGGTCAGCGCAACGGCGAGCGCCAGGATGCGGGTTGACCCTCGTGTCCACATGGCGCGCGCTAGCGCCGTTCCAAAAGCAGTGAAAAGCGCGAGTCCCGCCGGCAACGCCGTTACGGCGACCGGTAGCAGCCAGCCGAAGGTCTGCGCATCGACCAGGAAGGCGTAGCCAACCCAATAGAGTCCTGCCAAAAAATATCCGAAGCCGAAAAACCAGCCGGTTGCCGCTGCAGCCGGAACGCCGCCCCAGCGCCCGGCGGCCGCGCCGTCGATCAGCCATGTCAAAATCGCGAAGGTGACGAAGGCTACAGGCCAGAGATCGACCGGCGCCAGCGCCAGCGCTGAGGCCGCGCCCGCCGCAAAAGCGATAAGAGCGCGCTGCCATCCCCAAGCGAGCACGATTGAATGGGCCAGGCGCTTGAGGGTCACGACCGGCGTGCGCCTTTAACTGGGGTCGTTCCCGAAGTATCCGCCGCCTGCTCGGCCGGGGCCGCCGGATGCTCCGCCGAGGTTGAAGGCGCATTCGGCAGATTGGGCAGGCCCTCGCGCCGCTTGGCGTCGCGGCTGCGTTCGGCGCGCCGCTTGCGCCGGTGAATCTTGACCTTCTTGATCCGCCGTGGGTCGGCATCCAGTACTTCGATTTCGAAAAGCCCGGGTCCACGCATGAGTTCCCCGCGCACCGGCACGCGCCCGACCTTGGTCACGAGGTAGCCGCCAAGCGTATCGACATCGTCGGCCGCGTCCCCGACGTCGAAATCCGCTCCGACGATGGATTTGACATCTTCCAGGCCGGCACGCGCGTCGGCCAGGAAAGAGCCGTCGGGCTGCGCGATCACGGCGGGCGTTTCGTCCTCGTCATGCTCGTCGGCAATGTCGCCAACGATCAGTTCGACGATGTCCTCCATCGAGACGAGCCCGTCGGTGCCGCCGTATTCGTCGATCACCAGCGCGAGATGAATGCGCGTCGCCTGCATTTTCGCCAACAGGTCGATTGCCGGCATCGACGGTGGGACGAAGAGAAGGGTGCGGACGATCTTGGCCGTGGACAACGGCAGCGAAAGGTCGATGGCCTTGAGATCGAGACCGGCCGGCAGCGGCGGCTTGCGCTTGGCATTTTCTTCCGGACTGACCGCCGCGCGCGCGGTCATGAAAGCGATGAGATCGCGGATATGCACCATGCCGATAGGATCATCGAGCGTGTCGTTGTAGACGACGAGCCGCGAATGCGCAGCGTTTTCGAATACCTTGACTAGCTCCCCAAGCGAGATGTCCTGGTGCACCGCGACGATGTCGGCGCGCGGCAACATGACGTCCTCGATGCGCCGCTCGCGCAGGCCGAGGATATTTTTGAGCATCGTGCGTTCTGCCGGCGAGAAGCCCGTTTCATCCGGCGCGCTGGCGGCGAGCACGACTTCAAGATCGGCACGGATCGTTCCCGGCTTCCAGCCAAACAAGGTGCGCAACATGCGCCCGATCCAGCCTTCACCCTGCTCGCGGGAGATCGCGCTCGGGCGCGGCACCGAAACGGGAAGATTGCGTATTCCGGCCTCGCTTGCGGCAGGCTCGCTGATTTTTGATGAATTGCTGTCAGGCATCGTGGTCAGTCGGGTGCGGCGTCACACGCGGCATAAGGATCGGAAATATCGAGCCGCGCGAGGATCGTGCGTTCAAGCCGTTCCATCGTCTCCGCTTCCTCGTCGGCTGCGTGATCGTAACCGCGCAGATGCAGGAATCCGTGCACGGTGAGATGCGCGACATGATGCAGGAATGGCGTTGCCTGATCGTGAGCCTCGCGGGCAGCGGTTTCATAAGCGATCACGATATCGCCGAGCAGGACGGTCGCGCCATTTCCCCCGGCTTCCTTGGCAGGAAAGGACAGCACGTTGGTAGGCTTGTCGATTCCGCGCCAAACGCGGTTGAGTTCGCGAATTCTCGAATCATCCGTCAGGACGATAGCAAGCTCGGCGTCTTTTGTTGATACGCTGGCAGCTGCTTCCGCGATGGCGCGGCGTAGCACGGCCTCAATCTCGGGCTGTGCCTGCCAAAGCGAAGATTCCCGCACGATGTCGATAGACGGCGTTTGCGCGGACCGCCGCCGCGGGGAGGGGTTCATTCCTTCGCTCCGCGTTTGCGCGCGTGCTGAGCGGCATTGTCATAGGCCTCGACAATGCGCGTCACCAGCTCGTGGCGGACCACGTCATGATGGGTAAAGGCGGTATGACCGATGCCTTCGACGCCCTCCAGCAGGCGCACAGCTTCCGCCAGACCGGAAGTTTGACCGGGCGGCAGGTCCACCTGGCTCGGGTCACCGTTGACGACCATGCGGCTGTTCTCGCCAAGCCGCGTCAGAAACATTTTCATCTGCATCGAGGTGGCGTTCTGCGCTTCGTCGAGAATGACGGCCGAATTGTTCAGCGTGCGCCCGCGCATGAAAGCCAATGGCGCGATCTCGATCTCGCCATTTTCCAGTGCGCGCTCGACAATGCGCGGATCCATCAGGTCATAAAGCGCGTCGTAGATCGGCCGCAGATAAGGATCGACCTTCTCGCGCATGTCGCCGGGCAGGAAGCCGAGACGTTCGCCGGCTTCCACCGCCGGGCGCGAGAGGATGATGCGGTCCACTTCCTTGCGCTCGAAGAGTTGCACCGCATTGGCCACTGCGAGCCATGTCTTGCCCGTGCCGGCGGGGCCGGTGCCGAAAACCAGCGCATACCGGCGCAGCGCGCGGATATAGGCGTCCTGGGCGGCGGTGCGCGCGCGCACCGGGCGCTTGCGCAGGTTCATCTCTTCGAAGCTCGGGCGAGCCGCGGTGGCGTCGAAATCGAACAACGATCCTTGGGCGATGGCCAGGCGGATAGCGCCTTCGACGTCGCCGGAAGTGACTTCATGACCGCGCTTGAGCTGCTCGTACAATCCTTCGAGCACCCTTTTTGCCTGCTCGCAGGCGTCGCGGGTGCCTTCGATGGTGACCTGGTTGCCGCGGGAGTCCGCGACGACGCCGAGCCGCCGCTCGACCAAAGCAAGATTCTGCCCGTATTGACCGAACAGCACGGAAGCGAGCCGGTTGTCCTCGAAAGCAAGGACGATCTGCGCCGGCGCGCTGCCTTCGGCAGTGCCGGGAATGATCGAGCCGTTGTCAGGTCTCAAGGTGCGCAACCGTTCAAGCTCCTGCAGCGACAAGGGCGGGCGCGGTATTCACGGACAAACTGGCGCTTTCTGCCAGATCTCCAAACAGGCTGTACGTATCCAGGCTGGTGATCGCGACGCGGCGAATATCACCAATAAGAGACGCCGGGGCTATGACATGCACCGGCTGTAAATATGGGGAGCGGCCGACGATCTGGCCAGGATAGCGGCCCGGCTTCTCAAACAGGACCTCGGCGCTGCTGCCGATACATCGCTCGTTGAAAGCGGTCTGGTGCCGGTCGATCGTCTCTTGCAGGCGCGCTAGCCGTTCGGCCTGAACCGGTTCGGGAATGCAATCGCTCATATCCGCGGCGGGCGTTCCGGGGCGCGGCGAATATTTGAACGAATAGGCGGCGGCATAGCTCACCTCTTCCACCAGCGAGAGCGTTGCGTTGAAGTCGTCTTCGGTTTCGCCGGGAAAGCCCACGATGAAATCCGATGAGAAAGCGATCTCAGGCTGCGCCGCGCGGAAGCGGTCGAGCGCCCGCAGATAGTCTGCCCGCGTGTGCCGCCGGTTCATGGCGGCAAGAATGCGGTCGGAACCCGACTGCACCGGCAGATGCAGATATGGCATCAGGCTCGGCAAGTCGCGATGCGCTTCGATCAAGCTGTCGTCGATATCGCAGGGATGGCTTGTGGTATAGCGCAGGCGCGCAAGGCCCGGCATCTCCGCGAGGCGATGCAGGAGTTTGCCGAGTGTCCACGCTCGGCCGTCCGGTCCTTCGCCATGATAAGCGTTGACGTTCTGGCCGATCAGCGTGATCTCGCGCACGCCGGCGTCCAGGAGCCGCGCGGCTTCAGCGACGATCTTGCTGACGGGCCGCGAGACTTCCGCGCCGCGCGTATAGGGCACGACGCAGAAGGTGCAGAATTTGTCGCAGCCTTCCTGCACGGTGAGGAAAGCGGAGACGCCGCGCGCGCGAATGGCGGCGCTGCTCGGCGCCGCGACAAAATCGAATTTATCCTCGACCGGAAATTCCGTATCGACAACTTTGTCCCCGCGCTCGGCGCGTGCGACGAAATCCGGCAACCGGTGATAATTCTGCGGGCCGAACACGAGGTCGACTGCCGGTACGCGGCGCATGATTTCCTCGCCCTCCGCTTGGGCGACGCAGCCGGCGACCGCAATCAGCACGCGGCGTCCCTCGGTGGCGGCGGCTTCCTTCATTTTGCGGATGCGTCCCACCTCGGAATAAATCTTCTCCGCCGCCTTCTCGCGGATATGACAGGTATTGAGGATGACCATGTCGGCATCCTCTGGCCGCGCGGTTTCGACGAATCCGTGTGGCGCCAGCGTGTCCGCCATACGATGCGAGTCGTAGACGTTCATCTGACAACCGTAAGACTTGATATGGAGCTTGCGAGGTCCGCTCATGCCGGTCGGGTTTCGATCCGCGGGTCCTCGGGCCAATGGCCCTTAAGTTACTCAAAAAACTGGCGATTTTAGCGGCGTCCGCAGGTGTTTCGCCAGCCGGTTTGTTTTAGCCGGTTTTCGCAGAAAATGAAATGCTCATGCCGCAGGGCTCGTGCGCCCGCGCATAGCGGCGGATGTCAGTTCGCGCACGTCGCTTTCGAGCGATTTCACCAGCGTCTTGCGGTCGGTGGCGGCGTCATAGGCGACCGGCTCGCCCCAGGTGACCACCGCATTGACCGCGCCGCGCAGGATGAAGTCACGCAGATGCGGCACCAGGTCGAGATCGCCATACCAGGCGACCAGCGGGCGGTGCTGGCGGCCCATCGGCAATCCTTGAAAGCACGTGTAGCAGATCGACAAAGGCTGAACCGAAATTTTTTGCGCTGGCGCTTGCCCCAAAGCCTCGCGGGCCGCGCCCAGGAGGGCAGCGCGAAACGGCAGCACGCGGTTACCGTCGCTCGATGTGCCCTCGGCGAAAAGCACGACCGGCGTGCCGTCGCCGAGCCGCTGGACGATCTGCTTGACCGCCGACATGGTTTGGTGCCGGCGCTCGCGGTCCACGAATACCGAACGCTGCGCCTTGGCGGCGCGCCCGATTAGCGGCCACTTCGCGACCTCGCTCTTGGCAATGAAAGCAACCGGCGCGATCGAGCTGAGCACGATGATGTCGAGCCAGGACGTGTGGTTGGCAACGATGAGGACCGGCCCATCGCGCGCCAGGGCACCCTCAACGCGGACACGAACGCGCAGCAATGCGCGCAGCAAGCGGTAATAGGCAACGATCAGCCGCGGCGCGCCGGGCAGCCGCAATCGCTCCATCACCCATAAAATTCCGGTCAGCGCCGGCGTCATAGTGAGAAAGACGGCGGCGACCAGAGGAATGCGCAGCATCAGCGGCGGGCTTTGTCGTCGTCGAGCGGTAGGGCGTAAAGCTCCAGCCGGTGATCGACCAGGCGATAGCCGAGCTTGCGTGCGACTTCTGCCTGCAGGCGCTCGATCTCCTCGGACTGGAATTCGATCACCTTGCCGGTGCGCAAGTTGATGAGATGGTCGTGATGCGATTCCGGCATCTGCTCGTAGCGGGCGCGGCCTTCGCGGAAATCATGCCGCTCGATGATGCCGGCATCCTCGAACAGCTTCACGGTGCGATAGACCGTGGAGATGGAGATGCGGTCGTCGATCTTGATGCAGCGCCGGTACAATTCCTCCACGTCGGGATGATCGCCCGAGGCGCCCAGCGCCCGCGCGATGATCCGGCGCTGCTCGGTCATGCGCATGCCCTTGGCGGCGCATTGGGCTTCTATGTCGGTCTGCTTGGGCACGTTGCGATGCCTTTCCGTCGTCCCTGGGCAATCATACCGGGCGGCACTGGAATGCGTCCATTCCCCCGTTCACGCAAGATCGCGGCGCAGCACCAGCGCGGTCGAATCCGGACCGGCGGCATCGCGATAATAGCCCGCGCGGCGGGCGACTTCATGAAAACCTGCATTCGCATAAAGCCGGCAGGCGGGGACGTTATTTTCGTCCACTTCTAGAAATACTGCCCGGGTGCCGAGACCGGCCAGCCGTCGCAAATGCAGATGCAGCATCGCCCCCGCCAGCCCGCGTCCGCGCGCGGAAGCCGCGACCGCCACCGACAGGATTTCTGCTTCGCCGGCCGCCATGCGCGAGATGATGAAGCCGACGAGCGCCTGTCCCTGCATGGCGCGATGCGCGACCATGGCACGGTCGGCGAGGAGGCGCTCGAATTCGCCGTCGCTCCAGCCACGCCGAAAAGAAACCGCGTGCAATGTCGCCATCGCCCCAGCATCCCGTCTCGTCGCCTCCGACAAGACCGGCTCGCTACGGCCGAACAGGCGGTTGAGGACTTTCATCATCGGCGCGGCAATCGCGATGCGTCCTGCGGCTGCGCATCGGGCGCACGCAGGTAAAGCGGTTTTGGCGCGGCGTGATTGTCGGCCGCGGCGGCCCCGAGCCGCGCCACCCAAGCTATGTCGGGCGCGGGCCTTGCATCGACAGTCGGTACGGGTTGATCAGCCGGCCAGGCAGCCAGGACCATTTCCGCCGCCGAACCTACAAGCCGGATTGGCCCCGAGGCAGCCGCGCGCACCGCGTCGCGGATCGGTGCAATGCGCGGCGACACCAAAGTACGCCCGCCGGGGCCGAACACTTGCAGATAAACCTGCTCGTGCCGCGCATCGACGACCACGACCACGGGGATGCTGTCGTCCTGCGCAATATGCGGCGCGGCGTAGGCGGCAAGCGTGGAGAGGCCCACCGCGGGCTTTCCAGCCGCCAGTGCAATGCCGCGCGCGGCGGATATGCCCACGCGCAATCCGGTGAAGCTGCCCGGCCCCGTGGTGACGGCGATGCGGTCGAGTTCGACAAATTCGATGCTGGCCTGATCCATGACCCGCGCGATGAGCGGCATCAGGGCTTCCGCGTGGCCGCGGAGCATGGGTAGCGACTCGCTGGCCATCAGCGCCGCCCGCTCGGTGTCGAGAACGGCGGCCGCACAAGCGGCAAGCGCGGTATCGATGGCAAGGACACGCATGGGCAAGAAGTCTATCACTGTCATGGCCGGGCTTGGCCCGGCCATCCACGTCTTTCTTCGTGGCTAAAACGTAGATGCCCAGCATCGCAGACAAGTTTACGCAGTCTGCGCAAGCTAGACTGCGGTGCCGGGCATGATGCAGCGTTTGCGTTGATGGAGGCTAAGTCGGCCGAACCTCGACCACATTGGGCACGAAATGCTGCAAGAGGTTCTGGATGCCGTGCTTCAGGGTTGCGGTGGAGGAGGGGCAGCCCGAGCAGGAGCCCTTCATGTCGAGATAAACGATGCCGTCCTTGAAGCCGCGGAAGGTGATGTCGCCGCCATCGTTGGCCACGGCCGGACGTACGCGGGTTTCGATCAATTCCTTGATGGTGGCGACGGTTTCCGCGTCGGCGGCATCGAAGAATTCGTCGTTTTGCGCGGCGCCCGCCGTTTCCTCCGTCTTGAGGATCGGGGCGCCGGACATGAAATGCTCCATGATCGCGCCGAGGATCGCAGGTTTGAGCTGCGGCCATTCGCCTGTGTTCTTGCTCACGGTGATGAAATCGGAGCCGAAGAACACCCCGCTCACGCCGGGAATGTCGAACAGCCGCTCGGCCAGCGCGGATTTCACAGCGCTTGCCTTGTCCGGCATGTCGAGCGTGCCGGACGTCAGCACGCCCCGGCCGGGCAGGAATTTCAGCGTCGCCGGGTTGGGCGTCGTTTCGGTTTGAATAAACATCGGCTGTATCCTCGCTCAGGCGGGTTCAAGGCCGGCAGGCAACGGCATCATAGCAGATAAATGGCGCTTTTTGCGCAAGCGTCAACCGGGCAAATAATGCCGTCGTTCCGGGGCGCCGCAAAGCGGCGAACCCGGAATCCAGCGACATAGTATTCCATCTGGATTCCGGGTTCGCGAGCTCTGCTCGCGCCCCGGAATGACGCAGGATCAGGACATGGAATCCAGGTCTTCGTCGGCAAGCTGGCCCGGAACCACCGCGATCGGGATGGGATAAGTTCCCGCCGTTTTGCTGAGGCTGCTGACGAGAGGGCCGGGACCGTCCTTGCCGGTGCCGGCCGCGAGCACGAGGATGGCAATGTCTTCGTCCTCGTCGATCAACTTGAGAATTTCCTGCGACCTCTCGCCTTCGCGGATGACGCGCTCCGGCGTGATGCCGGCAACGCCGTTGGCGCGAGAACTGGCGCGATCGAGCGCCGCATTGGCTTCCTCATGCGCCTCCGCGCGCATGATATCGGCGACGCCCAGCCATTGCTGATTGCGATCCGCCGTCTCGATCACGCGCAGCAGCACCACGGCTCCGCCGATACGCACCGCGCGCCGGCTGGCGAAATAAATTGCCCGATCGCATTCCTCGGTGTCGTCGACCACCACAAGGAATTTCGGCTTATGTCCCGCTTCGTAGCTGCGGCGCTTTCGGCTCATTGGTTCTCCCTCGCAATGGTGGCACGGCGCGCGCATCGGCCACAAGCCGCCGCCCTGCCGGGCGCGGCAGTCCGATACCTGCGCGTCAGCGGTGGATAAAACCGACGATGTCTTTGACCGATTTCATGGTTTCGCCGGCAAGCGCCTGCGCCCGCGCCGATCCGTCAGCCAGCACGGAGTCGATATAGGCCGGGTCTTGCACCAGCCGCTTCATCTCGGCGCCAATCGGCCCGAGCTTGGCGACGGCTAGATCCGCCAGCGCCGTCTTGAAGGTGGAAAACTGCCCGCCGCCGAATTCCTTGAGGACGGCTGCTTTGGTTGAGCCATGCAGCGCGGCATAGATGCCGACGAGGTTGTCGGCTTCAGGGCGTGACTCCAGCCCTTTCTCTTCGCTTGGCAGCGGCTCGGGATCGGTTTTCGCCTTGCGGATTTTCTGTGCGATCGTGTCGGCATCGTCGGTGAGATTGATGCGCGAATATTCCGACGCATCCGACTTTGAC
>Ga0209726_10003444_pt1 | contig 21541 bp, 16 predicted proteins | sample Subgrocontami54m_FD_187453 | JGI IMG/M metagenome (GOLD analysis project Ga0209726, IMG submission 187453) | Subsurface groundwater microbial communities from S. Glens Falls, New York, USA - GMW46 contaminated, 5.4 m (SPAdes) (version 3) | ecosystem: Environmental > Aquatic > Deep subsurface >... | reverse complement strand
CGTGGACTGGTCGTAGCCGCTCGGCGTCCCGCTGTGCACGTACTCCGCATTGGCGAAGGAACCACCGGAGGACGTGCGCGTGTAGTGGACGCGGCCCCCATCGGGCAGGATCAGGTCCTGGTAGGTCCACGGGTTGCGGCTGCCAACCAGGAACAGATCGAACTCGTGCGAGGCGCCGATCCCGAAGGCCCGCGACCGGGTGTCGTCCTGCCGGTAGCTGCGGGTGAGCCCAAGCGGCAGCACATCCGGGAGGATCAGGTCGGTCTTGGTCTCGACGAACAGTCCCGTCCCAGCGTCGACCGGCTCCCCCGCCCAGGCGAACAGATCGCCCAGGGCCTTCCCGATCGCCGCCGCCAGGGACGGCTGCGCGATCATCGCCCCGGTGAACTCGTAGATACGCACGCCAGGGTCGGGGACCACCTGCTTGCCATTCGCGGTCACCGTGCCCTTGCCGTACACCGACCACCCCTCCTCTGGCTCGTAGCGCCAGAAGTCGATCCGGGTCCCGGGGGTCTCGTCGGTGTAGTTGGGGTAGATCAGCCGCGCCCCCGGCCCGCTGACGTACGCCGCCCCGGGCTGGATCGTGAAGTACACCGGCACCGTGCTGTTCTCGGGCAGCGGGAACGGCGGCCGGTCGACCGGGATCGCCGTGATCCCCACCTCGGTCACCGGCCTCCCCTCGTGATCGGTGATGCGAACCCCGGCCGGGATCCGCAGCTCGAGCCCGGGGATGTGCGGGGTGGTGATGACCACCTCCTGGGTCGTGAGCGCTGGAATGGACTTGGCGTGGGCCGTATCGATCCGCGGCATCCAGATCGGGAAGTCGAGCGCCGTGGTGGCGCCGGCCGCGGCGTCCACCCCGATCTCGAACAGGCCCCAGGTCCGGCCGGGGCGGTTGGCGGTCGTGCCGGCGACGAGCAGCTCCACTCGACCGCTCGGCACCCCGGTGATCAGGAACCGCCCGGTGGCGTCGCTCGTGCCCGTGCGCTCCTCGCCGGAGTCGGCCGCGACGGCTACCGCCACCCCGGGCAGCGGCTCCCCCTTGTAGGTGACCACCTGGCCGGCAATCGCCGTCACCCCGGCGGGCGCGGCGAGCGGCGGGATGGCGGTCACCAGTGTCTCCTCGAAGTGGCTCCGCCAGTCGCCGCGCAGGTTCCGGCCGGCCGGGGTCCACTGGTCCTCCTGCAGCGCCAGGCTCGCGGCCATGAGCTCGCCGGAATCGGGGGCGTCGTCACGCGGGTCACCCGCGACCACCGTGAGGTCGGGAGCCCACTCGGTCAGGCCGCCGCCGGGCGTGAGGGCAAGCGTCATATTCCCCGTGTTCGCCCCATCGGGGTCCACGACGATCGTGTAGGTCGCGGTCTCGGGCAGCGTCAGGGCGATCGTGCCGCCACTCGTGGTGATGGTGACGTTTCTGGCCCCAGACGCTGGCTGACCGCCCGGTCGAAGGATGGACACGCGGCTCGACGCGATGGTCACATTGGTCATGGTGAGGACGACCGCCTGGCTCGCCGTTCCGCTGAACGTCGGGCGGGCGTTCTGCCCGGGCGTCGTGATGGTCACGGTGACCGCGCCGCCGCCAATGGTCATCGCCGGCGTCGGATCGGCTGGCACGTCGTAAAGGGTCACCGTGCCGCTCCCCGTCGCGGCGCCGGTGGGGTCGACGAGGATGGTGTAGGTCCCGGCAACCGGCAGCGTTTGCAGGTCCACGAACAAGCTGGTCGGCCCGCTGAGGGTGGTTCCATCGGGCTTGAGCAGGGTGAGCATCGCCGCCGAGGCGATGGCCCCGTCGAGTTTCACGCTCACCCGCTGGTTGAGCGTCCCGCTGAAGGTGAGCCGCGCGTTCTGTCCCGGCGCCGCGATGTTCACGGTCCGCGAGGGGCCGCCCGCGACGATGGTGTCCGTCAGGTCCGGCGGCACGTCGTGCAGCGTCAACGTCGCCGCGCCCGTGGTCTCGACCGCTGGATCGACCAGGATCGTATAGGTCCCAGCCGCGAGCGGACCCACGACGTCGACGAAGCCGGTGGCCGACGCGATGGGGACCCGGTCGGCGGCGGGGGCAACGGGCGCGCCGCCCGGCCCAAGGATGGAGATGTAGCTGACGATGGCCGTGACGCTGCTGAGACTCAGGCTCACGCGCTGGTTCGCGGCGGCCGCGAAGGTGGGGCGGGCGTTCTGCCCCGGCACGGTGAGCGCCACGGTCAGCGGGGCGCCGCCGGGCGTGATCGTCCCTCCGACGTCCGCCGGCACGTTGTAGAGGGTCACGGTAATGTTGCCGCTCTGGGCGGGGGGAGGGTCGATCAGGATCGTGTACTGCCCATTGGAGGGAAGGGTGAGCGGGTCGATGAAGTTCAGCTTCGGCCGCGGCGGCGGCTGGATGAAGAACGTCACGGGCCCGAAGAGCACGGTCGCGTCCGGGTTGAGGATCGTGATGGCGGGCTGGGTCGTGAACTGGGTGAAGAGGACGCTGACCCGCTGGCCCTGCGTTCCATTGAACCCGAGCGCGGCATTCTGACCAGTCGCCATGCTGATCGTGACCGGCGCCCCGCCGGGGACGATGGTGCCGCCGACCGGTGTGCTCATGGTGAGGGTCATGGAACCGGTGGCCGTGCCGACCGGGTCGACGAGGACGGTGAACGTCCCCCCGAATGCGGCCCCGAGCACCTGCATCGCGGCGCCGCCGGTGTCCACGGTGGCCGTCGCGACCTGCGTCGTATCCGGATTCAGGATGCTCACCTGACTCGAGCTGATCGTCACGTTGGTGATGTCGATCCACACGCTGCTGGCGACAGGCAGGTCGAAGACGACGAGCCCGATCTTGTTCGCCGTGCTCAGGGTCACCGTCTGGCTCGGGCCCGCCGCCATGCGGCCGGTGTGGCCCACATCGGCCGCCAGGTATGGGGGCGGCGCGACAAAGAGGTCGGCGCTGCTGACCACGATCCCGTTGTCCGTCGCAACCGTGACCGGCCCGGACCCCGCGTAGGGCGGCGCGGCCACCGTCAGACTGGAGGCGGTCCCGCTGGTGACCCGGCCCCGCGTGGGCCCGCCCAGCGCGACGGTGTTGGAGGCCGCAACCGGGTCGAAGCCGGTCCCGGTGACGGTGAAGGTCCCGTTTCCGCCGATGATCGTCGGGGACACCCCGCTGACCGTGGGTGCCGCGGTTGCAACAACGCCAAACGAGGCGCTGCTGGTCGCCGAGCCGGCGGGGCTGGTGACGGCGATGGAACCGCCGGCGGTGTTTGGGACGGTGACAACGAGCTGCGTCGCCGTGGCGGACGTCACGGTTGCGGCCGTGCCGCCGATCGTCACCGGGTTCTGGTTCGGTGTGAGGCTGAAGCCGGTGCCGTAAACCGTCACGGCGCTGCCAACGGCGCCGGTGCGGGGAGCGAATTCCAGGACGGAGATTGCCGACGAGCTCTGGCGGGTGATGGCGGTGACGTTGCCAACCGCGTCATATTGGTAAAGGGCGGTCTCCGTCGCCGGATCGATAACGGCGACCAGGCGTCCCAGGGGATCGTGGACGTACTGGATGTCGCTGGCCCCCTGGGCATGCGCCGTCGCGGGCCCCAGGGGTGGGAGCACGGAAAGCAAGAGTCCGACCACAACCAAACGATGGATCACCGCCTGCGCAAAGCCGAACCGCCGCATCGCCGTCTCCCTCCGCCATTCGAACAGCTTGCTAGCAAGCCGTCTATGCAACATTGACGGGAAGAATAGTGGACAGGACAGGGAGATAGGATCACAAATACATCACACCCCTGACGATGACGGGCGGCCCCGAGGAGCGGGTCCTCTGGCGCAATGGTTCCGGCGGTTGCCATCGTCCGATACCCACCGGTGCGTGCCATGATCGCGCACGCTGGACACTGGGCAGAGCCACCGCAGCCAAGGCTGAATTGCCGCCCCCTGCGCACCGTCCTATACTCGAAGCCACATGGATGCGGGGCCGAAGGGTCCCAGGCCTCGAAGGCGGTTGAGAGCGTTTCGCGTGGACGAGGAGAAGACCATGGCAACGGCGAGCGCGGCAGGACCATCGATTTCGTTGCGGGAGCGCGACCGGCGCCACGCCGCGATCAAGGAGGCGCTCCGCGATCGGGGTGTGGACGCCGCCATCCTGACTGGCACGAACCTCTTCTATGTCACCAACGGTCTGCCGGGCGAGCGAATGGGCGTATTCCCGACGGCGGATGAGTCGCAAACCGTCTTCCTCAACCCCCGCCACCTCGTGGACCTGTCAGCGCAGGTGCTGGTCGACGCCCAGGAGTGGGTCAAGGACATCCGGGCGGGTGAGGATGCGAAGCCGATCGTCGAGCGTCTCCGTGAGCTGCACCTGGAGCGCGGCACGATCGGCGTGACCGGCTCCCGCGGGCCCGGTGGCGGGCTGAGCCAGAGCTTCATGGCGCAGCTCGCGAAGGAACTGCCCGACGCGCAGGTCGTGGACGTGACTGACACCTTTCTCAACCTTCGCACAATCAAGAGCGCCGAAGAGATCGCGATGATCGAGTACGCGAACATCCTGTTCGACCTCGCCGTCGAGCGAGTCCAGCAGGTGGTTCGCCCGGGTATGACGGGCCGACAGGCGGTGCAAGAGGCGATCAAGGCGATGTGGGAGGCTGGCGGAGACGTCGACTCCACCGTCGGGTTCAACTTCGGTCCCGCGCCGGCACAGAATCCGATCCTCGGGGCGCTGTGCTGGGACAAGCCGATCCAGCGGGGCGATGTCGGCACGCTGACCGCCCACGCCGAATACCAGCATTACGCCGGTCACAGCGACCAAGAGGTCGTGTTCGGTGAGCCGAAGCCGCTCCACCGCGACATGTTCGAGGCGGTGCTCGAGGTCCGCGGCGACGTATTGAGGGCGATCAAGCCGGGCGCGACGCACCAGAACCTGGTCGACACCTATCGCGAGTCATGCAAGCGCACGGGCTTCCGCTGGTCGCCCCACAGCCAGATGCACCAGTACGGCATCGACGTGCCCGAGTTTCCCGGCCCGGCCTTCAGCGTCGGGCCCGGCGACGGCCGGCGGAGCGATTTCGTTCTGAAGCCCGGCATGATCTACAGCATCTCGCCGACGCTCCTCGCACTGAACAGCGACGACACTCTTCTGGGCGGCACCTGCCTGGTCATCACGGAGTCCGGCTACCGCGACCTCGGCGACCGCAAGGTGGAGATGCTCATCGCGAAGGACTGAGCCTGGAACAGCGGCGCTACGTCCCGCGTGAAGCGAATCCGGCAGGCGGCAACCGGTGCATGAGGTGCGCTCGGTGCCCATGGGGCCTCAGACCAGCCAGGGCGGCGTGCCGTCCCTATCCCCCCGCCCTCAGGGCGCAGGAGGCGGCCCGGCGGGCTGGCCTTGGGTTTCCCAGGGCAGCACGGGCACCTGGAAGCCCGCCGCGTTGCGGTGCCCGCCCCCGCCGTATTGCTTCGCGATTTCCGACACGTCGAACTCCCCGATCGAGCGCAGGGAGAACTGCCACATCCCATCAGCGCGCAGGAAGAACGATGCCGCGAATGGCGCCTCAGGATGCTTCAGGCAGAGCTTGTGCACGTGATCCGAGGCGTTCTGGTACGAGATGTTCGTGACCGGCACATCGTGCCCGCCGATCGGTTTGATAAACGCGTTGGCACATGACTTCTCACCGTAGCTGTCGATGTAGAGCCGAATCGCCGCGCCTACCTCGACCGCCTTGCCTGAATCCTGGGCGAGCTCGTCCCAGTGGGCGAAGTCCATGGGAAGCACGGCGGCATAAGCCATGACCGGCTCCGTTTCGGGGTAGCGGTGCCGCCACAGGTCGCGGTCCTCCATGACGTTGACGAGCCATGGGCGTGGCTCCTTGCTGAAATAGTCCCAGGTGATGCCACAGCCAGACCGCTCCATGTCGAATACGCAAAAATCGAGGCCCGCCAGGTCGGCCTCAGCCGTTTTATGGTGGTCGAGCACGAGCAACGAACACGACTGCTCCTTCAAAGCGACCAAGGTGTCGCGAGGATACGAGAAGTCCAGGATGTAGACCTCCTTGCCCGTCACGTCGGGTGGCGCTTCGCCGAAATGGCCCGGCACGTATTCGGGCTGAACAGTGGGATTTAGCTGGCGGAACGCCCAAGCCGCCGTGAACCCGTCGAAGCATTCGCCGTGATAGATCACCACGGTCTGTGGCTTCGTTTCGGCTTCCGTCATTGCGGTATCTCTCTTTCGCGAACCAGCAATGTGAGTGGGGCAGTGCTCACCACGCTCCACCGACGCCGGGGGGTCGGGGTATTTGGCGGCGATGCGCTGGACCTCGGGGTGGTCGAAGGCGGTGAGGCGGCCGTTCTCGTAGACCACGTTGTCGCCGATAGTCATCGTCGCGCCGTTGACCTCGGCGGACACGTGCACGTTGAACGGGTAGTCCTCGCCAAGATGGCTGTCCGCGAGGTGCAGGTGGACGCTATGTGCGCCGTGGTGCTCGATGAACGATCGGTACATCGGGTCCGGGCATTCCGCCTCGGACACGCGGGCATGGGGGTGGGTGCCGCCATGGAAGCCCCGCATCTTGAACGCGCCATCCCCGATGTGGTGCGAGAGCGACGTCAAGAACGTCTGGAGAGTCTCCGCTTCCTCGCCCCCGGTGATGTCCTTGATCATCCCGTCCTCGAGCGTGATCCGAACCGGCTCGCTGAAGTGCGTCGGGAGGCCGATGTGGCGGGCCCAGTTGGGGCCGGTGTGCTCGAAGATCAGCACCCCCTCCGCGTCGTTGGTCGGCGTGCTCGGGAAGACCCCCTTTGGGAACGGTCCGCGTCGGCGCTGGAACATGTGCGCCATCGGCGTCCCGATCGTGCCGGAGACGTTCGTGCCGTTCGGGTGGACGATGCTCCAGCGAGCGCCCTTCTTGATGTTCATCGCGGCCTGGTAGCGGATCTCGGCGACGAGCTCCCATGGGGTGAGCGCCCAGGCGCTCGCGAGCAGCGGCGCGGTCGTCGCCATGTTGTAGAGGAAGTTCGGCGGGCGTGAGTCCTTCAGCTCGCCCTCGGTCCAGAGATCGAGCATCTGGCCGATGACAAGATCGGCGCCCTCGATCGCCTTCGAGAAAACCGGCGGCAGCTCCCAGCGCGGGATGTCGTCATTCGCGCGGTTCCAGTACACGTCCGCGTGGAGGGGCATGTTCAGCCACATGACGCTCGCGTTGGCCTGGCGCGCCTGGACCGCATGCTGAATCCAGTTGACGGCGTGCTCGTCGACGTAATTACGGCCGCCGTACAGCCCGTCGACCGCGGCGACGATCAGGACCTGCTGCCCCGCCTCGACGTGGACGCAGTTGTCCAGCATGTCGGCAATCGAAATCGCGGCCCGCTCCGAGATCATTCCCGCAGCCATGGTGCCCCCCTTGCATATGCTCGCGGGGCACATGGTACAGCGGTCGCGGGCCGTTAGTCGCGCTTCTCCTCATTCGAGGTGAGCGATTCCAGGCCGAGGGATTGGGCCAAAGCGCGGGCGAGCTCCGTTGCAGCCGTGGCCTTGAGATGAATCGCTACGGTCGTACTCGGCTGGCTCAGCGTGACCAGGATCGCATCGCCGTAGTCTGCGACGTGCACGTGCGGCTGTGGGCTGGTTGCCAGGTTCACGGTGATGGATGTGGCGGGGGTGTTCGATCCGACCATGGAGCTTGCTCTGCTCATTGCCGCTCTCCTCATCAGCCTCAGGCGCTCAACACGTGGTGTTGACTCACGGCTCAGTCGCGCTTGGGCGTGCCGATCATCGCCATGAGGTTCTCGAACGTCTCGTAGGGGTGCGCACCCTCCAGCGCCTTGCCGTCCGCGACGAACGTCGGGACCGCCCTCACGCCGATCTCGCGGGCTTCCGTGTACTGCGCCTCAACGTCCTGGCGATATCGACCGTCGTCGAGCGCTTTGCGCAGATCGGCGGCGTCGAGCCCCAGGTCGGTCGCGATCTTGGCCAGCACATCCGGAGAGCCGATGTTGCGGTCCTCGACGAAGTACGCCCGATAGATTCCCTTGCGGAGCTCGTTGCCCTCGCCGTGCGCGTCTGCCCACTGCGCCGCCTCATGCGCGGGGCGGGAGTCATACCAGTGCTTGCGCTCGCCGACCTCGAGCCCTTCAGCCTCGGCACGCTCCTTGAACTGGGCGCTGCGCTGGGCCAGGGTCTCGGGTGGCCAGTTGATAAGCTGCCCTTCGGGCGGGATGCCCGGATGGAGCTCGAAGGCGCGCCATTCGATTTCCACGTCGTATTCGCTGCGAAGTCGTTCGACCCGAGCCTGGCCGATATAGCACCAGGGTCAGATGAAGTCGCTGTACACCGTCATTGTTGTCGACACGCGGCACCTCCAGAGCTTGAACGTCAAATCACTGCCGTGAGGATACGGCAAGGCCCCCGGCGCTGAGCCGGGGGCCTCGTGTTCGCCAGATGTCCAGGTTATCGCGCTGGTGGCTGATCGCCCTTGAGGATCCAGCCCCACTTGTCGCGGGTCTCCTTCTTGTAGGCGGGCTCCGGGCCAATCGCGTGTGGGAACTGGTCCTGCCACTCAAAGGGCCGGCAGGCGTCGATGATCAGGCGGCTGTTGAAGCCCTTCTCGTCAGGATGAATCGCGGGGTCCAGCGGGCCGCTCCACGCCCGCTTGATGATGTCGAGCGAGCGCTCGGGATCGGAGCGCGTGCAGACCGCCCACATCACCTCGTTCAGGTCGGTGATGTCGATGTCGTCGTCCACGACGATCACGATGCGGCCCAGGTACGCGCCCGCGCGGCACATCGCCGCCACGTGGCCTGCCTGGCGGGCGTGGCCCGGGTAACGCTGCTTGATCGAGACGACGTTCAGCAGCCGGCAGCCGCCGACGCCGTGGCACCAGGCGGCCGTCACGTCCGGCACGCCCGCAAGGCGAATCTCCCGCCGCAGCAGCGCCGAGCGCAAATAGATGCGGTATTTGTGCGCCTCGTAGGGCGGCTTGTTCGGCGGCGCACCAAGGATCACCGGGTCATTGCGGTAGTAGACGGCCTTCACGTCCACGACAGGCTCCTCGCGCGAGCCGCTCGCGTAGTAGCCGGTCCACTCGCCAAAGGGACCTTCCATCAGCTTGCCGTTGGGGGTTGCGAAACCCTCGATGACGATCTCGGCGTGGGCCGGGATCGGCAGACCGGTGTACTTGCCCCGGATCGCATCGATCGCCTCGCCCCGGAGACCGCCCACCCACTCGAGCTCGTTAATGCCGACACCGATCTCCAAGGAGCTCGCAACGAAGAAGACCGGGTCACCGCCAATGACGATGACGACGGGCATCGGCTCGCCCTTCGCGAAGTACTTGTCGCGGTGGATGCGGCCGTGCTTGCCGGGACTGATGTACAGGCCGACCTGCTTTTCGTTGTGCAGCATCACCCGGTACGTGCCCGTGTTGACCCAGTCCGAATCCGGGTCCTTCGTGATGTCCACGCAGCCGGTGCCGATGTAGCGGCCGCCGTCCTCCGGATGCCAGAACGGCGCGGGGAACTTGAGGAGGTTGATGTCATCGCCCTCGTCGATGTTCTCCGTGACCGGGCCCTTCTCCACATAGTTGACCGGGATCGGCTCCATCGTATCCATCTTGTTCTCGAACCAGTCCATCAGCCCCTCAGTGCTGATGTTCGGGTCGAGCCCGAGCGTAATCGCCAGGCGGCGCGGCTCGGAGTTCGAGTTGACGAGGACCCGGTAGCCCTTCGGGTAGCCGGGGATCTCGTCGCAGATTACTGCCGGCGCGCCGTCCGTGTGGGTCGCCATCTCGGCAATGCGCCCGATGTCTTCCTGCCAGGTCGCGCCGTTGACGCGGCGAAGCTCGCCGATCGCTTCGACGCGCTCCAGCCACTCCCGCATGCCCTTGTAATTGTTGATGCTTGTCGGTCGATCGACGATGTCAACCATGGGTCCTCCAACACTCTCAAGCAATGTCGAAAGGATCGGGCAGGGGGAGTAGCTCCCCCTGCCCGATCGCGGTTGCGAAATGCCCTGATCTACTCGACGAGCCAGCCCCAACGCTCGCGCGCGACCTTGGTCTGCTCGGGCGTGAGGTTGCTGACCGCCGGGAACTTATCGCGCCACTCGAACGGCCGCGTCGCGTCGAAGATCATGCGCGAGTTGTGGCCCTTCTCGTCCGGATGGATGGCCGGGTCGAGCGGACCGCTCCAGGCGCGCTGGATCAGGTCCGTGTCGCGCACCGGGTCGCAACGCGTGCAGAGCGCCCACATCACGTCCTCGAGGTTCGTCGGGTCGATGTCCTCGTCCACGACGACCACGAAGCGGCCGAGATACGCGCCAGCGTGGCACATGGAGGCGATGTGACCGGCCTGGCGGGCGTGGCCCGCGTAGCGCTGCTTGATCGAGACGGCGAGGAAGAGCCGGGAGCCGCCAACCTCGTGCGCCCAGACGCCCTGGACGTCGGGCACACCGGCCGCCTCGATGTCGTCGCGCAGGAGCGCGGAGCGCAGGAACGCGCGGTAGCGCGCCTGCTCGTCCGGCGGCTTGTTCGGCGGCGCGCCGAGGATGATCGGGTTGTTGCGGTGGTAGACGGCCTTCACGTTGAGGACTGGCTCGGGCCGGGTGTCCGAGGCGTAGTAGCCGGTCCACTCGCCGAAGGGGCCTTCCCAGAGCTTCTCGGTCGGGGACGCGAAGCCCTCGAGCACGATCTCCGCGTCCGCCGGGAACGGCAGACCAGTGATCGGGCCGCGGATGACCTTGACTGGCTCACCCTGAACGCCGCCGACCCAGTCGTATTCGCTCAGCGCGTACGGGATCTCGGTGCAGGAGGCGAGGAAATGGAGCGGATGGCCGCCGATCACCATCGCCACCGGCATCTCCATGCCGCGGTCGAAATACTTCTGGCGCTGGATGCGGCCGTGCTTGCCGGGGCTGATGTAGTAGCCGACCTGCTTCTCGTTGTGGAGCATGACGCGGTAGGTGCCGCAGTTCACCCAGCCCTCGTCGGGATCACGGGTGATGTCGTAGCTGCCGGTGCCCAGGTAGCGGCCGCCGTCGTTCGGGTGCCACTTCGGTGCGGGGAACTTCATCAGATTGACGTCGTCGCCCCGCATGATGTTCTCCATCACGGGGCCGTCGGTCACCTCGACCGGTGCGATCGCCTGCATCTCCTTGCGCTTCCTGCGCCAGGCGTCCTGCATCTCGGCGAGCGGCGTGTCATGCGGCACGCCGAGCGTGTAGCAGATGCGGCCGTGGGTCTGGAAGGCGTTGACCAGCACGCGGAAACCCGGCGCGTAGCCCGGGATGTTGTCGAAGAGCGCCGCCGGCGATCCGGCGGTGTGGTGCAGGACGTCGGTCGCTTCGCCGATGTCGTTTTCGACGCCGGCGCCGTTGACGTGCTTGAGCTGGCCCATCGCGTCGATGGCTTTGATCCATTCCCGGAGATCCGGGTAGGCGAGGTTGTAGCCGCTACTCGTGCGGGGACGGGTCTCGATGGCCATGGATCCCTCCAAATGCTGGATGCGCGCCCCGGTGCGGTTCCCGTCGCCCGATGTGACGGCGGGTATACGGCGCGGACGCCCGCTACTGCGCCCGGACCGGGACGTCGAGCCCAGTCCAGCGCGTGAACAATCCCTTCTCGATCCCGAACTGATCGAGAACCTTCTGCACGGTGTGGTTGACGATGTCATCTACCGTTTTCGGCAGGTGATAGAACGACGGCATGGGCGGCAGAATCACGCCACCGGCGGTCGTGACATCCAGCATGAGGCGGAGATGCCCCGCGTGCAACGGGGTCTCGCGTACGACCATGACGAGCTTGCGTCGCTCCTTGAGACAGACGTCCGCGGCCCGGGAGAGCAGGTTGTCGTTGTACGAGTTGGCCACAGACGAAAGCGTCTTAATGGAACACGGGGCGATGGCCATCCCGTCGGTAAGGAACGAACCACTCGAGATCGCGGCCCCGACATCGCGGTAGTCGTACACCTCGTCGGCCATCGCGAGGACGGTCTCCGGCTTGTAGCCCGTCTCGAACTCGATCGTCGACATGGCGGGACCGCTGACGACGAGGTGCGTCTCGATGTCCGGGGACCCGCGCAGCACCTCGAGGAGCCGCACTCCGTAGATGGCGCCCGTCGACCCCGAGATGCCGACCACGAGTCTCATGGAGACCTCTCTCCCAAACATGGGGTGGGGCGCGGGCACACTACGCAGACCCCCGGCCGGGGCGGAGCAGCGCCTTTCGCTGTTGTACCCCACCTGCCAGGTGCCTCGCAATGAAGCGGACACCGTTTGGCATCACGCGTGACGCCAACGCATAGGTGCCGTCGGTTCACTCCTGGAAATCATCATCGGTTGTCGGTTCAAGGCTACTTTGTAGCGAGCCCGTAAAGAACGTTGGTCTCGATGGCCTTGATGCCCTGGCGCTGAATCCAAGAGACGTTGTCCTGCCGCACCCGATCGGCACATTCCGCCCCCATCTGCTCGATGGCCCAGCGAAGCCCGCTACCCTGCGCAATCGTCCACCAATCTTCGGGCTTTTCAAGCGTCTGCTGGCCTTCCTCGGCCACAACGCTAGGCTCCCGAACTGCCGCATCGGCGAAGAGTTTGCGCAGGCCGTCCTCGGTGCTGATTCGATCCCATGGATTAAACGCGGCATGGAGTTCCGGGCGCTCACGCTTCACTACCTCATTCCAGACGGAATACGCAGGCTCCCAGAAGTTCGGTCCCCAAGTCGTGATCGCTAGCTTCCCGCCGCGCCGAACCATGCGCCAGAGTTCCCCGACCTGTTTTGCCATGTCCGGGACGAAGAAGATCCCGAACACGCAGATTACTGCATCGTAGGATTCATCCTGCAGGCCCAAGGCCTCCATGTCTCCGACGCGGAACTCGATGTTGCCCAGGCCCCGCGCCTTCGCTTTGGATCGACCCAACTCGAGGAGCTGTTCCGCAAGGTCCACAGCGACCACATTTCCCCCTGGACCGACCAGCTCAGCGGCCGGCAGCGCCGACGCCCCGGCGCCACTGCAGACGTCCAGCACACGGCTTCCCGGTGTGAGCGAAATTCGCTCCACGGTGCGAGCACCATAACGGTCCCAGAACCCGAGAGGAGAGTCGTCGTAGTGGTCGGATGCGAGGTTGTAACTTGTCCTCGCTTTGACCTTGGGGTCAACGGGCGCGGCCATTTACTCGCTCCACCGATGGCTTGCCAAGTCACGGCGCAGCATAGCAATCCAACATCGTCTCGGCAACCCCGCCGGTCGACGACACGGGTGGCGCGGGACGACTTGCCGGCAGGTGCCGGGAGACCAGCGGAAGACTCAAGCGGGCGAGAGTTCCCATGCGTGAGAGACGTCGGCCCAAAAACCCGTCGAATGTGATTGACCAGCTACAAAATTTAGCTAGTTGACGCGGCGATCCGCGTTTTCGTCCGGGACTTCGAGGCCGATCTTCTCGATGATAGGCGTAGCCTCCTCGATGTACATCTGGCGCGCCTCTTCGTTCCGCCAGCGCTTGATGCCGAGCTGCACGGCCTTCTCGCTCCCCGACGATCCGCTGTGGCCGAACATGTCGAGCGCCCGCGGATACCACTTGTTCACGGCTTGCTGTGCCAGCGCCTTGTTGCCGTAGTAGGCATCGTCGTTGGCGATGCGGTTCAGCGTGTTGCGACCGGCCCCGATGTGGAGGTTCTCCTCCGTCAGCATCTGAGGGATGGCGCGGGCGAGTGGCGCATAGCTGCACTCCTGGAACGAGCGGAGCTGGTACAGCCCGACGCGGTCCACCAGGCAGGCGAACGCAGCGACGTCCTCCCAGGTCTCGAAGTCCATATTGAACGAGTCGAGCTTGTGCTCGTGCTCTTTCCGGCCCATCAGGTCTTTGATGTAATACTGGCCGTCCTCGCCGAAGTCTTCGAGCAGCTTGACCATCTGCCAGCCGTGGCGCATCTCATCGGCGATGATGCGCGCTTCCACCCAGCGATCCTCGAAGCTCGGCGCGGTGTCAAGCCAGGGCCGGTGCTGCTGCACGGAGGCGAACTCCGTATCCGCCTGGACCCAGAGCAGCTTGAGCAGAAAATCGCGGTATTCCTCGGGCAGCTCGTGGGCATGCTCGAACTTGCGAATGCCCTTGAGCTCGCCCCACTGGATGTCACGGGTTTGCATACTCACAGTGATTGCCTCCTACGGGCCGCCTTGCTCACCTGGCGATCTGTGCCACGGAGCCGTTACCTGGCCTGGATTAGTGAAGGGGTCGATCGACCTTGAGTCGCTTCATGAAGTCCTCCATGCGGACGATGCGGCGAGTGATCGTGCCGCGACCGACCTCATGGAGCGAGTCCTTCTGACGAACGGTGAAACGAAAGATGAGGTCGCGGTCCTCCGCGGCCTCGAGTAGGACCTCCGCCGTTACGGTGTCCCCGACTTCGCTCGGCGCCAGATGCTCGAGCACCACCTCGTACCCAACACTGGCGTAGCCCGTCTCGAGGTGGCTGCCCGCAAGCCCATGGGTGGCATCTTCGACGAGCTGCAACAGGCGGGGCGTCGATAGCACGGGTGGCAACGCTCCACCGCTCGCCTCGGCGGCGGTGTGCTCTGGGAGCACAGTGAGCTCAGCCTGGCCGCGCAGACCGACTGATCCGTTGAACGCCGCTACTGCTGCCACGGGCCCCTCCGAATGTTCGAGGAAAGATCTGCCAGGCTCGCCGATGTTCCGGTACCCGCGTACCGCCTCCAAAGACACTCCGCGCCACGATTCGCGTCGTGAACCCGACGCTGCGACGCGCGAACAAATGGCCAAGGGGGTGTCGAGCTACGCTCGACGAGAGGCGGGATATCACGGAAAGACCGCTACGGAACGACGAGTGCATCCGGGAAAAGTATACTCGACGAGCCCATTTCAGACGCTCTAGGGAGGCCATTTGCTGCAAGAGACCGCGCTTTCGCTCGCCTACCGTGCCACGCCAACCGGCCTCTACCTGTACACGACCAATCGCGACGGCAAGCCGAACGTGCAGTTCGCCTTTCGCGCGATGGGGATGTCCGAAGACCCACCGCTCCTGGTCATCGGCGTCCAGACCGGCAACTACAGCTACGAGACGATCAAGCTGACCGGTGAGCTGGTGGTGAACACGGCCTCCGAGGCCCACGTGGGCTCGATCAACAAGAGTCGCGGCCTGAGCGGCCGGTCGGACGAGGACAAATTCGCAGCGCTGGGCTTCACGCCGCTGCCGGCGAAGCATGTCAAGGCGCCCCTGATCAAAGACAGCTACGCAAGCGTCGAGTGTCGGGTCGTCCAGGAGCTCGGAATGGCCGGCAAGACCGCCGTTTTCCTGCTCGAGGCCCTCGCCTCGTACGTCGACGAGGCGAATCCTCCGGTCACCCGGCTCAACGGCCGGACACTCCGGCTTGGCGACTACCTGGACTAGCGACTCCTGGGAGCAGCTCGATCGCGTTCCGCAGTCGCGCTCTGGCGTCCCGCGCGATGGGCTGCAATGCCGGGTTTCCGGCGATGCCGAGCGCGGCCTCGGGGTCCATCGCCTCCACCACCACGCCCCCGGCCTCTTCGTAGACGATGACGTTGCACGGGAGCAGCAGGCCGATGCTCGGCTCAGCCCGCAACGCCTGCTCGGCGAGCTGTGGATTACACGCCCCCAGAATGGCGTAGGGCAGGAAGTCGACGCCACGTTTCTCTTTCATTGTTTGCTTCACGTCGATCTCGGTTAGCACACCAAAGCCCTGATCTTTGAGCAGCCACTTTATTTGGCTCAGAGCTTCGGCATAGGGCAGGTTGGTCCTGGTACCGAATCCATAGCTGGTCTGGCGTTCGAGAGTCATCGGTGGCATCCTCCTTCGCACAACGACGACCGCGCAACCACGGCGCGGCGCCGCCGATTCAACGTACCGGCACCGGGGAGCCCCGTGCCCCACTCACCCGCGTAGTCAGGTGCCCACGCGGTTGGGTGGGAACAGCGAAGGGAGAAACGTGCACGAGGAACAGCAGCGATTCCAGCCAATTCGGGCCGGCGGCATCGACTGGGCCGCCTCCTGGCGTGAGAAGACGGAAGCGAGAATGGCGGTCGGTGAGGGAGACCGCACCGCGAGTGCTGGGCCCCGCTCAACGGATTCCTGGGACAGCCGGGCAGAACGGTTTGCTCGAATGACCCGCGAGCTCGATGTCGAATCGGATCCGATAGCGCGGGCGCTCCGCGCGGTGGTGCAGCCGAGCGACACCGTGCTCGACGTTGGCGCGGGGGCTGGCCGCTATACCTTTGCGGTGGCACCGCTGGTGACGCTCGTTACTGCCGTTGAGCCCTCCCGTGGCATGCGCGACTCGCTCGCGCAGCAGGCCACGGCTCGAGGCATCACCAACGTCACGATTGTGCCGGGACGGTGGGAGGAGGTCGCGGTTGAGGCGCACGACGTCGCGTTTGTTTCCAGCGTCCTATATTTCGTGCCTGACGCCGTTCCGTTTCTCGAGAAACTTGACCAGTGTGCGCGACGCGTCTGCGCTATCTTCCATCGAGTCGAGGAACGGGCAGCCGTACTTGGACCGGGCTGGCGCGAGCCTGCAAGTCGCCGCCCGCCAGAGCCAGGGTTCCTCGACCTCTACAATCTGCTTTACGCCATGGGGATCCATGCCAATGCCCGCATCCTCCGGACCGCCTCCGATCGACGATACGGCAGCATCGAGGCAGCAATGGAGGAGGCGCGGCAGCTGCTGGGAATGAGCCCTGCCGACCCTAGAGACGATAGTGCAATTCGTCAATCCCTGGCCGGGTCTCTGGTGCAAGACAAGCGGGGATTGCGGTTTCCGGGCATCCAAGAGACCGGGATGATTTGGTGGGAGAAGGCTGGATAAAGGGCGCGGAGATACCACCGCGGTGCGCAATTTGAAGAGGGGCGACAAATCCATGGGTCGACAGGTGACGGTCGTGTTCGTGCTGCTAACCCTCATGGCCGCGTGCACTTCGGGCCCCCAGAACGGGGGCAACGACACGGCCAGGGGCGGGACCGAGCCCACGCGCGCGCGCACAATGCGCATGATGGTGCGCAATGAAGTCGACAACCTGCAGCAGAAAGTGTCCGGGCCCAACGCCCCGGAGCGCACCCGACGTCTCTTCAACGCCGAGCTCGCCCAGATCGACGGGGGCGGCAATCCTCAACCGTATCTCGCGGAAGCGCTCCCACAGCTCAATACGGACGCATGGCAGCTTCTTCCCGACGGTCGCATGGTGACGACCTACCGACTCCGGCCTGGTCTGACCTGGCAGGACGGGAAGGAGCTCACCGCGGATGATTTCATCTTCGGGTGGCACGTCTACATCTCGCCGGTCCTCGCCATCTTCAGCAACCGCCCCCAGGACCTCGTCGAAGACATGACGGCACCGGACCCGCGGACGCTCGTCATTCGCTGGTCCACGACCTACCCCGAGGCGGGGGCCCTTGCATGGGACATGTTGCCGCCGCTTCCGCGGCACATCCTGGAGGCGCCATTCGCGGCAGCCGAGGCGGACGCCACCGCGCGCGACGCGCTGACCAACCATCCGTACTGGACCACCGAGTACATCGGCGCGGGTCCGTTCCGGCTTGTGCAATGGCAGGCTGGGTACGAGATGGAGGCGGCCGCGTTCGACGGCCATGCGCTCGGGCGCCCGAAGATCGATCGCATTCTGATCCGCATCATGAACGATGAGAACGCCGCACTGACGCGGCTGCTCGCGGGTGAGGCCGACTACGCCGAGGGCTTTCTGTTGCAGCTCGAGCACGGCGTGATTCTGCAGCGGGAATGGGAACCCGCGAACAAGGGAACGGTGCTGGTCTGGCCGGATGCCACGAGCGGTCAGGCCGTTCAATTCCGGCCGGAGTACCAAAAGAGTCCTCCGTTCCTCGACGTTCGGGTCCGCCGCGCCCTATCCCACGCCGTCGATCGCCAGGGTGTGGACGAGGGGGTTTTCGACGGCAAAGCTGGCGTGCTCGAAACCTACGTCACTCCGCAAGCGCCGTACTTCACCGACGTCGATCGAGCGATTATGAAATACCCCTATGATCCCCGCCGGACGGAGCAGCTCATGACCGAGGCGGGCCTCAGCAAGGACAGCGATGGGTACTTCGCCCGGGGAGGCGAGCGGTTCCGCCCCGACTACTGGATCACCGCGGGGACGCAATCCGAGCGAGGCGCGGCGATCATAACGGAATCGCTGCGCCGCGCCGGCATCGACGCGCAGCCGTTTGTCCTCTCGCTGGTGGCCGGGCGCGACAACGAGGTGCGTGCCACCTTCCCGGGCATGACCCAGGTGGGCCTGAGCGTCCGGCCCGAGACGATTGAAAATTACCTTCCCGGCCAGATCGGCACACCCGCGAACCGCTGGCGCGGCAACAACCGCGGCGGGTGGGTCAGCCCTGAGATCGACCGGCTCTGGGACGCGTACAACAGCACGCTGGCACCTCAGGAACGCACCCAACGGCTGGTGGACATCGCGCGGCTCGCGAGCGAGCAACTGCCCATCTTCATCATGTACCCGAACATCCGGGTTCGGGCCTTCACCGCGAACCTCACCGGCCCCGACATCGGTTCGCCGGGCACACTGCCCCAATGGAACGTCACCAACTGGCAGCTCCGCTAACGTATTAGCTCACGTAACGGGGGCTCTCGCTGAGGGAGTTCGGCGCAAACAGCTCTTCGATCGCAGGGGCGCGAGGAATCATGCCCTGAGTATGGGAGTAGCGGACGAGCGCGGTTAGCGTCGCGCGGTTGGGCTCGAGCGCGTACGGCCAGGGATCGGACCCCATGACGCTTCGCTGCTCTTCGAGGAGGTCCTGCACCCAGGCGAGCGCCGTCTGACGCGGGTCCTCGAGTCGAGCGTAGCAGCGATCCTTGGCGGTCCGAAACGCCTTCAGCATGCTGACCGCCACCCACGGATAGCGGTCGAGCACCTCGTTCTTCACGACGACCGTGTGCATGATCGGGAAGATGCCGGTGCGAGCGAAGTAGTCGCGTTCGACCTCTTTCGGATTGGCGAAGAGCCGCTTCACCTTCGGATCGCCCTTCGCAAATGATGGCAGCGTCTCCGGGTAGATCGCCGCGTCGAGCTCGCCCGCAACGATCATGCGGTCCAGGTTGCCGCCCGCGGGCACGCGCTCCACGTGCAGCCAGGATGGCGGATCCCAGGGAGTTTCTTCCTCATCCTGAGTGAACCATTGGATCGAGCCGATGTCGACGCCGAAATCGTCGGCGAGAATGCCGCGCGTCCAGACGCCCGCCGTGTTCTGGAAGGTGCGAAGAGCGATGCGTTTGCCGTCCAGATCCTTCGGCTTATCGATGCCCACATCCGTGCGGCAGAAGACGAACGAGTGGCGGAAGCGCCGGTGGGGGAACACCGGAATCGCGGTGAAGCCGCGCTCCTCGGCGTGGGCGACCAGGTAGTGGGACATCGAGAGCTCGGCGACATCGAACTCCTCGAAGCGCATCATGCGCCAGTGCCGCTCCGGCGATGGCATGGGCAGGACCGTCAGTTGGATGCCTGGCGGCTGCACGCTGCCGTCGATCAACGCCCGCGTCAGATCGTAGTCCCCACACGCCAGGGTCAGCGAGAGGTCACCCATACCGCCGTCGCACCTCATTCGGATCTTCCGCAGCTACTTGGCTATGAGAACCTCTGCGTTCCTAAAAACAACCAATGCCCCTACCACGCCTCCGTCGTTTGACGCCAACCCATAAGTCCGATAATGATGTTGAGCACGCCCACAGATCATAAGCGAGTCACACGTATGTGCTGGTCATTCTGATGCTCGTCCCACAAACGAGGTCTACGGGGTTGCTGATTGGGATATCTGGACCGTCCGACACTCCACCCCAAGGGCTTCAACGAGGAGGCGGCGCTTCCCTACGGGCTTCGTGTTGGTGAGGTCAAAGCAGCGCTCGACGATGTCTATGACTTCTTCTACAACGTCAATCGCCTTCTCGTTGAAAAGGGCTGGGATCGCCTCGAGGAAACCCTGATGGCAGCGTCATTTAGCGGCATGTTGAGCGAGATGGTGGTCCAAGGAATCTCCAAGCGAAGTTCAGCCATCATAAAGAACCAGTGGCACAATGGCCGACCTGACCTTGTGCCGCGCGGGACGTACGAGGCTGATGGAATCTTGCATGGTGATCACGGAATTGAAGTAAAGGCATCCCGCTTTAGCTCAGGTTGGCAAGGACACAACGTCGAATCAGGTTGGATCCTGATCGCGCAGTTCGCCATCCGGCAGGATGCTCCAACAATCATCGACCGAGTACTCGTCGCCGCCCTCGATGAGGATGATTGGTCGTTCAGCGGGCGTAGCGCCACAAGTCGGCGAACCCCAACCGCGGGTATCAAACGATCCGGCGTTAGGAAACTGGAGGCGAATCCCGTGTACCTGGATCCCAACTATACGCCGCGGCCTGCTCCCAGAAGGCGGGTTGTCGCGACGGAGTCCGAGCCAACCGTGGAATAGCCTCAGAAGCCATCTCGATATAGGTCAAGTCGCTTTCCACCCCAACCCCGGCATAACCAACAGCCTCGCATGCCGCGAGCGTTGAACCGCTACCGGCAAACGTGTCAAGCACTGTGCCTTCCCCCATTGGGAGTGATGCGCGGACAACATGTCGCAGGAAAGCTTGTGGCTTCAAACTTGGGTGGGCGGCAATTGCACGCTCCTCCCGCCTCGTTGGGGCACTGACGATCACATCCCCGAATGGTCGTTCCGCAGACAGCCGACGAAATCCCCCAGTGCGCCACTTTCGCAGGTTCTGCGCGACGGTCCCTTCACACGGTTTCCGAAACACAACCCAAGGCTCCCACTGTGAGCGCGGCATCACCGACACATCGGGGAACTCCTTCTCCGCGTTCTTCGGCCGATCGCCTCCTCGCAGGGTTTGGGTCAGCCGAACAATCTCGCCTCGCTTCTCGAATTCGGCATCAATGAGCGCCTGACTCACCACGTGATTGAACAAGGGGCTCGTCGCGACAATGACGTGCGCACCCGGTACGAGTACGGGGTGCAACGCCGCCCCCCATTGTCGGAAAAATTCATAAAGGGCGGAAATATCTCGCTCATCGAGAACGGTGAAGCGAGGAACTGGTTGGCGCTGATGCCCGCCCATTGCGGGAGGGATGCGCCAAACGCCTCCACGTCCAGCGCGCAGCTTCGTCATCTGATCTGCACCGTACTCCAGCATCCCGTACGGCGGATCAGTCACCACTGCTTGGATCGAACATAAGGGGGCGTGCTTCAGCCATTCGCGGCAATCAGCGAAATACAAGGCCGTGCGATGCGTCCATGAAATCCAGTAAGGCTCGTCGAAACGCTGCACCGCCTCTGACGACATGGGCTGACCCCTTCGCACTTAGAACAATTGTGCGGCAACATGGTATCCGGGATGCCACCGATCAGCAATGAGCCGGTACATCGCAAACCTGACCGTCTGGCATGATCGAGGCCTTGCGCGAGCCAGCATTGGCTCGCAACGCTAGCTCGGCTTGATATGCGGAACCGTGTGTGAATGAGTCAAGTTTTCAGGCAACGAGTTTGGCGGTTGCGATGCGTTGATCAAGGAGATCCTCCAGTTTCTGGAAATGGCGAA
>Ga0209726_10003440_pt1 | contig 21549 bp, 22 predicted proteins | sample Subgrocontami54m_FD_187453 | JGI IMG/M metagenome (GOLD analysis project Ga0209726, IMG submission 187453) | Subsurface groundwater microbial communities from S. Glens Falls, New York, USA - GMW46 contaminated, 5.4 m (SPAdes) (version 3) | ecosystem: Environmental > Aquatic > Deep subsurface >... | reverse complement strand
CAGTTGCCGCGGCGCGCCGAGCACGCAGTCGACGGCGTGCCCTATGTCAAGGTCGCGTTTGAATGGCAGGAGCGCCTGCCGCTCGGCTATCACCGCTTCACGCTGCATCCGCCCGGGGACGCAACTCCTGCGGTTCTCACCCTGATCATCGCGCCGGAGCGCTGCTACACGCCACCGATACTGGAGGACGGGGCGCGCGTGTGGGGCCCCGCGCTGCAACTCTATGCGCAGCGCAGCGGACGCAACTGGGGCATCGGTGATTTTACCGACCTGCGCAACGCGATGGAAATCTCCGGCCGCGCCGGTGCAGGCATCGTCGGCGTCAATCCGCTGCATGCGCTGTTTCCGCACAACCCGGACCACATCAGTCCCTACAGCCCCTCAAGCCGGAATTTCTTCAACGTGCTCTATATCGACGTCGAGGCGGTGCCGGAGTTCGCCGAGTGCGAAACCGCGCGCACCGCGGTGGCGACGCCCGAGTTTCAGTCGCGGCTGCGCGCGCTGCGCGACGCAGAACTGGTTGACTACCGCGGCGTGGCGGAAGCGAAGCTGTGGACATTGCGCGCCCTTTACGAACATTTCCGCCAGCGCCATCTCGCGGCGAGCAGCGGGCGCAGCGATGCATTCCTCGACTGGCTGCGCTGCGGCGGCGACACCCTGTTGCGCTTCGCGCTGTTTCAGGCACTGCAGGAGGAATTTCGTGCGCGAGACGGGAACATATGGGGCTGGCCGGTTTGGCCTGAACCGTACCGCAATCCGGGCTCACCGCAGGTTCAGGAGTTTCTGGAGGCAAACCGCGAGCGGGTCGAGTTTTATGCCTGGCTGCAGTGGCTCGCCGAGGAACAACTCGCCGCTTGCGCGCGCTCATCCTCCGAGCTCGGGCTCGGCGTCGGCCTGTATCTGGACCTGGCGGTTTCCGTGGATCGTGCGGGCGCAGAGGTCTGGGCCTGGCAGAGCGCCTATGCCAATGACGTGAGCGTGGGCTCGCCTCCCGATGAATTCAACATGAGCGGCCAGAATTGGGGCCTGCCTCCATTCATCCCGGAAGCGCTGGCCGAGTCCGCTTACGCGCCGTTCGTGGCGACTCTGCGCGCCAACATGCGGCACGCCGGCGCGCTGCGGCTCGATCACGTGATGGGCCTGATGCGGCTCTACTGGATTCCGCCCGGGAAAAAGCCTGCCGACGGCGCCTACGTTCACTATCCGCTCGCGGACCTGTTGGGGGTGCTGGCGCTGGAGAGCCAGCGCAACCGCTGCCTCGTCATCGGCGAAGACCTCGGCACGGTATCCGACACCTTGCGCGAACAACTTGCGCCCCTCGGCGTGCTGTCCTACCGGCTGTTGCTGTTCGAGCGGGAGAGCGGCGGCGGCTTCAAGGCACCGGCGGCGTATCCCGCACAGGCACTTGCCGCGGCGAGCACGCACGACTTGCCCACCCTCAAAAGCCTTTGGACGGGGCACGACCTCGAACTGCGTGCAAATCTCGGACTTTATCCCTCGGATGAACAACGGGAGCGGCAGGTAGTGGAGCGCGCACAGGACCGCGCCCGGTTGCTGGTAGCACTGCAGCGCGAAAACCTGCTGCCGGCCGGCGTGACACTGCATCCTGTGTCGGTACAGGAAATGTCCGAGGAACTCGCACTGGCGATCCACACCTATCTCGCGCGCAGCCCGGCGCAGATCATGATGGTCCAGATGGAGGACGTGCTGGGGCAGCTCGAGCAGGTCAACCTGCCCGCGACCAGCACCGAGTACCCCAACTGGCAACGCAAACTACCCATTAACCTGGAGGAGTGGCCGGCTGACGCTCGCGTGACCGCGCTGGCGCAGGCGTTGCGACAGGAGCGCGGCGCCGGCGCCCGGCCGCGCGCGGCCACGGCGCGAACGCATCGATCACGCCGGCGCCCCGGCGGTATGACGGCGTCTTGGTCGGCGACAAAAAAAACGGCCCGCTGAAGCTCACGGCAGTTCACGCGCATCCGCGCAGGCAAAGCGCGGCGCTGGAAGAAATACGCTAAAATCTGCGTTTTTCCAGCGGAGCAATAAAGATGTCGATGGCCGATCGTGACGGGTACATCTGGTACGACGGCAAGCTCGTGCCGTGGCGTGATGCCACCACTCATGTGCTGACCCATTCCCTGCACTACGGGCTTGCCGTTTTCGAAGGCCTGCGCGCCTACAACACCGTGCGCGGCACTGCGATCTTCCGTCTGGTTGAACACACCGAGCGGCTATTCAACTCGGCGCACATTTACATGATGAAAATCCCCTACGACCGGGAAACCATCATGGCAGCACACAAGGAGGTGGTACGCGCCAACCGGCTGGAGTCATGCTACCTGCGCCCGATCGCGTTCTACGGTTCGGAAAAGATGGGCGTGTCGCCCAAGGGCGTGGCCGTGCACGTTGCGATTGCGGCCTGGCCGTGGGGCGCCTATCTCGGCGCCGAGGCGCTCGAAAAAGGCATTCGCGTCAAGACCTCCTCCTACGCGCGCCATCATGTCAATGTGTCGATGTGCCGCGCCAAGTATTCCGGCACCTACGCCAATTCGATCCTGGCAAACCTCGAGGCGACCGAGCACGGCTACGATGAAGGGCTGCTGCTCGACGTCGATGGCTTCGTCGCCGAAGGCTCGGGCGAAAACCTGTTCATGGTAAAGGATGGCAAGATCTATGAACCCGAACTCACCAGCGCGCTGATCGGTATCACGCGCGGGTCGGTCATCACGCTGGCGCAGGAGATGGGTTATGCGGTCACCGCCAGGCGCATCACGCGCGACGATCTCTACATTGCCGACGAGGCATTCTTTACCGGCACCGCGGCGGAAGTCACCCCGATCCGTGAACTCGACGGGCGCACCATCGGCGCCGGCAAGATAGGGCCGGTCACCGCCAGATTGCAGCAGGCGTTTTTCGATTGCGTGAACGGCAAGAGCGACCAACACCGCGACTGGCTGACGCCGGTCGCCGCCTGAAGTCGGGAAAGGTCCGGGACATGACCCCGCAATTGGGCGAAAATCAGCAGCGTAATATCGAGATCACCACGGCCGATCTGCCGCTGCATTGCCCGCAGCCAGCGATGAAGCTGTGGGACGCGCATCCGCGCGTGTTCTTGCCCATTGAGAAAACCGGCGAGGCGTTGTGCCCTTACTGCGGTACCCGCTACACCCTAAGGGGCGGCGCTGCGGCCGGCCATTATTGAGTATTGCCAAACCCCATGACACTGAATAACGATTCCGACATATTGCCCTCACCCTCGGTCCCTCTCCCGGAGGGAGAGGGATGCAAAGCCCTTCTCCCCCCGGGAGAAGGGTGGGGATGAGGGAAAAGTGTCGCGCAGTTACGTAATTCTCAATAGCCGGCCCAAGGATGAAGGATGAATTATGACGAGGATACTCGTCATAGCCCCATCCTGGGTCGGCGATGCGGTGCTCGCGCAACCACTGTTCCGCCGCCTGCACGAGCGTCATGGCGACCTTGCGCTCGACGTGCTGGCGCCGCCATGGACGCGCGCGCTGTTCGCACGCATGCCGGAAATCCGCACCAGCGTCGACAGCCCGTTCGGCCATGGCGAAATCGCGCTGAAGCGCCGCTACGCGCTCGGCCGCAGCCTCGCCGCGCAGCGCTACGATCAGGCGATCGTGCTGCCCAACTCCTTCAAATCGGCGTTGGTCCCGTACTTCGCCGGCATCCCGCTGCGCACCGGCTTTGTGGGCGAGGCGCGCTGGGTCCTGCTCAACGACGCGCGCCGGCTGGACAAACCGGCGCTGCCGCTGATGGCCGAGCGCTTCGCGCTGCTCGCCGAGGTGGCCGATGACGCCGTCAAACGCCCGCTTGCCGCGGCCCGGCTCAGGGTTGATGACACGCAGCGCGCAGCCACGCTCGCCAGGCTCGGCCTCGCGCCACGGCAACCGGTCGCGATCCTGTGCCCCGGCGCCGAATACGGCCCAGCCAAGCGCTGGCCCAGCGCATATTTTGCCGCGCTTGCGCAGCGTCTCATGGCCTCGGGTTACGACGTCTGGCTTGCCGGATCCGCAAACGACGCCGAAATCGGCAGCGAAATCGCGCGCGCCGCCGGCAGTGCCTGCATCAACCTTTGCGGCAAAAGCACGCTCGCCGAAGCAATCGATCTGCTGGCGTGCGCGGCACTCGTCATCAGCAATGATTCCGGCCTGATGCACGTTGCAGCCGCGCTCGACCGTCCATTGACCGCGATTTACGGCTCGAGCAGCCCTGCGTTCACCCCGCCGCTGTCCGCCCACGCCCGCATCGCCAGGCTCGAACTGCCGTGCAGCCCGTGCTTCGAGCGCACCTGCCCGCTCGGTCATTTCCATTGCATGATGCAACTCACGCCGGACCGGGTTTGGCAGCAGATCGTATTTGATAAAATCCCGTCGTCATGAAGCGCGTCATTTATACCACGCCGCAGGACGCCGAGGCCGCGTTCTATGAAGCAATCGAGAGGGCCGACCTCGATGCCATGATGGCGGTGTGGGCCGACGACGACGATATCGTGTGCGTACATCCCGGCGGCACACGGCTGTCGGGCATGGCGCAGGTGCGCGAATCGTGGCGGCGGATTTTCGCAAACGGCCAGACACTGCGTTTCCAGCTACGGCAGGAACAGTCTCTCAACGGCATGACGCTCGCGGTACGCAGCGTCTACGAGCAAATCGCAGTTGTCGGCGAGGCGCAGGCACCCGATCCGGTAATCGCGACCAATATCTACCTGCGCACCGCCAGCGGCTGGCGCATGGTCGTGCACCACGCGTCGCCCACTCCCGCTAACCCGGAAACCGAAGGCAAGCCCGCGCCAAAAACGCTGCACTGAGCGCCTGCGGCCCGCCATTGCGATGCAACGATATTAACGCGGGAATCTGCATTGAACATGCGAAAATACGCGGACTCAACCACTCACTATCCCGGCCCATTATGACCCGCCTGCCCAAGGAAATTTTCAAGGCTTACGATATACGCGGTATCGTCGGCAAGACACTGACACCGCCGATGGTGATCGCCATTGGACGCGCCATCGGCTCGGAGGGACGCGCCCGCGGCGTGCGGGAAATCGCGATCGGCTGCGACGGCCGGCTGTCCGGTCCCGAGCTCGCCGCAGCACTCGCCGAAGGCATACAGGCCGCCGGCGTCGATGTCGTCGATGTCGGCCGTGTCGCCACTCCGATGCTCTATTTCGCGGCCTATCATCTCGGCAGCCTGTCCGGCGTGATCGTGACGGGCTCGCATAACCCGCCTGACTATAACGGCCTCAAGATCATGCTTGCCGGCGACACGCTCGCCGGCGAGGCGATTCAGGGGTTGCGGCTGCGCATCGAGCAGCCGGATCTCGCTTCAGGCGCCGGCAGCTACCGCACTGCCGACATTGCCGAAGATTACCTCGCGCGCATTGCCGGAGACGTGAAGCTGGCGCGGCCGATGAAGATCGCGGTCGACTGCGGCAACGGCATCGCCGGTGCCTTTGCGCCGGAGCTGTATCGCCGCCTGGGGTGCGAGGTGACGGAGCTTTTCTGCGAAGTGGACGGCACTTTTCCGAACCACCATCCGGATCCCTCGGTGCCGGAAAACCTGAAAGACCTGATCACAGCATTGCGCACGACCGATGCCGAAATCGGGCTTGCGTTCGACGGCGATGGCGACCGCCTCGGTGTTGTCACCAAGCGCGGCGACATCATCTATCCCGACCGGCAGCTGATGTTGTTTGCCGCCGATGCGTTGTCGCGCAATCCCGGCGCCACGGTTATTTACGATGTCAAATCGACGCGCAATCTGAAACCCTGGATCGAGCGCCACGGCGGCAAACCGCTGCTGTGGAAAACCGGCCACTCGTTCATCAAGGCCAAAATGCGGGAAACCGGCGCGCTGCTGGCCGGCGAGATGAGCGGGCACGTATTTTTCAAGGAGCGCTGGTACGGCTTCGACGACGGGCTCTATGCCGGCGCGCGGCTGCTGGAGTACCTGAGCCGCGAACGCGATATCAATGCGACGCTGCTCGCACTGCCCGACGCGGTGTCGACCCCCGAGCTGCACATCAAGATGCGCGAAGGCGAGAATTACGCGCTGATCGAAAAGCTGCAGCAAAGCGCGCGGTTCGACAACCCGCGCGAGGTAATCACCATCGACGGCCTGCGCGTCGAATATGCCGACGGCTTCGGCCTGGCACGCGCATCCAACACGACCCCGGTTGTGGTGCTGCGCTTTGAAGCCGACAACGACACCGCCTTGAAGCGCATACAGGCGGATTTCCGCCGCGTGCTGCTCGCGGCGATGCCTGACGCCACCCTGCCCTTCTAGCGCTACTGCCCGGCTTTCCGCCGGGTTTCGTCATCGGCCAGTTTCTTTTCGGCGGCAAGACGCTGCCTGGCTGCCTCCACGGCGCTTTTGTTCCCGGCGCCGCTGGCGGATTTGGCCGCCCGGTCCAGTTGCGAACTGGTGCACGCAAAATCGCGGGAACGAATGCAGGCGTCTGCCTGACTGATGGCGGCCTGGAAATCCTGCCTTTCGATTTGATCGAGCCGGTCGAGCATTTCCAGCAGACTGCTGTCCACCTGGGCTGCGGCCGGCATGCAGGCGAGTCCCGGCAATGCTACCAGACCCGCAACGCACAGGTGCCGCCGTCTCACGGCAGTGTTCTGGCGAGGCGGAAACCAAGGCTGCGGCTGCGCCCGCCGGTGTTGCTGTCGCTGCGCACGGCGGCGCGCACAAACCTGGGGTCGAGATTCCACGAACCGCCGCGCACTGCGTGTTTCCCGCAGTCGCCTCCCGCCCAGGCACTACCGTCAGTCGGCGCGCCGTTGTAATTGTCGTGCCAGCAGTCCTGAGTCCACTGCCACACATTGCCCAGCATGTCGTACAGGCCGAAAGCATTCGGCTTGAAGCTGCCTACCGGCGAGGTATAAGCATGGCCATCCGAGCAGTTGTGTGCTTCCCAGGTCACGTCCGGTACCCGGCTCTTGCCGGTCGCGTCCATGACATTGGCGTAGGCGCATGCCTGGTCGGGACTCTCTCCCCAGAAACGTGCCGTGGTGGTGTTGGCACGCGCCGCGTATTCCCATTCAGCCTCGGAAGCCAGGCGGTAGTTTTTGCCGGTTTTTAGCGATATCCACTGGGCGTAGGCGATAGCGTCGTTCCAGCTGACGCACACTGCGGGGTGGTTGTCGTCCTGCGGGTAGCCGACGTCGCGCCAGCTGCGACCCTGGCGCACCTCCCCTCTGCCGTTCTCGAAGGTCCAGCACTTGTCGCCGACATCGTAACCGGTCTCGGTAACGAAAGCGGAAAACTGCCTCCGCGTCACGGCGTTCCTGCCCATCGCGAATGAACTGACGGTTACGCGGTGGATTGGCCCTTCATTGTCACGCCGTCCTGCCTCGTGACTGGGCGAACCCATCTCGAAACTGCCGCCGGGAATAAGCACCATCTCGGGACAATCCGTGCAATCGCGAAAGGCGCTGCCACTGCCGAGGGCGATTCCCTGCACTTTGGGTTCGACCGCCGCTTGAACCGACGTTTGGGCTGGCGCTCGCGCCTGTTTTTCGGCGACTGCACGCTGGCGCGCCTCCGTCCGCTTTTTTGCAGCCTGCTCCTGGCGCGACCGTTCGGCTTCACGCTTCTTGGCTTCAGCGGTCAACTGCGGCGGCGAGAGCTGCACGTCTATCCGCTTGACCGCACCATCGCCCAAGCGCAGTTCCTGCTCGAACACGCGTTCGTTGAGGGTGTCGATTTTTTTCTGCACCCGCAGCTTCAGCGTGCCAGCGGGCACCTGCACGTCCAACGGGCACTCGCCTTTGAACTGGCCATTGACCAGCACCTCCGCGTCCACCGCATCGCCGTCGCAGGCGACGCGAAGCACCGCGCCTTCGGCCAGCAGGTCGGCGGATGCCGACACGGCCACGACAAACAGGAGCGAACGATAAAACGGTCTCATGGCATCCCGGTCCGGGTATAAGTTGAAGAGCGACTCGCGCTGAATACTGGCATCGTAAATGAAACCCGTATCAATTTAAGGACTTGGTATCGTCAGTATAGCCTGCAAAAGACATATTAGGCGCAACCCCGCTTGCGCGAGCGGGCAGCAAGGCCCGACATGCTGAACTCATAACCGCTCGCTCACCCACGAAGCCACCGCTGCCAACGCGCCTTCAAGTTTGGTCGGATCATTGCCCCCGGCCTGTGCCATGTCGGGCCTCCCTCCGCCCTTGCCGCCGACCTGCTGCGCGACAAAGTTGACGAGTTCACCCGCCTTGACCTTGCCGGTCAGATCGCTGCTGACGCCGGCAATCAGCGTCACCTTGCCGCCTTCGCTTGACGCCAGCACCACCGCGCATGGCTTGAGCCTGTCCTTCAGCCTGTCCATGGCTTCGCGCAGCGCCTTGGCGTCGGCGCCGTCGAGCGCCGACGCCAGCACTTTAATGCCCTTGACATCTACCGCCCGGGTCGCGAGATCGTCGCCCTGGGATGAGGCGAGCTTCGACTTGAGGCGCGCCAGCTCCTTTTCGAGCTGCCTGACATTGTCGACGATCTGGCCAATTTTCTGCGTCACTTCCTGCACCGGCGTCTTGAGCACAGCGGCGGCGTGCTGCAGGTTCGCTTCCTGCCGCTGCACCCACTCCAGTGCGCCCTCGGCAGTCACCGCCTCGATTCGGCGCACGCCGGCCGCAATGCCGGTTTCCGACACCACTTTGAAAAAGCCGATGTCGCCGCTGCGACTGACGTGGGTGCCGCCGCACAGTTCGGTCGAGAAATCCCCCATCCTGAGCACGCGTACCTCATCGCCGTACTTTTCGCCGAACAGCGCCATCGCCCCCGCCTTGATCGCTTCGTCATATTTCATCACGTGCGCCTCGACCGGCACGTTGCGCCGGATTTCCTGGTTGACGAGATTCTCGATCTCGCGGATCTGCATATCAGTCAGCGGCTCGTGATGCGAGTAATCGAAGCGCGTGTGGTCGGGGTCGACCAGCGAGCCCTTCTGCTGAACGTGAAGCCCGAGCACCTTGCGCAATGCGGCGTGCATCAGGTGCGTAGCCGAATGGTTGTAGGCTGCGCGGGCGCGCGCGACAGTATCGACTTTCGCTTCGACGATGTCGCCGACGGCAAACCTGCCCGTATGCAACACGCCGTGATGACCGAACACTTCGGCCTGGATTTTCTGCGTATCGGCCACGTGAAAGGTGCCACGGCTCGCCATCAGTTGCCCGCGGTCGCCGACCTGGCCTCCGGATTCGGCATAAAACGGGGTTCGGTCGAGCACGATCACCGCCTCATCGCCGGCCTCTATGCCCTGCACTGGAGTACCCGCCTTGTAAATTGCGACTATCGTGCCATCGAGCTGCAGCCTGTCATAGCCGTGAAATTCGGTTTTCCTGCCGCTGTATTCAACCGTGCTTTGCGCGCTGAACTTCGACGCCGCGCGCGCGCGGTCGCGCTGCCGCCCCATCGATGCTTCAAAGCCGGCGAAATCGACGGTAACACCGCGCTCACGCGCAATGTCGGCGGTGAGATCGAGTGGAAACCCGAAAGTATCGTAAAGCCGGAATACGGTTTCACCACTGAGCATCCTGTCTTCCGACCGCAACGCGCCTTCGAGCACTGCCATGCCGTTCTCCAGCGTTTCGGAAAAGCGTTCTTCTTCCTGCTTGAGCACCCGCGCGACGCGCTCGCGCGCGCCGGCCAGTTCGGGATACGCGTCGCCCATCGCCTGCACCAGATCGGGCATGAGCCTGTAAAAAAACGGCTGCTTCTGCCCGAGCTTGTAGCCGTGACGGATCGCGCGCCGGATGATGCGGCGCAGCACATAGCCGCGGCCCTCGTTGGCCGGGATCACGCCGTCAACCACCAGAAACGCGCAGGCGCGCACATGGTCGGCAATCACGCGCAGCGAACTGCTGCGCAGGTCCTCGCAGTGCGTTTCACGCGCCGCCGCCGCGATCAGTGCCTGGAACATATCGATCTCGTAGTTCGAGTGCACGCCCTGCAATATCGCCGCGATACGCTCGAGTCCCATGCCGGTGTCGACCGAAGGCTTCGGCAGCGGATGAAGTTGGCCTTGTTCGTCCCGGTTGAACTGCATGAAAACCAGATTCCAGACCTCGATATAGCGATCGCCTTCGGCCTCCGGCGTCCCCGGCGGGCCGCCCGCGACCCCGGGTCCATGATCGTAAAAAATCTCCGTGCACGGCCCACATGGACCCGTCTCGCCCATCTGCCAGAAATTATCGCTCTGGTAGCGGGTGCCACCCGGCTTGTCGCCGATGCGCGTGATCCGCACGTGCGGCACCCCGATTTCGTTTGCCCATAAGTCATAGGCTTCGTCATCGGTCTCATACACGGTAACCCACAGCCGCTCCCGCGGCAGCTTGTAGACGACGGTCAGCAGTTCCCACGCAAAACGAATCGCGTCCTGCTTGAAGTAGTCGCCGAAGCTGAAATTTCCCAGCATTTCGAAAAACGTGTGGTGACGCGCGGTATAGCCGACGTTTTCAAGATCGTTGTGCTTGCCGCCGGCACGCACGCAGCGTTGCGCGGTGGTGGCGCGCACGAAATCACGCTGCTCCTGGCCGAGAAACACCTCCTTGAACTGCACCATGCCGGAATTGGTAAACAGCAGCGTCGGGTCGTTGCCGGGAACAAGCGGGCTCGACGCCACCACGGCGTGGCCCTTGCCCGCGAAGTAATCGAGAAATTTCCGGCGGATTTCACTGCTTTTCATGAGCTGACCTATGCGGCGCCGTGGTGCCAGAGGCGCGGGAAAAGGCTGATTCTAAACCAAAATGCCGTGTCAATTTCCATGCTGCCGGTTAATCCACGGCGTCACGCAGCACGCGATGGATGATATCGAGGCCGAAGCCGCGCCCCTGGAGGAAGCGCAGTTGGCGCGCTTTATCACGCGCATCAACCGGCAACGCACCGAACTTTCTTTGCCAGACCGCGCGCGCCGCTTCAAGCTCACTTTCCCGCAATCGCGATTGCGCGCCGGTAATTGCAGATTCCGACAGGCCTTTTTCACGTAGTTCGCGCACGATTCGCTGCGCACCGAAGCGGCGACGACGTGAGGCCAGCACCTGCTCAACCACGCGGCTCTCCGACAGCCAGCCGCAGCGCTCGAATTCGTCGAGCAGTTTCGGTATTTCCAGCGGATCATCGGTAAACAATTCAAGCTTGCGCGCGAGTTCCGCACGCGCATACTCGCGCCGGGCAAGCAGCTTGAGCGCCCTTGCCCGCAGTGACACTTCCGGTTTCGCCCTGGGAGCAGCCATGCAGGTCTATCGTTCAGCGCAAAGGGCGCTGGCGTGCGTCCGGCGCGCGCAGGCTGGGCGCGGGTTTATTTTTCAGCGACTGCGAGCGCCGCCGCACCTTTGGCAGGACTCACCGCCACGCGGATTTTTGCTTCGATTTCCTGCGCCGTCTCGGGATGCGCTTTCAGATAATCGCGCGTATTGTCCTTGCCCTGCCCAATGCGCTCCTTGCCATAGGTGTACCAAGCGCCGGCCTTGTCGATGATCTTGTGCAGCACGCCAAACTCGATGATTTCACCTTCGCGCGAAATGCCTTCGCCGTAGAGGATGTCGAAATCGGCGACCCTGAACGGCGGGGCGACCTTGTTCTTCACCACCTTGGCGCGCGTCTCGGAGCCGATCACTTCCTCGCCCTTCTTGATGCTGCCCACGCGCCGGATGTCGATCCGCACCGAAGCGTAAAACTTGAGCGCGTTACCGCCGGTCGTGGTCTCGGGGTTGCCGAACATCACGCCGATCTTCATCCGGATCTGGTTGATGAAGATCACCATCGTGTTGGAACGCTTGATGTTGGCTGTGAGTTTTCTCAGCGCCTGCGACATCAGCCGCGCCTGCAGGCCCATCTGCGGCTCGCCCATCTCGCCCTCGATCTCGGCTCGCGGCGTCAGCGCCGCAACCGAGTCGATCACCACCACATCGACCGAACTCGAACGCACCAGCATGTCGGTGATTTCGAGCGCCTGTTCGCCGTTGTCCGGCTGCGAAATCAGCAGTTCCGAGACGTTGACGCCGAGTTTCTGCGCATATTGAGGGTCGAGCGCATGTTCCGCATCGATAAAGGCGGCAGTGCCGCCAAGCTTCTGCATCTGCGCAATCACCGAAAGCGTGAGCGTGGTCTTGCCCGAGGATTCCGGGCCGTATATTTCGACCACGCGGCCGCGCGGCAGCCCGCCGATGCCAAGTGCGATGTCGAGCCCGAGCGAGCCGGTCGACACCGCCTCGATGTCCTTCGCCACTTCGGCTTCGCCAAGCCGCATGATCGAGCCCTTGCCGAACTGCTTTTCGATTTGCGACAGCGCGGCAGCCAGCGCTTTGGTCTTGTTATCGTCCATGATTTGTCCCAATTAATTCTCCCGGATTATCGCACACTCCTGACGCCGTTAACGCGGGGAGGCACGCTGCGGATGACACCGCTACGACTTCGGCGTTACCCGGCCGGCCGTCAGCAACTTGAGTACACCGTCAAGTGCGCGCTCGACTGACTGTCTGCGCACGGCTTCGCGGTCGCCGGAGAAATGCAGCGTTTCAGCAACGGGCTCGTGGTTCCTGAGCGCCCATGCGAGGCACACCGTGCCGACCGGTTTTTCCGGCGTACCGCCCGCCGGACCCGCAGTGCCGCTGACCGCGACCGCCACCTGTGCGTGGCTTGCGGCGAGCGCGCCGAGCGCCATCTCCTTTACGGTCGGTTCCGATACCGCGCCATACTTATCCAGCGTTTCCACTTTGACTCCGAGCATTTCGCGCTTGGATATGTAGGTGTAAGTGATAAAGCCGCGCTCGTACCACTCGGAGCTGCCCGCCACGGCGGTGATCGCCGCACCGACTCCGCCGCCGGTGCACGATTCAGCGGTCGCGAGCATCAGCGCGCGTGATTTGAGCGCGGTGCCGACCGCAAGAGCGAGATCATAAAGCGCCTGCTCGATCGCACACTTCGACTCGGCGTCATTCATGTGCGGTCACTGGGATTCTGGCGTAACCAGTCGGTGGGAGTGAACGCGGGTACCACGGCAGCAGCGCGATCGAGCAATTCTTTGTCCCAGGTCACGAGCGGCGTACCTAGCTGCCGCGCAAGGGCGGCATACACCGCATCCGCCCCACGCAGGAATTGCCGCGCCGCAATTACCGCCGCTGTTTCGCCCTGTGACTCGGTAACGGGATGGATGCTAAGCCAGCCTTGGGCACGCATGAACTGAAGCCCCGTTTCTGCGCGTGCAGTATCGCGCGATTGTCGGGCAATCGCGCCGGCGACTTCCGCCAGGACAAGAATCGGCACGGATGCGGTGCGCCTATCCTGCACCAGGCGGCTGAGGAACAAGGCCGACTCGGCGTGGTGTTGCTCCTTCTTTATCAGAGCCGCCACCCACACCGAGGCGTCGAGCACCATTAGAGCTCGCGGCGCTGCTCGCGAATCGCATCGACCGCGCTAACCCCTTCCGGCCAGACCGCGCTGATTTCCCTGGATATCTTGTCGAGTTCGCGCAGAAACGCCTCCGCCTCGGCCCGCTTGCGTTTGGAGGTCTTGGTCCCGGACGCATGCCCCACGAGTTCGCGCTCGAGTGCGGCAGTGACCAATTGCTTCAATGTTTGCCCGCGCTGCGCGGCTGTCGCCTTGGCGCGGCGGAACAATTTGTCTGGCATTTCCAAAGTAGTTTTCATGGTTCAGCAGATCGGATTAACTGGAGAAACCATCATACCCATAAATATGGGTCCCGGTCAAACCTCAGGTCTTGACCCTGGTTCACGCGGCTGTTACCCGGGTAGCTGTTTGAAAACGGCCACCACCAGCAACGTGTAAGCCGCCGCCAGCAGATCGTCGAACATCACGCCGAAACCGCTCTTGAACCTGCGGTCGAAATCGCGGATCGGCGGCGGCTTCAGGATATCAAACAGGCGGAACAGCACGAATGCAAACGCCTGCCAGAACAAGCCGGACGGTGTGAATGACAATACCAGCATGAACGCGATAATCTCGTCCCACACCATGGCGCCGTGATCGGGCGCGCCGAGCGCGCGCCCGGTACGCTCGCACGCCCAGATGCCGAGTGCAAAACCCAGTGCAATCAACGCGAGCATCGTGGATGCCGCGCAATACGGCGCGAGCCCCCAATAAAGCGGAAACGCAAGCAGCGTGCCGGCGGTTCCCGGCGCACGCGGTACCAGTCCGGCGCCCGCGCCGAGCGCGATCACGTGCGCCGGATGGCCCAGCATGAATCGAGGCGTCGGGCGCACCGCCGCGTCAGGAGAAATGATCGTAGCCCCCACGCGCAATCCGCAGCACTGCGCCGTCGGACCCGCGCACGGCCAGGCGCGCGACTCCCCGGGCAGGCGTTCGAATGCAGCCGATGCGCGTCAGCATGATGTTGGTCGCGCGGGCGACAGCAGCAACCCGCCGCCGCGACCGCATCGGCGCAGTAAAGCACAACTCATAGTCGTCGCCGCCGGCGAGCATTGCACCGCGCGCGATGCTGCCTGCGAGATGACGGCGCATGGCAACGGATGCCGGCAGCGCCGCGAACTCGATCTCGGCGGCAACACCCGAACGCTCAAGGATGTGGCCGAGATCGGCAAGCAGGCCGTCGGAGATGTCGATTGCGCTGCGCGCAACGCCGCGCAGCGCAATCCCCAACGCGATGCGCGGCTGCGGCTGATGCAGCTTCACGGTACAGCGCGCAAGTTCCGCCGGCGTGAGCCGGATGCGGCGCTTGAGCGCCGCCAGCGCGAGTGCAGCGTCGCCGAGCGTGCCCGATACCCACACGTCATCGCCGGGACGCGCGCCGTCGCGCCGCAGCGCGCGGCCAGCCGGCACTTCGCCCATGATCTGCACGCAGATATTGAGCGGGCCGCGCGTGGTATCGCCGCCGATCAGATCGACCCCGAAGCGCCGCGCGAGCGCCATGAAGCCGCGCGCGAACGCGGCCAGCCAGCGCGGATTCACCGCGGGCAGCGCAAGCGCAAGTGTTGCCCAGCGTGGATTTGCCCCCATCGCCGCCACGTCAGACAGATTGACCGCGAGCGCCTTGTGGCCGAGCCGATAAGGCTCGGCTCCGCGCAGGAAATGACGGCCTGCCACCAGCATATCTGCCGAGACCACAAGTTCACAACCGCGGCGAACCCGGACCAGCGCCGCATCGTCGCCGACGCCCAGCACCGCACTGCGCGCGCGGTGCGTGAAATAGCGCCCGATCAGTTCAAATTCCGACACCACCGGATTTTACGACTGCTAAAACGGGCCGCGGCCCTGCGCCTGCCCGCCGCCATTCTGGGCGAGCCACTTCTTCTTTATCGAGTACGGAAAGTAAAAATCGACCGCTGCAAACACCAGGAATACGAGCGCAAGTATGCGCACCGTATCAGGCGGCAGGAACGAGTGCCCCTCGAACAACACGTACAACCCGAGCAGCGAATTGAGGATGCCCCCGAGGTAAAACATGATGATCCGTTTTTTCAGCTTTTCATCCATAACCAACCTCCATCATTTTTTCACGAACTCGCGCGGACGCCGGACCGCGGCGAGCTTGTCGAGCACGCCGTTAACGTACTTGAAGCCGTCGGTGCCGCCGTAGCTCTTGGCAAGTTCGACCGCCTCATTGATTACGACCCGGTACGGCACGTCCGGCCGGTTTTCGAACTCATAAGTCGCCATCAGCAGTATTCCGCGCTCAACCGGACTCAACTGCGCACATTTACGGTCGAGATACGGTTGCAGTATCCGCTCGAGCTGTGGTGCTTCGCGTATCGTTCCTGCCAGCAGCGCCGAAAAATAACCGCGATCGGCCTTGTCGAAACCGCTTGCTGTGGATGTCTGCTGCTCGATGGCCGCCGCGTCGGCTCCGGCAAGCTGCCATTGGTACAGCGCCTGCAGCGCGAATTCGCGTGAACGGCGGCGGCTGCCCCGTTGCGCGGGTGGGACTTGCGGACGGGTCATGCCTGGCGCGCCGGCGAGGATTTCGTCGGGGTCATTTCGGAGCGAGCTGCCACAGCAGGTTTGCCATCTCGACCGCGACCGCCGCGCAATCCGCGCCCTTTTGCGCCACGCGCGCCGCGGCCTGATCCTCGTCATTGGTGGTCAGGATGCCGTTGGCGACCGGGATACCGGTATCGAGCTGCACCGCCATGATGCCGCTGGCGGATTCATTGGCGACGATTTCGAAATGATAGGTTTCCCCGCGGATTACCGCGCCGAGCGCGATCAGCGCGTCGAACTTGCCGGTGCCGGCCATTTTCTGCAGCGCAAGCGGCACTTCCAGCGCACCGGGCACCGTGACAACCCGGATATCGGTATCGCGCACGCCGAGCTTCGCCAGCGCCGCCATACAGCTCGCGAGCAGCCCGTCGCCAACGACGGCGTTAAAACGCGCAACCACGATGCCGATACGCAATCCGGCGCCGCTTGTGCCCGCCTTGATTTTTTCGATGGAGCTGTGTTTGGTCATAGGTGCTGAAGCATGCTGCTGACGGCGGGCGGCCCGGCCTTCAGCCGCTGTCTTTTTCGCCCGGTTGCAGGTAGCCGACAACCTGCAAATCGAATCCCGCCATGCTCGGCATTCTACGCGGCTTCGCCAGCAGCCGCATTTTCGAGACCTTCAGATCGCGCAATATCTGCGCGCCGATGCCGTAAGTGCGCAGCGCAATCTTCTGCGGCGCCGCGATCGCGCCCGGCTGCGCGCGCTCGAGCAAGTCGGCCGCCGACTCCGGCCGGTGCAGCAGCACGATCACGCCGCACTCGGCGCGGCCCACCGCCGCCAGCGCCTGATTGAAATTCCACGAGTGGCTAGCGCTGCGGGTGTCGAGCAGGTCGATCACCGACAGCGGCTCGTGCACGCGCACCAGCGCTTCCTTGCCCGGTTCGATCCTGCCCCTGACCAGCGCGAGATGGGTTGCCTGCCCGATCTTGTCGCTGTAGACGATGAGCCGGAACTTGCCGTGCACGGTCTCGATGTCGCGCTCGGAAACACGCTGCACCAGCGACTCGGTGCGGCTGCGGTAATGAATCAGATCCGCGATGGTGCCGATTTTGAGCTGGTGCTGTCCGGCGAACTCCAGCAGGTCGGGCAGCCGCGCCATCTCTCCACTGTCTTTCAGAATCTCGCAGATCACCGCAGCCGGCGTGACGCCCGCCAACTGCGCGAGATCGCAGCCGGCTTCGGTGTGCCCGGCGCGCATCAGCACTCCGCCCTTCTGCGCCATCAACGGGAAGATGTGCCCCGGTTGCACGATATCCGCGGGGCCGGCATCGGCGCGCACCGCCGCCTGCACCGTGCGTGCGCGGTCGGCGGCAGAAATGCCGGTGGTTATGCCCTCGGCGGCGTCGATTGAAACCGTGAAGGCGGTGCCGTGCGTTGCGCCGTTACGGGCAACCATCTGTGGCAGCTTGAGACTGCGGCACTTCTCTTCGGTCAGCGTGAGGCAGATCAACCCGCGGCCGTAGCGCGCCATGAAGTTGACCGCATCGGCGGTGACGAATTCGGCGGCGAGCACGAGGTCGCCTTCGTTTTCGCGGTCTTCCTCGTCGATGAGGATTACCATTTTACCGGCCCGCAGATCGGCGATGATTTCGGTTATCGGGCTGACTGCCATATCAGTCTTTATACTCCACCAGTCGTTCCGCGTAACAGCCCGGCTCAAACATTAACCGCATCGGCAGCAAAAGTTTTTACTTTGATTTTTTTGGACCGTTCTTTCACTTGGGCCGCATCATACTGAAACTGCAACCGCATCCATCCCTCCGACGTACCGCCAAACGCTTTCGCCAGGCGAATAGCCATATCCCAGGACAGGTCTGCACTCTCGTTCACCAGATGACTCAGCGCAGACCGCGACACACCAAGGACCCTGGCCCCTTCGGTCACGCTCAACCCATGCGGCTCCAGACAGTCCACGCGCACCGAAAAGCCCGGATGGGGTGGATTTTTCATTTTCAAAGCCTTCATCGCGCGCTCCTTTTCAATGGTAGTCCTCTAAATTCACCTCTAGCGCATACCCCTCCTCAAAACGAAAGGTAATGCGCCAGTTTGCCCTCACCGTTACACCCCACTCCTCTTTCCGGTTTCCTTTCAACGGATGAAGCCGGTAGGAATGTACGTTCATATACTCAATCACCTCCGCTTGATGCAACCGTGCGAGAATTGCCCTAATCCGGTCCGCCATGTCAGGTGGCAGCTTCCTGGGATCATCCTCCTCGAAAAACCTTTTAAGCCCCCGGTGCCTGAAACTCACTATCATGTTTATACTGTAGCGTGTAGCGCGTCACTAGTCAACTGAGTAAACAGGGCTAGTGTAGGTTTTTCCGTGCACCCTGCGGGAAAAGGTACACTGACCCTATTTGCGGTTTATCCGGCGATCAATGCTCTGGGGGGCGTGATTACTACTCCGTGGAAGTGCTGCATCTGCCTGGCGTGGCTTTGCATGATTCCGGTTTCAGGGAATGCGGCCACGCCGACGGTTTCTCTGGGCGCACAACATGCATTGGCACTGCGTAGCGATGGCACGGTAGTTGCGTGGGGATCGGATGAGTCCGGCCAGCTTGGTGCCGGGCGATTACCGTTTGAGACCAGACCCGGTATGGTGGCAGGGCTTGCGGGGGTTCGAAGTATTTCCAGCGGGTTGAACCACTCGCTAGCGGTACGGGCGGACGGCACTGTTTGGACTTGGGGCAACAATTATGACGGACAGCTTGGCAATGGCGGCACCGTCAACAATTCGAAACCAACGCAAGTTCGGGGGCTAGTCGACGTCGTCCAGGCGTGCGGCGGTGGCAACTATTCGCTGGCGCTTCGGCAGAATGGATCGGTATGGGCATGGGGCGGGAACTATTACGGAACTCTCGCAGACGGCACGCAGGAAAATTCACTTGTACCAAGACATGTCACCGCCCTGAGTTCAATCAGCAAGGTCGTCTGCGGCAGCACGCATGCCCTTGCCTTAAGTTCAGACGGCAGGGTTTGGGCATGGGGCTCCAATGTCGAGGGTGCACTCGGCGACAGCAGCACGACCAATCGTTTTCGGCCAATCGAAGTCGCAGGGCTTGGACGAGTCGTCGAACTGGCAGCGGGCGAGGACTTCAGCGCTGCGCTGACGCAGGATGGCGCCGTATGGGAGTGGGGTGTCGTGGCTCCCTATGACAACCCGCGCGGCGCACCGCGCGTCTTTCCGGTCCGGGCACCGGGTGTTACAGGCGTGGCGACGATTGCGGCGGGCGTCAGCAGTTTCTGGGTACTGGCAATCAAGGCCGATGGCAGGACCTGGTGGAATTGGGTGACTGGATCCACGCCCGCTTCGCAAGACGAGGTTGCTGACCTCAACGGCACCGCCGTCGGCTATGGTCAAACGCTCTTGCTCAAAGCGGATGGCACGGTATTGTCTTTCACTTACAACGGGAACGGGTTTGGCAATCTGGGCGATGGTACGACGACCTATCGGCAGACGCCGGGGCCTGTCGTTGATATATCAGGCATCGTGCAGGTTGCTGCAGGCAGCTGGCATGGCCTGGCTCTTGATGCAACCGGCAACGTCTGGAGTTGGGGCCTTGATTCGTCGGGCCAACTTGGTCGGGGCAGGTTCCTGAGTAGCGCAGTTCCGGCAATTGTTGTTGGTCTGGAAGGTATTGCGCAAGTTTCAGCCGGCTTAAGCCACAGCCTGGCGCTCGATCAGAGCGGCACTGTATGGGCTTGGGGCAGCAATGGATACGCCGAGCTAGGCGATGGCAGCTATCGGGACAGCGGTACCCCGGTGCGACTAACCTCAATCTCCGATGTTCAAGCCATCGCGACAGGCCCTTATTATTCAATTGCACTAAAACGCGACGGGACGGTCTGGGGATGGGGGAGCACATTCCCCGGCCTATCTGGCGATCGTTCCGTCCCGTCATTCGTGCTCAACAACGCGGTGGCAATTGCCGCAGGAGACGGGCACAGCCTCGCGCTCGATCGTGATGGAACCGTCTGGACCTGGGGTGGAAACAATCAGGGTCAGCTTGGTGACGGCACGACAGTCGACCGTCTGCAACCCGTAAAGGTGCAAGGGCTGTCTGGCGTGATAGCGATAGTAGCGACATCTGCCAACAGCTATGCATTAAAGTCCGACGGGACCGTGGTGGGATGGGGGGAGAATTCCCGCGGTCAGATTGGCGACGGATCTGCCACCACGCGACTCACTCCGGCATCGATCAGGGGACTTGATCGTGTTGTTGAATTCCGCGCCGGAACGAACCACGCGCTGGCAAGGCGAACGGATGGCTCGATCTGGGGCTGGCATTGGGGGTACGAGATAACAGGGGAGCTCGGTACGGATCCACTAATCTCCATTTCGACGCCGGTGCCACTTGCTGTTGGTGTCGATGCGATTGCGACCATGGCCGTGGGGGACGCAACGAGTGCGTTGGTTCGACAGGACGGCAGTGTTTACATGGGGGGAAGAAACGCGGCGGGCCAGCTTGGCGACGGCACGTTCGCCAAGCAGCTGACGATCGTCGGCGTGATAAATGAAACGTTTAGCGGCTTCCTCGATCTGGACACTACGGCCGCCAATTTGCCGTTGCCTGTCGGAAAGATTCCGCCATTCCTGCTGGCCACCTACCGCGCAGGTGGCGTGAATTCAACCTCGCTCTACGCGGATCTCCGAGGGATCATTCCCTCGGGAAACTTTGCCTCGGCAAGCAACTACGGCAAATTCGCGGCGGGCTATAACGTCTACATCGCGGCCAATTTACCGACTCTCGGCTCCTCTCCCTATTTCCAGCTCAATGCAAACAATAGCTGGAGCACCCTGAACTGGCCGATGGCGGCGTTCCTGACCGGCGTGGCGCTCGAAAGCCAGGCGAGCCTGGTCAGGACCCAGATCCTGCAGAACGTGGACCTTTCCTCTCCGGTACTCGCGGGCGCCTCGATCATCGTGGGCTACGGCACCGACCCGGACGAGATGTTGAACAACGCCCGCTATCGCACCATATTCACCGTACCCCAACCGTAGATCGTCGATAGTGAATTACCGAGCAATCTATTCCAAGCACCAAAGCGAAGCAAGCTCTCTCCCGCACCCCGGCTGCCCCGAGGCGTTTCTTTCATACGGCAGGTCAGGCGATGTCGGGAACTGGGTGATAGGTCAGTGAGTACAAACAGGGTCAGTGTAACCTCTCCACAAGTCTCAAGACTCGACATGTCCAACGGTTCGATCCTTCAGTACAGGTGCCACGGAAAGTTACATTGACCCCGTTTTAGCCGCGATTTCCACCCGCCGGCCCAAAGCTGCGGGCTTCCCGGATTCAGTTTTCGAGCGGCGCTTCCGTGCTGCCCGAACCATTCTCGCCGGCTTGGGTGCCACGATAAACTGCAGCCCGGTGGCATTGAGAATCTTCGTCAGGCTCCGAAGCTCGGGGTTGCCCTCCCTCGACAGGGTGCGGTAGAGCTGCTGCCGATTGAGTCCCGTTCGGGTCGCGATCCTGGAGATCCCGCCCATCGCCTCGGTGACGTTTCTGAGCGCGTGGAGGAACGCCCCGGGGTCGTCTTCTCCCGCCGCCGCACTG
>Ga0209726_10003439_pt1 | contig 21551 bp, 19 predicted proteins | sample Subgrocontami54m_FD_187453 | JGI IMG/M metagenome (GOLD analysis project Ga0209726, IMG submission 187453) | Subsurface groundwater microbial communities from S. Glens Falls, New York, USA - GMW46 contaminated, 5.4 m (SPAdes) (version 3) | ecosystem: Environmental > Aquatic > Deep subsurface >... | reverse complement strand
CCGCCGAGCGCTGAAACCGGTCGCGCGCCTGCGCCAGGCCTTGCTCCGCCAGCAGTCCGCCGGTGCCGGCGGCGAAACCCGGAAAGAAAAAATACTTGACCAGGGGAAGGGACGGATGCCATGAGGGCAGCGCGTGACAGCCCTCAACCCAACTTTCGGCGCTCAAAAATTCGAGGTTGATCCACGCCGGTTTCGGCTGCCTCACAGCCATTGCCGCGACATAGCTCGCAGGCGGGTTGCAGGCGAACGCCTCGACCACGACATCCGCGGGGCTCACCGCGGGAAATGGTTCGCGCCACCACCTCACTTCCACGCCGTGGCTGTGCTGCGACTCCTGGCCGAGGACGATATCTGGACAAATCTTGCGGAAGCTTGCCAGATCGTCAACCCACAGCCGGACCCCCAGGCCGTGCTCCGCGGCCAGTTGGCGCGCCAGGCGCCAGGAAACGCCGATATCGCCGTAGTTGTCGACCACGGTGCAAAAGATGTCCCAGGTGCGCATGGACGACATCGCCGGAGATTCAGCCAGTAGTAAACGCAGACCGACGCGATTATGCGCCCGGCGGAAAAGAAATGGGGCGCTTGCGCGCCCCTTGTCTATCCTTTTGGTCCGAACGTGCTAAAGACGGCTTTTCACGTAAGCGGCCAACTCCTGCGCCTCCGCGTTGTTTGGCTGGCGCTTGAGCATTTCATCGGTCACCGTTTTCATCTCGTCGTAGAGCAGGTGATCCTGCAGCACCGAATAGAAATAGAGCTCGGGCGTAATGTCCTCGGCCGACGCCTTCTGGCGCATCTGGGCATAATTGGCCTTGGCCTGACTGACTTCGGCCTGCTGCTCCGACGACAGGCGTCCCGGCTTGCCGCCGCCGCGCACTGCGATACCGCCGGATCGTCCCAGCTTTGCGATTTGGACCAGATTCGGCACCTGGGCGATCTTCTGCGCCACCCCCGAAGGCAACTGCGCCGCTTCCGCCACCTGGCCGCTGATCGCTTCGCTTTGCTGCGCGCCCGCCTTGAAACTGGCCGGCCCCTTCCAGGCTTCCTGGCGGCTCCCATTGAAATACACCACGCGCAACTGCGCGCCGGCGGGCAGCGTGAAACGATCACCCTGGCGCACTTTCATGAATGCTTGCGCCTTGGACTGGGCTCCGCCCTGGGTGGCGTAGGCCACGTCGCCTGACAGCTGATTGACCAGACCTACATCGCTGGATTGGGCGCTCGCGCCCAGTGCCAGACCCATAAGCGCGGCAGCCGAGATCGATTGCAGCTTGCTCATATGAACCCCTATTTCTCATTGACCAAGTATCAGTCTAAACCGCTTTTTACCCCTTTCCCAGGTACTTTGTCACGCTTCCGTGCGCACGCCAGCGAGTATTTCACCGCAATTGCGGCTCATTTTTCGGCTTGAGCGGGATTGATCCCCAGAATCTCGAACACCTCGATGAGTTCCTCTTTGCCCTTGACTTTGACGGTTTCCCGCTTGCCGGTGATGACACCGTCCCCCGCCGCTTCGACGCTCGCCTTGCTTGCGACGAGCACGCACTGCATCTCCTTGGTCACTCCCTCCAGCCGGGACGCCGCGTTCACGGTATCGCCGATGGCGGTGAATTCCGTGCGTTTGACCGAGCCGATGTCGCCTATCACCGCCTCGCCGCTATGCACGCCGATGCCGATGCGGAATTCAGGCAGGCCCCGGCCGGGAAAGCGCTCACGCATCCATTGCTTGAATTCCTCCGCCTCCTTGACCATCTGCAGCGCCGCCCGGACGGCTCGTCGCGCGTGGTCGGGATGCCGCACCGGCGAGCCGAAAATCGCCATCACCGCATCGCCGATGAATTTATTGACCATCCCGCCTTCAATCAGAATGGGCTCGGTGGTACGGCTGAAATAGGCGTTGAGCATTTCCACCACCTCGTGCGCGTCGAGCTTCTCCGAAATAGTGGTGAAATTGCGGATATCGGAAAACAGTACCGTCACCTGCACCGACTCGCCGGAAAGATCGGGGCGCTCGCCCTCGGTCAGCACCTTGACCACGTCATCGGACACATAACGGCCGAACATTTTCTTCAGCCGCGCGCGCTCACGCTCCTCGCCGGTAAGCCGCAGGCCGAGCGTAGTGAGAAAACCTATGCCCAAGGCCATCTGCATCCTGCCCACTGGCAGCAGCCAGTCGTCCAGGAACATGAACCATGCCGGCGCGAGGCACGCGAGGCCCAGCGCCACGGCGACGACCAAGCCGCCTGCCGGGTGCAGGCGCAGGTAAAGCAGCGCCGCAACGACGACCAGCACCAGCGCATAGATCCATTCGACCGCGAGCGGCAGCCGGCGCGGGTAGTGCCCGGAGAGGATGGTCTCGACGATATTGGCGTGGATCTCCCCGCCTATCATCTGATCGCTTTGCTTGCCGAATATTGCGCGCGAATAGGGGCTGGGATGGCGATCCTGCGTGCCGCGATCGTTGGCGGCGATGATCACGACGCGGCCTTGCAACTGCCGCACCTCGGGATCCGCCAGGGCATCGGGTTTGAGCAGCTGGCTCATCGATACGGTGGGTATGGTGCCGGGCGGACCGACATATCCGATCAGCCGCGGCCGCGCCTCGCGCGGCAATTTCACTCCCGCGATGTCCCATTCATTCAAGGTCGGATCGATCCCGGCGGCGCGCAACGCGAGCTGGGTGGCGAAACCCATGGCCGGCTTCCCCGGATCGGGGTCGAACACCGGCAAGAAACGCCGCACCGAGTTGTCCTCGTCGGGGTTCAGATTGGCAATGCCGAGATCGTTAATACCCTGGGGCAGCAGATACAGGTGGTCGCGCGGCGGGAGCAGCAGCCTCCCCTCCCCGTTGGACAGCTCGACCAACTGCGTGATGAGTATCTTGTTTCCCGCGGCCAGCTGCGCGCGAAAAGGCGAGTCGTAGCTGCGGCTGCTGTCGCTGCCCGGCAGATCGAGCTTTCTCAGCCAGTCTTCGGCGCTTACCTGGTACAGATAGTCCAGCCCGATGACCTTCACCCCCGCTCGAGTAAGCGTCTCCATCGCGCGCGCGAAGTGCGGCTGCCAGAACGCGAGCGGATCATCCTTGTATACATCCAGCGTTTGCTCGTCCACCGCGACCACCGCCGAGTACTTCGCATCGCGGCGCTTGCCGGCAAACTGGTGCCAGTAATCGTAGTAGACATTCTCCAGCGAATCCATCCACCCCAGCCGCGTCATGGCCTCGGTGCAGCCGAAGGCGACGGCCACCACCAGGATAAAGCGCCAGAAGCGGCGCAGGCGGAACGACAGGCTCGGAGCGGTTGCCATCAATCTCCAACGTAGACGAACGCGGCCCAGAAGAACGGATGGCTGCGTGAAAAACGATATTGCCCGCTGGTGTAACTACCGCCCCGGAGCTCGCGCTGGGCGTCGTTCACCGCTTTGAGCGCGCCCTCGCCCTGCTTGATGTGGCGGAACGTCGAAGTCATCAGCGCCTCGGTCGACAAACTGTCCACGCTCCAATGCGATACGAGCAGGCTTCTTGCGCCGGCGAACATGAAAGCTCGCGTCAGCCCGGCAAAACCCTCGCCGTTATTGGCCTGTGCCGTTTCGCCGGCGGTATTGCAGGCCGACAGGGCAACCAGGTCGGCGTTCAGTTCGACGTCTTCGATCACCTCTTTCATGGTCAGCATGCCGTCCTCGCCGTGCAAGTCGCCGACCAGGGTCAACGCAAGCGAAGGCTGCGCGCCGCTCTTCGCCCGCGGCGCGCCGGCCGCATGGTCTGCAGCTGGCTCCACGCCAGGCAGGAACTCGCCGCCGAGAAAGCCGTGAGTGGCAAACAGCACGTAGCGGCTGTTCTTGAGTTCACCCGATTTCGCCATGTGCTCCTGCGCCTCGGCGCCGATGAACATGCGATTGCTGCCGCCCAGGATCCGGGCGATGCTCCGCGCCTCGTCTGCGGTCTCCTTCAAACGCGGAATGTCAGGCAGACCGTCCTTGCCGACGCGGTAATTGTTGGCGAGCAGACCCAACGCCGCGCGCGTGGCGGGCGAATAGCTCTGCCCGGACGGCGGGACAAATATCGGGTCGGCGAACGCGGTGAGTTCCTGGCGCGGACCCGCGGGCTGCTTCGGGTAAAGACGCTGCGACGCCAGCGCCGACAAGCTGGGAAGATAAGCAAAGCGATGCTCCTCGCCCAGATAACTGAGCGCGCCGTATTCGCCCAGGAAGGGCCGCCCGGCACTGCCATCGCTCGCCGCGCGCGTTGACTCGAACGCCTGCTGTTCAGCCGGGCCGTAGCGCGTCACCAGCAACTCGATCGGCACCGTGAGCAATGGCCCGTCTGCCACCACGATGATCTTTTGCCGCCCGGCGAGCGCGGAAGCCAGCGGCGCCACCAGGTCCCGATACAGGGAATTCAGGTTGGCGGGCTCGATTTCGCGCAGGAACAGCACCGACTCTCCAAGCGCCACTTTTTCGATCGCGCGGCGGATCGCGCGCACGCGCCGCGCCACATCCTCGCGCTTGACCGGGAGATTGACCATCTGGAAGCGCTCGCGCGTCACCGCGAACAGGGCGACCTCCTGCGGCAGCAGCACGTAGGAGAGCAGCACTTCATCCGGCCGCAGCAGCTTCTGCTGCAAATCCTGCAGGGTGACCGGACGCGGGTTGGTCAGCTCCATGAAGCGCGGATAGTCGCGCCACAGCGCATCCTCCAGGGGCGTCAACTCCCCGTTCGCGGCCGCGAGCTGAGCGGCGAGATCGCTGCGGCGCGCGTCCGTCCCGGGCTGATTCAGCGGCATGGTGACCAGGCCCAAGCGCAGGTTCTCGATTTTCTCGTGCAGATCCTCGCGCTTTCGCTTCAGACCGAGGAACACCGGATCGGCGGAGAATTTGGCCACATCGGCCTGGCGCATCATCTCGGTAAAAACGCGGCTCTGATTGCGCGAAGCGATCTCCAGGACCTCGCGGTCGTATCCGGCCTGGGGCGAGGTGCGGTGCAACTGCAGCAGCACCTTGATGGTTTCAAGATAAATATTGCCGTACTGGCCGAGAAACGCGGCCCGTGTTTCCTCCGACAGGCCGCGCGTGCGCACGTACAGGTAGTCGAGCGTGTCGACCGCCTCTTTGTAGAACGGCAGCGCCTCGCGATAGCGTCCGTGCTTGGCCAGAGCGTATCCGAGCCGGCTGCTGTTCAGCAGCAATATGCGAGGGTTGCCCGCCTGGCGCGCGATCTCGACTGCTTTGCGGTACAGTGCCTCCGCTTCCGTCAACTTGCCTTGGCGGTCGAGCATCACCGCCAGCGTGGTCAGCATGGACGCGGTATCGGGGTGCAAGGGACCCAGACGCTTTTCAAGGATGGCGAGCGCGCGCCGCTGCAGCGGCTCGGCCTCTTCCGGCCGGCCGCGGCGGTCGAGGTAAGTGCTGAGGTTGTTGAGCGTATTGGCCGTGGCCGGATGGTCGGCGCCCAGGGTGCGCTCCTGGATCGCAAGGGCCTTGCGCAACAGGTTTTCGGTCTCGGTATAAACCTGCAGGTTGAATCGCGCCTGGGCGCGCGCCTCGCTCGGCGACAGCATCTCGTCCTTCCCCTGCTCCTGCAGCGCGTTGGCGAGGTTGTTCATGCTGGTGGCGGTGTCGGGGTGCTCCGGCCCCAGCACTTTCTCGCGTATCGCCAGAACACGCCGGTGCACCGCTTCGGCTTCCTTGAGCTTGCCCTGCAGGTAGAGCACATTGCCCAGATTGGACAGACTGGTCGCGCTAATCGGGTGCTCCTTGCCCAGGGTTTTCTCATGAATCGCGACCACCCGGTATTGCAGGGACTCGGCCTCCTTGTACTGGCCGCGATCGATCAACTCTTGCGCGCGCGCGCTCAACTGCTTCGGATCTTCGCCTGCTCCGCCCCCGGCGGTTTCGCTGTATTTGCCCTGCAGGTCGAGTACCCGCCCGAGGTTGGACAGGGTGGTGGCGGTGTCCTGATGCTGCTTGCCCAGTGTTTTTTCGAGGATGCGCAGCGAGCGGCGCAACAGCGATTCGGCGCTGGGGTAATCGCCCAGCTTTTCCAGCACCAGCGCCAGATTGTTCAGCGCGGCAGCGGTATCGACGTGCTCCGGCCCCAGCCGCTTTTCATAAATGTCCAGGGCGGCGGAGAAATTCTTCTGCGCCTCGGCATATTTCCCCTGCCGCATTTGGGCATCGGCGATGACATTGAGGCTGGTAGCCGTATCGGGGTGGCTGTCGCCAAATATCCTCCGTGCCTCCTCGACCAGTTGTCTTCCGCTGTCTTCGCCGCGGGCGTACTCGCCCTTGGCGATCTGCGCCTCGGCCTGATCCATGAGTTCCTGCCAATGCCGGTCATCGACGCGCTTTGCCTGCTGCCCTGGGCGCGGCGCCGGCGGCCGCCGTTTCTGCTGCGTCTGGGCGTAGGCCGACGGATCCACGCCTAGCGCAAGCACGACCGCCAGAACAGGCAAGAGCAATCTAGCGGCGGCAACAACCGGCTTCATGGACGCCCTATGGAAAAACGCAGAACTGCTTGATTATAGAGAAATCCAGCACGCCACGCGGCGCGGGATTCTCTAACAGCGCTGGCTGGCGTAGATGCGGGCGAGGAAGGTCAAGACATCAGCCTCGCGCAGCCGCTCCAGAACTGCAGCGCGGCTTGGCGCAACAGACTGCTCCAGCGGACGCTCGACCCAGTTCGCGCACAGCACTTCTGCGCCGTAGGGCTGCTCGGCAATTTCCTGTTCGGCAAACATTCGGCTCAGCAAGTTCATGCATCATCCGTCGCGGGGGCAGGCAGCAACTCACTGCCTTACCTTTGCTAACGGACAAACAGCAAAAAGGTTGAGAGCGAATCAAAATAAAATTTCAGCGCTGCGAGGCAGCGGGACTGGCGCGCGCGATCAGGATGCTGCAGGGCGCGTAGTCGAGGAGGGAAGCGCCGACCGAGCCCTTCCACCATCGCGCCGCAAATGAAAGCCTCTGCCGGTGTCCGAGCACGATCAGATCAGCCCCGAGTTCGGCGGCGACGCGGCAGATCTCCTCCACCGGCTCGCCCACGGTAAGGTGGCCGGTGGTATTGAATCCCTGCCCCTGCAGGAGCTTGATGCCCTCGTCGAGGATCTCCTGGGTGCGTTTTTTTTCCTCTTCCAGCAACTCTTCGGGCAGGAACCCCTCAGTCAGGAACAGGCTTGGCGGCATGCCGGCCACGGCCAGGAGATGCGTCTCCGCCTTGATGAACGCGGCGATCTCGGCGCTTTCCAGCAGTGCCGCGCGTCCCTCGCGCGATCCGTTGAAAGCCATCAGGATTTTCTTGTACATCGCTACCTCCTCCGTTAAACCATGTTTAACCGGATACTGCTTGTTTTGCTTCGGTCCTATTCTGGGCCTTCCTTCAGTATCTTCCCGGCCGCAGCGGCTGGCAAGAGTTTCATGATACCAATTGCCTTATCAAATGGACGCTCGGCCGGGTTGCCAATATAATCTGGCAGCGCGCGCCTGGCCCTTCTCCTCTCTGAAAGCACCACATGGACAATGCCAAATGGACCTTCGGACTCACCATGATGATAGTCGGCATGGGAGGAACCTTTCTGACCCTCTGGATCCTGAGCCTGGTGATGGACCTGCTGAAGAAAGTCTTTCCACTCGTTAAAGCCGGCAGTTCGGAGAAGAAATAACATGCTCGAGAGCCTCCAGACAGGCCTATATGGACTGACATCCGGCGTCAGTTATCTGTTCTCTCAAGGCGGGCCCAACGTGATCATGCTGCTGATCGCCGCCGCCTTGCTTTATCTGGGCGTGAAAAAGGAAGTGGAGCCGCTGCTGCTCGTGCCCATCGGGTTTGGATGCCTGCTCGTGAACATCCCCCTCTCCGACCTGATGGAGCAAGGCGGCTTGCTCCGGATTCTCTACGACATGGGGATCGCCAACGAAGTCTTCCCGCTGCTCATCTTCGTCGGCATCGGCGCCATGATCGACTTCGGCTCTCTCCTGGAAAACCCGAAAATGCTGCTCTTCGGCGCGGCCGGGCAATTCGGCATTTTCTTTACCCTGCTGCTGGCATTGGCCCTGGGCTTTCCGCAGCTCGAGGCCGTCAGCATTGCTGTCATCGGCGCCTGCGATGGGCCAACGGCTATCTACGTCGCCTCGCAGTACGCACCGCAATTGCTGGCGCCGATTTCGGTCGCAGCGTACTCCTACATGGCGCTCGTACCCATCATCCAGCCTCCGATCATGCGCGCCCTGACCACGCCCAAGGAGCGGGTAATCAAAATGGCGCCGATAAAGCGAAGCGTCTCCCCCCAGACCAAACTCCTGTTTCCCATCGTCGTGACCCTGGTGACCGGGCTGCTTGCCCCGAAGGGCCTGCCCCTCATGGGGACTATCATGCTCGGCAACTTCATGCGCGAGTCCGGCGTGGTGGCGCGCTTGACCAAAGCCTCGGAAAACGAGATCGCCAACATCGTGACGCTGTTTCTGGGCCTGGCGATCGGCGGCACCATGGAGGGCCACGCCTTTCTCAAGCCCGCGACGCTGATGATTTTCGGCATGGGCTTCATCGCTATCTGTATGGATACCGTGGCGGGAGTCGTGTTCGGCAAGATCGTTTGCAAGCTGACCGGCGGCAAGGTCAACCCGCTCATCGGGGCGGCAGGGATCTCGGCCTTTCCCATGGCCGCACGGGTGGTGCAGGTCCAGGGGCAGCGCTACGACAAGAAGAACCACCTGCTCATGCACGCCGCCGGCGTCAACACCGGCGGGCAGATCGGCTCGGTCGTGGCCGCAGCGGTGATGCTGTCCGTGCTCAAAGGGATGGGCTTGATCTAATAGGGCAAGAAGCCGACGTAGTTCTCGGCAAGCGACGCGGCCGCGGCCGGCGAGCCGACCAGATAAATCTCCTGGAATACAGTTCCGTCTTGAGCATCTCCCGCCTTGTGGTGCTTCAGACCGGAGGCAGTTCCTTGAACGGATTGAACACCTTCAAGCCGGGCCGGCGGAAGTCCTTGTCGTTTCCCGTGGCGATCGTCAGACCGTGACGCCGCGCGGTGGCGGCGATGTAGCCGTCCTCCACGGGCATGCGCTTCCCTTGCTTTTCCAGCAAGTGCTCCTGATCGGCCCACACATGCGCGACCGAGACGTTGAAACCGAGAATGCGACCGCCGAGGGCATCCACCAGCCTCCTCAGCCAATCCTGCAAATCGCGGCGCTGACGACCCTCCTTCGACCGCACCCAGTACGCAAGTTGAGCGATGACGACGGCGCTGGTGAAGCACCGGTCGCGCTCCTGGTGCAGCCAGGCGATCACGCGGGCGTCCCCTTGGCGCTTGGCCGGCTGGCAGATTACATCGGTATCAAGCAGCCAGTTCAAATCCGGCGGCGCCTCGCGGGCTCCCTCCGGCGACGCGGCAGATCGTCCATGCTCACCGGGCACTCGCTCAGTACGGCAAGCCAGTCGCCCGTGCCCGCGATACGGCGGAACACGAGCTCGTTCTCTTCAGCATCGAACCGGGCTTCGAAGGTATCTCCGGGCGAAGCCGGGGCGAGACCTGCGGGGACGGTCAGACGGCGCTTGGCATCGAGGGTCAGTATCATGGTGGGATTGTCCCACCATGCTATCAAAAGGTCAATTTTTTCGCTCTTCGAATCGTCGGAATGCCGGCTGAGGCAGGCGATCGTCCAGGATCGGCGGCGTGTTGACAACCGCTATACACCACCGTAAGATGTGTATATTCATTGTCTACACAAAACAGGAGAGACTCATGCGTGACGCCGCCATCAACCTGCGAGCACGTCCCGCGCAGCGGGACTTGATCGACCAGGCTGCACAGCTCCTCGGCAAGAACCGCTCCGACTTCATGCTCGAGGCCGCCTGCGACAAGGCCCAGACTGTGCTGCTCGACCAGGTATTTTTCAGTCTGGATGCCGAGAAATTCCGGCGGTTCACCAAGCTGCTCGACGCGCGGCCCGCCCACAATCCGGGGCTCGAGCGCCTCATGGCGGTCAAGGCGCCCTGGGACAAGAAGTCCGCGAAGGCCTGAGCTTGCGACTCAGTCCACCGGAGCCCTTGACGGCTTCGCATCGACTGGATGACTTCGAGTGTGGCGAGGCCGTCCTCGATGACTGGCTCAAGCGCAGGGCATTGGCCAACCAGTCAAGCGGGGCGAGCCGCACCTTTGTCGTCACCGATCAGGACGGTCGCGTCCGCGGCTACTACGCCATGGCGGCCGGCGCCGTATCGCACCAGCTGGCAACAAGCGGCGTACGGCGCAACATGCCGGATCCTGTTCCTGTCATGGTGCTCGCCCGGCTCGCGGTCGACCGCAGGGTGCAAGGACTGCATCTGGGAGCGTCCTTGCTGCAGGACGCCGTCAATCGCGCAGTGGCCGTATCTCAAAACGCGGGGGTGAGAGCCCTGCTCGTGCATGCGCTCCACGAGCAGGCCAAACAGTTCTACGAGCACTACGGGTTTCAGCCCTCGCCGGCGCATCCGATGACGCTCATGCTGCGATTGAGCGGCGTGAAGGCGTGACAGAATCACGCCTTCGATTCCCGCTACCCCCTGCTACTCCCGCTACTCTCGCTACCGACCGGCGTCGGCACCGGGCGACGGTCGCGAGAGTGCCTTGCGCGCTCCCGGGCCAGGCGATCACGAAGCGCGCACCTGGGGCCCACGGTTCTGGCCTTTCAGACGCTCGGCAAGTTTCGGGAGACTCCGTATCGTCGCACCCGCTTTCTGTTCGGCGATTCGAAGCTCATACACCTTTTGCAGGTTCAGCCAGAATTCGGCGCTGGTCCCGAAGAAATGCGCCAAGCGAAGCGCGCTGTCTCCGGTAACCGCGCGCTGGCCGTTCAGGATTCCGGTGATCCGGTTGGTTGGCACCTTGAGCTGCCGGCCAAGCTCGGCAGCGCTCATGCCGAGTTCCTTGAGCTGCTCGGCGAGATGCTCGCCGGGATGGATTGCACTGCGTGCCATGGTATTCCTCATTAGTGGTAATCGACTATCTCGACGTTGACCGGACCGGGCGATCTGCTCGGCCATTCGAAACAGATTCGCCATTGGTCGTTGATCCGGATGCTGTACTGCCCTTTCCTATCGCCTTTTAAAGCTTCAAACCGGTTTCCGGGCAAGACTGCAAGGTCCCGGACCGTGGTCGCCGCTTCGAGCTGATCCAATTTCATCTCCGCCTGGCGCGAGAAGCCCGAGAACGCCTTTACATGCCCGCCTTCGGCAAACTCGCGTGTGCGCTTGTCTCTGAAGCTCACGATCATGGGGACAGCATAACAACCGCTTAGGCATTACGTCAAGCGTAACGTCATGAAGCGTGCGCTGAAGCCGGTGCCACGCGGCATCATGCCGGCGCGCTCCGGGGTGGACACGTCTGTGTCAGCCAAGCTTGGCGTCCAACTCCTTAGCCTGGTTTTCAAAATCGCGGGGCCGGCGCTTGCGGAAGGTTTCCAGATTGGCCAACTTCCAGCGCAGTGCCGGCAACTCGGCGGCATGCGGACATTGCAGCAAGGTCCAGTCAGGCTGTGCGCGCGCAAGACCTTTCAGGAATTGACGCTGCTCGCCGGTCAGCCGTTGCGGCAGTTCCGCGCGCAGGCGCGCACGGGTTTCCAGCAGCGCATCGAGACTTACCGGATCCGTGGTCATGCCGACGAAGGTATTGTGAAATTCGTCGGCGATGTCTTTGTCATTGCCGAACAGGACCTCATGGATCGGCCGGTTGTGACCGGCCAGATAGATCACAAAACATTCCACCATGGCATCGGACAAACCGTCGGAGGCGAACATCTGCAGCACGTCGAACAAATCGCGGGGATGTTGCCGGTCCATGGCGGCCACCAGCTTGCTGCCGTAGAGTTCGGCCGTTGCGAGCACGGGCAATTCGAGCTCGGCGCCGAACATCTCCGCCGTACTGACGGTCAGGGTACGTCGTTCGACCGGCAACACGGTGCCCCGGAAAACCACGTTGACTTCGACCTTCACCTGACTGCCCTGGTATTCGATCAGCAATTTGGTATCGTCAAGATCCCTGGCTGCCACCTTACGCGTGCGCATGCCGCGACTGGCGAGCCGCTCTGCTATCGCGTCGATCTCGTCGGCGACGGCTGCCAGCGCCTCCTCGCGCGGCGTCTGCCATGGCCTGTAGACCACGTCGATATCAACTGACAGGCGCGGCATGTCGCGCACGAAGAGATTGATGGCACTGCCGCCCTTCATTGCGAAGATGTCGTTGGCGAACACCGCAGGCGCAGCGGCCAGCAGCAAGCGCACGGTATCGGCGTAGGCCTTATCCATGCGGCTTCAGGCTCAGCAAGGTGCCGTCTTTCATGCGCGTCATCCAGCGTTTATCGCTACCGACCGGCAACGTGTACTGTTGCTGCAGGGCTTCTACGTCCACCAGCTTGGTCTCGCGCGCCCAGGTCAATAAGAGGCGCACCGTCTTGACGCTGGTGCAGCAGACGAGAAGGCGGCCGAGCATCTCCTTTCGCGGGTTGTTCAGACTCTCGAACAGATTCCGTGCCTCCTCCAAACCCTGGTGGGTGCCCACGTCGTACAGCAACTCCAGCACGGCGCGTTCGGGCGCCGAGACGCGCAAGCCATCGATCACGCCGGGCGGCGTGGTCAGGCTCTTCGCGGCAAGTGCCTTATCCGGCCAATCGAACAATCCGGCCGATACGTAACGCGCGGGAAAGCGCGAGGTGAACCATGCCGGCAGCGCGAAGCGCACGTCACCCCAGAGCACCAACTGCTCGCGCGGGGCCAGATTGTGGCGCACGCCGTGCAGGGCGAGCGCGCTCTTGCCGGCCACGTGCAGACCGGTCACGCGGGTTTGCAGGAACTTGATCGCCCCGTGCGCACTCGGCTCGTCGGCAGGAAAGGCGTACACGCCCTGCCCCAGCCTGACCAACCAGCCCACTTCGGCGTAATGAGCCGCCAGGTTTGCGGAGACGCCTTGGCGCGCGAGCGTTGCCAGGTCGAACGGCATCCCGCGTGGGAGGCTCGTCTGGAGCTGCTTGATTAGAGAATGTCTGGGAGTTCCCATGGTATTGGGAAATTACGCCATTTTCTAATCAATGGCAAGTATTTTGATTACAACGCGCGTTGCCATTTGTATCTTATTGTATTTATATCGCTATATCTAATCACCGACGGCGAGAGTCATGCGCCCGTCGCGCCGGTTCAGGCGAACACCAATAACGGTATCACTCCGACGCAGCTCAACCGCGTGTGGCGCGAGGTGCTGGGCAAGTCGGCGTTCGGCGCGATCAACGCCCGGCTCCTGCTCGAAGCCGAACGCGATCTCGTCTACACCTTCATCGGCGTCAAGGAAATCGCGCTGTCGTTCGGCTTTTCCGACGCGGCCTATTTCTCCCGCTTCTTCTCCAAACAAAAGCGTTGCACCCCAACCCAGTTCAGGGAGCAGGCGCAGCGGCAGCTGAGCCGGGGAAAGGCACGCTGATAAAGCGAACTGACCGAGGGTGTTCCTGCGCAAGGCAGATTGACCAGCCTGCGCGTCATGGAGTGATCAGCGAGAAACCTCTCCAAGCGTTCATCCAGACAAGGAATTTGATTCGTAATGGCTGGTCAGCGCAAATCGCGCACGATGGTCAATACAAACCGCGCAGCAACACCAAGCCCCTTGCGATCGAGGAAGCGCTGTTTCCAGCCAATTATTGGGTGCGGCATTGACTATTGCTAGTGCAATTGGGGGATGCGTCCGTTCAGGCGTTCAGACCCGCGCGCGCTGCAACCGGGCGAACCACTTTTCGGGATGCATGCGTCGCTTTGTGGCTCGTTCTATTTCGCTAATCATCAGCTATTACCTTGAGCCGCAGGGTGCGTAAGTTCACGGTCCAGCGATGCTGCCAGTTCCACACAAACACTCAGAGCGGCAAAGGCGGTACCAAGGCCGACCGGAGCGCCATCAATGTGTTGACCGAAATCGCTGAATCCGTGTGCCGCGTTCGCGAGCGCATATGTATTCTTTGTCACACACTTGGCTTTTGCCGCACTGCGGTCTGTTCCTGTGATCAATTGCAGCAATCTGATCTGATGTCCTCGCTTAACCGGAAATTGCTCATCCCAATATTGTTGAGGACCACGTTCTTCCCTCAGCTTCCAATAGGCGAAATAGTCGGATGGGATTTTTCTGTCACCCCCGAACTCTGCAGCCCAGATCAAATCTAGCGCCCGATCAATGATGCCTCTGACCCCCTGAATGCATATGGCTGGCTGATCTGGAATCCACCGAAGGCTATTGTCGATGAACCCTCTAAGCATCGGATCAAGTGTCTTCATGTGGTTTAAGCGCCTCTCCAAGAAGGAGCGAGCATTACCTTGGAAACTCTCTAAGGATCCAAAGAGCCGGACCATTGCTCCACGTTCGTTTGCTTGGCCGCCGAGGTGTTTTTCCAGAAAGCGGCAACCGGGGAGAATTTTCGAGCCGGAACGTTTTGCGAAGCCCTTCTCCGTCAGATGCGAAACATCCACTTGGTTGAGACCAGCGGCCTCTACTCCGCGTGCGCCCAACACCTCGTGAAAAAGGTCTTTACTCGCTTCGGAGCAGTCTGCCCATAGTGGGTTTAGGATTTCAGAGAGATCGCCGCTGATTTGCTCAGCACAGGCGTTAATCGTGCTGGGCTCCACGATCCCGGTCGCGCCAGAGGCGTGCAGCTGATTTAGCAGTGAGAGCGCTAAGGGAGGTAAGCCGCCACTCCAATTCATTAACTCGGTTTGCGCTCCTTGAGACAATGAGACGCCCTTGAGGAAGGATAGAGCGGTACTGATGTCCTTTTCATTAAAGCAGCTGATCCGAACCGGAGACATATCAAAAACTCCCCAGAATTCGCTCAAATACGAATCTGGATCTCGCATAAGCTCCCGCGGTGTGCGCCGACTCGCAACGAGGAGTTTAAAGCTAGATATCCGAACCAGATCCAGCATCTGGTCCCATAGATTTCTGTTTAGATTCCCTCGAATGATGGGTTTCTCAAAGCTGTCCCAAAACATGAGCACCTTTTCACCATTTGCCTTAAATTCTTCCAATACCTCGGCGATCTCTTTGTATGGCGTTGGTCCAGACTCCCTCAGAAAATCTGAATATTGCTTGTGACTAGACTCCAAGCCAGTGGCCAGTTGGTCTCGCAAGCAAACAACAAATTCTTCGTTTGATAATGGGGTGTAATGCCCTTGGTTCCACAAAACGACGGCATCGAAAGCATTCTCTTTACGTAGCCTTTCAGCAAGCGCATGAAGAATTACGGATTTTCCGCTACCGCGCGGCCCAATCACCTGAACGTTATCGGGAACAGGTTTTGTCAGTGCACTCCACAAGCGGTCAAGAATCGCCGTGCGCCCAATGACGGACGGCACAGAGACCGCTCCAATTGGAAATATACGTTCAGGCATTCTCTTCCTCCGATTCGCTTTGTGCGCGGCTCAGAATCACCGCTGAGTCTTGAGTATTCCCGATCCACGCACCCATCAGCGGGATGGTGAGCTGGTAACGACCGTCGCCCATCTTGCCGACGAGATCAATCAGTTCGAGTTCGCGAAGGTGACTCAAGTCGGAATCCAGGCTTTCATTGCTGACCTCCACGCCGACGCGTTGGGTCAGGAGTTCCTTCAGCTCCCCAAAGGCCACCAAATCGGTGCGGCCGGTATGCTCAGCGCACAGTATCAAGATGAGGCGACGTCGGTCCGACCCTGCGTAATCCCACAGACTGGCAAAGTGCTCGTTGTCCATAACCAGCGCGGCACATGCCTGTTCGACGACGCTCAGGGTGATCGAGCGTGTCTTGGTCTGTGCTGCGAAATCGAAAATGCGATTGCACAGGCACTGCAATAGGTATGGCTGGCGAGCAGTGACCTCGATGACACGCTCGATGGCCTCGGGTGAGTAGGTCAATTTTCCTTTCACCGGTTCGGTGACTATGCGGCGGGCGTAATCGATGTCCAGTGCCGTGACTTGTATGCTCGTGCCCAACCCATATAGCGCAGACCAATGCTCTTCGCGTAGGCGCTTCAGGCGGCGAGAGCCAGTCAAAATGGCGGAGAAGCGCGGATAGGTCTGGATCAGAAAGCGGATGTTCTCCGGTACTTGCGGCGCGGTGACGCCGTTATCGATGCCTTCTTGCAGCTTATCAAATTCGTCCAGCATCAGCACCAAGCCGAGCCCGTGCCCGTCGAGCACGTTTAGCACCACCTCCAGGTAGTCGCGGAAATCGGAAAAAGGCGACCCCTCGTCTATGCCTTCACGACACGCGCGTGCGATGCCCAAACCCGGCTTTCCCGCACCGATGATGCTGCCGTTCGGGAGTGGCGCATCGATCTTCAATTTGACCAAGGATTTGGCAAGGCTGGTGGCGATCTCCCGAAACACCCCGGCGGTCGGCACACCCACTACGCTTTGCGAACCCTCGGCACCTTGAAGGCTGCAATATGCAGCCAGCCAACCCGGTATCGCGCTAGCACCCTCTAAGTGGCGCAAGATCGAGGTTTTTCCAGAGCGGCGGTTCCCTTCAAGCAGTACGACATTTCCGCTTTCGACGATCTGGCGTGAAATCTGGGCGAGCAACTGTTCACGGCCGTAGAAAACGTCGTTTGCCTGGTTCGGCTCCAGTGGGCTCCCGGTCACATACGGACTGCCACCCAATTCCATTGGTTCGATGAATTCAGCATCCGACTCGAACACATCGAATGCGAGCTGGATTTCGCCGTCAGCATTCTGACCGTCTAGCGTTTTCGCAGACCAACGCAGTTCAATCGTGAAGACGCCTGCAACCTTCGGCGTATCGCCACGCAAAGTCAGGCTGAAGGACTGCTTTTCTGGGAGAAACGCGACTGAGCCGCTGCCCCAGTCAGGTGATGTCTCCAAGCGAACGCCACGAAGCGGCAGTGCGCCAGAATTGGTCGCGCTGACGCTGAATTCCGTCATGGTGCCCGCTTGCAATCTGTTTAGTTCGGAGGTAACCACGATCTCTGCTTGAGCCAAAAGGGCAGAGACGCACCCCCCCATCCAGGCAGCAAGCTGCTCTGCCAATGCGCGCCCTTGTGCTTCGACGGGTAGATGTCCGCTCGCCTCCGACGAGGCTAACTGAAAGTTACGGACGGCCTCCTGTACAACGTTCAAAAGGCTGGGGCCTTCCGGTATTTGGCTTACGCCCTGCAGCATCGAAAGGCCTTCGAGCAGGGGCATAAGCCAGCGCAGATGCTGAGCGGCAATGTCATCATCTTGTGTCCAGCGCCGTGCTTTTTGGGCCGACTCTACTAATGGCTCGACCAGAGTAAGGCTTGGAGGCGCGTCCAGGCCATCGATGAAGGACGGAATACGCTGACTCAGGTCCGACATCCAGGCGGTCAGGCGATCCAGCTCCTTCGCTCCAGTTGCCTCTATCAAGAACGCCAGGACGTCAGTCCCGAATTCCCGATGCTGAGCGGCTGCGCGCTGCTGCAGGTGTAGGGGTGGCAGCGGTACCGGGAGCTGGTCCAGCACTGGACGATTCAAATGCTGGATGACCGAACCACGGGCTTGCGCGGCCAGCCAATCCTGACAAGCGGCGCTAGACAGATAGGCAATCAAGTAGTTGGGGTCAAGCCGGCTTTGATCGACACGCACCACGTAGAGCCCGTTCGCCGCGATTCCGCCCACCGCACCATTGCGAACGATGCCCGCTTTGCCGATGGTGCCGGACTTCGACAGCAGCACGTCTCCCGCCAACACTCGTGACTTCGGTTCAATACTAGGTAATGTGGTGGCACTTACCCAACCGCTGCCTTTGGCCGCAGCCCCCTTCTGAATGTCCTTGATTCGGATGTAGCTGACTGGACGCTCGCCCTCGGGCTGGTCGGCCAGGTCACGCGCATTGATCGAGCGGCCTGCGAAAATCTGTGCGCAATCCGAGAGCTGTGAGATTGACACATCGCCTCGGACATCATCCAAGACCTTAAAGAGTGCTTCGAGCCCACCTTTTTCGCGCCGCCTTGGCGTCAAATCCCAATCGGCCGCTGCCAGTTCTTCGTGTGACAGCTCCCATGCGTGTTGTGAACTTTGGCCCCGGATGACTTCCGTTAGCTGCTGGATCATTGCATTGCGTATCGTCGCCGAACGAGCCCGTTTTGAAGGCTCAAAATAAGGCGACGCATCAACCATGCGTACCCGTCGACCTGGGCCTGCCTTACGCAACAGGAGCAAGCTGCCTTGAACGTGTGTAAAAGGCGAGAAAGCACCCGCCGGAAGCCCAATGACGGCCTCCAGTTGACCGCGTTCAAGGAGTTGCCGGCGCAGCTCCTGCTCGGCCCCTCCCCTGAACAAAACGCCCTGGGGCACCGAAATGACTGCCCGGCCTTGCGCCTTCAATTGCGAAAGCACATGCTGAATAAAGAGGCCCGTGGCATCGCTTGTAAGGATCGGGTAATGGCCATAGCTCCCCGTCTCACGCGTCGTCTTCAGGCCGATCGGCGGATTTGCGAGGATAACGTCGAAGCCTTCACGGCTCGGGCTGCGTACCGCGTCCCGCTCAAGGCTGTTACCTAGTTCAAGGTGCGGTTCATCAACGCCCGCAAGCACGAGTCGCGTTAAACCGAGCACGAAGGCCTTTGGGTTGATGTCGATGCCAGACACTTCCAGCGGCACGCCTCCGCGCCGATTGAGCGTGGATGGACTCACCCGCTCGACATGCGCCAATGCCGCCGTAAGCAAAGCAGCCGAGCCGAAACAGGGGTCGTAGATGCGTTCACCGGGTCGCGGATCGGCTATTGCTACCGCCAGCTTAGCAATGGACGCAGGGGTCAGGTGCTCGCCTTCGTATCCGCTCGTCGTTTCTGCCGTAACAACGTCGAAGAATTCGAGCAACCTGCGGCGCTCGCTTGGTGTCTCAAAGGGCTGATTAGCGATCCAACGAATTACATTCGCGAGATAAACGAAATTGATCTCGGAAATTCGCCGCAACGGGTCGGCAAGCGCGTGCATATAAATTGCGAGCGGGCTATCTCGCGATTCGCGCAAGCTATTAAGAAAAGGGCATATTTCCTGGACAACAATGCGCTCCATGTCCGCAGGCTCTAGGTCGCACCAATGTCGCCATTGCAGTTTTGCCGGCAGCAAGGGTGAGAAGGTTCGGTCTTCGAAGACGGCCGCCGCCTCTTGTTCAGCTTCTTGATTATCTGCCCATCGCAGCAGCAGGAAAGTCGAGAAAATCTCGCGAACCAGCGAGCCCGGGAGTTCCAGCGCATCCAAGCTGGCTACCCAGTTCTCGGCTTCCTTGCGAAGGGCATCGGACTGCATGATTCTTACAGTTCTGCGGCGAACGCTTTGCGGAGAATTGCGTGTCGCAGGACGACGCGCTCCGCCTGGGCCTCTGAGAACTGCACCTTGAGCTGCGCGCAATAGGCCTCCGCTCGTTGCAGATTCTCGACCAGCTCGATTTGCGTGGTGACATCTGGGACAGGAATTTTCAACGGTGCCAAATCCTTGCGATTCAGTTGTGGAATAACGCCACCATTGGACAGCTTCGCCAGGTCGAGTGTTTGGCACCAGTAGTACAGGTAATCAGCGCTGATGGCCTCCTTCTTGGCTTCCAACGCCATCAGATTCGGGTCAATCAGGGCCGGCCGACCAAGTAAACGCTTTTTGTTCGTGGCAATCGCACCACCCCGCTTCGGAAAAATCACCGCCCCAATGTTGATGACGGCACGGCCAGCCTCAGTACGCGGGAGAAATTCTCGTGCGGTTTGCACAACACGTTCGTTGCCGCCTGCATTCATGTCCCCCACTTTCACGAGCAAGACCGACGATGCGCCGGAGTCCGCAACGTGCCCCTTTGGCAGCGACGAGCCACCCCGAATATCCGCGGCCTCCTCAAGGGCGCAAACAGCGTGATTGGCTTGGATCTCTGCAAAACGCCCGTTTAGCAGCGATGGGAACAGGGCATCGAGCTCGCAAGCGATCTTAGCGGTATTGTCATCGATCTCTTCGACCCGCTCCATGCACTCTTTGATACGACCGACGAGGTGACGCTGCTTGGCTATTGTTGGCACCGGTACTTCAAGTTCAGAAAGCTCAGATAGACGAAGCGACGGCAATGAAGTGGTTCTGGAGAGATCTCCCATATCGACAGTACAGAGATAGTAATAGAGCCACTCTGTATCCATCAGCGTTGGCCTTGCCTCAACCATCGCAAGGTGACTGACAACGTATGCATCGACCCCAAGAATGGCCCGTGAGTTCGTGGAAATCGCAGCACCGCTCTTTGGAAAAACGATAGTGCCCTTCTTCGCAAAAGCTGGTCGTAAAGTCGCGATAGCGTGCTGGTTGATTCGGTCCTTGGTTTCCGTCAATGAGAGCGTTCGGCCACATCGACCAACATCCTGTACTCGCACAAATGGCTGACCATCGTCAGAGAAATACTCAGCCCCCTGCGGAGCAGGTGACCCCATCCGAATATTTGCCACCTCGGCCAACTGCATGACTGGAAAGGTCATTCGGCTCTCTCCAGCAGCGCCTCAAGCTCGCCGAGCAATTCCGCAATCCGCTCTTCCTTCGCCTTGATCGACTGAACAAGCTCTAGCGCCGGCCGGTGCGCGTAGTCGTCCTGTCTATTCGGGTTCTTGGCCGATAGTTCATAACCCTTAGCTACGATGTCCGCGATGGGCACAGTCCAGGAGTTGTCGCTTTGTTCACGGTTTTCCCACTTGACAAGAAAATCCGGAATCTGGCTGCCCGGAATCGGCTTACGCGTCTGCTTGAGTTCGAAACCGTCATTGGTCAAGTCATAGAACCAGACGTTTTCGGTGCCGGTGCCATCCGCCACTCTGTCAAAGAAAATAACGTTGGTTTTGACGCCAGTGTAGGGCAGAAAACAGCCTGCCGGCAGAGACAGAATGGTGTGTACGTTGAACTGCTCCAGCAGCTCTTTGCGCACCCTCTGATCCGGTCCGCCCCGGAATAGCACGCCTTCCGGCACGACTACACCAGCGCGGCCCCCTTTGGCGAGGTTGGCCATGATGTGTTGCAGGAACAGGCACTCAGTAGCGCCGCTGTGCACGCGAAAGTTGGTTTGCAGTTCCGACGCCATCTTCCCGCCGTAGGGCGGATTGGCGAGGATGACCTTGCGCTTGTCCTTCTCACTGACGTTCTGGCTGTGCACTTCGAGGGTGTTCGCTAACTCCAGATTGGCACCCTCGATGCCGTGCAGGATCATGTTCATCGAGCCAAGAAGATAGGTGAGCGGCTTGAGTTCCAGGCCGAAGAAGGTCTTGCTCTGAATATCGTCCAGTTGCTTGCCGCTCAGAGTGCCTTGGCGGCGCATGTAATTCGCTGCTTCGCCCAGGAAGCCTGCGGTGCCAAAACACGGGTCATATACCCGCTCCCCCGCTTTCGGCCGAACGACCTCCACCATGGCTCGGATGATGTGGCGCTGGGTATAGAACTCGCCGGCATAGCCCGCCGAATCCGCCGCGACGCGCTTGAGCAGGTCTTCGTAGATTTCTGACAGCACGATCACATCGGTCTGATCGGAGAAGTGGAGCTTGTCCACCTGCTGCACCACCCTGGCGAAGCTGACACCGCGGC
>Ga0209726_10003433_pt1 | contig 21592 bp, 20 predicted proteins | sample Subgrocontami54m_FD_187453 | JGI IMG/M metagenome (GOLD analysis project Ga0209726, IMG submission 187453) | Subsurface groundwater microbial communities from S. Glens Falls, New York, USA - GMW46 contaminated, 5.4 m (SPAdes) (version 3) | ecosystem: Environmental > Aquatic > Deep subsurface >... | reverse complement strand
TGGTCCTACCTGAGTCAGTCGGTCGTTGAGTTCCTTGGTGATCATCCTTCGTCTCCCATTACCGCGGTCGGTCGAACGGCCGCGGCGACATTGGTCCCGCGGATGCTCCTTCGAGGGCACGTGTCTCATTAAATGTTACAGGTGTGAAGCCGAGTATACCATGGGCCTCCTGCAGGAAGGTCGTCCGCGGCTTGCGGCGCATGTGGTCCGGGTATAGTGGTGCTGTAAGCCCTCGAGATTTACGGGAGCACGGCTCGGCGATTACGCGCAGGACCAACGAGGCCAGAGTGTATAAACCGCAAACGACCCAGGTCCCCCGCACTACCCCCTCGGCGCTATGGATGCTCGACGGTTTGAAGAGACGGTCCCGGTTGCCACAGGTTGGAGCACCCGGATATCACAGGGCTCCTCTTTCCGAGGGGCCGAGCAACTCACACAGGCATAAAGCGGCGAACGCCCTCGCTCACGGCTCAGCACCGGCGATCGACAACCGAAACCGGTGCCCAGCGATTTCGAGCGTGTCACCGTCATGAAGCGGCTTTGGCTCGCGAGGCGGTAGATCTGCCCCATTCAGCCAGGTTCCCCAGGAGCTCCCAAGGTCGGTAAGGACGTAATAGCCTGCCTCGTCATCCCATACGATCGAGGCGTGGTCGCGCGAAACCTCCGGGCCTTCGAGCACCAGGGAATGGTCGTGTGCTCGTCCAATGGTTGTGGTGTTTCCTAAGGCGAGCACCCCGAGCTCGTCCGATACGAGGCGCGCTAGCGGTCTCCGCTCAATTGCGTCTCCAGCATGTTTGAGGTGAGTGTCGCCTCGCTGTTCTGGCGACGTGAGCCCGACCGTTTCTAACTCTGTCTGAGCCTCCTCTTGCTGCTGAGCTTCGATGATTGCCTGTGCTGGTTTGTAAGGCGCAACTGGCCCGGCGCGGCGATTGACCGCCGCACCCTCGCGCAGAGCTGCCACGAATTCGCCGCACGTGCCGAATCGATCTGCGGGTTTCTTTGCCATGCCGCGGATAATAGCTCGGCGCAAGCGTCGACGAACATGGGTCGTCCCATGAGCTCCGCAGGCAGCGGTTGACCCCATACCGGTGAGCCACTGATCTCAGGGTGGCTCGCGAGCTTGGAGCCGTGATCCGGGAGCGAAAACATGAGCCGAAATATCCCAGATATGGGCCATACTATGTCGGTGAAGGATCTCGTTTGGCTGGGGACAACGCGGAAGGATGTACGTGGGTTCCCCAGGCGGGTCCAACGCGGAATTGGCTACACGCTCTTTCTCGCCCAATACGGGGATAAGCACCCTGATGCAAAGCCGCTGAGGGGATTCGGTGGCGCCGGTGTCGTGGAAATGGTGGAGCACTTCGACGGGGCTACCTATCGAGCCGTCTATACGGTGAAGTTCGAGAAATGCGGTCTATGTGCTCCACGCCTTTCAGAAGAAGTCGACCGGTGGGATCGCGACCGCCCCGCAGGACATCGCCCTCGTTCGGACGAGGCTTCGCCAGGCGCAGGATGAAGACGGGCGATCAAAGGGGTAAGAAATCATGGAAGAGGAAATCGCGGTTACCCGGAGCAGCGGGAATGTTTACGCTGATCTCGGCTTTCCAAAACGCCGAGGAGGAGCTCGCCAAGGCAGAGATCGTGCGCCAGATCAGCACCATCCTGAAAGAACGTCGCCTAACCCAAGCCAAGGCTGGCGAAATCCTGCGCATCAATCAGCCCAAGGTCTCAGCGCTACTGCGCGGCCATACAGAGGGCTATTCGATCGAACGCTTGCTCCGGTTTCTCCTCATGCTTGACCGAGATATCGAGATCTTGGTCAAGCCGCGCGATCGCAGTGCATCTTCCGGTCAGATCACGGTGGCCACGCTGATCGCAAAGTAGACCATTCAGTCGTGTGTGCCCCAGAGCTCGCGAATCTCTTCGGGCATCCCTCCGCCCAGAACATCGATGCCGCTCCCAGTCACTGTTTTGGTAGTCCAATGCGATCTTCGGCCCATTGGACGACCAGTTCGGCCGCGGCGACGGCTTCCGCGTAGTCCTGTTCGGTCGCGGGATCACCATCGCCCGGGTACCGCGACGCAAATGCATACCGCGTTAGCATCTCCGCTTTTCGGATTGCGAGCGGAAGCGGCTCGTTGTGGTCCTCCACCGAGTTCAGAAGTCGGGTAAGGTCGTGTACGTACGGGAAATCCACTCCCTGGTGAATCAGAACGGCCTTAATGGCTTTTTCTGCCGCCTGTTGAGCGTCGTAACACAGATCCTCGAGGTAAACACCAGGCGTCATAGATTGTGCGCGGGCGAGGTTGCTTTGCGCCCGGTTGATCCATTCTCGTGGATCGTCGGGAGCGAAGCGCTCACGCAGCATGGATGACGGGGTTTTCCTCGTGGGCGGCTGAAACGGGTAGGTGACGCGGTCGCCAGCATCCCCCGGAGCATAGATGGTGCGGCCCTCTTGTAGGGCGGGCTTGTAGACAAGACAGTGGCTGTCGCGGTATCGCTCGATCGTGTCGGGCCTTGCGACAATGATGTCGAATGCCTCGTTAACTCCGTGGAGACTGCGACGGATCTCGTCGCTGAGCTTACCCTGGTGGTAGTCGCCGCTCTTGATCACCAGGAGGTCGACGTCGCTGTTCGGGCCCATCTCGCCGCGAGCGGCGGAGCCGAACATGATGATCTTGTCCGGCGCCGCAACCTCAACGATGCGTCGGACAATTTCGTCAAGCACTTGCTGATCAATCGTGCCCGTGCAGCCATCTGCCATATGTGCGAGTTTACCTTGCGAAGCGGCGTCGCTACTTGACGGCGACGCGTGCCTCGGTGGCGGGGGTGAAGTATTGCCGCGGGCGGCCGCCTGGCCAGTAGGCTTCCTTCGCATGATCCTCGTAGCGGATGCGGATCGACGGCTCGTTCTCGTCGGGGTCGCGGATAACGCCCATCGGGTCCTCGCCGCGTGCCACCTTTTCTGCCTGCTCCAGGAGCATGTTGTGGTAGAGAATGACGCCGCGGTCAGAGGTGACGAGGTGCTCTCGCGTGCGGTCTGAGACCGGACCCTGTCCGACCCAGCCCAATGCGTCCTGCTTGAACACCGTGTCGGCGATGATCGTGCTCTCGTCTTCCTCATAGATCGTCGTCTGCTTCACCGGGATGCCTTCCCACTTGTGGGGGTCCCCCGGCTCACGACTGAAGACGTTGTAGTTGTAGTGCATGGTGTGGGTGTCGTCGATCGGTACTCGGATCTGATAGCGCACGACCTTGGCGTCGCCGACCAACAGCGTGTTCGGGAAGAGGATTGGGTGGCCGATCTGCCAGTCGTCGATGGTCTCGGGCTCGCCTTCCATGAGGCGGCGCTTGTAGATGCCATAGCGGAACACGTCGAAATCGATCTTCAGGTGTGGCGCCGTTGCCATCGGAGGCGGTAGGCCCTTCTTCTTGGCGACGTAGTTGCCGTAGTGGCCATGGAGATGCTCGTAGTGGATCGGATCCAGCGAGTTGTCCATGGCGTTCAACCAGTTGCACGGCAGCGGTGTCATCTCGACCGACCTATCGACGTCCCCACGTACGAACAGCTCGTGACGTGGAAGCAGCGGCACCGGGTCCGGGCCCAGGTACGCGAAAATCAACCCGCCCAACTCCTCGACGGGGTAGGCGGTGATCTTCAGCGGCAGGCAGGCCGGCTCGAAGGGCATGTCCACGACCTGGCCCTGCTGGTTGTAGGTCCATCCGTGGTAGGCGCATCGAAGGCCGTTTTCCTGGGGGATGCCATACGCAAGAGAGATGCCGCGGTGGGCGCAGCGCTCGCCGAGTAGGCCAAGCTTGCCAGCTTCGTCGCGGTACAGGATAAGATCCTCGCCCAGGAGGCGAACCGGCTGCACCGGGTCCTTGTCCAACGCGGAAGCAGCGGTCACTGGGTGCCAGTAGCGCCGCATCAGGTTTCCCATGAAGGTGCCCGGGCCGATCAGGGTAAGGCGATCGTTCTCTTCCTTGGTAATCATGCTTCACACTCCCCGAGGCGCATCCCGCTCGTGGTGAGCCTGTCCGACCACAGGTGCGGATCCTTCGACAGGCTCAGGATGAGCGGGGTCTTGCCCAGTATATCATTCACCAGTTTCACGGGCGCCCAGCGCGCGGTTAAGGAGAGAGCAGTTGGCCACTCCAAACAATAGAGCCTCGAGCGCGAGCGGGGTGCCCACGCGAACGCTGGGTGTTGGCATGGCCGGGCTCGGGATCGGCGCGTCGCAGGTCATTCCAGGCCTTGCGAAGATGCCGGAAGTGCGGCTCGCCGGGGCGGCGGACCTCCGCGAGGGTGCCCGGAAAGCCTTTCAAGACCAGTTCGATGCCCGAACCTACGGCAGCGTGAAAGAGCTCTGCGAGGATCCCGACGTCGACGTCATTTGGGTCGCGACGCCGAACAACCTCCACTGCGAGCACATCGTCATGGCTGCCGAACACGGCAAACACGTCGTGTGCGAGAAGCCGATGGCGCTTTCAATGGAACAGGCAGAACGCATGGTGGAGACGGCAGCCCGCAACAACGTGAAGATGGTCTGTGGCCACACCTACAGCCTACATCCGACGATCCAGGCAATGAAGCACGTGGTCCGCTCCGGCGAGCTTGGCCGCTTGTATGGCGTGAACTGCTGGCTCTACACCGATTGGCTCTTGAAGCCACGCATGCCCGAGGAAGTCGACGTAAATCTTGGTGGCGGCGTCGTCTACCGGCACGGGCCGCACCTCATCGACACGATCCGTATGCTCGGCGGTGGGATGGTGCGCAGCGTCCGCGCGGCGGTGGGGCAATTCCTCCCAGAGCGCCCGGCTCCTGGTAACTACTCGGCCTTCATCGAGTTCGAGGACGGCGCGGCGGCAACGATCGCCTACAGTGGGTACGGCTACTTCTACACGTCTGAGCTCACCTGGGGCTTCGGCAGTCGCCTCTATTCAGACGAGCAGGCCGTCAAAGTGCGCAAGGCGCTCCGCGAGCACTCCGTGGATGTCGAAGCCGAGAAGGAAGCCATGCGGTTCGGCGCCCAAGGCGGGGAGCCACCTCGGGGCAATAGCTCGGCAGATGGCAGCTCGCTCGCGCCGGATCGGAGCTGGTTCGGCATCACGGTGGCCTCCTGCGAGCGGGGTGACGTCCGTCAGTCACCCGAGGGTGTCTTCATCTATGGAGACGAGGGCCGCCGCGAGGTCCCGGTCGGTCGCGGCCGCGCGACTGGCAACCAGGAGCTGCGCGAGCTGTACGACGCGATCGTCTACGACAAGCCGATCGTCCACGATGGCGAATGGGGCATGGCGACGCTGGAAGTCTGCCTCGCCGTCATGCAGTCGGGCCGTGAGCGACGCGAGATCATGCTCACGCACCAGTGCCCAGCCCGAGACTAGATCGGCGCTCACTCCCCCGTGCGCGGGGCGAGGGGAGTAGTGGGCTGTTCCCTCTCCCTCTGGGAGAGGGTTAGGGTGAGGGCGTGCCGTTCGGTTGACACTGAGCCCGGGCGCGTGGCACGCTACGTCCACATCGGCGGGTAGGTGGACGTCTCGCCTCGACTCGAGACCTGCCGCCCCCCGGCGCTTGGCAAGAAGTGTCGATATGGGAGAGCATCGTGGCAAGGATTGAGGAACAGCGTGGCTCCGGCGACAGCACACGAACGCTCAAGGTCGGTGTCGCCGGGCTCGGCGTCGGAAGCGCCATGATCATTCCGACGATCGAGCGCATGGCCGAGACTGAGCTCGTCGCGGCGGCCGACATTCGGCCGGACGCGATCAAAGCATTCGAGCAGCGCTACGAAGGGCGTGGTTACTCGACGGTTGAGGCGCTGTGCGCCGATCCGGACGTCGACGTCGTGTGGGTGGCCACCCCCAACTTCTTGCACTGCCAGCACGTCACCCTGGCCATTCAGAACGGCAAGAACGTCGTTTGCGAGAAGCCGATGGCGCTCTCCGTCGCCGAGTGTGAGCAGATGTGCGAAGCGGCAGACAAGCAGGGCGTGAAGCTCCTCTGTGGCCACACGTATAGCCTCAACCCCTCGATTCAGGCCATGCGCAAGGTGGTGAAGTCTGGCGAGCTCGGCCGCTTGACTCAGGTGGCCAACTGGCTCTACTCGGACTGGCTGCTGAAGCCACGCATGCCCGAGGAGCTCGACGTCAATCAGGGCGGTGGCGTCGTCTATCGCCACGGTCCACACATCATCGACACGATTCGCACGCTCGGCGGCGGCCAGCTCCGCAGCGTACGGGCCATGGTTGGCCAGTGGATGCCGGAGCGACCGGCTCCGGGCAACTTCTCCGCATACCTCGAGTTCGAGGACGGCACGCCCGCTACCATCTCTTACAGCGGCTACGGCTACTTCAACACGGCCGACCTCGTGTGGGGGATCGGCGACCGCATGTACGCCGAGGAGGACGCTGTCCGCGTCCGCAAGGCCCTCAGAAACCAGCAGATCGACGTGGCTCAGCAGAAGGAAGACCTGCGCGAGCGAACCCGGAGCGGGGAGGATCAGCAATCCGGACAGCGGAGCGGGCGCCGCATCGCGACCGGCAACTGGTTCGGCATCACCGTCGCGAGCTTCGAGCGTGGAACCGTTCGTCAGTCGCCCGACGGCCTCCTGATCTACGACGACGAGGGTCATCATGAGGCGCCGGTCAGCGGCGACGGCGCCTCCGGCAACGCCGAGCTCCTCGAGCTGCACGCTGCCATCACCCAAGGCGTCCCCATCACGCACGACGGCCGCTGGGGGATGGCGACGCTCGAGGTGTGCGTGTCGATTCTGCAGTCGGCGCGCGAGCGACGAGAGATCATGCTCACGCACCAGTGCGCGTCGCGTGACTGACCAACCCGGTGATAAGATCAGCCTGCTCATCGTCGAGGACGACGACAGCCTCCGTGACGTGCTGCGAACGGTCCTCGAAATGGACGGCTACGAGGTGGGCGCCGCGAGCAGCGCCACGGAGGCGCTCGACAGCATCACGGCGCACATGCCGTCCGTCATACTGCTCGACGTGACGCTCCCCGGGATGGATGGCGAGGCGTTCTGTACGGAGTTGCATCGACGCAAGCTGAGTTCCTCGCCACACATCATTCTTCTAACGGCGGATGCCCGCGGTCGGCAGATCGCGCATCAAGTCGGCGCAGCCGGCTATTTGGAAAAGCCCTTCGCAGTTGCCGCATTGCTCACCGAGATCGAGCGCGTCTCCGGTCTAGCGCCCAAATCGCGCGCGTAAGAGCCGCTACAAGTCGTCCGTGGAATCGTCCGGCGGCTCGAGCGGCAGGATCACGGTGAACCTCGAGCCCCTACCTTCCAGGCTCTCGACGATCACGCGGCCGCCGTGCTGCTTCACGATCTGTTGCACGCTCGCTAACCCGATGCCGGATCCACGCACGCGGTCGCGCACATTCGTGGCCCGGTGGAAACGCTCGAAGATGCGAGGGATGTCCGCCCGCGGAATCCCTATCCCGAAGTCCTGCACTTCGAGAGCGACCGCGTCGACCGGAGACTCGTCGCCTGTCGCGTGGCGCATACGCACCACGATGTCACCCCCGTCCGGGCTGTACTTGATGGCGTTGCTCAGCAGATTGCTCAGCACGCGCTCCACGCGGTCGGGGTCCCACAACCCGAAGAGCTCTTCTTCCTCGGATTCGATGGTGATTGCGCGGTCGGAGATATGCTGCTGCTCGCCCACAACCCGCCGGACGAGCGTGACCAAGTCGACTCGGCGTAGATCCAAGTCGAGGGGATGGCCCATTTCGAGCCGGCTCACATCCAGGAGCTGGTTGATCATCGAGGTCATCTTGTTGGTAGCCCCGTCGATTGTCGCCAGCCCGTCGAGAATGCGTTTCACGTCTTGTGGGGTTCGTTCCATGTACCGGGCGAGGAGTTGGGAGAGCCCCTTGATAGTGGCGAGCGGCCCCTTCAGGTCGTGGGAAGCGGCAGCGAGGAACTCGTCGCGGAGCTCCACGGCTTCCTGAGCCGCCTGGAAGAGGCGGGCGTTGTCGACGGCGAGAGCGGCTCGCCGGGCCAGATCTTCCGCCAATCTGAGGTCGGCCTCACTATGCCGGCGCCTGTTCGAGCCAGACATGAGCGACATCGCGCCGATGGTCTTCCCCCGGGCCCGCAGCGGAACGATGATGGATGACGCCATGCCCAGCTCACGGACCATGTCGATGTGGCTGGGGTCGGGAGCAACGGCCTGCATGCGCTCGTCCCCGACCTCCGGGTTGAGTTGAGAGTTGCCCGTGCGGATCACGTCTGCGATCGGGTGATGCGAGCTCGGATCAATGGTGTAGCGGTTCCGGAACGTCTCGAGGAGCTCGCGCTTGGTTGGGTCCACGTGGGCCGTGGCGACGCGGCGGATAGACCCATCCTCCTCCCTCAAGGCGATGGCACACCAGTCCGCGAGATATGGCAGCGCGAGCTGCGCCACGTTCGCCAGAGTCGTCTCGAAGTCGAGCGACGCGTCGAGCTCCGAGCTCGCCTGGATCAGCAGTCGCTGCACTTCCTGGGCGCGCTTGGTCTCGGTGACGTCGCGGAAGAACCAAGCACGTCCGTAGGAGGTTCCATCGGCGGCTCGGAGGGGCGCCGTGTACCGGTCGATCGTCCGACCGTCTATCAATGCTATCTCGTCATGCCGACGCTCCTCTGGATGCGCCAAGAGGTGCGCCATACGCTCATCGAAGCCTTCCGTATCGGCGATCTGTTTCCGGACCACCTCGAGGATCGGGGTATTCCATCCCGCCTCGACCGCCTCGCGCGACAGGCGCCATACGTCCACGAATCGCTGGTTGAACGATAGGATCTCGCCATCGTCCGAGAGGATCAGAATACCGTCGATCGATGCCTCGTTCTGAGCCTCGAGCACGGAATTTTGGAAGCGCAGGGCATCTTCGGCGCGCTTTCGTTCGATGAACTGGCCGACCTGGGCACCGGTGGCGCTGAGCATGTGGAGCAGGCTCTCGTCCGGCTCGCGGATCTCTCGACTGAAGAACTCGATCACTCCGAGAGTCCGCTCGTGGCTCACCACGGGGAAGCCAAAGAAGGTGCGGAGGCCCTCGGCCTTCGCGGCCGCGGCGCGGGGGAAGTTGGTCTCCGTCAGCACGTCGCGAACCCAGAGGGACTCCGCGCTGGCCCAGACACGGCCGGGTAGCCCTTCCGCTCGGGCGAGGGAGCGCTCGCGCGTCTCGGCGCCAAACCGCGGCAGATCCACGCCGGGTGCGTGCCAAATATCGACGCAGCGGAGCTTGTCGCCGCGTTCGTCGATAGTCCAGAGGGCGCCAAATTCCCAGTTGAGCGTCGCGCAGATCGCTTCGAGAATTGCGCGCGTCGCCACTTCGAGGTCGCCCGCTTCCGCCAACACGCGCGTGACGGCGTATTGCGCGGCGAGTCGACGTTCCACTCGGGAGCGCTGAAGCTCGAGCTCCGTCAGGTCAGCGGCAGCCATTGTTGCCTGGTTCCCATCGATCATGTAGGTAGCAACTAGCATAGCAGAGCAAAGGACTGGCAGACGGAAGTCGCCGCGGCCCCCGGGTCTCGGCATGTGGGGGACGAGAACCGATGGTCATGCTGGCAGCAGACGCGCGGGCCAAGAATCTGGGGAGGTGGGCCCCTTCGCAGGCATGGTGATCAGCTCGTCCGTGGGGATCTCGCCGCGTGGAGGTGGAGGATCTTTCCGGCTGGCGTGGCAAATGGGGTCCGCCGTTCGACCCGGAGCACGTCACCGTCACGCCAGGTGAGCGCCATGAGGTGATGCCCACTAACGCCTTGCCCAATCTCTTCGAGGAAGGTATTCGCGACGGATTGCTCGTCGACGTACCCCACAGCCGGGTCCACCAGCAGCGTGACTCTCGGGTTGCCCTCCTCGGATTCGGACTCCACGAGCTGGTAGTGGGTTGGTCCCCCACCATATCGCGAGGGCAACACCTCATCCAGGACGCGAACGATGTCGGCATCATGGAAGGTAGCGCCGGCTGCGGTCAACTTCTCGAAGCTACGGATCGTATGGAGATGCGTGTGCCATCCGAGAGCTTCGAGCGGGCAACCGCAGGCCCGTTGAGTCATCTTGGCGTAGTCGCCGAGCGACGTATTCACCAAGACAAGGCGCGCATGCGGTGACAAGGTCGTGATCAGCAGCGCGTCTGGGGGGAGGCCTCGCGCCGGGCCCAGTGCGTCCGGCTGAATGATTGCGCTCCAGTCGTGGGGGTGGTGGACTTCATCCGGTTCCTGCGGCGCGAGGCAGCCCATACCCATGGAGGGGGACTCTGTGGCCCCGTAGTGGGACACGACCGTGGCGCCCGTGCTGACGAGCGCCTGCCGCCTCGTCGCGGTGAACGGCTCGCCCCCCACCATGAACTCGGCCCCGCGCAGATCAACGCCACGGCGCAGAGCCGCTTGGCACACCTTGGTTGCCGCGCTCGTCGTGGTATCGAGGTGGGGCGTTTCTCCATTGCAAAGCGTCTGGAACATCCAGTCGACGATGGGATCCGGATCGTTCAAGGTCGCCGGCTCCGGTCGGGGGATCTGTACGCCGCCAAGCAATCCCACGAGGCGCAAGACCCGGCTGCTCCACACGTAACGGGGCGGAATTCGATCCCCTGTCGGGAGTGTCGTGCAGAACCAGCGGTCGCAGCTCACCGCGCTCAGCGCACGGATCAGGAGGCCGCTCATGCCCGCATCGTAGCTTTTCCACAAGGCGATCCGACGTGCATGGCGACCACGCGCGTCGAGCGCCAAAAGATGGATCGATTGGCGGTGCCGCTCGAGCGCCAAGTCGAGCTCTGCTGAGAGACTGGTGCCACGGCTACCCCCAGTGCTGCGCCGAAATTGCTGGCGAACCAGCGGATTCTTTAGAAGCTCTGGCGAGGATTCGAAGCTCGAGCCGCCGCGGACGATCGGCACCCGACCGCGGAACTCGTCCAGCGTGAGATAGACGCCGTCGCGGTAGAGGATCCTCAGCGTGCCCTCGATGCCGTGCTGGTGGACGAGCTGCTCGATGTCACCGAGCTGGCACCCAGTGAGCTCGAGCAAGCGCCGGATCGGGCTAGTCGCCTGCGCATACACGGCGTCGCGCATGACCGAGAGGAAGTTGGCATCTCGATTTTTCAAGCGTCGTTGCAGCAACTGGTTGGCTTCGTATGGTGTCAAGGGATTCCGAAGCAGCAGGGGACCCTGAATCACGAGCCGCGCGCCGCTCATGAGCTCCGCGGCGGTAGGCCACACGTCCTTCCACGCCACGTTTCCCGAAGCTGGGATTCTGGTCATCGTGAACCGCTCCAAGTGCGAAGAATCGGGTGCAGTACGGGCAATCCCATAGCAACGGCAACCACAGTGTTCGCGAGGAGGAAGGCGATCCCGACCCCGTTGATGCCCACGTTGGGGATGAGCGCCACGCTCAATCCGAGTAACAAGACGCACAGCAGACCGCGAATGCCCGCGATGAGCGTCGTTCGGCCCTGCACCCGAGCCACAGCCATCGCGAGCGTGGTCACGAGGTTCGGAATCCGCGCCAGTGCCAGGAGCTGAAGGAGTTGTGAGCCTTCTCGCTCGTAGCTTTCTCCGAACACGCGGAGGATGAAGGGTGCGCCGAGCACCATGACGGCCGTCATCGGTACCACCAAACGCACCATGTGCACGAGCATTCTTCGGCTGTACCGTGAAAGCTCAGCCAGCTCGGCGGCACCTGCTACGGTGAGTGAGGTACCGAGGTTGTAGGCTACCAGCTGTAGTGAATAGGCGACCGTCCACGGTAGGTAGAAGTAGGCGTTGGCAGCTGGTCCCGCCTGATAAGTAACGATAAGCGGAAGCAACGCCACCGACATCAGGTTGAATACCGATGCGACCGAGTCGCCGGCCGCGTACCGGACCAATTGTCCAACCACGAGCTTCTTCGCATCACCAGCGGTCTCCTGGACATGCCGTGGGATAAGCCGACCGAACATGAGAAGGTTGACGGGGGCGATGAGGGCGGCGGCGGGCAAAATCCAGGAAGCGAAAATGACGAAATCACCGAGGGAGACGGCGAGGACCACGAGCAATCCGATCTTCACCAGACAATAGATGACGTTCTTGATCGGCACCCAGCCAGCCGTACGCAGACCCGCCAAGGCATTGTCCTGCAGGGAGAAGATGCACCAGGCAACCGACGCCGCTACGAGCGCGAGCTTGAATGTGTGATCGCTTCTGTCGAAGACGTGGACAAAGATCGGATCGAGCACATAGAGAAAGAGTATCCCTGTTCCAGCGGCGCCAACCCCAGCCGCGAAGAAGACCCATGCCACCAGCGAAGCTGTTGCGTGGCCCGCAGGGGCAATGAACCGGAGCAGCAGCCCCATCAGTGTCGAATGCGAAAGGCCGGACAGTAGCGACATGGTCGAAATGGCCACAGCGTTGAGCCCGACTTGATCAGCTGCGTGATTGCGAGCTGCCAGCGTCCAGTAGACGAGACCCAACGCGGATGTCATCAGGTCGCTCAGAATAAGCTGGTAGGCCGTGCGGTAGAGTGGAGCGCGGACGTGAGCCAGCAGGTCACGCCGTGAGGCGGAACGCCGCCCGGCCGAGCCCTGCGGAAAAGCGTCGAAATCAGCCATTCGGAGCGGTGCTCGCCCCCCCGGGTTGGACGGCTGTGGGTATCCGCCCCGCCCCGATCCGGTGCCCTCGATAACGAGATAGGGGCCTCCGACCTGGATGCTCGGATCGACCCCCTTGAGCGCATCGTAGACGAGGTTGTACATGCGCGTGTAGTTGCATATGTGTTGTCCCCGGCGAGAGCTGGCTAACCCCCACCGGCGTTGCGGGATCAATGTCCACGATGACCTCGCCCACCCTGACTCTCAATCGGTACAGGCACGCTCCACATCATGCTGGCGAAAACAAGACCCACCAGGATGATCCTGCGTGAAAAGATCCACGAGCGCGGGCGCAGCCCGTCGCGAACGAGTTTGACACCTTGGTGTAGGGCCACCGTGACTCACTTCCCCGATCCTTCCATTCAGAAGCTCACGAATCATGCGCGGCCCGACTCTTCGGCCGCTTGAAATCCGCGTGATTTATTTCATATATCGTAACGGTTCGGCGCTTTGGTCTTTCCATTCTCTGCCGACTCCGGTACATTTAGATCGTGATCCTCGGGGTCTCTCGTAAAGATCTGTCACTGGACTCGTAAAACACCGTCTCGCTGGGTAGACGGTGCAGCCAACGATCGGGTTTGTCGGTCGCTTTGCTGGTCGCGACCAAAGGCATTCTCTCGAACGTCTAGTCGTCAGTTGCACGTTGTGCTGTGGTCATTGGGAAATCGCATGCTTGAACGCCTGGATCCCGGTGTCAATACTCGGGGTCTTCAGTCCGCTTATCCGTCAATGGCGGACGTGACTGCCGTTATTCCAGCCCGAAACGAAGCGAAGAATCTTCCTTACGTGTTACCGCGGATTCCTACCTGGGTCCGCGAAGTCATTCTGGTCGACGGGAACTCGACAGATGACACCGTCGAGGTGGCCCGCGAACTGTGGCCGGGGATTCACGTGGTTGCACAAGCAGGCCGCGGCAAGGGTGACGCACTCCGAGCTGGTTTTTGCGCTGCAACTGGCGATTTCATCGTGATGCTTGATGCGGACGGCTCCTCGGATCCCGGCGAGATCCCGTTGTACGTGGGCGCGCTCATGGCCGGGGCCGACTTCGTCAAAGGCTCGCGCTTTCTTCAGGGCGGCGGCTCGCTAGATATGACACTGGTTCGCAGCTGCGGGAACCGCGTGCTGGGGTGGATCGTCCAAGTGCTCTTTGGAGGCCGCTTTTCCGATCTGTGCTATGGCTACAATGCCTTCCGCGCAGACGCCCTCGAGGTGCTAGACCCGCGCTGCGACGGATTCGAGATCGAAACTTTGCTGAACATCCGCGCCCTCCGGCTCGGCTTGAAGGTGATGGAGGTACCGAGCTTCGAGCACAAGCGGATCCACGGGACGAGCAACCTCAGGGCCATCCCTGATGGATGGCGGATCGTGAAGACCATCCTGGAGGAATGGCGCTGCTCTCGGGGCGCCTCCCGACGGCCTGCGAAGGAGCGCACGCTGCTGAATCTACCGGAAGCGCCGATTTGACATTTCGCGTGGATCCGCCAGATGTCTCGGTCGTCATATGCGCATATGCCGACCAGCGCTGGCCAAACCTTGTCGCTGCGATTGAGTCAGTGCAACATCAGTGCATGGCGCCACGGGAGATCGTGCTCGTGATTGACCACAATCCCGCCTTGCAAGCTCGAGCCGAGCGGGAGATCGCGGTACAAGTGGTTCCCAACTCCGAGGCGCGGGGGCTGTCCGGAGCACGCAACAGCGGGATCGCCGCCACTCGGGGCGACCTCGTGGCGTTCCTGGACGACGACGCGGTCGCGCGTCCTGACTGGCTCGCCTACTTGTCGGGTTGGCACGCGGACCCCAGGGTGATGGGCGCAGGTGGACAGCTCGAACCGAACTGGACCGCCGGCCGCCCGCGCTGGTTCCCCGCAGAGTTCGACTGGGTCGTCGGCTGCTCCTATCGCGGCTTGCCGACCAGCACCGCGCCGATTCGGAATCCCCTCGGCGGGAGCATGTGCATCCGACGGGAAGTGTTCACAACCGTCGGCGGCTTCGTCAGCGGCATCGGCAGAGTGGGCACCCAGCCCTTCGGCTGCGAGGAAACCGAGCTCAGCATCCGCGCTGGCCACCGCTGGCCCGAGCGGTTCTTTCTCTACGAGCCCCGAGCGATTGTGCAGCACACGGTGCCCGCCGAGCGGGGACGATGGCGTTACTTCTGCTCTCGCTGCTTCGCCGAGGGGCAATCCAAGGCCTATATCTCGAGGCTCGTCGGGGCGCAGGATGGTCTGGCCGCTGAGCGAGCACACACCCTGCGTACATTACCGCTTGGCGCGGGTCGCGGTCTCGCCGATCTCGTGCGGCATGGCGACGTATGGGGAGGAGCGCGCGCGGGTGCTATGATAGCGGGTCTAGCATGGGCTGCTGCCGGCTATCTGGCCGGCCGCTGCTCGCGACGCGCCACCAACCCGGATGCAGGCGCGTCCATTCAACTCGCCCCGCCCGGCGGTGTGCCCGCGGCGGAGTAGCGATCACAACCAAGGCCGAACCTTGCCATGAGATCGCGCTCGGGTACTCAGCGTCTTTCTACCTTGGCCACGGCCCCGATCCGTCTCGCCGAGGTGGAAATCGGCGCGCCGCTGTCGAACCTGCAGCTAATGGACGATGGGAGCACCACGCGGTATTTCCGCGCGCGTCTGCTCGTCCGTCTCCACGGCGTGCCGTTGGGCATCACGGACGTGGACGTGCCGACGGGGGAGCTGGAAGCGACCTCTGTGGCGGAGGCCATCTGGCACGCGCTGGGCGCTGCGATCAACCAGCACTTGAGGGGGGACGACCTGCCGGCCCTCACAGCACTGCCGACCTCTGGATTGATCCCCCCGTGCCCCCCCGAGTGTCGACGACTACGGACGGACTTCGTAGAGAAGGCTCCGCACGTCACCGTTGTCGTGCCAACGCGCGACCGACCGCGTCAGGTGGAAGGCTGCCTTCGTTCGTTGCTCGCTCTCGAATACCCCAACTTCGAAATCGTCGTAGTGGATAATGGGTCGACCACCACTGCCACCGACGATCTGATCGCCACACAATTCGCGGAGGAGCCGCGCCTCCGCTATGTGCGAGAAATTCGGGGCGGGGTATCGCTAGCACGGAATCGAGGATTGGCGGAGGCCCGCAGCCCGATCGTCGCCTTCTGCGACGATGACGTGCTGCACGATCCGCAGTGGCTTACCGAGCTCGTGCGCGGATTTTCTGCGGCTGATGATGTCGGAGCCGTTTCTGGCTCAATTCTCCCGACGGCGCTCGACACACCGTCAGAGATCTGGCTGGAGCAATACGGGGGCTTTCACAAGGGTTTTGTCCTCTCCATCTTTGATATGGCCGAGAATCGGCCTGGCGATCCGCTGTATCCATACACGGCAGGAACTTTCGGCTCTGGCGCGAGCCTGGCGTTTCGGACGGAAGCTTTGCGATCGATCGGCGGCTACGATGAGGCGCTCGGGGCTGGAACCACCGCGCGCGGGGGAGAGGACCTGGCCGCCCTGTTTGACATTGTGACAAGTGGAAGGCGCGTGGTCTATGCTCCAACCGCGATCGTTTACCATTCACACTATCGCGAATATGCTCATCTTCGCAAACAGCTCTACGGATACGGCATCGGGCTGACGGCATTTCTGACGCGGGTCATCGTCGATAGACCATCGCGCGTTTTCGATTTCCTTCGACTGATTCCGATGGGCCTCTACTTCGCCCTGAGCCCCCGGTCGCGCAAGAACGCGAGAAAGCAAGCGGGCTACCCGCGAGATCTCACCCTGGGCGAGCTATTCGGAATGATAAGAGGGCCAGAGGCGTACCTGCGGTCGCTGGTTGCCCTTCGCGCGACACGCCAAGCACGGTGAGCTTGTCCGTGCGTACCATTGTGCCGATACTCACCTACCACAATGTGGCGCCTGGGCCGGGCCTCGCCAGTGAGGAGTTTACGGTCAGGCCCGAACAGCTCGCCGAGCATCTTCGGTACATCGTGGATCGGGGTTACGCGAGCGGGGTGGAGATTGGCTCGCATAGTGAGACGTATCCCCGCTCCACGTGCTGACCGATGCGGAGGCCCGAGCTGAAATAGGCAACAGCAAGGCCATTCTCGAGAACGGACTCGGCCACGAAGTCAGCAGCTTCGCATATCCATATGGGTTTCACGGCCGGCAGTGCGCCGATTGGTCATCGCGACTGGCGGTGTTGCTTCTCGGATTCGGCGCGATCGACGCCCTCCGCATCCTTCACTGATATGGAATGACCGCCCGGTCGTCGATGGGTGACGGTGCGCTGAAACCATTGTCTCACCCGCCCAATGGGCCGTACCAGCCACTGAAGGGTACGAGTGACATGCCTGGCCGTGTATGGAGCGCTCCGGACACCCATGAGTACGAAGGGCAGCGGATCGTCCCACGCGAACCACGCCAGTTCGAGGAGGCCCCGTTGGTGTGGAACCGTCCGATCGGAGCTTCGGGACGACCGCCAGGACAGGCGTGATGGCGGATCCAGGTGCTCGACGAGAAGCCCGCGCCCCTCGACCGCAGGCCCGGACGGCACCGGGCGACCCGTCAGATCAAGGTGGAGCGCCCGGACCACGTCGATTCCGAGGGCGTTCTCGAACAGGCGGAAGTTCGCCCCAAGGCGCGGATTGAAGTCGACCAGCTTGAAGGTGTCATCTCTAGCGTCGTAGCGCCAGTCCAGATCCAGGATCCCGCGATATCCAATGCGTTCGCACAATCCGCGGCACAACGTTTCGAGACGTTCGTTGCGCACCACGCGTGCGTAGCTGGTCACGCCGGCCCGAACGGGCCACGAGCGATATTTGACGCCGGTGAATCCCACCAGGCACTGTGACGCGACATTGCAGTACGCATGAAAGATCCAATCTTCGGACACCGCGGATGGAATGTACTCTTGGACCATCACGTTCGGCTGCTCTGGCCAGTGGGTCACCAACTCTCGGAGCTGTGACGGCGTTTCCACGATCGTTGCGCTGTCAACCACGGGTTGAGTCTGGGCGAGCCATGCGCCCAAGTTCTTGACCATGAGCGGAAATCCAATCTCCCCGGCCGCATCGAGCACCTCGTTCCTCGTCGCGGGGAAGGCCGCCCCCGGCGTCGGCATTCCCAAAGCTGAGCAGATTTCGTGCAAGCCGCGTTTGCTGGCGAGTCGGCGCGGAAGATCTCCGGCAATGGCGGGAATCGTGAACCAGGGCGCCAGCTCAGCCGAACGCTCCGCCAGGAGAATGGCCGCGGCGTCGTCCGTAGGCAGAGCGATAGCAGGGCCGTTCAGCTGTGCCCCTATCTCGAGCAACCCTGCGACCAACTGGTCGGCCGGTTCAGCGCCACTTGCAGAAAGCACGAACTGACCGCGCGCGAAACGCGATACTGCCTGCGGGGTGAATCGATCCTCGGTGATGGTGTACGCAGGCACGCCTGCCCGGCCCAGAGTGCGAATGGCCCCGAGGCCGCTGTGCGAGAGCGGATACCCTCCGATCTTAATGACCAGAACGGGGACAGCTCGGTCGAATGCGATCCGCATGTTGCCTTCCGCTAGGTCGGCAGCGCGTGCGGGCTGTGGGTCATTCCTGGCCATGCTCAACCAGCGATCGCCGATGCGACGGCGCGGGAGATGAGGGGGGCCGCAAAGCGAGTGCCAGCCACAAAACGCATGTATGGCCCGAACGTCGGCGCAGACGCTACGCCAGTAAGATACAGCCCGGGAAGCGAGGTTTCGGAGCTCGCGCTGAGCCACGGCATGTTAGCGACGCGACGAAGGCTGCTGCGAATCTCCGGGTCCAAGAAGTCCATCCCATCAAGGTCGATCCGGTAACCGGTGCCAGCCACCACATGATCGACCTCTATACGCTCCGCCGCCCCGTTCGGACTCTTGAGATCGAGGCGCACTCCTCCACTCGGAAGTGGTTCTGCATCCCGGACCGCGCGTCCCAGTCGCACCTCAAACTTGCCTTCGAAGCGATCGCGCAACCAGAATGCTCCCGAAGGTCCCAGAACCTTGCGCATCAGTGCCACGCGGGCGTGTGGTGGGAGAAGGCGCACCAGCCAGGGAGCGTCCGTCAGGACTCGGTGTGACCAGCCTGGTCCCAGATCCGAAGGTGGCTTGACGAGTCGGCGGGGCCACGCCCGATCGGACGGCCGCGGTGTGCCGGCCCAGAGAAGATGGTTGGCGCGGGCGATCAACTGCACCTCCGCGCCGCTCTCGTACAGCAAGACCGCGCTCTCGAGGGCCGACTGGCCGCTCCCGACTACTGCCACCCGCCGGCCGGCGTAGCCGGCGAAGCTTGCGTGCTGCGACGCGTGCGAAACGGCCGCCATGGCCGACGGTCCTGCGGGAACCGCACGGCTGAACTCTGCCGGGACGTAGGCGAAGGGTACATGTCCGCTCGCCACCACGACGACCATTGCATGCAGGGCTTTCCCTGAGGACAACGTGAGCTCAAAGCCACGCGCCGTTTGTGTTACTCGTGTAACCATGTCACGCTCGATGTCCGGAACGAGGCGCTCCTGAAACCACGAGCCATAGCGGACGAAGAGCTCCACTGGGATCGCATCCGTCTGAGTGAGCATGCGGTGGCCGATCGACCGGCAATAGTCAGAGAAGGTGAAACCCGGAAGAGGGGTTGACAGGCTCGACGCGACCGGTGCGGATTTGAGGAGCATTCCGGCCGGCATGTGCTCGCGCCATGATGCCATCGGATCGCCGAACACGCGCACGGCAACCTGGCGTGCCTTCAAGTGGGCGCCAATAGAAAGGCCGTAGGGGCCGGCCCCGATAACTACCGCCTGGCGCATGACCTCTCACACATATTGTGACCCCACCCCCATGGAGGACCGGCCTTCTGGCCGGGAAGGGTAGTGTCCTGAAGCTTCCTGGAGGTAACGCTGCTCGAGGAGGTGCCGCGGAAAGGCGCTGAATGCCGATTGCGTGCGCGCGAATACAGGCACCGTCGCCAGGATACGGTCTGCGCCAGCGGATCGCAAGCGTCTGGCTGTACGTTCTGAGTTCAGGGGGGCATAATGTGCAGCAAGGGGACCCGGGGCAGGCGCTCAGCGGCGCTCGAAGATGTGGGGCTCGTGCGCTCTTCCCACCCGTCTGCAGGCGGTCCATGAGGAGGAATACCGTGCTCACGAAGGAAGAGAACGAACGGCTTACTCGGGTGGGACCGGGAACCCCGGCCGGCGAATTGCTCCGCCGATATTGGCATCCAGTCGCCATTGCTCGCGAGCTGACGGATGAGCAGCCCACCAAGTTCATACGGATCCTGGGCGAGGATCTTGTCCTATTCAAGGACAAAGGTGGCCACGTCGGACTGATCCAGGACCATTGTGCGCACCGCGGCGCGTCGCTCCTGTATGGCCGTGTGGAGCAGCGGGGCATCTCCTGCGCGTACCACGGCTGGCTGTACGACACGGCGGGCAACTGTTTGGAAACACCGGCCGAGCCTGCCGACAGCAAGTTCCACTTGACCGTGAAGATGAAGGCGTACCCGGTGAAGAAGTTTATCGGGATGTACTGGGCATACCTCGGCCCGCTGCCGGCGCCTGAGATCCCACCCTACGACGTCTGGGCTCGCCAGGACGGCATCCGCAAGCTCGCCGTCTATCCACGACTCGATTCCAATTGGCTCAATCCCACCGAGAACTCCGTCGACCCGGCGCATCTGCAGGTGCTACACCAGGAGTTCATCGGCAGAGGGAAGCCCCCGGCGAGCACGACCCGAGGGTTTACGGACGACGTGCGAGACTTCACGTTCTACGAGACTGACTACGGAATTGTGAAGCACCGGACCTATGCGAACGGGCACGAAGACCAGCACCCCCTGATCTTCCCGAACATCCTTCGCCAAGGAAACGCGACCCAGCTTCGCGTGCCCATGGACGATACGCACACGAACGTCTTCTTCGTGTACTTCCTCCCCGTCGAGAAAGAAGGCTATTCGGACGAGGACCCCGACGTGATCTACGTGCCGCCCTTCAAGGAGCCGCCGGAAGCGCTGCATCCAGTGGCTCGTTTCAAGCTGGAGCAGGTGCTGGCTCAGGACCACATGGCCTGGGAGACGCAGGGCGCGATTGCCGATCGCGAGCACGAGCGGCTGGCAACCTCGGACCGAGGCATCACCTTGCTGCGCAAGGTCCTGATGCGCGAAATGGACAAGGTCGAGCAAGGGAAGGACCCGCTCGGCACCGTTCGAGATGCCAACCACGCGATCATCAGTACCTTCCTCACGGAGTCTCTAGCAGAAGGCTGGTACGACCCCGCCGGACGCGGCAGCGTCGATACCGAGAAGAAGGACGATGATTGGTTCGACCCAGGCGCCACGGCTGCGAGAGATGCCGCGCGCGAGGGGGAAACGGCGAACGTCTAGCGGGTGGGCGGCGCCCGATGGCGCTGACGAAACAAGTGTGGTGGGGCGGTCCGGTTGACTGGGCCGCCCCACCGCAATTCTCGGACTCGAATCTGGAAGGGAGAACCGACATGCAGGCGCCAACTCAAGCCCCGGTCCAGTCGCAGACCGCGCGTTCCTATAACACGACGGTCGCCGGTCGATGCATCGGCAGCAGCGGTAGTCACCACTGGGTCATGGATTACGCCCCGCACCAGGAGGGCCCAGGTGAGATGCCGGGTCCCACCGAGTACTTCCTGTCGGGCGTAAGCTCCTGTGGCGTGCTCATGATCCAGCGGGAGGCCGGACACCGTGGCATTGCGCTGGAGAGCATCGACGTCCACATCGAGGCGTTTCGACATACAGACGGTGTGGACCGAAGGCACAACACTTTTGCGCGCGTCACAATGGACTTCAAGCTGGTCGGGCCGAACGACGCGGAGGCAAAAGACCTCATCGCCCATTATCAGAAGAACTGCCCGCTCTACGGCTCGGTGGCAGAGGCGACGGGCGACATCGACGTGACCTTCACGATCCGCCCGCGGAGCTAAGCGCGAGCAAGAATCGTTCGGGCTATTCGTGGAGCGCACGAACAGAAGGCCACATCACCA
>Ga0209726_10003428_pt1 | contig 21600 bp, 22 predicted proteins | sample Subgrocontami54m_FD_187453 | JGI IMG/M metagenome (GOLD analysis project Ga0209726, IMG submission 187453) | Subsurface groundwater microbial communities from S. Glens Falls, New York, USA - GMW46 contaminated, 5.4 m (SPAdes) (version 3) | ecosystem: Environmental > Aquatic > Deep subsurface >... | reverse complement strand
CTCGCTGGACCGAATCCAGCGAGAATTTGGCGAAAGCGCTCTTGAACACCGGGTTCTCCTGCAGCGCGGCCAGGAATCGGTTGATCTTCTCCAGCTCTATTTCGCGGTTGTCGACGTACGCGCTGCCCACGAGACGCAGGACCGTCCGCCGGGCAGGGGTGCCGGCTTTCTGGGGATCCATCTCAATCCAGTTGCGCAGCACCACGTACTGCAGCCAGGTCTCCTCCGGCATCGTGCGCGCCAGCTCCGCCAGCAGGTTGGAGGGGCGCGTCTTCAAATCGGCCAGGGCGCTGAGGCTTCCTTTCTCCCGGGCGCTCCGGCTGCGCATCTCCCGCAGCTCAAAGAGCCCGGCGTTCGACTGGAGGTTCTCAATCTTGACCTGTTCCGATCTGAGGCCGGCCATCTTCTGTTCCAAGGAGCGTAAATCGGAGGCGGAGGCGCCGTACCACACGCACAGCAGCACCGCCGCCGCGGCTGCTTGGAAGATCAAGGGTTTCAGCACCCCTCGGGAGGCGCGGCGCTGGTCGGAAGGGAGCAGGTTGATCCCTCCGGTCCGGCTGTCCAATCCGCGCAGCGCCAGCCCCACGGCTACGCTCAAGCCGGCCGGCACCGCTTTGGCGCCGCCCACCTTCTTGAACGGGTCGCCCAGTTCCACCGGCAGCTCCAGCGGCCCGAACAGCTCCTGGATCTTCTTGGGGTCCTCGACGGAGCCGAACAGGATGATTTTGCTGACGGCCGGCTCTCCCAGGAATCTCCGCCGGTAATAGTCGATGGAGACGCGCGTCTCGTTCAGCAGCGCTTCCAGAAGCTCCGGAGGCGCCTCCGGCTGTCCCTGGGCGGCGGTGGTCACGATGGTCACGTTGCGGCTCAGGTACAGCAGGTCGTCCCGGGCGATGCTGATGGTGGCGGCGTCATGCTCCATGGAGAGCACAGCCACTACCTGGCCCGCCGGGAGCTGGCCGTTCTGGCGCACCAGCCGCATCAGGCTGACCGGAGCCGGCTCCAGACAGTACGGCAGCAGCTTGCAGTATTGGAACAGCGAGCCGTAGACGGTCACGGAGCTTTTCTTGACGCCGAAGAACATGACCCTCATCAGCGCGGGGTCCGACCGGCGGATGACCACCTGGTAATCGGTCACCAGCTCTTCCAGCTTGAACGGCAGGTATTTCTTGGCCTCGAACGCGATCGCCATCTTCCGTTCGTGGGCTGGAATGGCCGGCATCTGGAAACAACGGATCACGACCGATTCGGAGGCGATCGACGCGTAGATGGGCGCCGTGCCGGAGATCCCCAGTTTAAAGAGCATCGCTTGGACCGAGCGGTTGATGAATTCCTGATCAGTGCCGTCGGCAGGGGACGGCGGAATCGCCGCGGCCGGGCTTTCGGCGCCGGCTCCCTCCACCCGGACTTGTTCCCGCCAGGAGCTTTTTTCAGGCAGCTTGACGCGCGCGAAGCTGACCAGTTGCGGCCGTTGGAAGGACCCCGACAGGGAGATGACGTCAATGTTCTCGGTGCCGATGTAGATGGCCAGCGTGGTGGCCATGCCTCAGCGCCCCATCAGTTTTCGGAGTTCCTGGATATCTCTTGCCGTGTATTCACGCCAGCGGTTGAGGCGGTTCCGGTGAGCTTTTGGAAAAACGCCGCGGGCTTCATACCGTAGGAGGGTCTGCTTCGAGATGCCGAGGGAGGCGGCCGCTTCGGTCGCCGTAAAGTATTTCTTCTGGTCCGTTTCCAGAGTTTTCATAATATAAGTTGGGAGTATTTGAGCGTATTTGGCCCGGTTTGTCAAGGGTGACGCGAAAGGTTGTTTTGGATCCACTTGAGATAAGCCGCGTCACCGTCGGAAACCGGCAGGGCCAGGAACTCCGGAAGCTCGTAGGGGTGATGGGCACGGACCCACCGGCGCAGCGCTTCAAGCCGTGAGGCGGCGGTCTTGATGACCAGCAAAACCTCCGGATCGGAAGCCACCTTCCCTTTCCACCAGTACCAGGAGCGGATCCCGGGGATCAGGTTGACGCAGGCGGCCAGCTTTTGGGAGAGGATCCCTTTTGCGAGACGTTCGGCGATCTTGCGGGATGGAACAGTGACGAAAACGACGCGGATCCCCGGGGCTTTCAATTCTTGCGCAAGCTGACCCGGTAATCCTTTCCTTCGGTCCGGACGATCACGTGCCCTTCACGGGCGAGCCAGCCGACGCTCATCAGCACCAGGTCGCGGGGCTGCTTGATGCCGGTCTGCAGTTTGGAGAAGAGCACCTCCCCGTTCTTATCCAGGTAGTGCCAGATATCGCCGGCCACAATTCCGATCTCAGTGATCATGCCGGTATCTTACCGCGTTTCCAGGTGCGCTTTCAAGAACCGTCCGGTGTAGGAGCGTTCCGCGCGGGCGACCTCTTCCGGGGTCCCGGAGGCCACCACCTCTCCGCCGCGCGCTCCCCCCTCCGGCCCCAGGTCGATCAGATGATCCGCCGTCTTGATCACATCCATCTGGTGCTCGATCACCAGCACGGTGTTCCCCTGGTCCACCAGCGCGTGCAGCACCTTGAGCAGCTTCTCCACGTCGGCCAGGTGCAGCCCGGTGGTCGGCTCGTCCAGGATGTAGAGCGTCTTCCCGGTGGCCAAGTGCGACAGCTCGGTGGCCAGCTTCACCCGCTGCGCCTCGCCGCCGGAGAGGGTCGTGGCCGGCTGGCCGACCTCAATGTAGCCGAGCCCCACCTCCACCAGCGTCTGCAGCCGGGAGCGGATCTTCGGGATCGCCTCGAACAGCAGCAGCGCCTCCTCCACGCTCATGCGCAGCACGTCGGAGATCGAGCGCCCTTTGTAGAGGATCTCCATCGTGGCCTCGTTGAAGCGGCTTCCCTTGCAGAGTTCACAGGCCACATAGACGGCCGGCAGGAAGTGCATCTCCACCTTGATGACCCCTTCCCCCTCGCAGGACTCGCAGCGGCCCCCCTTCACGTTGAAGCTGAACCGGCCCGGCTTGTAGCCGCGAGCCTTCGCCTCGGCGGTCCGGGCGAACAGATCCCGGATCTCTGAGAAGACGCCGGTGTAGGTGGCCGGGTTCGAGCGGGGTGTGCGGCCGATGGGGGCCTGGTCAATCACAATCACCTTGTCCACCTGGTCCATGCCGGTGATCCGGGTGTGCGCGCCCGGCTTCTGCCGCGAGCGGTACAGCTTGCGCGCCAGCGCCCTATAGAGGATGTCGTCCACGAGCGTGGACTTGCCCGAACCGGAAACGCCGGTGACGCAGACGAAGGCGCCCAGAGGAATCCGGACCGTGACGTCCTTCAGGTTGTGCTCCTTGGCGCCTATGATCTCCAGGGTGGGCTGGTCCCGGGTGGGCCGGCGCTTGGCCGGCACCGGGATCGCCAGCTCACCGCGCAGATATTGGGCCGTCAGCGACCGTTTGGATTTTAGGATCTCCTGGAGAGTGCCGGCCGCCACCACCTCGCCGCCGTGCTTGCCGGCGCCCGGCCCCAGGTCCACGATGAAATCGGCCGCCCGGATCGTCCCCTCGTCGTGCTCCACGACGATCACCGTGTTGCCCAAGTCCCGCAGCGCCTTCAAGGTGTCGAGCAGGCGGCGCGTGTCCCGCTGGTGCAGGCCGATCGAGGGCTCGTCCAGCACGTACAGCACGCCGACGAGCCCCGCCCCGATCTGCGTGGCCAGCCGGATCCGCTGCGCCTCCCCGCCGGAGAGGGTGCTGCTTGCCCGGTCCAGGCTCAGATAATCCAGGCCCACGTTCACCATGAACTGCAGCCGGGCCCGGATCTCCTTGAGGATCTGCTCCGCGATCAGCAGCTCCTTCTCCGTCAGCTTCAGGGAGTTGAAGAATTCAAGCCCCTCTCCCACGCTCAAGCGGATGATCTCCACAACGGAGCGGCCGCCCAGTTTCACGGCCAGCGCCTCGGGCTTGAGCCGCGCCCCCCTGCAAACCGGGCACGGCTGCACCGACATGAAACGGGCCGCCTCCTCTTTGACGAACTCGGAATCGCTCTCCCGGAAGAGCCGCTCCAGGTTCGGGATCACCCCTTCGAACGGCCGCCCCCAGACCTCCACCTGCGGCGCCCCGTACAGGATTTTCTTCCGGATCCCCTCCGGCAGCTGCTTGAACGGCGTGGCCAGGCTGAATCTCGCCTGCTCGGAGAACTCCCGGATCAGGGCACGATGGTACATGAGGTACCCTCTGCCGCCGCGGCGCCAGGGTTCCAGCGCCCCCTCCAGGATGGATTTGGAGGGATCCGGAACCACGAGATCCCGGTCCACCTCCGGCTTGGTGCCGAGCCCGTGACAGGAGGGGCAGGCGCCGTAAGGGCTGTTGAAGGAGAAGAGCCGCGGCTCCATCTCCGGGAGCCCGATCCCGCAGGAGGGGCAGCCGTACCGCTCGCTGAAGAGGGTCTCTTTCGATCCGGCGACGGCCACCACGATCCCCTTGCCGGCCTTGAGGGCCGTCTCGATCGAGTCGGTCAGGCGCTGCCGGAACCGCGGCTCCGCCTGGAGCCGGTCCACCACCACCTCGATCGTGTGGGTCCGTTTCTTGTCCAGAGGGATGGGAGAGCCGAGCTCCCGGATCGTCCCGTCCACCCGGACCCGGACGAACCCTTCCTTCTGCACCTGCCGCAGCAGCTCCTGGTATTCCCCTTTCCTGCCGCGCACCAGCGGGGCCAGGATCACCACCGGCTGCCCGGCGCAGCCCTTCAGGATCTGCGCGACGATCTCCTGCGCCGATTGCCGCTGGATGAGACGCCCGCACTGATAGCAGGTGGGTGTGCCGACCCGCGCGAACAGCAGCCGCAGGTAATCGTAGACCTCCGTTTGCGTGGCCACGATCGAGCGGGGGTTGCCGCCGGCGGTCCGCTGCTCGATCGCGATGGCCGGGGAGAGCCCCTCGATCTGCTCCACGTTGGGTTTTTGCAGCTGCTCCAGGAACTGCCGCGCGTAAGCGGACAAGCTTTCCACGTACCGGCGCTGCCCCTCGGCGTAGAGCGTGTCGAACGCCAGCGAGGATTTCCCGGAGCCGGAGAGCCCGGTGAAGACGATGAGGGCGTTGCGGGGGAGGGTGAGGTCCACCCCCTTCAAGTTGTGCTCGCGGGCCCCGCGGATGATGATCGGCGATGGTTTCATGGGTTTGTTGGGGAAAACACACCCCGCCCACCGTCGATCTTTGGCGGGCGGGGTGCCTTGGTTTGAAACAGACCTGAACCGGCTTTTAGCGCTTCTTCTTGCCGGGCCGGGCCATCTTGGCTGCGGACACGTCTCCCTGCTTGTCGATGAAATACAGGAAGCCGGGTTTGCGCTTCACACCGACCTTGGCGACCTTCGTCGGCGAACCGCCCTTCTTGCCGCCGCGAGCCATCTTGGCCCTCGAGACATCACCCTGCTTATCGAGGTAGTAGAGATAGCCCTTCTCGCGCTTGATGCCTGCCTTCGCGACTTTCTCTGACATTCGTTGTATCACCCCCTTTCTTTTAAGATTTAACGACGAACTACGTTCCCACCTTCAAAGGGTTCAGGATCTGCCGCAGCGTGGCGGCCGCCGAGCGGACCGCCAGCAAACTGCTTTTCGGGTTGGCCGGCGACGGCCGGTTCTCCGTCCGCGCCTTCAGCTTGCCGAAATCCCCCGCCGCCTCCACTTCATGGATGTTGGTCCGGATCCCGGGGTCCGCGATGATCTTCACGCGGGTCCGGTCCGGTCCGATCCCGGCCAGCGCCAGCGTGGCGGCCACGTTGATGTTCTGCGGGAACTCTTTGGCCGCCTGCCGGGCCGAACCCTGGAAGACTACCATCGGTTTGCGCAGCTTGTCGAGGCGGATCTTCCGGCGGAGGATCCCCGGCGCCCCGGCGAGGGAGCGCGGCGGTTTCCGGGTGGTCAGCGTCACGGAGCGAAGCCCCCCGGCGGCCGCCGCCTTGATGCCGTCCAGCCCGGCCAGCGCCCCGCTGGGCAGATAAAGAGGGATCCCTTTCCTCACCGCCTCCCGCAGCCGGCCGGGCCGGCTCAGCAACCCTCCGGTGGAGAGGATGAGAGCCGCGCGGCGCCGCCGGATCAGGACCGGCAACAAATCGGCGGCGGCCTTTCCGGAAGCAGCTTCGATCAGGAGGTCACAGCGGCGAGCAAGGGTTTCCAGCGGGAGAACGGGGACGGAAGGGCGGAGAGAACGGCTCAACTGCCGGGCTTGCGAAAGTCGCGCATCGTGCACTCCGATCAAGCGGGCTTTCCCCCTAAAATCTTTTTGGATCTGGCGGGCCAACTGGGATCCGATGTTACCGCATCCCACCAAGCCGATCTTAGTCACACAAAAGTCATCTCGAGCCCCGCAGGGGCGAGAGATCTCGTTTTTTGAAACGGGATTTCTCGGCCTGTTGGCCTCGAAATGACGCAACCGGTGTTTCCCGGATCTTGTTCGAGCGGTCGACAAAGACCACTTTCGGGCGGTTCAGCCGGGCCTGCTCCTCCTCCATCATCGCGTAGGAGATGATGATCACGCAGTCCCCGATCTGCGCCCACCGGGCGGCGGCGCCGTTCATGCAGATCGTTCCGGAGCCGGCCGGCCCCTCCACGCAGTAGGTCTCGATCCGGCTGCCGTTGTTCAGGTTCACGATGTGCACCTGCTCATTGGGCAGCAGATCCGCCGCCCGCATCAGGGTCCGGTCAATGGTGATCGAGCCCTCGTACTGGAGGTTCGCCTCCGTGACGGTGGCCTGGTGGATTTTAGATTTCATCATCGAGCGGAACATCAGTGAACCTCCATGCAGTCGATCAAACGGGTTTTTCCAACCCGCGCCGCCAGCAGCAGCAGCGCCGGCCGTTTCACCCGTCGCACCGGCTCCAGCGTTTCCGGATCCACGATGGCGATGTATTCCACGCGGGCGCTTGGAACTTTTTGAATCACGGCCCGCATCCGTCGGAGAATCCCGTTTCCTCGACGGAGATTTAATTGTATCAACCGCTTCCCCTCGTGTAAAGATTCAAACAAGATTTTTGCGCCCCGGCGCTCGTCGGGAGAGAGCAAGGCATTGCGGGAGCTCATCGCCAGCCCCCCCGGTTCCCGGACCGTCGGCAGCACCTTCAGCCGCACGTCGAAACCCAGGTCGTCGATCATTTGCCGCACCGCGCGGGCCTGTTGCGCGTCCTTCTGCCCGAAGTAGGCGACGTCCGGCTGCACCAGATTGAACAGCTTGGCGACGACGGTCGTGACTCCCCGGAAATGCCCGGGCCGGTGCTCCCCTTCCCACCGCCGGGTCAGCTGAGTCACCTCGACATACGTTTGGAAGCCCGGCGGGTAGATCTCTCCGGCGCTGGGGGCGAACACCAGATTGGCCCCGGCCGATGCGGCCAGGCGCGCGTCGGCCGCCAGCGCGCGGGGATAAGAGCGCAGATCGGAAGAGCGGTTGAACTGAATCGGGTTAACGAAGATGCTGACGACCACCCACCCGGTCTCTTGCCTCGCCCGGCGTATTAAGGAAAGGTGCCCTTCATGCAGCGCCCCCATCGTCGGCACGAACCCGATCTTTTTGCCGCGCCGTTTTGCCGCCTTGACCAGGCGGCGCAGGTCAGCCGTATTGCGGACGATCTTCATAAATAAGTCATTTCGACGAGCGAAGCGAGGAGAAATCTTGATTTAAGAACGAGATCTCTCGCTTCGCTCGAGATGACATGGCTACGCATGGGATAGTTCACTTAGGAGATCTTTTGCTGTCTTCTCCAAAATCGGATGCTTCCATTCCGGCTCGATCTCGGCCAACGGAAGCAGCACGAACAGGCGCTCCTGCATCCGGGGGTGGGGCAGCTCCAAGCGGCGTGTCTTCACCCCGAGGTTGTCGTAATCCAGCAGGTCGAGATCGATCACCCGAGGGCCGTTGCGGTCATGTTCGCGCGGCCGGCCTAATTCCTCTTCCACCAGTTGGAGGCGGTCGAGGAGATCGGCCGGTTTCAGCTGGGTCTCGATCCGGGCGACGCCGTTGAGGAATTTTTCCTGCGGCGGGCCGCCGACTGGGTCGGTTTCATGCCAGGAGGAGCAGCGGATGATTTTCGTCTTTGGGAATCGCCCGATGCGGTCGAGCGCTGACTTTAGAAAGCCGGCCCGCTCCCCCAGGTTGGAGCCGAGGCCGATGAATGCGGTGGCCACTACTTGTCCGTTCGTGCTGAGCTTGTCGAAGCACGACGGTAGGCACCCTTCTCCGCCCGAGGCGGACCCGCCTCTGACGGGGACAGGCTCAGGGTGACCGGAGTTTCCATATCCCTACGCGCTCGATCCGCCGGGCCGCTTCCTTTACGCGCTGAGTCGGGATGCTCAGGGAGAAGCGGACGTACCCTTCCCCGGCATCGCCGAAGCCCACACCCGGCGTGGCGACGAGGGCCTCTTTCCGCAGCAGCTCAGCGGCGACCTCTTTCGATTTTCGCCCTTTCGGGATGGGCGCCCAGAGGTAGAAGGTGGCCTTGAGCGGCATCACCGGCCAACCGGCTTTGCGCAAGGAGCGGAGCATCAGCTCCCGGCGGGTTTCGTAGATCCCGATCATCCGTTTCAGGTGCGCCCCGGAATCCCGCAGCGCCGCCACGCCGGCCATCTGGATCGCCTGGAAAACGCCGGAGTCAATGTTGGACTTCACCTTGGCCAGGGCCGAAACCATCTCTTTGTTGCCACAGACCCAGCCGATCCGCCAGCCGGTCATGTTGTAGCTCTTCGAGAGGGAGTGGAACTCGATCCCGACCTCCTTGGCGCCGGGAACCTGCAGAAAGCTCGGATGCCGCAGGCCGTCGTAGCAGAGTTCCGAATAGGCGGCGTCGTGGCAGACCGGCACCCCGGTTTTCTGCCCGAACCGGACCAGGTCCCGGAAGAAAGAGAGATCCGCGGTGGCCGAGGTCGGGTTGTTCGGGTAGTTCAGGAAGAGGAGCTTTGCCCCCTTGGCTTGGCTTGCCAGTTTCCCCAGGTCCGGAAGGAAATCGTTCTCCGCCGTGAGCGGCACGGAGACCGGACGGCCGCCGGCCAGAATCGTGCCGGTCCGGTACGGCGGGTAGCAGGGATCGGGGATCAGCACCCGGTCGCCGGGGTTCACGTAGGCCAGCGGCAGGTGGGCGATCCCCTCCTTCGACCCGATCAGCGGCAGGATCTCCGTGGCCGGGTCCAGCGTGACGCCGAACCGCTTCTTGTACCAACGGGCGATTTCCACGCGGAGAACCGTGAGCCCGCGGTTGCTGGGGTACTGGTGGTTGGCCGGGTCCCGCAGCCCCTTCACCGCCGCTTTCAGGATGAACTCCGGCGTGGGCTCATCCGGGTCGCCGACCCCCATGTCGATCACGTCCCTGCCCCGCTTGACCAGGGCATCCTTCATGGCGTCGATCTGGACGAACAGGTAGGGGGGGAGCCGCGTGAGCCGCCGCGCGACCGGGATCACTTCTTCCCTTTCTTCTTCTCGATGGCGCTCACGAAATCATCCATGCTGTAAAAGCCCGGTTTTTTCCAGAGGCCCTGGAAATGAGCCGCCACCAGCAGGGCCCCTTGAGCGAAGACCCGCCGGTCGGTCGCCTCATGCATCAGCGTGATGTTTTCGGAGGGGGCCCGGAAGGTGACCGCGTGAACTCCGACGATGTCCCCTTCCCGCTTCGCCTCGATCTCCTCGTCCCGGATCAGCCACCCGGTGGCTTTCAGCAGCTCCTGGGCCAGCGCCTTGGCGGTGCCGCTGGGCTTGTCCAGTTTCTTCGTGTGATGGATCTCGGAGATCTCCGCCTTCACCTTTTCCGCCACGCCGAAATCGAACAGCAGCTTGGAGAGGGAGGCGATCGTTCGCCGGACGATCACGATGCCGATGGACATGTTGGGGGACCAAAAGATCGGGATCTTGCGGGAGAGCCGGCGCAGCTCGGCCAGCTGCTCCGGCGTGAAGCCGGTGGTGCCGATGATCATGGGGACGCCCGATGGGGCGGCTGCGCGGGCGTTAAACAGCGTCGCCTCCGGGACCGTGAACTCAACGATCAAATCGGCGCCGCGCAGCGCCGATGCCAGGTTGTCCGTGACGGTCACGCCGGGATCGGCTGGAAGAGGTTTCCCGACTTGCGGGTGCCCCGCATGCTCGACGGCGCCGACCAGCGCGAACCGGGCCGGGTCCTTCGCCGCTTCCTCAACAAGCAGGGTCCCCATCCTGCCGCAGCAGCCGGTGATCACCAACCGAACCGGGCTCATGCCCATTTCCCGCTTCGCCGCCACGAGCCGGTCCGGACCGCCGGACGCTCGTCGCCCCTGCGAGGCGACTCGCTCTCTCCCTCCCTCGCTCGTCCCTCGCTAATCGCTCGGGACACCATGCCCGCTCGGTCGGTCAAGGCCGGCTTGTCCGGTCCGGCTCGCGGCGGCTTAGGCGCGCTTCGCCCCGCTCGGGGCTGGGGTGAACGAGCGTTGACCGACGAGCCGTAAGGCGAGGAGGGAGTGCGAGTGAACCCCGGCCCCGAGCGGGGCGAAGTAGGTGTCATATCAAGCGGTAGGAACGGAGGACTTCTTTGAGCCGGGCGAGGTTAGCCGGGCTTAGGGCGCACATCGGCAGGCGGAGTGAGGCGTCGGGGATCAACTTCATTAGCCCCATCGCCGTCTTGACCGGGATCGGGTTGGTCTCGATGAAGACCGCTTTCGTGATCGCCAGCAGATGGTAATGGATCCTCCGGGCCTCTTCCAGCCGGCCCTTCTGGAAAGCGGCCACCATCTGGGCCACCTCTTTGGGCAAAATGTTCGCCACCACCGAGATGACGCCGGTGCCGCCGATCGCCAGGACCGGCAGCGTCACGCCGTCATCGCCGGAGATCAGGGCGAATTTCTCGCCGCAGACCGCCTTGATGCGGGCCATCTGCTCCAGGTTGCCGCTCGATTCCTTGACACCGGCGATGTTCTTGATCTTCGCCAGCCGGGCGAAGGTCTCCGGCTCGATGTTGACGCCGGTGCGGGAGGCGATGTTGTAGATCACGATGGGGATCTCCACCGCCTCGGCCACCGCCCGGAAATGCTGCACCAGCCCTTCCTGCGTCGGCTTGTTGTAGTAGGGGGAGATCAGCAGCGCCCCGTCGGCGCCGGCCTTCTGCGCGTGCCGCGTGAAGCGCAGCGCCTCCTGCGTGTTGTTCGAGCCGGTGCCGGCGATCACCGCCACCCGGCCCCGGGCGGTCTGGATCACCATCTCGATCACCTGCTCATGCTCGTCGTGCGAGAGAGTGGCCGATTCGCCGGTGGTGCCGCACGGCACGATCGCCGAGGTTCCGGACTTGACGTGGAACTCCACCAGCTTCTGCAGCGTGGAGACGTCCACCTCCCCATTGCGGAACGGGGTGACCAGAGCCACCATGGATCCTTTCAACCAGAGATGCGGAGCTTTTTTCATTGAGCGCTTATCTCTCCATTGAATAGGATTTGCGCCGGGCCTTCCAGGTACAGCCCTTCCCACGGTTGTTTGCTTTGCCCGAAGCCGACCGTCAGCACATCCCCGCCGGCGGTCTTCACCTCGACCGGCGGCGTCAGCCGGCCCAGCGCCGCCCCGATCAAGACCGAGGCGACCGCTCCCGTTCCGCAGGCGAGGGTTTCTTCCTCGACCCCCCGCTCGAAGGTCCGGATCGCGATCCGGTGCTGGGAGTCGATCCGGACGGCGTTCACGTTGGTGCCGGCCGGCTTGAAGAGGCGGTGATGCCGAATGGCGGGGCCCAGGGTTTCCATCGCAACTTTTTCAAGATGGGAAACCAGCAGCACCGCGTGCGGCACGCCGGAATTGACCGAGTGGACCTGGCAGGATCTTCCCGCGGCTTTCAGCTTCTGGCCCAGGCGCAGGTTCTTCGGCCGGCTCAGGTAAACCCGGACCCGGTCCCCGTCAATGATCTGCGCCCGCATGAGCCCGGCCCGCGTGTCCACCGAGATCTCCTTGTGGCGGCCGTTCCGCGTGTGCAGATACCAGACCATGCAGCGCAGCCCGTTGCCGCACATCGGGGCCTCGCTGCCGTCGGAATTGAAGATCCGCATCCGGGCGTCGGCCTTGCGGGAGGGCAGCGTCAGCAGCAGCCCGTCGGCGCCGATCCCCCGCCGCCGGTCGCACCAAGTGCGGGCGAACCGGGAAAGGTTTCCGGGGAACGGTTTGCGCCGGCGGTCCAACAGGATAAAATCATTTCCGGCCCCGGCCATCTTCACGAACGGCACAGACGTCATTGCGAGGCCCCGAAGGGGCCGTGGCAATCTCGATTTTATAGTTCTCACGCCAAATACCTCGGGATCTTCTCCCCGCGTAAAAGGTCCTTGTAAGATTCGCGGGAGCGGACCACCACCCAGTCCTCGCCGTTGACCATCACCTCGGCCGGGCGCGGCCGGGCGTTGTAGTTGCTGGCCATCACGAAGCCATAGGCCCCCGCGCTCATCACCGCCAGCAGGTCCCCGCTCTTCAGCGCCGGCAGCTTCCGGTTCTTGCCGAGGAAGTCGCCGCTTTCGCAGACCGGTCCCACAATGTCGGTCGTGAAAGTTTTCGCGCGGGGCTTCGGCTGCAGGACCGGCTGGATGTGGTGGTAGGCGCCATACAAGCTGGGGCGGATCAGGTCGTTCATCCCCGCGTCCACAATGGCGAAGCGATGGCCATGGCTCTCTTTCAGGTAAAGGACGCGTGTCAGCAGAATGCCGCTGTTGCCCGCGATGTAGCGTCCTGGCTCCAGGATAACCTTCACCCGGCTCCTTTTCAAGAGCGGCAGCACCGCCTTCGCGTAGGCGCGCGGCGTCTGCGGTTCTTCCTTGTTGTAGATGATCCCCAACCCTCCACCGATGTTCAGCGTCTTCATCGGGATCCCCTGCCGCCGGGCGGAGGCCACCACACCCAACGCTTTCCGGATCGCCTCCCGAAAGGGCCGCGCCTCCAGGATCTGCGAGCCGATGTGGACGTGCAGCCCGCCGAAGATGAGCCACCGGTATTTCCTGCGGCCGGCCAGCAGCCGCCGGACTGTCTTCAAATCCATCCCGAACTTGCTGGCCTTGTGCCCCGTGGTGATGAAGGCGTGCGTGTGGGGGTCCACATCCGGGTTGAGCCGCAAGCTCACCTGCTGTTTCCGTTTCAGCCGCGCGCAGACAACGTTGATCTGCTCCAGCTCCTGCTCCGATTCCACGTTGAAGAAGAGGATACCGGCCCGGACCGCCGCCTCGATCTCCTCCGGCCGCTTGCCCACAGAGGCGTAAACGATCTTCTTCGGGTCCGCCCCGGCCTGCAGCGCCTTGCGCAGCTCCCCGCCGGAGACCACGTCGAACCCAGCCCCCGCTTTGGCCAGCGTCCGCAGGACCGCAAGGTTGCCATTGGCCTTCATGGCGTAGCAGATCAGCGCGTCCACTCCGGCAAACGCTTCTTTGATCTGCCGATAATGGTCCAGCAGCGTGTTGTAGCTGTAGAGGTACAAAGGAGTTCCCACCCTCCGGACGATCTCCTCGACCGGGACCTGTTCGCAATGAAGCCGTTCATGGATGTACGCAAACCGATGCATAGGCGGTAATTATAGCTTGTTTTGGTTGTGGTATGATTGCCATGTGAGGAAAAAACGATGAAAAGAGTAGAGATCAACTCTCGTATTGTTGCGGACCCGGAAATTTGCCACGGCAAGCCGACGTTCAAGAATACGCGCGTCATGGTATGGCAGGTTCTGGAGATGCTGAAAGCCGGGATGACTGCCGGCCAGATTCACAAAGCGTACCCGTCCATATCCAAAACGCACATCCAAGCTGCTCTGGATTATGCCGCCAATCTGATGAAGGGCGAATCCTACGTCCTCCTCAAAGTTTAAGTTTCTCCTTGATGAGAACGTCCGGCGAGAGCTTTATCCCTTCCTGAAGAGTCGCCACATCGATGTCAAGCTGTGTCCCAAAGGATTGAGGAACGGAGCGATCGCGAGGTTTTGCTTCTCAGAGGAGCGGACGTTGGTTACCAACGATTCGGATTTCCCAAAGATGTCCGCCCGAGAACTTCATAGCGTTGTGTGGCTCAAGATTCCTCAAGAGGATCCGGCAGGTTTGATTAAAGCATTCTCCCGGCTTCTGGATTTTTCTCCCTCCGATCTGAAGGGCGCAATCATCACCCTGCTTCCCTCCCACCAGGAAATAGAGCGTTTGGCTTAAGCCGCTTGCTGGAGGGGCTCTGCGGAGGCCGGCTCAGTAAGCTCTTGGAAGCGGATGGATCCGGACGACAGATCAATCACCATTCGGTTACTGTTCCTTGTGGATAACCTCGATCTGAAACCGTTCCTGCATCATTTGGCCTTGGTCTATATGATCTAGTTTTCCATCCTTGAAGTAATAGAACGTATTGCTCGATCTCCATACCTCCCAATCGTCCCGTGCGGCCACCATATCCGCTACAAGTGTGCGATGCATCCACTGGTTTCTGGTCATGCCAATTTTTGGGGCAAAGACGGATTGGCATCCTACACAAGAGAAAGCAGCTACTGCTGCCATTGCAAGTGAGTACTTCCGCAGTCCTCGTGTTTTTCGCACTGCACCCATTTTCCCTATCGCATATATGGCTATTTTCATTCCTTAATCCCATGGCGTCTCATGCATTCTTTGTAGACCCGTTCGTAGAGGTCATAATCTTCTTTCCTCTGATCAGCATCTCCCAGGAGGAACTCCGGATGTTTCTGCCTTGCCTCTACAGCTGAGCACATAAACTCCTCGGCTTCGAGGTGGCAATGTTTGCGGGCTTGGGCGGGCCGAAATTCGGCCCAATAGAACCAGCCCGCGCCGCATAGGATAACTACGGCAGTAATGAAATCCCTGCGTCTTACGCGCGTTAGCAAGCTACTCACGAAGGAGCAATTTCCAGCGTTGGATTTGTTTGGCCACCTGAGCCGGATGGGTGCTGCCGGGGGAGCGTTTTCGGAAGACGGAGACTGCCGGGTTGAACAGCTTCAAGACATCTCGCCCGAAGGCGGGTGAAAACCGCCGGAAGGTTCCCGGCGAAAGCTTGCTTAAGGTTTTCCCCGCCTGGTCGGCGTGGGCGAGAAGTTGCCCGACCACCCGGTGGGCTTGGGCGAAGGGCAGCCCTTTCTTTACCAGGTATTCGGCCAGGTCGGTCGCGTAGAGGGAATCGTCCTGGAGTTGGGCGTCCAGCGCCGGTTTGTTCCAGCGTAGCCCGGCTGCGCCGGCGGCGAGCACTTCAACCATTCCTTCGGCCCGGTCGAGCGCTTCGAAGACAATTTCTTTGTCCAACTGGAGGTCGCGGGAATATCCGGAGGGCAATCCTTTGAGCAGCGTGATGAAGGAGGTTTGGTCCCCGATCAGCTTGGCGGAGTTGGCCCGGATCAGCTCCAGGAAATCGGGATTCTGCTTCTGCGGCATCATCGAGCTACCGGTCAGCATCCCCTCATCGAACGAGAGGAAGTTGAATTCAGCGGTGGACCAGAGGATCCACTCCTCCGCCAATCGGGAAAGATGGGCCCCAAGTAGGGCGAGGGCCGCCAAGATCTCTACGGCGAAGTCCCGATCGGTCACCGCGTCCACCGAGTTCTGCTTGATGCCGGCGAAGCCGAGCTCTTTGGCCACCGCCGCCCGGTTGATATTCAACGAGGTGCCGGTGAGTGCTCCTGATCCGAGCGGCAGCTCCGCCAGCGTCCGCCGCTTCGCCGCATCGAGCCGTTCCCTGTCCCGCTGGAACATCTCCAGGTAGCTCAGCAGGAGGTGGGAAACCAACACCGGCTGCGCGTGCCGCCAATGGGTGTAGCCGGGCATCACCAGTTTTCCGGCCGACCGTGCTTGAGCCAAAAGTTTTTTCTGCAGGGAGAGGATGGACCGCTCGATCCCTTCAATCCGCCTGGCGGAGTAAAGTCGGAAGGAGGTGACCACCTGGTCGTTCCGGGACCGGGCCGTGTGCAGGCGTCCGGCGGCGGGGCCCGCTTTTTTCTCAACCAAAGATTGGATTGCTGAATGGATGTCTTCGGCTTTCGAATCCCACCGCAGCTTGCCTCGTTCCGCTTCCTTGAGCAGCGAGGTCAAGACCTTGACCAGCCGGGCGGAATCCTTCCGAGGGATGATCCGCGACTTCCCCAGCATCCGGGCATGGGCGATGGAGCCGAGCAGATCCTCGCGCGCCATCCGCCGGTCCACGTTCAGGGAATGGGTGAACCGCTCGACGGTCCGGGAGGTGGACTTGGAGAACCGCCCTCCCCATAATTTGGTAACTGGATGACTGGATAACTGGATAATTTTTTTCATTTCAATTCCCCAGTTCTCAAATTTCCCAGTTTCCCAATCGTGTAGGGTAACCCCCAAAGCGCGATGAACCCGGCGGCCGCTTTCTGGTCGAAGGCGTCCTCGCCTCCGTAAGTGGCCCACGCCTTCGCGTAGCGGGAGTAAGGAGAGCGCCGGGCGACCGCCATGCAGGTGCCCCGGTACAGCTTGACCCGTACGGTGCCGGTGACCCGGGCCTGGCTGCTCTCGACGAATGCGTCCAGCGCGCTCTTCAGGGGGGTGAACCAGAGCCCGTCGTAGATCATCCGGGCGTACCGGGGGGCGACGCTTTCCTTAAAGGAAAGCATCTCCCGGTCCAAAGTCAGCTGCTCCAACTCCCGGTGGGCGGTGTGCAGGATCGTGGCGCCGGGGGCTTCATAGAGCTCCCGTGACTTGATCCCGACCAGCCGGTCTTCGATGAGGTCGGTCCGCCCCACGCCGTGCTCGGCGCCGGTCCGGTTCAACTGGCGGATCAGCTCCACGAGCGGCAGGGAGCGGCCGTTGATGGCCACCGGAACCCCCCGCTCGAAATCAATGCTCACGATCTGCGCCTTCGCCTTGGCTTTCGCCGGGTCTAAAGTCCACCGGTAGGCCTCGGGCGGCGGCTCGACCCAGGGGTCCTCCAACGGACCGCTCTCGATCGCGATCCCCCAAAGGTTCTGGTCCAGCGAGTAGAGGGAATCCTTCTTCGGCGGGATCGGCATCTTCCGGGCCTCGGCGTACTCCACCTCTTCCTGCCGGGATTTCATCTCCCATTCCCGGACGGGGGCCAGGATCTTGAGCCGAGGATTCAGGATCCGGAGCGAGACCTCGATCCGGACCTGGTCGTTCCCTTTCCCGGTACAGCCGTGCGCCACCGCGGTCGCGTTCTCCCGGCTGGCGGTTTCGGCCAGGGCCTTGGCGATCAGGGGCCGGCTCAGCGCCGTGGCCAGCAGGTATTTCCCCTCGTAGACGGCCCCCGCCTTCAAGGCCGGCAGGATGTACTCCCGCGCGAAGGGGGCTCTTAAGTCCTGCACGATCACTTTCTCCGCGCCGCAGGCAATGGCCCGCTTCTTCACGGGGCCGAAGTCCTCCCCCTGCCCGACGTCGCAGCAGAAGGCGACCACCTTCCAGCCCCGTTCGGAGAGCCAGCGGACGCAGACGGAGGTGTCCAGCCCGCCGGAATAAGCGAGCACGATCTTACCCCTCACCCCAGCCCTCTCCCCTCCGGGGAGAGGGTAAGGGTGAGGGGGATGATTTGGTTTTATGTTTTTCATCGTTTGAGCAGCATCAACAAGACCGCTTTCTGCACGTGAAGGCGATTCTCCGCCTGATCATAAACGATCGATTCCCGGCTGTCCATGACCTCGTCGGTGACTTCTTCCCCTCGGTGGGCCGGCAGGCAGTGCATGAACAGCGTGCCGTGGCCGGCCGCTTTCATCATCTTGCCGTCCACCCGGAAGCCCTGGAACGCCTTCACCCGCCGCTGTTTTTCCTGCTCCTGGCCCATGCTGGTCCAGACGTCGGTGTAAAGGACCGAGGCTCCCTTGACTGCTTTCAGGGGATCGTTTAAAAGCTCGATCTTGGCATCAGTCTTCTTGGCCTCCCGCGCGGCCCATTGCGTGATCGTAGGATTCGGTTCATAGCCCGTGGGCGTGGCAATACTCAAGTTCACGCCGACCAGCGCGCATCCTTTCATCAGCGAATGGCAGACATTGTTGCCGTCGCCGACATAGGCGACCTTGATTCCTTGAAGGTGGCCCACTTTTTCTTGGATCGTCAACAGGTCGGCCAGCGCCTGGCACGGATGGCTGGCGTCGGAGAGCCCGTTGATCACCGGGATCTCCGAGTGGCGGGCCATCTCCTCCACCTCGGCATGCCGGAAGGTGCGGGCCACGATGACGTCGAGATACCGGGAGAGCACCCGGGCGACGTCCTTCGGCGATTCCCTCTTTCCCTGCTCCAGCTCCACCGGGCCGATGTAAAGACTCTGCCCGCCCAGCTGCGCCATGCCGACCTCAAACGAGACGCGGGTCCGCACCGACGGCTTCTGGAACAAGAGGCCCAGCGTTTTGCCGGCCAGCAGCCGAAGGGTTTTCTTCTCCCGCTTCAGCTCAATGGCGTTTCGGAACAGGTGGAGGATTTCCTCCCGGTCCAGGTCCTGCAACGTAAGGAGGTGCTTCGGTTTCATAGTCATTTCGAGGCCCTTGGCCGAGAAATCTCGTTTTTCAAAGCGAGCTCTCTCTCTTCGCTCGAGATGACAGCTGATAAAGCTTCATCCAGAATTTTCATTCCCATATCCAGTTCTTTCTTCGTGACCGTCAAGGCCGGGTACATCCGCAGCACCTTCTCCTGCGTGCAGTTCAAGAGCAGCCCCCGCTTCAGCGCTTCCTTAACGATGGGAGCGCCCGGCCGGCTCAGCTCGATCCCGAGCATCAACCCCAGCCCCCGGATTTCCCGGATCAGCGTCGGGTATTTTTTCTTCAGCTCCAGCAGTTTCTTGAACAGATAATCCCCCTGCTTGCGCCCGTTCTCCATGACTCCCCCCTTGCGCAGCGTCTCGATCGTGGCCAGCCCCGCGGCGCAGACCAACGGGTTGCCGCCGAAGGTGGTGGCGTGGCTGGCCTTCTCCCAGAGGTCGGAGATCTTGAGGTTGGCGATCAGGATCCCGATCGGCAACCCGCCGGCGGCCGGCTTGGCCAGCAGCAGGATGTCCGGGACCACGCCGTAATGCTGGTAGCAGAAGATCTTGCCGGTCCGCCCCATGCCGGAGGAGATCTCGTCGAAGACCAGCAGCAGGTTCAGCCGGTCGCAGAGTTTCCGCAACCCCTGGAGGTATTCTTTGGAAGCGACGTGGATGCCCCCCTCTCCCTGCAGCGGCTCCACCATCACGGCCGCGGTCTCCGGCCGGATCGCCTCCTCCACCGCCTTCAGATCGTTGAACGGCACGTGCCGGAACCCGGCCGGGATCGGCTCAAAGTCTTTCTTGTGCTTCGGCTGCCCCGTGGCGGCCATGGCCCCCAGAGTCCGGCCGTGGAAAGACTGCTCCATCGTGAGGATCTCCCACCGCTCCGGATTGCCGAACTTCCGGACCAGCTTGATCGCCGCTTCCACCGATTCCGCGCCGCTGTTGGAGTAGAAACACTTGCCGGGGAAGCTGCTCTTGATGAGCGCTTCCGACATCCGGGCCTGCGGCTCGTTGTAAAAGGTATTCGGCAGGTGGATCAGCTTTTTCCCCTGCCGCTCGACCGCCTTGACCACGGCGGGATGGCAATGGCCGAGGGCGTTCGTGCCCCAGCCCGGGAAGAGGTCCAGGTATTTCTTCCCTTCCGCGTCCCAGACCCAGGATCCTTTCGCCCGCAGCGCCGCGATTCCCAGCCGGTTGTAGACCGGGATCGCGTACTTATCGTAGAGTGCCGTGATCTTTTTTGTATTCATTTAGCGAACGATTTCCGTCCCAATCCCCAAATCGGTGAAGATCTCCAGCAGCAGCCCGTGCGGCACCGCCACGTTAATCATGTGTGTTTTTCGAACGCCTCCCTTGAGGGCTTCGATGCAGGCCTTCGTTTTCGGGATCATGCCGCCGGCGATGACTCCCTTCTTGATCAGCTCCATCGCCTTGCTCACCGTCACGTGCGAGAGCAGGCTGCTTGGGCTGCTCCGCCGCGTCAGGATCCCCGGCACATCGGTCACCAGCACGAACTTCTCCGCCTTCAGCGTGGCGGCCAGGGCCGAGGCGGCCTCATCGGCGTTCACGTTGTATTGCTGGTTGTCCCAGCCGGCCCCCACCGGGATCACCACCGGGACCACCCCCAGCGAGAGGAGCCGCTGCACCGGCCCGGTGTTGACGCCGGTCACCATCCCGACGAACCCCAAGTCGGCGCCCGGGATCGAGTATTTCTCCGCTCGGATGAGCCCCGATTCCCAGCCGGGCAGGCCCTGTGCCCGCGCCCCAAGAGACTGGATCTCCGCCACCAGCCGTTTGTTCACTTGGGCTAACGCCTTGACCACCAACCGCAGCGTGGTCCGGTCGGTCACCCGGAGCCCCTGCACGAACCGGGCCGGTTTGCCCCGTTTGGCCATCTGCTGCGAGATCTCCGGGCCGCCGCCGTGCACCAGCACCGGCCGGATGCCGGCCACGTTCAAGAAGGCGACGTCCTGCAGCACCGCCCGCCGCAGTTTGGGATCCGAAAGGGCGGACCCCCCGTACTTGATGACGAAGGTCTTGCCCCGGAAGGCCTGCAGGTAGGGCAGCGCCTCCAACAGCACGTCCGCCTTGCGTACAACCGATGCAAACCCCCGACCGTCATTTCGAGGCAAAGCCGAGAAATCTCGCTTTAAAACCGAGATTTCTCCTCGCTTCGCTCGTCGAAATGACCCACTACCCGCAATGGCGTCTGTCATGTCGTGTATTTCGCATTGATCTTCACGTATTCTTCGGTCAGGTCGCCGCTGAGCATTTGGGCTTGGGCGCCGCCCCTTCCCAAATCCACCTCCATCCGGATCTCCGGATGGTCCACCTGCTCCAGCAATGTTTCCCGGGAGACCGCGGCCGGCTCTCCTCCTTTAAAGACAATGATCTTGCCGAGCCGGATGACCAGCTTCTTGGGCTGGAAGGGAACGCCGGAAGCGCCGGCGGCCGCCGCGATGCGGCCCCAGTTGGGGTCCCGGCCGGCCACCATCGTTTTGACCAAGAGGGAGTTGGCGATCTGCCGGGTGGCCTTCATCGCCTCGGCGGAGCCGGCGGCCCCCGTCACCTTCACGGTGAAGAGCCGGGTCACCCCTTCCCCATCCCGAACGATCTCTTTGGCCAGCGCCTCGCAGACCTGCCGGACCCCTTTCAGAAAATCTTTGTGATCCGGAGATCCTTTTTTCAAGGGGGGCAACCCCGCCCCGCCGTTGGCCAGCAGCAGCACCATGTCATTGGTGGAGGTTTCGCCGTCTACCGTGATCGCGTTGAAGGTCTCCGGCACCGCCTGCCGCAGCGCGTCCCGCAGCAGGGCCGGCCCCACCGTGAGATCGGTGGTCAGGAACGCCAGCATCGTCGCCATGTTCGGGGCGATCATGCCGGAGCCCTTGGCGATCCCGCCGAGGGTCACCACCCGTCCACGGATCTTCCAATGAACGGCGAATTCTTTGGGCCGCAGGTCGGTGGTTAGGATGGCCTCCGCCGCCGAATGAGATCCGGTCCGATTCAGCTGGCCCCTAGCGGAGCGGATCCCCTCCCGGATATTCTCCATCGGCAGCGGCCGGCCGATCACGCCGGTGGAGGCGACCAGCACCTCCACCGCGGGGATCCCCAGCAGGCGGGCCGTCTCCTCCGCCATCGCCCGGTTGTTCTGTTCCCCCCGCCGGCCGGTGCAGCAGTTGGCGTTCCCGCTGTTGGCGACGATCGCCCGGGCCTTGCCTTTGCG
>Ga0209726_10003427_pt1 | contig 21602 bp, 16 predicted proteins | sample Subgrocontami54m_FD_187453 | JGI IMG/M metagenome (GOLD analysis project Ga0209726, IMG submission 187453) | Subsurface groundwater microbial communities from S. Glens Falls, New York, USA - GMW46 contaminated, 5.4 m (SPAdes) (version 3) | ecosystem: Environmental > Aquatic > Deep subsurface >... | reverse complement strand
AGGGTATCAAGTCCATAGTGGGTTAATTCAGGAAAAAGTTCTTTCAAGTCATGAATACCAAGTTGCACTTCTTGTGCTTGCGTAGCTGTAGTCATTATTCAACTCCTCTTTTTTGTACCCAAAAAAAACCCCTGAGTATAATCGAAGGGTTTCCGTTTAAATTGTAAAAGAACCATTAAAAATAATGGTTCCACCTTACAATACTCAAACAAAAAGTCAATGTTTTTGAAAGATCATTTTGGAAACACCTAATGCGGTACCATTATATACTTTTTGTGGACTGACAGGAGTATGTGAAACATCTTCTTGAATTTTTGTCATAAGTCCATCGCGCATAACACCACCGTCAATAGTAAGCAAACGTGGTTTTATGGGAAGTTTTTTTAGGAGAACATCAACTCGTTTGGCAAGACTTTTCAGATGTTTACTTAAAAGTTTTTCATTTGATAGATATTTTTCTATTTCTTTTCCCCCATACTGGATTTTTCCCTCTAAAACATACTGCGTTTTATTGCCCCAAGAAACAAGGGTTGTAAAAAAGGGTTTTTTAAAAACATATTCTTTTCCTATTATCTGCATTATAAACGTACCGGTTCCGTATGTTATTTTTATAGCACCTTTTTTGATTCCTGCAGCAACCATACTTGCTTGTTGATCCCCACACACAGCAGTAAGTGGAATAGCAAGGCCTAGTAAATCTTTTTTTGTCATTCCAAAATTATTTTGAGAAGATACTACGTTTGCAAGTAGCTGAGATGGAACGCCAAACAAATCACAAAGTTTACTGTCCCATTTTTTTGTTCTGATGTTATATAAAAGTGTACGTGAAGCATTGGTAATCTCCGTACAGTACGGGTTTCCCTTTAGTAAATTCCACATAAGCCATGTATCAATCGTACCGACACAAAGAGTTTTTGTCAGGTATGCTTTTTTTACAGCAGAACATTCATTTAAAAGCCAGTGAATTTTTGATGCAGAAAAATAGGGGATAAGATCAAGACCTGTTTTAAAACGAACGGTACTCAAATATTTTTTTGTAAGTTTTTTACATAAAACACTTGATCTAGCATCTTGCCATACAATTGCCGGATACAATGGTTTGCCGGTATTTTTTTCCCATGCAATAACCGTTTCCCGTTGATTTGCAATTCCCATGCCAATAATGGAGTTAGTGGGTATGCGGGATTTTCGTAACACATCTTTTATAGCTTTTATTGAATATGTTACATACTGCAACGGGTCCTGTTCTACCCAACCCTTATGGGGATGGGAAAATGCAAAAAATTGTGAGCTTTGAGAAATAATCTTTTCATGTTCATCAAATACCAATGCCTTAACACTTGAGGTGCCAACGTCAAGCACGAGGGCATATTTTTTTTGAGCGTTTTTCATGTTTTGTTAAAAAAATTATTCAAGGCTTTTTGAGGTGTTTGCTTACAAGAAAGAAGTGTTCCAACTAAATGAAATAAGGGAAACTCTTTTTTATTTTTTAATCCAACAATTGATCGGAGTGCCTCAAAAGAAGCTTTTCCCTCACTTTCAGTCGTACACACACCCGAATGCGCAAGCTCTTTTCCAACGGTATAATTTTTTGAGTCATGACTTGAACTTGTTGCGATAAAATCGCCGATGCCGGCATACGAAAAAACTGTTTCACGCTTACCACCAGCTCGTGACACTATGCGCTGCATTTCCTGAAATGCCATTTGGACTAATATACCGCGTGTATTACATCCAAGACCCAATCCATCGGCAACGCCAAGCGCTATTGCATAAATATTTTTTAATACTCCACACAAAGAAACACCGCGTGTATCACGAGAACATGCAATATGTAAAGCAGTGTTTTTAAAAAGCATCTCTACCTTTTTTAAAAGAATCTGATTTTTACTTGCGCATACTGCGGCACCCGCTAGTCCATTTTTTAATTCTTTTGAAAGCATAGGGCCACTTAAAAGTCCGAATTGTTTTTTTGAAAATGAAATTTCTAAAAATTCGCTCGTGAGATGAAACTTTGTATCATTATTGAACCGCAAAATACCCTTTGTTACAGATAGAATGGGAGTATCCTTAGAAACTAGAGGAAGTAATTCACGAACACACGCTTGTAAAACCCAGGATGGTACACATAAAAAAAGAATATCGGATTTTTTTACGACATAAGAAAAATCTTTTTCACCTTGAATACGGTTTTCGTCTTTATCCCAGACAAAAATAGTGAGATTTTTTTTGTTTTTAAGAATTTCTTTTAAAGCGCTTCCAATTTCTCCTCCCCCGATAATTCCAATGGTTTGTTTCATAGAATGAGTATAATAATATTTCTTTATGAAGTTTATCACTCCATGTCATAATTTCCAAGTGACAAAACGAACTATTCCTCCCTTTTTCAAAGGAGGAATAAAAAAATGAACTAAAGATTTAAGGAAGAAAACACGGGCGATACTAAGGACAAATGGTTATCGCCATTTTTTGGAATAGGTCGAACAAAACACTTGTGGCATCTAGCTTGATACGTTTCCGCATCGCCTATTTGCTGACTATCACTATCATACAAAGCGATTTCACCCCCTCGAAACATCTGACTATAAATCGCGTTTGCCTCAAGTACATGACACTGTCCGCACACAGCTCGTAGTTTATCAACTTTTGCCGCAATACCCATAAACCGTGCCATTGTCATAAAAGGTTCACCCCGAAAATTCATATCAAGACCAGAAATAATAATACGACAACCACGTTCTTGTAGTGCAAGTACAACTTCAAAAAGCGAATCTTCAAAAAAATGAATTTCATCAATACCAACTACTGATAGACCCCCTACTGTTTTAAGAATTTCTCCCGAATCGGTCACTTCACGAGCTTCAAGAGAAATACCACATCTACTTTTAATCTTTCCCGGGCTTCTCGTATCGCGTTTTGGCTTAAAAATTTCAACATGTTGGTGTGCTACCTGCGCAAGGCGAAGGCGGCGTAATAATTCTTCAGACTTTCCTGAAAACATACACCCAGTAATCACCTCTATAGTTCCTCTGATTTGGCTCATTTTTCTTCTTTCTTTTTTTAAAGGTACAAAAAATATACAAACTAGATTTGAGTATAAACTAATTAGCACTTCCTACAAGTGGAAAAGGTAACAATACTATATCCACAAGTCTCCTTGATTTTTATTTTATACTACTGTAGACTAATTGCGCGGGGTGGAGAAGTCTGGCATCTCGCGTGGCTCATAACCACGAGATCGTGGGTTCAAATCCCACCCCCGCAACAATGAAGCTCACACGAACGTGTGGGCTTTTTTGACTCTTGCTTTTCATAGTATGGCGTGTTAGCATAATCTCGTTGTAAAAAATTTTTATTATCATTTTTGGCAGAGTAGCTCAGTCGGTTAGAGCAGTGCCTTCATAAGGCAAAGGTCGTGGGTTCGAATCCCACCTCTGCTATAAGGAAACAAAAAGCGACGGAAATTATTCCGTCGTTTTTATATAATCAATATAAAAGCAATTCTGTTGTTCTTCTAAAATAAATGCCCGAGGAGGGACTTGTCTACAAATCTTGACTCGCCGTCGCTCGTCAAGTTCGCAGACCGCTGCTCGTGATCTGGTCTGCTGACCAGATATCACTCCGCCCTTCAAGTCCCTTCACAACAGAAGCAGTTCTGTTGTTCTTCTGAAATAAATGCCCGAGGAGGGACTTGAACCCTCAAGCCTTTCGGCACACGATTTTGAGTCGTGCATGTTTGCCAATTTCATCACTCGGGCAAAATACACTTTTATACTACGATGTTCCCCTTCCACTGTCAATTAACATCATGTACCATACTAACATATGAAAAGACCCTTGGTATTAATTTCAATCGATGGATTTGGCATAAGCCCTATTGATCAAAACAACCCAATCGCCATGGCGCGTAAACCCGTACTTGATGATTGTATGGCGCATTATCCATATGGCGTTTTGGAGGCATCAGGCATTGCCGTTGGGCTTCCCTGGGGAGAGGTTGGAAACTCAGAAGTAGGCCATCTAAATTTAGGCGCGGGACTGGTGGTCTATCAAACGCTTCCCCGCATTATCCTTTCTGTTGAAAATAAAACATTCTTTTCAAATGAACAATTTTTAAAAAGTGTAGAGCATGTAAAAAAACATGGCTCAAAACTTCATATCTTAGGAATTACGAGTACTGGCGGAGTCCATGGGCATATTGATCATATTAAAAACCTGCTCGAATTTGCAAGGCAACAAAAAATAACAAATGTATTTGTTCACTGCATTATGGATGGCCGCGACTCAAAACCGCAAAGCGGCATTGAGTTTATCAAAGATCTACAACAAACCATGAAAAAATTAAAAGTTGGACAGATCGGCACACTGTGTGGCAGATATTACAGTATGGACCGTAATAACGCATGGGACCGTACCAAACAAGCCTACGACTTACTTACCACAGGAATAGGCGCTCATGATAAAAATCCAATTGATGCGCTTAAAAAATCGTACAAGAAAAATATTGATGATGAGATGTGCGAACCTATCTGTATCGTTGATAGAAAAAATAATCCTATTGGCGTTATCGGCGAAAACGATGCGATTATTTTTACAAACTACCGTGAAGACCGCGCGCGCCAACTCACAAAATATCTTGTCCTTAAAGACCCGGAAGGATTTACCCGCGAATACCTGCCCGCTAATCTTCAATGCACCACTATGATTGAATATGAAGCGGAACTACCTACTAATGTCGCGTTCCCACCGCAACATATTCAAACGCCATTTGGAGAACTGCTAGCTGATGCCGGATTGAAACAATTACGCATTGCGGAATCAGAAAAATACGCCCATGTTACGTATTTTTTCAATGGAGGCGAAGAAAAAATCTATGCGGGTGAAGATCGCATCTTGGTTCCTTCCCCCAAATGCCGCACCTATGATGAAAAACCGGAAATGAGCGCGAAAGAAATTGCTAAAAAATTATGCGAGGCTGTTCGCGCAAAAAAATATGATTTTTGCCTTATCAATTTTGCAAATCCCGATATGGTTGCGCACACCGGAAATCTGCAAGCGACTATTAAAGCCGTCGAAACGGTTGATGAATGTATTGGTGAAATTCTAAAAGCACAACGTGAAGTAAATGGCATTACCGCAATTACGGCTGATCATGGAAATGCTGAAATGGTTATTGATATTCTTTCAGGAGCGCTAGATAAAGAGCACTCAACCACACCTGTTCCTTTTATGCTTATCGACGAAAAACGAAAAAAAGAACGAACACCCGAAGAATTATTATTATTGAAAAAAAATGTAATTCCTATTGGTATTTTGGCAGATGTTGCGCCTACGTTATGTGAACTTATGGAACTTACGCCTGCACCAGAAATGACCGGACGAAGTCTTTTAAATGATCTTGCTTAATAGCGACTCTTTGCCACTTGTTTATAAAGTTGCGCGGTTTGTTCAGCCGCCTTTTGCCACTGAAATTTTTGAGACCTCGATTTTCCGCTTTCAATAAGACGTTCTCTTAGATCATTTTTTTCAAGTACCGAATGAAGCGCCTTTCGCATATCATCAACTTTAGAAGGATTAATGTAGTGCGCAGCGCTTCCGGCAACCTCAATCAATGGTTTGATGCGCGATATGATCACGGGGACTTCATGCCGCATAGCACGAAGTAGTGTGGAGCAAAAACTTTCATACAGTGATGGATAGACAAATACAGAAGCATTTCGTAATAAAAGAGATTTTTCTTCATATGAAATAGGCCCCACATAGCGAATAGGTGCATATCGTTCAGTCTCTTCAACGGTCCGCGACCATTCAATGGGCCCTCGTTTTTCAAGATCTTTATTGCACACATCAATCGCCTCGAAAAGCTCATCATATTTTGCGCCTTTTTCTCCCGCAAGAATCAACTGATAGCGTACAAGATCCGGCTGTTCCAATAAAAGCGCGTAATATGCTTGCACCAATCCGACTAAGTTTTTACGCTGTTCAATAGTGCCGATATAAAAAATATAATCCTTCACAATACCAAACCGTGACGCAATTTCCATCTTGTCAACGAGCGGATCATAATCCAAAAGATTATCATCATCAACCCCAGGGTATATAACAGTAATTCGCTTTGCGGGAACTTTAAACAGTTTTACGATATCTTGTTTAGTATCATCACAAAACGTAATAATAGAATGCGCTTTTTTGATTGATTGAGGAAGAAGAACTTTCATGGTAAACAAAGAACGGGAAAGAAGTTCGGACGGAAATTGCGGAAGGTATTCTTTTGAAAACCATTCAGGATGTTTGAAAATAGCGAGGTTACGAATTGTCAAAATTGATTTTCCCGGATAAAAAAGCGGAACTACGTGCGCGGGGGAATGAAAAATATCAAGGTTTTCCCGCTGTAAAAAACCAGCCATCAACATATGGGAATAGGTAAACGGAAGATAGCGCTTGTATTCGGAAAATGGAAAATAGCGAATTGAAACGTTTGGATGTTCAAAATAGGGCTTTTCTTGCACTAAATGATCAAAAAAGAGAACGTAACTGTTCTCTTTATCTATTTTGAGGAGATGTTTAATAAGGGAATGTGTGTAATATTCAATCCCTCCCCGCTCACCGTACGGACGAACCATTAATGATCTGCAATCAATCCCTATTCGCATACGTGTCTAGGGTTAGAAATAAGCTCCTTCATCATTAAGTAACCATACTCCACTTTGGAAGTACCGTCAATCCCAATCAAATATCTTCATTTGTTTCGTTTTTGAGTCATATTGGATGCACTGCCTATTTTTAATAAGGTGCCACTTGATCCCAGGTATTTCCATTTTCTCCGAACACACGGCAAATGAATTTTTACCAATTCCATAATACAATGAAAAATAACCTTCAAGCTTATGCTGCCTCACTAACGGATTTAAAGGATTAAAATCCCTAACTATCCAAAGATATCTTCCGTCTGAAAGCTGACAGTTTACACACGTGTATTCATGATTTTTTCTAATATAGCCCAAAAGTATCTTAAGGCTTTTTGTAAGCGTTTGCGGGGTAATACGCGTATTGCGATAGATTGTTTGAAGTAAGTAGGCAAACATGCGTTCCGTATCGGTATTTCCTCGCACGCCATCACGGAAATATCCTTCGAGAGGAATTTTTTCTGTTTCATCAACTGACCCGTTATGAGAAAACGAGTATTTACCATGAACAAACGGATGATTATTGCGAGATGTTACCGTGCCATTCGTAATTTTACGCAAATGGGCAATAATGACATGGGGACTGCGCTTTGAAAGATTCACAATTGAAGGCTTATATTCCGCATCGGTGTGAGCCGTTCCTTTTCGTTTCTTTTCATAGATGATTTCCCCTTGGGAATACGCAACCATACCCCACCCTTCGGTATGCCCCTGCTTAATATTCTTTATCTTAGGAACATGACCAGTGCGGGACATGTGTTGAAATTTATTCAAAAAGAAAATAGTTTCTTTTTCTGTTGGTTGTCCAACATAAGCAAATAGGCGGCACATAAAATACTAGCCAGCTAATCAGTTAGTACATTAATAAATTCTTTTTCGTCTTTGTATGGCCCGATAACTGCAAGATGCGGCTGTTGGCTAAAAAGTTTTTGTGCAACTCGCTTAATATCTTCATGGCTTACCTGTGCATAGCGCGTAAGTTTTTCTTCCGGGGTAAGCAATTCGTTGTGGTGCACCTCTTGGTTTGCATACCATGAGGCAACACTGAGAGAATCTTCGAGTTGAATAGCTGATTTTCCGCGCACATATTCTTTTGCCCGAATAAGCTCTTCTTTTGTCACTCCCTGTTTTTTTACTTTGAATAACTCTTTCATAATAAGATTAATTGCTTTGTGAACTCGTGTCTTATCAAGCCCCGCCTGCACCACAAAACTTCCCGTATCATGAAATGATTCATATCCGGCATGAATAGAGTAACACAGCCCATGCTTCTCTCGCACATTCACAAAAAGGCGCGAACTCATGCCTACCCCTAATAGAATTGTGAGTAATGATAACGCATAAATATCTTTATGGTTATAGTGGTAACCATAAAAACCCAAGGCAATTTGCACCTGTTCTGTTTCTTTATAGGAAACAAGCACGGTTGGTTTCGTTCGTTTTGGTTCGTCGAATTTTTTAAATACATTTTCCTTTATTACGCCACCACGTGATTTTCCAAAATAACTTTCAAGTAATACAAACCCTTTTTCATGTTCAATATTTCCAGCAATGCCTATCACCACATTTTTCCCTCGATAATGCGCATCTCGGAACTTCACTAAATCATTACGAGTCATTGCAAGCACTGTTTTATCATCACCGGCAATATCCCACCCCAAACTTGAAGGCTCAAACATGATTTTTTCGAGTAAGGTATCGACGTACATAATGGGGTTATCCTTATACATATGGATTTCTTCACAAATCACCTTTTTCTCGCGCTGAAGTTCCGCATCCTGAAATGTGGAATTGGAAAGCATATCAGAAACAATATCAAGCGCGAGCGATAACTTAGTCGAATCAAGCTTTACCCAATACCCTGTTACATCCTTTGAGGTGTAGGCATTATACTGAGCGCCAACCCCGTCAAGTTCTTTGGAAATAGAAAGTGCAGTCGGACGTTTGTGTGTACCCTTAAACATCATATGTTCAATAAAATGAGAGATGCCGTTGATGCGTTTGTGTTCATACCGTGAACCAACCCCGAAAAGCACTAAAATGGTCACCGTTTTTGTTCCAGGCACTGGCGCTAAAAGTGTGCGAATACCATTCTTGAGATTTTTTTTGTAAAACATAAAAATACAGGGTTTAGCGTTTAATGGTTTAATAAATACTAACTCTTAAAATTTTCTCTTAAATAATTTTTTAGATCAGAAATAGCGATGCGTTCTTGTTTCATGGTATCGCGATCACGAACGGTTACGGCGTTATCCTGAAGCGAATCAAAATCTACCGTGATGCAATACGGGGTTCCAATTTCATCTTGTCTGCGATAACGTTTTCCCACATTTCCATTATCATCAAATTCGCATACGAAATCTTTTTGAATATCTAAAAACAACTCTTTTGCTTTTTTCACAAGTTCAGGTTTATTTTTCAAAAGCGGAAATACGGCACACTGTACCGGGGCAAGATTTTTTGGGAATTTCATGACGATACGCGTCTCTTCTCCTACTTGCTCTTCATGATAGGCCGAAAGGAGAGCCACAAGAATACACCGATCAAGCCCAAAGGTAGGCTCAAGCACATGCGGTACATACCGTTCATGGGTGTCGGGGTCAAGATACTCAAGCTTTTGTCCGGAAAACTTCGCATGCTGTGTAAGATCAAAATCTCCTCGGTGTGCAAGACCAAAAAGTTCTTTAAACCCAAAAGGAAACTGAAACTCAATATCAATGGTCTTGCGCGAATAGTGGGATAATTTTTCTTTTGGATGTTCACGGCGTTTGAGGTGTTCGCTCGATGCGCCAAGACTTTGAGCAAACTGCTCCTGATCTTTCAACCACTGTTCAAATAATAGCTCCCATTCCTCTTTTGGATTGATAAAATATTCTATTTCCATTTGTTCAAATTCACGAAGACGGAAAATAAAATTTCCCGCAACAATTTCGTTACGAAATGCTTTTCCAATTTGAGCAATACCAAAAGGCACTTTTACCCGTGTCGAATCAAGAATATTTTTAAATTCAATAAAAATTGCTCCGGCAGTTTCCGGACGTAAATACGTAATTTCTTCCTGGGCACCATCAGTCGTATTCAGCTGCGTTTTAAACATCATATTAAAATTACGCACATCAGACCAATGTGATTTTTTGCACCGAGGACAGGGAACTTTTTTTTCATCGAGTATCTGTTTCATAACATCCAATTTTCCTTCAAGATCTTGCCCGGTATGTTCTTCTACCAAATGGTCTGCTCGAAAACGGCACTTGCATTCTTTACAATCAACGAGTGCATCATTAAAACCCGCAACATGGCCCGAGGCTTCCCATACGCGCGGGTGGAGCAAGATAGGGCCATCCATTCCCACAATATCTTCTCGTGAATAGACGAAAGTCTTCCACCAAAGTTTTTTAATGTTATTTTTAAGTTCTACCCCCTGCGGGCCATACGTATAAGAATTTGCAAATCCCCCATACAAATCACTGCCGGGAAATACAAAACCCCGACGTTTGCATAATGAAACGAGTTTTTCCATGTCATCTGTCATAATTATGATCGGATATCCGCTTGAAATTTCTCCTGCAACACCTTTCGAACGGTATCGTGAATGCCATCTACTTCTTGAGCGGTTAATGTTTTATCAAATGATTGATAGGTAATGTGAAGTGCTAAACTTTTACGCGATTTCCCAAGTGTAGCATGCTCAAAAAGATCAAACAACTCTACGTCGGTAATTAAAGGGTTCAGGCTTTCGAGTGTTTGCTTGAGAGAACCAAAAGGTATATTTTTTTCAACAATAAATGCAATATCGCGAACAAGATTTGGGTATTTGGGAAGTGGCACGAATTGTTTTTTGGAGGTAATAAATGGCAGGAGGTATGCTAAATCGATTTGGACTACCCCAAATGGAATTTTGATGCCAAGTGAAGATGCAATTTTTTTATGCGGCAATCCGCATATTCCAACCACCTGTGTGGTATGCATCATCCGGCTCGAATGCGAGTGATCAAAAAATAAATCATTCTCTCCTTTTTTCCATTCCACCCGTAACCCTTGTGACCATTCATGTAAAAGATCCTCACATATTCCTTTGAGTGCTAAAAAAAGTTCTTGGCTCGTTGCTTTCTTTTTTGCATAGACAAGCACTAATGAAAGTTTTTCTTGTGGTAAGCGCTCTAGTTTTTCTTCAAAAAGAAACAGTGTCCCTAGTTCAAATAATTTTATTTCATCGCTTTTCTGCTCATTTTCTGCCAACACCGCTATCATTCCCGGCAGTAAACTTGGACGAAGAAGTGAAAAATCAAGCGAAAGCGGATTGATAACACCTTTTGCTTTTTGAGGATCAAAAGAAATATCTTCAAGCATTTTTTTTGAAATCAATGAGTACGTCATGCACTCGGTCCACCCAAGATCGCGCAAAAAATGTTTTGTCATTGATTCCCTAGCAAAGGTATGATCGCTCCTGGCAGGAGAAAGAGTACCCCTCAGCTGTTCACGAGGAAGCTCGCTATATCGCTGCATGCGTGCTACTTCTTCAACAAGATCAAGTGAGTTATCAATATCCGACCTCCTCCAAAAAGGCACCTCAAAAGACGATGGAGAAACAAAACGAAACCCTAGATGTTCTAAATGTCCTCGGGTGCGAGGTAGAGTGATAGGAACCCCTACAATACGTTTATAATCATGGAGCGAAAAGGTAACTTTTTTTGACTTCTCTGCCGTTGGATAGGTATCAATAATCGTGCTTGCTACAACGCCACCCGCATATTTTTCAAGGAGCTCCATTGCGCGCAGAAGCGCAAACGGTGCAAGTTCGGGGCTTAATCCTTTTTCAAACCGTGCTGATGCATCTGTTCGTAATTGCAATTCGCGGGAAGAGGTACGAATATGAACAGGATTAAAATTTGCTGATTCCAAAATAACTGTCTTTGTTTTTAAAGTAATGCCGGCATGCATTCCCCCTTTAATACCAGCAAGTGCCAATGCCTTTTTTGAATCAGCTATAAGCAGGTGGTGGGATGACAATTTTTTTATTTCCCCATCAAGCGTTTCAAATGATTCATTCTTTCTTGCTGTACGTACCACAATATGCTTTGTATCACTGGCAGGATCAATCAAGTCTGCATCAAATGCATGGAGCGGTTGACCATATTCAAGCATTACATAGTTTGTAATATCAACAACGTTGTTTATAGACCGAAGTCCCATGAGCTCAAGGCGTTCTTTCATCCATACGGGTGAAGGGCCAACCGTAACTGAGCTCATAATACTTGCACAATACCTATTACATAATTTACGATCTTGTATAGAACAGCTTAACGAAATGCTATTTTTTGAAATCTTTTTTGCCTTCTCATTCATTTTTTTTGTGAGCCCTTCGAACTTGCGTGCATTCATCAATTCGCTAAATGGCACTTGAAGCAATGCCGCAACCTCACGCGCAAACCCATACACTGAAAAGGCATCGGGCCTATTGGTGGTAATTTCCACATCATAGATACTTTCTCCATTTATTTCATGTACTCGATCGATCGAAGGTCCACCCAATGAAATAAGAGACGCGAGCGCCTTTGGTTTAAGCGCGGTATGTACATATTCTAAAAGCCAGGAATGAGGAATTTTGATATCCATACTAAAATGAGTTGAAAGTTATCAAGTTATAAAGTTTATCAAGTTGCAAAATTCAAATTCTTCATGTTCTTAACGGATTTGCGTAATTTAACTTTATAACTTTATAACTTTATAACTTTATAACTTTATAACTTTATAACTTTATAACTTTATAACTTTAAGTCTTAGTGAGTGAGGAAAACGTATCTAAGTCACGAACATGTTCCCGGGCATGTTCAAGAAGAACTTCTCTATTTTTCACCCGCAAAGCAAGCTCATGATCGATACTTATCATGCCATCACTCCGTGAAGATGCGATAACTTGCTGTAATTGGTTAAGACGATTTGCAAGAAGCGCTGTTTTCACTGCCGGAGTATTCATTAATAATTCATGCACAGCTGTTAATCCTCCGCCAATTTTTGGAAGTAGTGTTTGTACAATAATACTTTGTAATCCATCGGCTAGGAGTCCCTGGATAATCGGCTGTTCATGCGTATCGAAACTGGCAATAATTTTTTCAATAACGCGCACGACTGAATCCATATCCATTACCGCAATAATATACATACCCGCATTGGAAAGTTCGAGCACTTTTCGAATAATATCAACGCTTGAAAGCTCGCTCACAAACAACACATCCACATCTTCGCGCTGCACATAGGTAAGGCCATCTTCAATGCTTTTTACATCCACTCCCACTTCGCGCTGATTCACAATACTTTTATTGCCAACCAAATCATATTCAATGGGCCGTTCAAGTGTCATAATATATTCTTTGCGGTTGCGATTAATATGTTCAAGGATCGACATGGCAAGCGTTGTTCTTCCTGAACCATAGGTGCCGGCAATAATCGTAAGGCCCTGCTTACAGGTGGCAAATTTTTCTATTTGCTTGGGAAGTGCAAGTTCTTGCGGTGTTTTTGGCGTCATCGTAAGCATTCGAAAAGAAGCGCTTGGAAAACCTTCTTGAAAAAAAATGTGGATTTTTGCACGAATTTTTTCATCAAAAATACGAGTCGTGATACTATCACGATTTTGTTCAAGTTCTTGTTTTTGAAGGGGGGTAAGAATGGAATCAATAATCTCCCTGATAGCACCACCGGAAAGAATAGGTTCTTGTTCAAGAGGTGAAAGTTCCCCATCAACACGCACTACTGGCTTTGAGCCAACGCTTAAGTGCAGATCGGATGCACCACGCTTTACCGCGTCAACCAACAAACGGCGAAATTCTAATGTTTGTGTTGTATCCATATTCAAAAATAATAACAAAAGGAAGATTTTATCTTCCCTGGTAGTATATCTTATAGATTACAAATGACAATACTGAGTCTAGTGAAAAATAGCTTCCAGGTCATTTCTGAGTTAATTTTTTCTGAAAACGGATGATGAATGCGGAGGAATAGCTATCTATTCTGACAAGTTCAGCGCCGTTTTCAGGGAAAATTAGACAGAAATGAGCCGGGAGAAAGTAACACCTGATATTTTTTACTAGACTCAACACTTACTCCCGTGTAACCCGAAGCATTTCTTCAACCGTAGTATGCCCAAAGACAATTTTAAGAATTGCGTCCTGTTTAAATGTTCTTCGTTTTTGTCGCTTCATTTCAGCTAACAAATCATCGCTTGAAAATTTCTTGCTCCCGATAATTTCCTGTGCTTCTTCTGTCATGATAAACGATTCTGCAACAACACTTCTCCCCTTATATCCACTTTGAGAACACTCATCACATCCTTTTCCCTTATAAAACACCAGCTTACTCTTGGACTCAAGTGTATCAAGAACTTCTTTATCGGGAAGAAGTTCAAGCTCGGTGTGTATTTCTTTCTCCAGTATTTCAGGTATCGATGTTTGAATTTTACAAGCAGGGCAAATTTTTCGCACCAACCGTTGTGCAAGAATCATATTCAATGCTGCAGCGACTAAAAATGGCTCTACATGCATATCAATAAGACGCGGAATAACTCCGAGTACATCTTTTGCATGAATAGTCGAGAGAAGAAATTGCCCGGTGAGCGCTGCGTGAATGGCAAGTTCTGCTGTTTCGATATCACGAATTTCACCTACCATAATAATGTTAGGGTCCTGCCGCAATAATGCGCGCAACCCGCCTGAAAATGTTAATCCAACATCCGCATTAATTTGTACTTGGTTAGCACCAGGAACCGAATATTCGACCGGATCTTCAAGTGTTGCAATATTAACCGATTCTTTATTCAATGCACTTAGAATAGAAAAAAGCGTTGTTGATTTACCAGAACCGGTTGGGCCACTCACCAACATAACCCCAGTAGGTCTTGCAATAATTCGTTTTAAATCATCGAGCGTTTGATGCCAAAAACCAAGTTCTTCCAAGGTAAGCGTTTTGGTTGTGGCGGGCAAAATACGCATAACAATCTTTTCCTCCCCTAAAAACATGGGGAGTGTTGAAACGCGCAAATTTATTTCCTGCCCATAAATATTTTGCCTAATGCGCCCATCCTGTGGTACGCGCGTTTCATCAATTTTAAGTTGTGATAATACTTTAATGCGCGCAACAATTGAATTATGGAGATGAATAGGGAGAGAAAGATAGTGATGCAAAATGCCATCAATACGAAAGCGCACTAATGTTTCGAGCTTTCCTGGATCAATATGAATATCAGATGCCCGCTCATCAACTGCTTCTTGAATCAATAGATCAACAATAGAAGCAACGGGCGCTTTGCGAATGATTTCAATGATTTTTTTCTTTTCACGTTTTTCAGATCGCTCTTTGTTTTGCGTTTCTTCAAGCGTATCTAATGCCGCTGAAACCTCCTTTTTAAATGGCGTATAGCTTTTCATCACTGATCGATAGCCATTGCGTGTGGCAATAAAAAACTGCAAGGTATACCCTTCCTTTTTTGCCCAAAAATCAATTGCCTCAATGCCTCGATAATCATTAGGGTTTACTAAAGCTATTTTCGCATTTTTTCCAGTAAGCTCAAAAAGAACGAGTTCATAATTTTCAGCAACTGATTGAGGAATGAGGGTAACAATTTCATGAGTAACCTCGAGATCCTCCAAATTCACAAAAGGTATATCAAAAATCTCGCCCTTTATGGTGGCGAGTTGGATATCTGAAACTATTCCTTTTTTCAAAAGAAATTCTTCCGTGTCAATACTTGCTTTTTTTGCATCCTGGATATACTGCTCAAGCAGTTTTTCATCAAGTATTTTTTTTTCAATAAGCGCTGAAATGAGTTTTGGTAACATAATTAAGTTTGCCAGTTTGCCAGTTTGCCAGTTTGCCAGAAATTCATTAATAGCAATTTCTTTAACATGCAGACTGGCCAATTTGCTAACTTGTTACTTATTTCCTTGGTTTTTCCCCAAAAGGATTTGTATTACCAGTAACGCCTACTTCAAGCGAACCTGGTAAAGGATTCTTAAGCGACTGAAATGTTTCATCCTCATACAAATTTTTCTTCCAGTTCACTCGCTTTAATGGAAGCTCTTTGGCAGTTTGGGGTTGTTCATCGCGCGTATTGCCCTGCGAGCTTGATTGTGAAAAAAACCAATACACACCCGCGGCAACAACAGCACACACTCCAACGATAATGATAAGGATAAGACGTGACGATTTCGGTGCGCCTTGATGTGTACTATTCTTTGCTAAAAATCCCATAATAATTTTTAATTCTTCATTTTTAATTTTTAATTGTCTTTTTTGTAGGGCTCCAATATACCTTTGCCGTAATTGATGCTGTTTTTGCTGAAGGATCAAAATCAACCGCTGTGATGTCCGTAAGGCGAATCTGGCTTTCAAGCGCACTTAAAATATTTTTAAATCGAGGATAATCCACTTGGGCAAGCTGGAGCGAGATTTCAAATTGAAAAATACCGGGTTTATTTGGTTTTGCATCACTATCAACGCCAACAAATTCAATTGATTGAAGACTTGCACCTTGGGTACGAATGAGTTTTTCGGTACCCGCAAGGAGCGTCGGCACGTCCTGCGTATCTGGTACTAATAATGAAAGTCCATCAAGTTCACCACTCGTATTTTCTTTATACAGATCAAAAAGCTTCTTTAAATCATCTCGGTAACGCGTTCGGTCTAGTAACCGTACTTTTTCCGTATCTGCATGCAAAGGGCCTCCGGGAAGATATTTTTGATATTCAGGCTGAATGACGCGAATAAAAAAGAAACCAAAAATGAGTCCAAAAATAAGAACAATTAAAAATGGTGCGATACGATCAAGTAAGATAACAAGTGGTGAAACGGTTCGTTGTTTTGCTTCCATAAATAGTATTGTTATTTTGGCGCTTCGTTTACCGGAGCTGGAGTTTGAGTTTGAATTGGGGTCGGGGTTGGGGTTGAGATTTCTGTTGGAGCGGGAGTTGTGAATGGGGTTTGCGTTGGCATTGGCTCTTTTTTAGATAACCATTCCTTCTGAAGCATAAGACTTAAATTAAAACTCACACCCGCAATATCGCCTGTTTGAGAAAGCATCCCGTTTACCGCAGTAATCTTTGCTTTCTTTATGATTTCGGGAACTTTTCCATAGGCTAAAAGTTGTTTTCCAACCGATGTGTAATCCGTTGAAACAGCGCTTAGCATTACCGTTCCCTCATCTGAAAGCGAGACATTTGAATAACTCACATTGGAAAGCGTGACTTCTTCAAGCTTCCGGAAAAACTTTACGAGTGAAGTATGGGAATCCAAAAGGCCTTTCAATGAAGTTAATTTTGTTTGAAATTGTGAAAGTGCAGCGGCATTTCGTTCAAGATTTGAAATCTGGCTTTCTGTTTTTTGGATGACATCGCGAATAGCCTGAATTTCTTTTTCTCGCTGAGACCCATACGCGCGAATACCGCCATATACGATACCAACAATAAGGAGTGCGAGTAACGCGCTTCCCACAATTTGAAAAACATTTTTTTTCAATAAATCCTGTGAAACTTCTTTGGAACGCTCCTCAACAATTAAATTAACTCCTCCAAAATCTTGCGTTGAAGCAGCTCCCTTTGTTTTTTTTGGTTCCTTATCTTTTTTTGTTAAAAAATCCATACCAGGTAGTAGAAATTCGACTATTCGCCTTTGGCGAACAAGCGACAAAAATTAAATAGTGTGCGTAATTTAATATTTTTTTCTTTTGTTATCATATATTCAGATATATTCTAAGAGCTGTCGAATTTTCACTACCGGGCATACCTCCTATGTTAATCCGCGGAGTGCCAACCCGATTGCAACTGAAAATTTTGGCCCCAACCCCTTTAATACACCCTGCAATTCTACTGGATATGTTACATGTGCCCATGGATCACCAATCACTACTCGCATATCAAGGGTTTTTGAAAGGTATTCAGCGCAATGCGGTAAGAGTGCCGTGCCACCGGTCAAAATAATTTTTTCAACCGTACCAGTTGCTTTTTGCGATGGAGTAAGCTGATGATTTTTGTACACATCAAGCGTATATTTTATTTCATGGATGATCGGCTCAAGTGTTTCTTTTAAAATTTGGGGGATTCCTGCATTTTCTTCCCAGCCAGCCAAGCCAATATCTCGCTTTAACTGCTCTGCGCGCTTTTCATTAATTTGTAAAGAGTTCATGATTGCCCGCGTTAACGCATTTCCGCCTGTTTCCAAGCTTCGCGCCAAAAAAGGAACTGAGTGCTCAACAATAATAATATCAGTAACAACAGCCCCTATTTCCACAATCATAATTTCACCAGGATCTTCCCCAACAAGCGATCGCTCAAGCGCAAACATTTCTGTTTCAAGACTTACCAGAGTAAGCCCGCTTTGCTCAAATACCTCAGTATATTGTTGCACGGTTTCTTTTCCAGCGCCGGTTATCAAAATACGATAATCCTCTTGAATTTTTTCTTTTACACTTTCCTCATCTTTTTTACCAAAGGAGAGCGAAACTGCACTTTTCTTTTGAGGATTTAAAATCTTATAATCAAGCACAATTTCCTCTAAGGGCAGTGGAATTATTTTTTTTGCTTCCCAACGAATTGCTGAATCAAGCTCTTCGGCAGACATCCATGGCAATGCGATAAGTGAAGTAAATACCGAATAGGTTGGAAGTGCAGCACTAGTCCGACGGGTACGACACTGCGCCTTTTTACACACCTCTATGATACTTGCAATAATAAGTTCAACATCGTGCGGATTCTTATGTGGCACCACGCGGGGAAGATGATCAATATATCCATACGTTCCCAACTGAAAGGTGCCATTCTTTTCCTGGACAAGTTCTACAATTTTAATACTTGACGTTCCAACATCAACACCAAGAATATTTTTTTCTTTAGGTTCAAAAAGCGGCATGGGAATAGTGTTATCATATCTTATCAACTAACCACCAGTATACCATAAATAAAAAAAGTGTGGAAATTGAATTTTGGAATATTTTTTAATTTTACATTTTTAATTGTTTACCACAGCGGCAGCTTCTTCACAAACTCTTCGACACCGGGAGGAGGGTTTACAATTAATCGCCCGTCATCCCAAATAGCTTCGGATGCCTTACTAAACCCGCGTACTCCGCGCTGGAACTCAATTTTTTGCGCAACCATCTTTCCATAAATACGAAGGGGCGCATCCCAAAACTGATTTGTGCCATCCGGGACTGTTGCATTTGGAGCATCTTTATACTTTTGGCATTTCGCAGTTTTTTTCCCACCAGTTCCAGTCTTAATAGTTCCTTCGGCAAAAAATAATCCTGCTAATGGCACTACTTCGCCTGCCCCCGCAATTCCTCGTGGTTGAATACAATCGTTAATAGTAATATTACCACTATTTGCAACTCCTGGCTTTTTCAACACAATCCATGCAACTGAAGGGAGTTTTTTGAGCGACTCCACAGAATCTCCATTGTACATAATTCTTGAATTGATCTTAAGATTTCCGTACACGACTATTGTTCGAGCGCCTGATGTATGATCCGCTAATTTCCCACGATTAATATCCCACTCATCATTTAAATTCATTAGAGGGTCACCAATTAAAAGATCTCCTTCATAATAATAAATATCGGGATTTTCACCAGGAGCATGAAGATAATTTCGTAAATCAAGCGGATCCGTTATTCTTACAATGTTTTGTTTATATTTATTTATTCGCCCACTACTTCCCGCAGGCAATACAAGCTCCTCAACATTCAACGACCCTAACCTATTTTTTATTTCCTTCACGGTTGCCCCGCCGGAAATATTTTTTGGAAAACCCACATCGTATAATCCTTCCCGTGTTGGTGCCAGTACCCCATTCTTTTTTTTATTCACTCCAAAATCAGCGCATGCCAAAATACTGCCGTCACACCCGCTCTTCCATAGCCCAAGCCCTCCCTCTTTTTTTTCCTGAACTCCGCCTGCATTCGTTTCTTTATAACTGCCAGTTGCTTTGAGGTAGGAAATTGCTTTGGGTGGCGATGCGCTTTTTCCTGCGAATCCTTTTTGTGAATACGCACTGCCGCCCCGCACATCTACCCATCGCCCCAAATACTGCGTTAAAAACTTATTTGAATCAATGTCCGGATCAAAACTTGCATCTTTGCAGTACGGGTCGCAAGCACTCCCCTTTACCGTACTTGTACTCCCATCGCCCTGCAGCACATCATATTTATAGGGAGTGGTATATAACGTACGTCCGGAAAACCCTATCCACCCTACGCGGTTATTCCAAGCCCATCCGCCAAACTCATTTTTATCAATATCGTAATAGACAAAGTGTCTACAATTTTTTTCTTTTTTTTCTTCAGTTTCAGTTGCACAATTAACGGTCTGATTAAAATTTTCAAGGTCTTGAATCGGAGTCGTTGCCTCAATATCTCCAGAGAGACTTATCCATCCTACCTCTTTTAAGTTTGTTATTTTTGCCCAACCCAAGACCGGGTAATAGCGAATGGTTACTGGTGGCTTATTAAGTTCGGGAGGGAAATTTCGTGTAAGCGTTTTTTCTACCGTTTCATCAATATAGGCCTCAACATTTCCGCTTGGAGCAATATCACGGCCAAATCTAGTCGGGTTATTAAGTTCACAATCTTTACCCCAACAAATCCATCCGTAGGTAGACCACACCGCACCCTTTACTTGTGGTTTTGTAATACCAGAATCTTCCTTGCAAATGCCGAACGTTTGTTGCGCACCGGGTGCTACCGTTTCATCCGCTACGGTGTCTTGGCTTACAATCCACCCTAAATACTGGTTCCACGCCTGCCCACCAATGGGGATACAATCAACATCGGCATACGCAATCTGCCGTCCTTGTTCAAAAGGAAGGAGTGTAAAACTTATAAAAAATATCGTTAAAACTATTTTTGTTACATTGACCATAGTCCTTCATTATTATATACTAAAAACATAAATCACGAAACATTTTATTACTGGCCAACTGGTTAACTTGCCAACTGTCTAACTGAATTTGTATGATGCACATCGTTCAACAATTTACCTGGGAACTGCGGCGCGTTTTGATCCAAGCCGCGCAGTTAGCTGCGTTTGAAAAAAAGAAAAAAATCGAACCTCTTCATTTGTTTTATAGCATTACCAATCAGGCGGAAAGCATACTCACGAATCTTTCGGGGCATAAAAAACATGTCCAGAAAAAATCACCGGATTCCCTCGCACTTTCTCAAAGTAGCCAGCAGCTCTTGTTAGATGCTGCCGCAATTGCACAAGAATACAATCATCATCATATTGGCACAGAGCACTTATTTATGAGCTTGCTTGATAGTGAGAATGAAAAAATCACCACTCTTTTACGAAAAAGCCAGGTAAGCCATAAAGAATTAAAAAAACAACTTGTTTCAGTACTTCAAAGCTCAACGAAACTTTCAGAAATGCTCGACTCGCTTTTTGGCACTACTCAAGAAGAAAAAGAACAACCAGAAGGCGCGCACCCCCATACGCACCAAAAAGGAAAAAATGTATCCGCCTTGGAATATTTTGCTATTCATCTTACGGAAAACTCATACGCACAAAAACTTGATGCATGCATTGGCAGAGAAAAAGAACTTGAGCGCATGATTCATATTCTTTCCCGCCGCACAAAAAATAATCCTATTCTTCTTGGACACCCCGGCGTTGGAAAAACAGCACTTGTAGAAGGCCTTGCAAAAAAAATTGTAGAGGGCACGGTGCCACCACTTTTAAAAAATAAACGGATCTATTCATTAAATATTACCTCGTTGGTTGCCGGAAGCGCATGGCGTGGCGAACTGGAAATGCGTTTTAAGCATTTGCTTGATGAAGTAGCGCGCGACGAGAATGTTATTCTCTTTATTGATGAAATTCATACGATTACCGGTGCTGGTGCTGCACAAGGAACACTTGATGTGGGAAATATGCT
>Ga0209726_10003425_pt1 | contig 21610 bp, 18 predicted proteins | sample Subgrocontami54m_FD_187453 | JGI IMG/M metagenome (GOLD analysis project Ga0209726, IMG submission 187453) | Subsurface groundwater microbial communities from S. Glens Falls, New York, USA - GMW46 contaminated, 5.4 m (SPAdes) (version 3) | ecosystem: Environmental > Aquatic > Deep subsurface >... | reverse complement strand
CGATCCCCTTTAACGCGAGGCTGTTCGCAGTTGTCGACGTGTTCGACGCGTTGACCTCCCGGCGTCCATACAAGCCTGCTTTGCCGCTGGATGTGGTAATGCGGGCACTGGCCGAAGGACGGGACGCGCATTTCGATCCGAATATCCTGGACGTCTTTGTGCCGCTGGCTCCGGAGTTTCTGCGCGAGTACGCCGCGGCCGACGAAACCTATCTGAAGCGATGCCTCGCTGACTTCGAGGGACGCTATTTTTCCTGCTAGAGCTCGGTGGATTGATAAGGCCGCGGCGCCGGCGTCAGCAGATCCCTGAGCGTCAGATCGCGCACCTGCGCGTCGATCGCCAGGTTCACCCTCCTGAGAACCGATTCGATCTCTTCCGGCACCGGAACCGCCTCTGGCCCCAGGTATTGTTCTTCGCCGGCCGCACGCACTGTGTGCAGCAGTTCATCGAGCCTGATGGATCCGAGGTCGCGGCTCGGCAGGTAGGCGGGCGGATCGCCGCCGGTACGCACCAGCAGGCCGTCTTGCTCGAGCGCGTCGAGCACCATCTGCAGCGCGTAGCTGGGTAGGTCCAACCGCTGCGTAAGGCTGGAAAACGTCCATGCCGGAGCGCCTGTCTGGTAGGTGTTTCCGACCAGATACATCAGCATCAGCGCGACGCGCTCGCGCATGCGGTTGCTCAGTCGCGGTTCGCCCGGCTGCAGTACCAGGTATTCCGGATGCTGGGTGTAGAACGCGATGCTCGCGCCGAGCAGCAGGATCAGCCAGTTGAGATAGAGCCAGATCAGGAACAACAGGAAGATGGCGAAACTCGAATAGATCGCGGCGTACTGGGTCGACATCCGCGCGAATTCGGCGAAAGCCCAGCTCGCCGCCTGCCACAGCAGTCCCGCCGCGATGCCGCCGGTCAATGCCGAGGTCCGCCGCACCGTGGTGTTGGGGGTGAAATAGTAGGCGAAGACGAACACGCCGATGACGAAGAAGACGGAGATCGCCTGGCCCAGCGCATAGACGGTGCCTCCGACGGCCTCGAGGGCGAGCAACGGCCGCAACTGCGCCGCAGCCATGACGCTGGAAGTAATGCCGATCGCGGAAAATATCAGCACCGGCCCGATCAGGAGCACGCTCAGGTAACCGCTGAAGCGCCGCGCGAAGCTGCGCAACTGCGCCACGTGCCAGATGAAGTTGACCGATTCCTCGATCTTCTGCATCAGCGAGATCACCGTATAGATCAGCAACGCCAGACCGATCGAACCGAGTACTTTGACGTTGAGGTTCTCGATGAACCTGATGATCCATTTGCTCGCGTCCGCGCTTTTCTCGCCCAGCGGCGCGAGGAAGTTCAGCAGAATCGGATCGATCTGGTTGTACACCCCGAATGCCTTGAGCACCGAAAAACTGAGCGCGAGCAGCGGCACCAGCGACAGCAGCGTGGTGTAGACGAGGCTGGTGGCGCGCAAGGTCAACTGGCCATAGGCGAGGTCGCGCAGGAGCACCAGCAGCAGCCGCGCCGGCGTCATCATGCCTGCCTTCCATGCCGACATTGCACCGAGCCGGCCGCCCCAGATCGCGTGGTAGACGGTGGACCTCAACCGGGCCGGTTTTTCAGTCACCATTGATTGCTCCTGTCCGGCAAGTCCGGAGACGCGCGCCGCACGCTAGATATCCCCCCACAGCGCCTGCATCACCGCCAGCGCGGCGACCGGCGCGGTTTCGGTGCGCAGGATGCGCGGCCCCAGGCTGACCGGTTCGAATCCGCTGGCTTCGGCCGCCTCGCGTTCAGCTGGCGCGAGCCCGCCCTCGGCGCCGACGAGCAGCACCACGCCGGTTGCGGGCGGCACCCGCTTCAGCGGTGTGGCGGCATCCGGCGACAGCAGCAGCCGCCGCTGGTTGCGGTCAGTCGTCGCGAGATAAGCGAACAGCTTCTGTACCGGTGCGACTGCGGGCACCCGGTTGCGTCCGCATTGCTCGCAGGCGGCGATGACCACCTGCTGCCAGTGCTGCAGGCGCCTGTCGGCACGCTCGCCGGCGAGCTTCACCAGGCTGCGCTCGGTCGCGAGCGGTTGAATGGCGCTGACGCCGAGTTCGGTGGCTTTTTGCAGGCTGTAGTCCATGCGCTCGCCGGCGGAGATGCCGAGCGCCAGCGTGACCTGCAGCGGCGATTCGCGCCCGGCCGCCTGGAACTCGAACAGGCGCGCCCGGACTTCGCGCTTGTTCACGGCGACGAGGCTGGCCCGATATTCACCGCCTGCGCCGTTGAAAACGTTCAGCGTGTCGCCCGCCTGGAGGCGCAACACCGTCACCGCATGGCGGGCCGCCGCTTCGGGCAGTACGATTTCCGCGCCCGGAGAAAGAGGGAGATCGCAGTACAGGCGGGTTCCGGTGGCTCGAGGCAATGATGGTTTCATTTCGAGAGTCTATACTGTAACTGAGATAACGATCTGTCTGTGTCCCATAACCGGCGAGGATTAAGCTAAAAGTAATCTTATAGATTTAGGCGCACTGATCTAACGCCGACTGATTACAGTATCGAGCTGCGCGCTCACGTCGCGGCCCGCTTCGTCCTTCTTCACTGCCATCAGGAACAGACATTTTTCGCCGCTGGACTTGGCCCAGACTTCGCCGACCTGGCGCTTTTCCAGCTCGCCCGCAACCAGGTGTTCGCCTTTGTACTCGACCACCAGCAAACGGCCGTCATCCAGTTCGCACACGAAATCCGGATAGAAATAGTCGGTCGAGGTCGGCAGCCAGAACGCGAATTGCGGCAGTCCCACAAGGTTGCGCACCCAGTGCTTCACGCGCGGATGCGCGTCGATCACCACCGCGCAGTCGAACTCTTCACCCTCGGACTTGAGTTCGGCAATTTGCGGGTAGTAATGCTTCTTGAACACCCAGCGTCCCCGATATGCGGTGCGCACCGGGTAGCGGTTGGGCTCGAATCGGAACGGGAAGCGCTGGCTTGCTTCGACTTGCCCCATGCCCTCGATCACCAGTTGGCGGAAGCCTTGCGCCACAGCCGCCTGCTGCGCATCGAGCACGCGCCGTTCGATAGCCTGCACAAGCTGAAAACGCGAGCGGATCAATCCGGCGAGACTGAATCCGCGCTCCTGCGTAAGGTGTTGTACCAGCAGGCCAAGGTATTTCAGGAACGGAGCCTGGAGCATGTACGGCTGGCGCAACTGCTGGTCGAGCCAGCGCACCAGATCGGTATCGGATTGCAGGGTCGAGACGGCATTGAGCGCAAGCTGCGCGCCATCGACCTTCTCGACCTTCACCTTGGAGTCCTGGACGTAGATTTCAAACGAGTTGGTCTGTTCCGCCAGGCCGAAACCCGGTAACTCGATCTTCTGCGCCAGCAGGTCGAGTTTCACCAGACCGGCGAGCGACTCGCGCTCAATCAGTTCCAACTCGCCCTGCTCGCGCCAGCAGAGGAGCGGGAGCGCCGCGAAGGCCACGCCGCGCAAGCTCGGAGCAAGCTGTGCCTTCACCATGGCGTTGTGCAATTCGATTTGGCCCAGCGCCGTCTCGCGCGCCTTCTTGTTGGGCAGGGCCGCGAGCAAAACCTTGGCCGTCTGCTCACTGATGGTACCACTCACCTTGACGGCGAATCCTTCGCCTGCTTTGGCTACCGTGACGTTCTCGCCCGCTTCAGCCGGAATTGCAACCTCGACCGGCACGTGAATGATGAAGTCCGGCAATCGCGGAGCGGGCGGCGGTGACGCGCCTGGCTCAAGGTCGAAAAGCCCGCCAAGCGGCGCAAGCATGGCCGCCACTTCCATCGCCTCGAACCCCATGTGATGGATCAGCCGGTCGGCAAGCGCGTTCGCCGCTTCGGCGAAGTTCCGCGCGACCACGTGGGCATACGCGCGGTTGAGCGCGGGCTGGGTGCGCCGCCGCGCGCGGGGCATGCGCAATACGCGGCCGAGCAACTGCTCGACGTCCCGCGCCGAACCCACCGACTGCAGCGAACAAAGCACGTAGGCGAACGGGCAATCCCAGCCCTCCTTCAGCGCTTCCACCGTGATGATGTAGCGGATCGGACACGACGGCAGCGCGAGGTCGATGTCGTCCAGCTCGCGCTGGCTGCCGGTGGCCACGGCAATCTGCGACCCAGGAATGTGCTCGTTGTCGATCAGATGTTTCTTTAACACGTCGACCGTCACGGTCTCGTCTTTGGGTTGCGCCTGGAACAGCACGATCGGGCGGATGTAGTCCGATTCCTTCTGCGCCTCGATCTCGAGCGCCTTCTGCCGCTGGATCGCGTCGAACACGGCGCTCTCCCATCCGTTCGGGTGCTCCGCCAAAACGATTGGCAGCTTGATCATGTCCTCGGCGGCCAGCTCTTGCGCCGACACGTGGTAAAGGATGTTCGATTCTTTCACCAGCGGCGTTGCGCTCAACTCCAGGATGCAGCTTGGGTTGAGGCTTTTCAGCGCACGGAACGACAGTTCGGTGCGGTTGTTGTGCGCTTCGTCCACCACCACGACCGGGTTCGCCAGCGCGAGCCAGTTCACCAGCGAATGCTTCACCCGTCCGACATCGCCCGCGGTCAGGTACGGGTGAAACTTGAGGTCGTTCTCGGTCACCTTCTGTAAACCGTCAAGCAAGTGCGGCGGCTGCGCCTTGAAATGCGCATCGAACGCCTCGTTGAAGGCATAGACGTTGCGTAGTGCCGTCTCCTCGACGCGGAACGCCTGAATGGTGGCGACAATTACAATTGCGTTGGCGCCGAGGTCGGAGGGCGCTAGCGTCGCCACCTGCTCAAGGTCGCAAATTCGCAGGCGGGCGCCATAGCGCGCTTCCAGTGCCTCACGGTAAGGATGACCGGGTTTCTGCAACGCCGTAAGCGTTTGGCTGCGAATCGTGTCCGAAGGCGTGAGCCAAAGCGCCACCGGCGCATCCGTGTCGCGCCAAGAGTCCGCCATATGCACGATTGCGTGCGAAGCAAGCAAGGTCTTGCCGCCGCCGGTGGGCAAGCGCAAGCAAACGCAAGGCACATCATCGAAAGGGACCCTGCGGTACGGAATGCCGTTCCCGACCTGGGCTTCGAACGCGGATCTTGCACCGGTCAGGCGCGCCTGGCGCAGAAATACATCAAGCGCGTCGATTGCATTTTTCTGGTAGATCTTGAGCGCTAGCATTACTTCGCCTTCACGTCGTAGGGGATATGGCGGAAGGCGATGCTCTCGGCTGCGAGCCGCGTGGTGCCGAGCCGGCTGCCCTCGCCGTAGATCACCTTGGGCCCGGCGTGCGGCAGTAGCTGGTGGATGGCACGTAGCACGGCACCAGTTAGGATGTTGCCGCCCTCGGGCCGCCTGTCGCCGAGAATGCCGTTGTAGAGCAGGTAATACGCCGTGCCCGCATGCACGCCGAGGAGCGGCGAATCGAACTTGTCTGAAGCCGGCACGCCGGTCTCCTGCAACCAAACGAAGGCGGCGAGTGCGGCGAAGCGCACCGCTGGATTGATCGCGCCCGACTCGTCGAAAATCGGCTCGCCCAGACGCAGGAACTTGAATCCGCCGCCGCCCTTCCAATTAACTGACTGCGAAATGCCGCCCTGCTCGCCCTCGATGACTTTCTGCAAACGCGGCAGGCAATGTGTCTCGGCATGCTCGCCCATTTCGATGCCGACGTAGCGGCGGTTCATTTTATGCGCAACAGCCGCCGTAGTGCCGGAACCCAGAAACGAGTCAAGAACCAAATCACCAGTATTTGTTGCAATTTGAACTATCCGTTCAAGCAAGCGTTCCGGCTTCGGTGTAGAAAAAGGTACGTCGCCCGGGAACAGGGTAGTTATCTCGCTCTTAGCCTGACCGGTTGTTCCGACCTCCAAGTGAGGCCAGATACTCGCTGGGACTAACCCTGATTGAACTTCCGAGAGAAATTTCTTCACGCGTGGGGCGTTGTTACCTTCAATTCCAAACGAAATTCTGTTATCTGCAACCATCTCGGCAAACCTGGGTTCGGTGTAAAGCCAACAACGTCCATTGGGAGGATCGATCCTGCGCCCAGATGGGGTAACTATCGTAAAAAATTGAGCTTCACGCCGACCTTTCTCAGCCTTCGCATGGGCCGGAAGCGATGCCCAGGGACCACGCGGGTCGTCGTCTGGATTGCTATAGCGATTGAGTTGACTATCGGACGCTGGGAGAGGATTCCTGACATCCTTCCAAGTATCTCTGGTCTTCGCGAAAACCAATACTGTGTCATGAACGGTTGCAATATCCGTTCTGTTTTCCCTGGTATGTGTTTTTTGCCAAACGATATGAGCAACAAAATTTTGCCGCCCAAATAGTTCATCCATTACCACTTTCAGGTAATGTCCCTCGCCATCATCTATAGACACCCAGATCGAACCGTCCTCCGATAGCAATTCGCGCAACAGCACCAGCCGCGGATACATCAGACTGAGCCACTGACTATGCTCAAGGTTGTCGTCGTAATGTTCGAACGCGGACTTGGTGTTGTAGGGCGGGTCGATGTAAATGCACTTCACCTGGCCGCGATAGAACGGCAGCAGCGCTTTGAGCGCTTCGAGGTTGTCGCCCTGGATGAGCAGGTTCCCCGCTGCCGGGTCGCCGTGGCTCGAAACCGGCTCCAACAAGCGGTACGGCACCACATCCGCGACGCGCATCGCCTGCTCGCGATTGAGCCAGTCCAGGGTCGGCATTCGATTAGTCGCTTACGTCTGATGAGCGAACTCTTGCGCGAGTTGTACGCGCACGAATTCCACGTGATGCGATGTTGTGATCGCAATCCATTTGGCTGGCATTCCGAATCCCTCCGGCCATCTCGCGCAGGCGGCGATTTGTGCATCGCCCCAGCTAAACGCAGGACCGTCAAAAGCACCGCCGGCAATCAGGCGTCGTGCCAATTGTGGATATTGCAATTCGAGCTTTTCCTTCATGCGGGATTGCCCGCGAACGACCCGCAGGAATTCGTCTGTCGTATAAAATATCTTGGCATTGATGTGCTTGAATCCTTTTGTTCGATCATCGTACTCAGGGCGAACAGTACGATAGTCCCCGAAGCTTGGTGAGCGACGGTTTCCGCGTGCTATCCGCACGTCACGCCACAACCTCCACTCAAGTCTTGGCACATTTCGATCCTCCAATTTGGGTAATCCGTCCAGATTGAGCGGAACGCTCGATCCGGCGAGAGTCACGGAGCGATAGGGGGCGTTCTGGTCGAGTGCTGCGAGAAAATCAAGGACACGGGATCGCATTTCAGGCAGCCGCGGAAAATGAATGCGCTTAAGATCGATAAGGAGGTCTATCTTGGCTTCCGGGCAACCCGAATCTGCTGCGATCTTCGCCAGTACAGCGATAGTCTCTGCGGGAAGTTCCAGGTCGTTCTCGTACAATCTGACGGCGAGACCATTCCCAATTTCTTTGGCAACGGCACAAATCGCCTCGCGGTATTCCCCCTTGCGATCCGTCGCAGTGACGGGAATGCATTTGACCCCGCGGCTCTTTAGATACCGATGCAAGAGAACCAGTGGGTGATCGAATGACCACCAATCCTTGTCCGTAGCCTCAGGTTCATCGTAAAGCTCAACGAAGGGTACTCCACCGAATCGCCATGTATCTGCGATGAGGTCAACCGCCTTTGCGACAAAACTGCCTTCTTGATCAGAGTCGCGTTTCCGAGGCTTGACAATCACCAGCAGGGGGTGAATGACACGTTTGGCATCGATGCTTACCATACGGAGACCCTCCATATCGCCCGGGAGCACGGGTGTAACAGGCATATACGAGGACTGGTCCATTGGATCCGCCGCAGGTTGGCTCTATGGAGCCAAGGCCTTCTTCAACTCGCCGTGGCCGACGAGGGCGGAAAAGATCCGATAGTTGCCCGTTTCGCGCCGGATGCGCCCCGCGACTATCGCGGGATGAATCTTCAGTTCATCTGCAAGAGCGTTGATTGCTTCAACCGTCTTGAGCCGGTTGGCGTCGCAACGACGCCAGACTTCCTGTGAAATCAGCGTGTCTCGCGCAAGCCGGTTTGCCTCGATCTCCTTGACGTCGGTATCGAAAGATTTCTCCGTGTCGTCGACAAACGTCTCGCCCGGCGTCTCCAGGTGCCTGACTACGTGCGCGCACTCATGCAGCAGGGTGAACCAGAAGTTGTCGAGCCGATCGTAACGCAATGTCAATCCAATGACGGGTGTGCCATCGGTATCAAGAATGGCGGCTCCATCCAACGCCGTACCAGGGAGATGGCCTTCAATCACCACGGCGATCCCATGCTTCGCAAGAAAGTCGCGTGCGGCTAAAGGTCCTGAATCGAGCCAACTTAGGCGGGCCAGCTCGACCAGCAACTCTTCGCCCATTTCGGATCGACGGAATTTGCCCCTTGCCACGGGCAACTCCCGCGACTTGATCAGTACGCGTGCGACCCAGAGGCGCAGAGCGTAAATGTTAATCGGTCCGGCCATTCCCGTGTGGATCGAGCTTCGCAAATATGCGGGACCGAGACTGGAAGTCCCGACTTTCTCGAACAGACGTGCCACGAAATCTTTCGCGTTCTTCGCTGTGACTCTTCCGCCCTGGACCCATCCTCGTTTGACAATCTCCCGGACAAGCGTTAACGGCGGTTCGGCCTCAAGCTGCGAGGATTCGGGTTGGTGCTCCTCGACGAGCGCCGATACCGGTATCTCGAGGTGTGCGCTCAGCTTCCTGACCATCGGAATAGTAAGTCGACGCTTTCCAGCCAAAATTTCCGAGACGCGGCTCTTGCTGCCGATCAACGGGATTAAGTCTTTCTGCTGAAGGCCTTTCTGCTCAAGTCGAAAAAGGATTGCGTCGATCGGGTTAGGAAGCGGAATCCGATAGCGCTCTTTCTCGTACGTCTCCACGAGCAGCGCCAGCAATTCGAGGCGCTTGCCCTCGGGAGTAGACGGGTCGGGATCGAGCGCAACGAGCGCCCCAATCTCCGAAACATAATCCCGGTACTGAGTGTCAGTCTTGACGACGGCGATTTCGGTAGACATATATATTCTCTCTAGAGTTTCGAGTATTCGGCATGCGTACCGACCCACTTCACCACAACAACGGATGTTTTGTAGGCCACCTGAACCACAAGACGATAAGAATTCCCTTTAATGTTAAAAATAACTACGTTATCGGCTAAGAAACTTGCGCTCGCATACTGAGTTTTGATGTCCTGCGACGATCGCCAGCCAGCCGTCTCAACTTCCACAATCCAGCTTCTCAGCGGACCACGCGTATCTGCATGCTCCGTTGCAAAGTATTCAATAGTCTCTCGGCCGATGAGCTTCATATTCCCAACGCAAATTCAATTCATCGGAGAGGAGACGCGGTTCCCAAGATGAATAGAAGTATATCATTATTTCTGCAAAATGGGAACCATGGTTTATTGAAGGTATTTTGGAAACGGCGGTGGCCGAATAGCCTATTAATTTATATGCGTTTTTTTGAATTCTGATGTTGCTTCGTAACTCGCTAAACGATGGGTAGCCACACAAAGCGAATTGCGCCGATGAACCATCCAGTCCGAAAGGTGGTGCTGGGTACTATCTGAATTGTGCCTTGCTCGTATCGCCGACTCGATTGAGCCAGTCAAGCGTCGCCTGTTTCCAGACGCAGGGCATCGCGCAGCGACGTGGGCAGGGTCAGTTGCCCACGTTCACGCTGTCTAATCTCGGATGTGCTTAACTTGGTCGTTGCCATCATGATCAGATTGCATACTGTAAGAAAATCGTATCGCGCGATGTGACTAGCCGCGCAGTGGCGTGAACTGCTTGCCCAATTTAAGGCTCTGTCCCTGATAGTTCGAGTTGCAGTCTTGACCGTACAGCAGTTCGGGCCGGGAAGCCATGCGCTCATAGCGCAGCCAGCCGACGGTCTGGCCATGCTCAAGCAGAAAAGGGACCTCGTGCGAGCGTACTTCCAGAACCCCTCTGCTGCTTCCCGCTTTATTCGTCCCGGCATTCCAACCAAATCCAGGATCAAAAAAGCCGGCATAGTGAACACGGAATTCTCCAGCGCGGGTATCGTACGGCAACATCTCTGCCGCGTAGTCCGGGGGCACGGCGATCGCTTCTTTCGTCATGAGAATATAGAACTCGTCGGGATCCAATATCAGAGAAGACGTCTTGTGAAAATGGATGGGCTCCCAGAAATCGAGGGGGTCATAATCGCGTTTCTCCAGATCGATTCGCTTGGCATGTTTCTTAGCGCGGTATCCGATCAGGCAATCTTCCGTGCCGTCGCCTTCCAAGTCCACGGTGAAAGGCAGCACGCCCTTCTTGATTGATTTCGCTTTTTTCTCATGCTCGCTGAAATTTACGATCTGGCCTTCGCCGAGAAGCTGTTTCCATTCCGCCGACGTGATTGGCTTCGGCTCCTCCCCGCGTGTGCGGCGAAACCTTAGCTGGTTCAGGCGAGTTCCGGTTTTTACCACCACACTGAAACTTCGCGGCGCGACTTCGATAAAGAGTTCGCCTTTATAACCCTCCCTTACCTGGTCGAAAATAGTGGCTCTATCGGCAATCAAGCGCGTCAATATGTCCAGTCGTCCCGTTGAGCTCTTCGGGTTGGCAAAGGCGGCTACTTCGCTCCTCAAATTAATAGTTTCCAAGAGAGGAATAACATAAATCCGCCCTTTTTCCAGAACAGCGCCATCGCGCAGGTCAATCCTGAAGCCCTCGAACTCGCCGTCAAGCTGTTTCATTTTTTCGAGCACTCTCATTCGCTTGCCGGGAAGAAAGCTTGTGTCTACCGGGTAAGCGCATTCGCCGAGCCGCAGATCTATGCTGGCGGGCTGGACCTGGTCATGATCAATCGGCCTGAGCACCGCCGTGATCTCGCCGTTATTCAGCATCTCCTCGATCTTCTGGCTCGGGAGTATTCCTGTACGGTCCGCCGTTCTGTTCGCAGTCGTCGAACCTGGATCGGCCGGCAATTTGATCGCCGGCATCACGTCATTCATTGGAACCCCCTTTCCGTACCCGGTCTTGATGTCGTCGCATCAGCAGTGCCTCATGCCATTTTCCATAGCAATCCAACGAACAGAACACACCGTCCTTGAGTTGACCACTTCCGAACTTCTCTGCGATCGGCTGCTGACAAACAGGGCAAATGTCTTGCTCCAAGCACCGGCGCAAGTAATCTTCTTCATTGTCCGCCATGGGAATGTCTCGCAAGAAGCGCGATCAACAAGATCGCCCTATATCCGAATTGTACCCGCGAGGCTTGCGTTGGTTCTGGCGGCAGCAAGCTCGTCGCTTAGCCGCTGCGATACCTCCGCGTCGCGCTGACGCGCACCGTGAGCCCGGCGCGCATGGCGATTTGCGCCAGCGCATCCAGGCTGAACAGTTCCACTCGGCCTTTGAGCAGGGCGTTTAGACGCGGCTGGGTGAGTCCGAGCATTTCCGCCGCCTCGACCTGGCGCAGATTCAGGTCACTTACGCAGGCAGCGATCCTGCGCGCGAGCTGACGTTTGAGCGGCGTTAGGGAAGAGGCGGACATGGGCTGGCGAGATTGACAACAATTACAGTGGTTATATCACCATCGGTATAACGATCAGCCTGCGGCCAATATGGGGTCTGGACATCGCCTGATCTATTATTCAGGATTTATCGAAGCCAGACTGCTCCCGCCGATTTACTTGGTGCAGGCCCAGGCCTTCACTTCGCATTCCCCGGCCGCGCACAGGCGCAGCGCCTTGGTCTCGGCTTCCTGCCGGGTGGCGCCGGTGGCGGGAAAATATCCTTTCGGTCCGTGCGCGGGTTTGCGCGCGAGGGCGCCGCAGGCATTGCTGAAACTCGCCACGACTTCGCAGCGCGGGTGGGCGCATTGATTCAGGGCTTCGATTTTGGCCGCGCGCGAGGTCGCCGCGGCGTAGGCGTAGCCGAGCTGACCCGTTTCGCGCTGCAGCGCGATGGCGCCGTGGACGCCTTTCTTCACCGCCTTGGCCAGCACCGGACCGGCGATTGAAGCCATGGCAGCGACTAACGCAAGTTGAAGAAACGTGGCGCGCATTACATGGTCGCCCAGGGCCTTTTTCGAAGGAACGCCCATTACATGGTCGCCCCGAGGACCCAAGGCGCGAACTCGTCTTCGCCGTAGCCGAAAGCTTCGCTTTTGGTTGGTTCGCCGGAGGCGGTCGTCAGGATCAGCTCGAACAGTTTCTGTCCGACCTCACCGATGCTCTCTTTGCCGTCGACGATGGTGCCGCAGTTCAGGTCCATGTCCTCTTCCTGGTGCTCGTAAAGGCGCGTGTTGGTGGCAAGCTTGAGCGAGGGCGCCGGTTTGCAGCCGTAGGCCGAGCCGCGGCCGGTGGTGAAGCAAACGAGGTTGGCGCCGCCGGCGATCTGGCCGGTGGCCGACACCGGATCGTAGCCGGGTGTGTCCATGTAGACGAAACCCCTGGCCGTCACCGCTTCGGCGTATTCGTACACGTCGACCAGATTGGTGGTGCCGCCTTTGGCCACCGCGCCCAGGGATTTCTCCAGAATGGTAGTGAGGCCGCCCGCCTTGTTTCCGGGCGAGGGGTTGTTGTTCATTTCGTTGCCGTTGCGCGCCGTATACTCTTCCCACCACTTGATGCGGCGGATCAGCTTCTCGCCCACCTCGCGCGTGAGCGCGCGGCGCGTGAGCAGATGTTCGGCGCCGTAGATCTCCGGCGTCTCGGAAAGAATCGCGCCGCCGCCGTGGCGCACCAGGAGATCCACTGCGGCGCCCAGCGCCGGATTGGCGGATATGCCGGAGTAGCCGTCCGACCCGCCGCATTGCAGCGCGAGCAGCAGATGGCTCGCCGGCACGGTTTCGCGTTTTACCCGGTTGGCTTCCGGAAGGATCGCCTCGATCCGCGCGATGCCTTCGCGCACCGCTTTCATGGTGCCGCCTTTTTCCTGGATGGTGTAGGCGGCGAGCGTATCGCTGCGCTTGAGTTGCTGCGTGGCGAGCAGGCTCGCGATCTGGTTCGCCTCGCAGCCGAGGCCCACGACCTGCACCGCGTAGAAGTTGGCGTGGCGCGCGTAGCCGGCCATGGTCCGGCGCAGCACGTCCATGGGCTCGCCATCGGAGGCCATGCCGCAGCCGCTTTTGTGCGTCAGCGCGACCACGCCGTCGACGTTGGGCCAGGCCTCCAGACGGTTTTCGAAATGCCGCGCGATCATGCGCGCTACCGTGGCCGAGCAGTTGACGCTGGTGAGGATGCCGATGTAGTTGCGCGTGGCGACGCGGCCGTCGGCGCGGACGATGCCCTGAAACGTCGCCGGCTCGGCGACGTAGTCAGTCGTTTTGGTGTCGGCGCAAAAGGCGTAATCGCGGTCGAAGTCGCCCATGGCGATGTTGTGCACATGCACATGCTCGCCAGCATGGATGTCGCAGGTGGCGAAACCGATGATCTGGTTGTAGCGCCGCACCGGGCTGCCGGATTTGAGTTCGCGTACGGCGATCTTGTGTCCGGCGGGCACGCGCGCCGCGACGCGGACGCTGTTTTCCTTGAGCAGCGTCGTGCCTTCGGCAATTTCGACGCGGGCGATGACCACGTCGTCGGCGGGGTTGAGGCGAATCGTAAGGTCAGCGGCTTGCAGCATGGTGTTTCCTCAATGATTCAGACTTCGTGAAGAAGAACAATTCTACTCTTTTGCAATCGACGATCTCGTATAAGACTCACGCACTGTCCCAGCTGTTAACAAGAACCGTGTTTTCAGTACGGATGTGCCTTTCATCCGTACAGAAAACACGGTTGGCGCGCGCGAGCGCGCAACTGCTGTCACGTTCGTATCCATCGGCGCAGGACTTCGCATCGAGCCGCAGTGATCTACCTTGCGCGGACGGCGCCCCGTCCGCGCGGATCGTCGATTGTGCACGGATGAAAAGCACATCCGCGCACAATCGACGATCTTGTATAACCCCCCCGCACTGTCTTTGACTTTAACAATAACCGTGATTTCCGTACGGATGCGCCTTTCATCCGTACAGAAAACACGGTTGGCGCGCGCGAGCGCGCAACTGCTGTCACGTTCGTATCCATCGGCGCAGGACTTCGTATCGAGCCGCAGTGATCTACCTTGCGCGGACGGCGCCCCGTCCGCGCGGATCGTCGATTGTGCACGGATGAAAAGCTCATCCGCGCACAATCGACGATCTTGTATAACCCCCCCGCACTGTCTTTGACTTTAACAATAACCGTGATTTCCGTACGGATGCGCTTTTCATCCGTACGGAAATCACGGTTGGCGCGCGCGAGCGCGCAACTACTGTCACGTTCGTATCCATCGGCGCAGGACTTCGCATCGAGCAGCAGTGATCTACCTTGCGCGGACGGCGACCCGTCCGCGCGGGTCGTCGTCCGCGCATGGATAAAAAGCGTATCCGCGCACAATCGACGATCTTGAATGAAACCCCCGACTGTACTTGTCTTCGGCAATGACACGGCTGGCGCCCGGCAATCAAAAGAACTTTCGCGGCAGCCACATGGCGATTTCGGGAACGTAGGTGATCAGAATCAGGCTCCCCAGCAGCGGCACCAGCCAGGGCACGATGGCCATTGTCGTGCGCTCGATCGACAGCTTGGCCACGCGTGCCAGCACGAACAGCACCATGCCCATGGGCGGATGCAGCAGGCCGATCATCAGGTTCAGCACCATCACCAGACCGAAGTGCACCGGGTCGATGCCGAGCTGGTGGCAGATCGGCAGGAGGATGGGCACCAGGATGGTGATGGCGGCGGTCGGTTCCAGAAAGCAGCCGACGAACAGCATCAACAGGTTCGCCAGGAGCAGGAACATCGCCGGATTATGGGTGTAGGCGAGCACCATGGCGGCAACGGCATCGGTGACCTTGGTTACGGTCAGGAGCCAGCCGAAAATCGAGGCGGCGGCGACGATGAGCAGCACCGTGGCGGTGGTCTCGACCGTGTCCATCGACACTTTGACCAGCATCTTCCAGTTGAGCGTGCGGTACCACACCAGACCGAGAAACATGGCCCAGACGCAGGCGGCGATGGCGCCTTCGGTGGCGGTGAAAATACCGCTGGTCATGCCGCCGATCAGCAGCACCGGCGTCATGATCGGCAGCACTGCGTTGAAGCGGAATAAACGGTCTGCCAGCAGCAACAGCGCCATGGCGGCGAAGAACGTCGGCGCCGGGGCGGTGCCCAGTTCGGTCGCGCCCCAGATCGCGGTGGGGAAACCAACCACGACGACGAGCTCCAGCAGCGCCTTGCCGATCCTGGACCATCTGAAAGCGACGTCGCGGCCCCAGTTGTTCTTGTGCGCATAGTAGGCGACCGTGAACATCATCAGGATCGCCATGACCACGCCGGGAATAATGCCGGCGAGGAACAACTGCCCGACGGAAACATTGGCGAACATGGCGTAGATGACGAACGGCAGCGAGGGCGGAATGATCGGCCCCAGGGTGGCCGAGGCGGCGGTGACGCCCACCGCGAATTCGGTCGAGTAACCGTGGTCCTTCATCGCCTTGATCTCGATCGTGCCGAGGCCCGCCGCATCGGCGATTGCAGTTCCGGACATGCCGGCGAAAATCACCGAGCCGATGACATTGACGTGACCAAGGCCGCCTTTCAGCCATCCGACCAGGGCGAGGGCGAAATTGTAGATGCGGTTGGTAATGCCGGCGGAGTTCATCAGGTTGCCGGCCATGATGAAAAACGGCACCGCCAGCAGCGGAAAGCTGTCGATGCCGTTGACCATGCGGTGAATCACCACGTAGTCGGGCACGGTGCCGGAGATCATCACGTACAGGAGCGAGGCGCCGGCCATCGCCAGCGCCACCGGCACGCCGATCACCATCAGCACGAGGAAGGTAATCAGCAACGCGGCGGTCATGCTTCCTCGCTCCCAGCCGCTTCCGGACGCTCCAGCACGCTGAAACCCTGGTGCCAGTGCTTCACCGCGGTGGTGATGGCGCGAAAGCACATCAGCGCGAATCCGAACAGCACTACCGAGTAGATCAGCCCGATCGGCCAGTCGACGATGGACATCTGCTGCCTGCCGATCTTGCCCATGAGGGCGTATGTGAGGACTATCGCGTAGCCGAAGAACAGTATGCGCACCAGATCCACCAGGGTGGACATCACCCGCGTCAGCGCCGCCGGTAGGAAACGGTAGAAGACATCGACGTGGATGTGGGTGTTCTTGCGCACCGAGCACGAAGCGCCGACGAATACCGAGCAAATCAGCAGGTAGCGCGCGATTTCCTCGGTCCAGGATGCCGAGTCGTTCATCGCGTAGCGGGTGAAGAACTGGTAGAACACGGTGGACGCGAGGGCCCAGAAAAAGCCGCAGGCGATCCAGTCCTCGAAATGGTATTGCGACAGGTCGACGGGTTCGTCGGTAACGTGAAATTCGCCGTCGGCGCCGAGCACGTGCTCGGTTTCGTCGGCGATGTCCGGGACGTGCGTCGTCATGCCGCTTGCTTCGGCCTAGTGATTGTCTTTGGGAACTTTGGCGCCGCTCGCACCGACGAGGAAGTCGAGGTCCGCCCCCTTGTCGGCCTGCAGCACATGATCGACGTAGAGTCTGGTATAGCCGCGGCTCATCGGCGCCTTGGGCGGCATCCACTTCTTGCGCCGGCGCGCGAGCTCGCGCTCGGGCACGTCCAGGTGCAGCCGGCGCTTGGCCACGTCGAGCTCGACCAGGTCGCCGTTCTCGACCAGGGCCAGGGCTCCGCCCGCGGCGGCCTCGGGCGCGATGTGCAGCACCACCGTGCCGTAAGCGGTGCCGCTCATGCGTGCGTCCGAGATGCGCACCATGTCGGTGATGCCTTTTTTCAGCACTTTCGGCGGCAACGGCATGTTGCCGACCTCGGCCATGCCCGGATAGCCCTTGGGCCCGCAGTTCTTCAGCACCATGACGCAGTTCTCGTCGATGTCGAGCTTGGGGTCGTCGATGCGGCTGTGGAAATCGAGAATATTCTCGAACACGACCGCGCGCCCCTTGTGCTTCATCAGACTGGGCGTAGCCGCCGAGGGCTTGATGATGGCGCCATCGGGGCAGAGGTTGCCGCGCAGCACGGCGATGCCGGTGTTCTTCTTGAACGGCTTCGCGAACGGGGTGATGACCTCGCGCTGGAAGCACTTGGCCTTCTTGTTGTTTTCCCAGATGGTGTTGCCGTTGACGGTGAGCGCTTTCCTGTTCAACAGGCCCTGTTCGCCCAATTCGCGCAACACCACCGGCAGTCCGCCGGCATAGTAGAAATCTTCCATCAGGTACTTGCCCGAGGGCATCAGGTTGAGCATGGTGTGCACGCCGCGGCCGAGACGGTCCCAGTCGTCCAGGTCGAGCTTGACCCCCACGCGGCGCGCAAGCGCGATCAGATGGATCACGGCGTTGGTCGAGCCGCCGATGGCCGCATTGGCGCGAATCGCGTTCTCGAACGCCTCGCGCTTGAGGATCTTCGAAATCGTCAGATCTTCCCTGACCATGTCGACGATGCGCCGCCCGGCCATGCGCGCGAGCAGGTAGCGGCGCGCGTCGACCGCGGGAATCGCGGCGTTGCCCGGCATGCCCATGCCCAGCGCCTCGACCATGCACGCCATGGTCGAGGCGGTGCCCATGGTCATACAGTGACCGTGGGAGCGGTGCATGCAGGATTCCGCCTCGTGGAATTCGTCCACGCTCATCTTGCCGGCGCGCACGTCCTCGGACATCGACCAGGTATTGGTGCCCGAGCCGATGTCGGTGCCGCGGTATTTGCCCGAAAGCATCGGCCCGCCCGAGATGGCGATGGCGGGAACGTCCACGCTCGCCGTGCCCATCAGCAGCGCGGGGGTGGTCTTGTCGCAGCCCACCAGCAGGATCACGCCATCGAGCGGATTGGCGCGGATCGATTCCTCCACGTCCATCGACGCCAGGTTGCGGTACAGCATCGCGGTCGGCCGCATCAGCGTCTCGCCCAGCGACATCACCGGAAATTCCAGCGGGAATCCGCCCGCTTCGAGAATACCGTTCCTCACGTGCTCGGCAATGACGCGGAAGTGCGTGTTGCAGGGCGTGAGCTCGGACCAGGTGTTGCAGATGCCGATCACCGGCCTGCCGTCGAACTGGTCGTGCGGCACGCCGCGGTTTTTCACCCAGGAGCGGTAAATGAATCCGTAGATGTCCTCACGGCCGAACCAACTCTGGCTTCGAAGTTTTTTCGGTGATTTCTTGGTCATGGTCTTATCCAATCAATGATGTCGGACATACCCCGGACGCTTGCATGCGTCCGGGGCGCTCGCAGCTCGCCGCGATGCGGCTCGAATTCCCGCTCGCGTCCTCACGGCCGAACCAGGATTGACTGCGCAGTTGTTTTTTCTTGACCATTTTGGAATCCTATCAGTATGTTGCGCGTCCGCCGGAAATGTCGAACACGCCGCCGGTGGTGAAAGAGCAATCCTCGGAGGCGAGCCAGCACGCCATGGCCGCGATCTCCTCGACCAGGACGAAGCGTCCCATGGGGATCTTGGCCAGCATGTAATCGATGTGCTGCTGCGAAATCTGGTCGAAGATCGCTGTCTTGGCCGCGGCCGGCGTCATGCAGTTGACCATCACGCCGTCCTTCGCGAGCTCTTTCCCCAAGGATTTGGTTAGCGCGATTACACCTGCTTTAGCGGCGCTGTAGGCGGCGGCGTTGGGGTTGCCTTCCTTGCCCGCAATCGAGGCGATGTTGACAATGCGGCCGTATTTCTGCTTCACCATGTGCGGCGCGACTGCGCGTGCGCACAGGAACGGCCCGGTGAGGTCGATCTTCAGCACTCGCTCCCACTCGTCCACCGGATAGTCGATGACCGGCGTGGTCACGCCGGCGATGCCGGCGTTGTTCACCAGGATGTCGATCTTGCCGAGTGCCGCGGCTGCGGCCGCCGTGCCCTGCGCGACCGATTTCTCGTCGGCCACGTCCACGGCATCGCCGCTCACCGCGCCGCTCAGGCCGGTGAGCGTCTGCTGCAGCAGTTTCTGGTCGCGGTCCCAGATGCGCACGCTCGCGCCCGAGGCGAGCATGCGTTTGACGATGGCGAGCCCGATGCCCTGCGCGCCGCCGGTGACGATGGCGGCGCGATTTTTCAAATCGATTTGGTTCATTGCCTGGATCTCCAAGAAAAATTGCCTTGTGCAGATTTCGGATGCGACGTCGCTGCCGGCGGCAGGCTCGATCGAGCCTGGGGTAGCGGGCGCCTATTCCTTCACCGCCCCTGTCATGCCGGATACATAGTGCTCGACAAAAAACGAATACAGGACGGCGACCGGCAGGGAACCGAGCAGCGCCCCCGCCATGAGTGCGCCCCAGTGATACACGTCGCCTTCGACGAGCTCGGTGACAACCCCGACCGGTACCGTCTTGTTCTCGGATGAGGAGATGAAGGTGAGCGCGTAGATGAACTCGTTCCAGGACAGCGTAAAGGCAAAGATCCCGGCCGAGATCAGTCCGGGCACCGACAGGGGCAGGATGATTTTGGTGAGCACTTGCCAGCGCGTCGCGCCGTCGATCAGCGCGCACTCCTCGAGTTCGTACGGAATGGAGCGGAAGTAGCCCATCAGCAGCCAGGTGCAAAACGGAATCAGGAACGTCGGATAAGTCAGGATCAACGCCCAGCGCGTGTCGAACAGACCGAGATTCACCACGATCGCCGCCAGCGGGATGAACAGAATGCTCGGCGGCACCAGGTAAGCCAGAAAAATCGCGAGCCCGGTCTGCCTGGCGCCGCGAAAGCGCAGCCGCTCGATCGCGTACGCGGCAAACACGCTCGTGGCAAGCGAAATGACTGTCGACACCACCGAGATCAGGACGGTGTTCCACATCCACTGCGGATACTGCGTATGGAGCAGCAGCTTTTCGAAATTCGCGAGCGTCGGATGGATGATCCAGAACGGGTTGGCGGCCCTTGAAACCATTTCCGCGTTCGGCTTGAACGCCGTCATACCCATCCAATAGAACGGAAACAGCAGCACGAACAGGAACACGAGCAGCGGGACATAGACGGTCACCCAGCGTCGCGGCAGCGACTCGAGGTAGTCCATGCTGCCCTCGGACGTCTGCTTTTCGCTCATTTGTCCGAGCCTCCCTGCTGCCAGGCGCGGCGCTGGAGACCAAAATAGCTGAACAATATCGCTGCCAGCAGGAACGGTACCATCGCGATGGCGAGCGCCGCGCCTTCGCCGAGCGCGCCACCCGGGATGCCGCGCTGGAACGCGAGCGTCGCCATCAGGTGCGTCGAGTTGAGCGGCCCGCCGCGGGTGAGAACGTAGATCAGCTGAAAATCCGTGAACGTGAACAACACGGAAAAGGTCATCACCACGGCGATGATCGGGGTCAGCATCGGTAGCGTGACATACCAGAACTTCTGCCAGTCGCTCGCGCCGTCGAGGGATGCCGCCTCGTACAGCGACGGCGAAATCGTCTGCAGGCCGGCGAGCAAGGTGATCGCGACGAAGGGCACGCCGCGCCACACGTTGGCGATGATCGTGGATATGCGGGCAAGCCAGGGCTCGCCGAGGAAATTGATGTAGGTGTCGATAACACCCATCTTCACCAGGACCCAGCTTACGACCGAGAACTGCGTATCGTAAATCCACCAGAAGGCGATCGCGGAGAGCGCGGTCGGCACGATGAAGGGCAGCAGCACGACCGCGCGGACGAACGACTTGAACGGCAGCTGCCGGTTGAGCAGCAGCGCGAGCCACAGCCCGAGTCCGAACTTGAACGTGCTCGCCACCGCCGTGTAGAACAGCGTGTTGAAAAGCGACAGGCGGGCGACCGAATCGCCGAACAGGTATTCGAAGTTGTCCATGCCGACCCACTCACCGGTCCGGCCGATCTTGGCGTCGGTGAAGCCCAGCCAGGTGCCCAGGCCGAGCGGGTAGGTGAGGAAGACGAGCAGCAGCACCGCCGCGGGCAGCATGAACAGCGGCCCGAGGACGTTGCGGTTGTCGAAGAAACGGCTAAGCGACATGGGGGCAAGGAAAGCCCCGGGACGAACGCCGGCTTGCGGCCGTGCGCTCGATCCCGGCGCTGGATTCCGGGCAGGCCGGAGCCTGCCCGGATCAGACCTTGTAGTAGCGTTGCGCGCGCTTCTCGGCGCGCTCGGCGGCCTCCTTCGGCGTCTTCGATCCGCTCGCCGCTTCCGCCACCATGTTGACCATGATGAAGTCCGCCATCGCCGCGGCCGAAGCGTAGCCGAGCGTCCCGGCATGGCTGTGTGGCGTCATGTTCCTGACGCAGTCGCGGTAGGGCGTGTGCTTCGGATCGACGGTCCAGATCGGATTGGAGTCGTAGGCTTTCAGCGGGTGCGTGATGTAGCCGATCGCCGCCTGCTGCCACGGTTCGTACTGCTCCTTTTCCATCATGAAGGCGATGAACGCTTTCGCGGCGTTCGGGAACTTCGAATACTTGAACGCGAACGCCTGTGACATCAGGTGGAGCTCGGTTGGCTTGCCCGTCGGGCCGATCGGGTAGTTGGCGTGCCCGATATCGGCCAGCATCTCCTTGACCTTCGCGTCGGTCGAGGTTTTCACCGCGTAGTAGACCGAGATGCCGTTGTTGGTGATGCTCACCTGTCCGTCGACGAAAGCCTTGTTGTTGTTCGGGTCGAGCCAGGACAGGGTCCCCGGCACGAAGGTGGCGTACAGCTCT